>Ga0316187_10001943_pt1 | contig 18066 bp, 13 predicted proteins | sample CroRivburrow1_MG_FD_204927 | JGI IMG/M metagenome (GOLD analysis project Ga0316187, IMG submission 204927) | Coastal sediment microbial communities from Maine, United States - Cross River worm burrow 1 | ecosystem: Environmental > Aquatic > Marine > Coastal > Sediment | place: USA: Maine...
AAGCTGGCGGGAACAACCGGCTAAAGTCCTGATCAACGAGCAAGTCCATTTCCTCGCCGGTGTCGAGATTGGCGAGCAGATCAGCTTGCAGGGCGATAATGGAATACAGACCTACGAGGTGGTCGGCATTTTTTATGACTACGGCAACCCGTACTTTCAGTTCTACCTGCCGGCGCGGGAGTTAGCGAGTCACTGGCGGCAGCATTACTCGCGCGGAATCGCGCTGTGGTTGAACCCGGATAACCCGCAGGCGTTTGCGCAGGCCGAGGCCAGCCTGAAAACCCTGGGGGCACAGCCGGGTGACTGGATAGCGCAAGCCCAGCTGCGTAAATTGTCGGTTGCTATTTTCGAGCGCACCTTCGCGATTACCGCGGCAATGAATTTGTTGACAATGATCGTAGCGGCGATCGCGTTGCTGGCTTCGCTGCTCGCTATCCTGCAGGAACGCCTGCCGCAGTTCGCCCAGTGGCGCGCCCTGGGTTTACGACAATCTGAACAGCTGCTGCTGGTGGCCACACCGCTACTGATCTTCTGTGCAATCGTCTGGCTCCTGTCGATTCCACTGGGCGCCGTGTTGAGCTGGATTTTGATTCACAAGCTCAATGTCATCAGTTTCGGCTGGAGTATGCCGTTGCTCTGGGAATTTACCCCGGCATTGCAACTGGCGCTAGTGATTGGCTTGATTTGTGGGCTGACCCTGCTATTAGTTGCTGTTCAATGGCGGCGCCAGATGCCGCAGGCTTTAGCCCAGCTCGGGGAGACCGTTTAATGCGTTTTTTGATTTCGATACTGCTGGCACTTTGCGCTAGTGCGCTGGTTACCCAGGTCCGTGCCCAGGATATGCTCGGTGACCTGCGCGATTCCGGGGCTGGCTTTGCACAGGTGACCCCGGGCCGGACGCTACAGTTTCCGCGCGATCACGGTGCGCATACCGACTATCGCATCGAGTGGTGGTACCTGACCGCCAACTTGAGTGACCGCGATGATCGTCAGTGGGGTCTGCAGTGGACCCTGTTCCGCCAGGCGCTAAGCCCGCAACAGGTGAAAGCGGGCTGGAGCAGCAACCAGATGTGGATGGCGCATGCGGCGATCACCACGCCGGAGGGTCATTATTACGAGCAGCGCTTTGCGCGCGGTGGCATCGGCCAGGCCGGAGTGAAGCGGATTGGTCGTGACGGACATTTCAATGCCTGGATGGATGACTGGGAATGGCGCTCCAACAGTGCCGCACTGTTACCGGCGAGGCTCAAGTTCAGCATTGGCGATCGCGAAGTGATTCTGTTGCTCGAAAGCACCGGTGAACTGGTCGCCAACGGCATCGATGGCTACAGCCAGAAATCAGCGCAGGGGCAGGCGAGTTACTATTACAGCCAGCCGCATATTCGTGTGCGTGGCTTCGTTAACCAGGGACTTCAGCAAACCTATCTGACCGGTAAAGGCTGGCTTGATCGCGAGTGGAGTTCACAGGCGCTGGCGGGTAATCAGCAGGGCTGGGACTGGTTTTCGCTGCACCTCGACGATGGTCACAAGCTCATGGTGTACCAGTTGCGTCACGCTGACGGGAAGCACTGGTTGAGTGGTAACTGGATAAATCCCCGCGGCACTAACGAGCTACTCGAAGGCGCCGCGATCAGCCTGCGATCGACGCGTCGCGGTGCGGTCAATATCGGTGACGATGAAACGCGTGAGCTGCCGCTTGAATGGCAGCTGGCGCTGGTTGAGCAAAAGCGCAGCTGGCGTATTCGACCCTTGTATGACGAGCAGTGGATGGACACGCGCATTCCTTACTGGGAGGGCGTGGTACTGGTCGAAGACGAGCAGGGTGTCTCCTCCGGGGTGGGCTATATGGAGCTGACCGGTTACCAATAATCTGCCTTGTCCGTTTCGCTCATAATCCCGGGCCCCTTTTTTCGCCGGCGGTAAAATCGGGGACAGACCCCAATTTTTTTCAGGACAGGTGCTTGCCGAAGAACGCCAGTGTGCGTGACCAGGCGAGTTCTGCGGCATCCTCGTTGTAACGTCCGGTCGAATCGTTGTGGAAACCGTGATTGACGCCCGGGTAGACGAAGGCCTGGTAATTGACTTTCTTTTCTTTTAGCAGTGTTTCATAGGCCGGCCAGGTCGCGTTGACGCGCGGGTCAAGCTCGGCGAATTGCAGCAGCAAAGGTCCCTTGATATTGCCGACGATCGCGTCTTTGGCTGGCGTACCGTAAAAGGGGACCGCCGCATCGACGACCCCGGGCAGGCTCGCCGCCAGCATGTTGGTGATATAGCCGCCGAAACAGAAGCCGACTACCCCGAGCTTGCCGTTAGTGGAATCCCGCGCTTTCAAAAACTGCGCGGCGGCGATGAAATCCTGTTCGATCTTCGCGCGATCCAGGGATTTCTGCATCGCTTTACCTTCGTCGTCATTACCGGGATAGCCACCCAGGCTGTAGAGCGCGTCCGGTGCAAACGCCAGGTAGCCCTGCTTGGCAAGACGGCGCGCAACGTCTTCGATGTAAGGGTTCAGGCCACGATTTTCGTGCACTACCAATACGCTGCCGGTATTGCCAGTCGCCGCGGTGGGCTTTACCAGGTAACCGCGTCCTTCACCGTGGCCGTCGGGCGATTTAAAGGTGGCGTAGCTGGCGTGGATATCAGGGTCGTTGAAGGACACTTGTTCGGCCAGCGCGTAGTTTGGTACCAGCGCAGCCGTCAGCAAGTTCATGGTGACGCCGGCCCCGGCAAGCGTCGCCAGGCGCGACAGAAAGGTGCGGCGGTCGATATCGCCGTGGGCGTACTCGTCGTACCAGTCGAATGCCTGTTGCGGGATTTCGATTGTGTGGTGCTCGGTCATCTGCGGAGTCCTCCTCGGGGGTTGTTGCGCCGATATTATAGCGGTTTGCCTGGCGCCAGTTCAAAGCCCTGCTGTGTTGCGCATCGGTCGTTGTCGGTATGTTAACGGTTCAGCGCCCTCCGCCTGGAGGCTTTGGCAGAATCCGTTACAGCGCAAAACCCGCTGCCGTGATCGCTGCATGTACGCAGGCCTCGTCGTCCTCCGATACACCGCCGGCAGCTCCGACTGCGCCCAGGATAGCGTTGTTCGCATCGCGCACCAGCACGCCGCCGGGTAACGGGATTATCCTGCCGCCGGTCATCGCGTTGAGCGCATCGATAAAACCCTGTTGCTGGATACCCTGGGTATAGCGTTCGGCCAGTTGCGCGGTATTGCAGGCCATCGCCAGTGCGCCCCAGGCTTTTGCCTGTGCAATCTGCACGCGCAGAAACGACACGCCATCCTCACGTTGAAAGGCTTTCAGGCAGGCTCCGCTATCCAGCACAGCCACGGCCAGCGGTGGCATGTTGCGGTCACGTGCGGCGTGCAGCACTGCCGCGATAATTTGATTGGCCTGTTGCAGCGATAATTCAGTCAAACTCGAGCCCTCGTGGGGGTGCAAAAAAACCGATTATAAGGTGCGTAGCGGATTAATCCCATGGCTGTTTGCGCGACACCCCCAGGAGACCGGATGCGGCCGATATTGTCTGCGCATATTATTTCTGGCGTAAGCCGCTGGATGAATGTGCCGATGCAATGTGATGGTGTATCATCGCGGGCTTTTACGGAGAAAATTCGATGAATGTGTTGATCGATATTTGCGTGGTGCCGATGGGTGTCGGGGTTTCGGTTTCCAAATACGTGGTTGAATGCCAGCGCATCTTCGAGGCTGCCGGGCTGAATCATGAAATGCACTCCTACGGCACCAACGTCGAGGGTGAATGGGACAAAGTGATGGCCGCGGTCAAGGCCTGCCACGAAAAAATGCACGAGATGGGCGCGCCGCGCTGTGGCAGCACACTGCGCATCGGCACGCGGATCGATCGCGAGCAAACCATGCGAGACAAGCTCGACAGCGTCTACAAGAAGATGGAAATCTGACAGTAGCCCGGGAAAGCAGGCCGGCCGAGACGACTTAGAGCGCGTGCTGCGCCAGGGCCTTTTGCAGCGCCTTTTCGACATCATCCCCGAAACAGGCGAAAGTCACCTGGTCGAGGTGATCGCAGTCTCCCAGCGCCAGCAGTGTCGATTCGATGGCAATGCTGGCCGCCGCATCCAGCGGATAGCCGTAGATGCCGCAGGATATCGCCGGAAAAGCGATGCTGTTGAGGTGCTGCTGTTCGGCCAGCCTGATGCTGTTGCGATAGCAATTTGCCAGCAGTCGGTCTTCGCCCTGATCGCCGCCGCGCCACACCGGCCCGACCGCGTGGATCACGTGGCCCGCCGGCAGGCGATAACCACCGGTCAGCTTCGCCTCGCCGGTGGCACAGCCGCCGAGGCTGTGGCATTCATCGAGTAATTCGGGCCCGGCCGCCTGGTGAATCGCGCCGCAGACACCGGCGCCGGCGGACAGCTCTGTATTTGCCGCGTTCACTATTGCATCCACCTGGAGGCGGGTGATATCGGCTTGCCGTATCTCAATCTGTGCCATCCTGATTCTCCCAGAAGCTCTGTAGTGATTTTTCCAGCGTAGCCGTGTCCCGACAATGCACGGGCTCCCAGTGCGGCGGCAAATGGCGCGCGTAGGCGGACTGCTGAAAGCGCCGGTCCAACAATACCACGACACCGCGGTCCTGTTCACTGCGAATAACACGCCCGGCGCTTTGCTTGACCCGGATCAAACCCGGGAAACGGAACGCGTAATCGAACCCGTCGAGCTGTAACGCGTCGAAGTCCTGCTGGATCAATTGCTGTTCCGTATTCGGCTGCGGCAGGCCGACGCCGACGATGATGGCGCCGATCAGCGCGTCGCCCTGGTAGTCGATGCCCTCGGCAAAACGTCCGCCCATGATGGCGAATCCGAGCTGGCCATTGGCGGCGAAGAATCGCTGCAAGAACTGTTGTTGCGCAGCTTCGTCAGCCTGGCGTTGCTGTACCAGTGTCTCGATTTCAGCAAAGCGTTCATGGAATCGCTCATGCACCTGCTGCATGAAGTGATAGGCCGAAAAGAACACCAGGTAATTCCCGTGACGCGCGCGGTAACAGGCGGCGATCGCATCACAAATATTATCGATGTGCTGTTCGCGCTCACGGTAGCGCGTATCGATGTGACCCGCGATACAAACAGCCAGATGTTGCGCCGGGAACGCCGAGTCGAGGACGATGCTACGGCTCTCTTCGGTAAAGCCGAGCGCTTGTTGAAAGTAGGCGCTCGGCGTCAGCGTGGCGGAAAATCCACAGACGGCATGAAACAACGGATAGCAGTCGCGCAGAAAGGCGAAAGCGTTCAGGCACTGTAGCTTTATTTCGCGTCGTTTGAGCGGCTTGTAGGCCAGGCTGCGGTGGTGCTCGGAAAACAACATGGCGATACATTGAAAGCGAAACACGGCGCGCGAAAACTCGAGTGTTTCACGGGCAATGTGCTTGTTGGAGAATATATCGAAGCCCAGTTTTTCGCTGAAACGCTGGCTGGCGCGCAGTAAATCCAGCGACAGCCCGGTGGATATTGACTCGTCCTCGACCTGGTCGCGTATCGCGTGATCGAGGGCCCGTTGCATGGATTTCAACGCGCTGCCGATTGCCTTGCTGTTATTGGCCTGCTGTGCCGTAGCAATCTGCGCGCGCGTAATGCTGGCCGAGTGCATGTCGCGCGCGCGCTCGACCAGATTGTGCAGTTCGTCGATCAGCAGCAGCTTGCGGCTGTGATCGGTGTTGAAGTAGCTGAGTTGCACCAGCGGGTCGAAGACGTAGTTGAAGTCGCAGATCACGACATCAACCCAGGGCAGCATCTGCAGGCCGAGCTCAAATGGACATAGCTCGAACTCGGTGGCGCTGGCCTGAATCTGTTCGACGTTGAGTTTACGTGCCCGCAACAGCTGTTCACGCGCCGCTCCCAGGCGTTCGAAAAAGCCGATGCAACGACGGCAACGGCCGTCTTCGTCGATTTCGTTTTCATCCACATTACACGGGCAGCTGCGCGCCTTGGCCTGGATGACCAGGTAGCTGACATCGGCCTGCAGCAGTTCGATGGCGTTCACGGCCTGCTGTTGGCCGGACAGTTTGGCGGAAAGGTAGATAATCTGGTCGCACTGGTCTTCCCCGATTGCCTTCAGCGCCGGGAACAGGGTGCTGATGGTTTTGCCCGAACCGGTGGGTGCTTCCACCATCAGCTGCTGGCGGTTTTGTATGGCGCGATAGACTTCACCCGCGAAACCGCGTTGCTGACGGCGGAATTCGGCGAACGGAAACACCAGTGCCCGGGCCTGTTCACGGGTGGTCGCGCGCTGTTTTGCCACCAGGCTTTGCCATTGCAGGTAAGTCCGCAGTGTCTGTTGCAGAAACTCGTCGAGTGCGTCACGCCCGTAGATTGCTGTCTCGCGTTGTTCCTGTTGGCTAAACAGGCTGACCCGATTGAGGCTCAGGCTGACTTCATCGAGTTGGTGCTGGGCCGTATAGCAGGCGCCGTAACACTTCAACTGGGCCCAGTGCACCGCATCTGCGCCCTGAGTGCTGGCGTCACTGAGCAGGTCGTCGATGGAGTGGCTGGTTGAATGGCTATAAACCGTTTTGATTTCTTCGATACGTGGCGGTGATTCGCGCGCAAACAACAGGTCGATACGGCCCCCGAGTTCTATCTCGAAGCCATCGATGCGGGCGTGCAGGCCGACGCGGACCTCGGCCTCGGCGAGCGTGTTGTAGCGGCGCTGAATCTTCTGGTGAGTTTGCAGACCATCCAGGGCTTTCACGCCCGGGCCGTTGTCGGCACCGAGATCGCCTGCGCGACAGCAGAACTCAACCAGTTCGCGTATGCCAAGCTTCAGCGATCGCGCCATGACACCCTGTCGAGTCGATGCGCGATGCCCTGCGCCTGGAAAAACTGCATCCAGCGCTGCTGATTTTTTTGCAGACTGTCCCCGGGTCCCTTGACCTCGACCAGGCAATAGCCACCCGTGCCGGGAAAGTACACCAGGTCCGGAAAGCCGGCGCGGTTGTTGCGCAGGTCCTGCAGGATGCGCTCGAATATTGCCCGCCAGTGTGCGTGGTCGATACGTTCGAGCGCGAGCCGTATCAGCTCCAGGTCGAGTGCCTGCCAGTTGACCAGTGGATTCATCAAGCCCTGTTTTTGCCGCCAGCGCGGTTCGATGATGCACCAGATGTCTTCATTGCTGTCGATTCCGGCAAAGGCCTGTTGCAGTAGCGGACTGCGCCTGGCACAGAAATCGTGGGCGTAAAAATCGCTGGGGCGATATTGGAATGGATGGTAGAAGGCGCCCGCTAGCGGCGCGAATATTACCTCCCAGATCAGCAGGCCGAGTACCCCGTTGAACAGGCTGTTTTCGACGTAGTGACAGTGACCGCGGGTGTCTGCTGCATTGTAGTATTCGGCAACAGCGAGTTCTACCGATTCGTGGTAGTCCAGTTGCAGGTCGACGATCTGCGGGCGGTGGCTGATGTGCGACAGGGCGACGGACTCGGGTGGAGCCAGGTCGTGTCGCTTGCACAGTCGCAGCGCGAACTGGCAGGCGAATTGCAACTCTTGCTCATCGAGTGGTTGCTCGATGATCTGGTAACACAGCTCGAGGGCCTTGCACGGTTTACCACGCCGCTCGTGTATGCGGGCGCGGCGTTCACGACTCGGCGGCAGCAGGCAACGTCGGTAATGCCTGCTGGCAGTTTTCAGGTCGCCCAGACGTTCCAGCTGACGCGCTATTTCGTAACGCAATTGTTCACTTTTGCGAAATCCCGGTGCCTGCGGGTCGATATCGCCCGGGATCATCTGGCTGAGATCGTGCAATTGCCTGCGATCGGAGTTATCGACAAGCTCGAGCAGGGACTGCAACTGGTAGAGCAGCCAGTGCTGCCGAATCTCGATGCTGCTGCGATAGGGGCGGTGTTCGGGGTCGAGCGGATAGCTTTCGAACTGGTTGAGGCCGAGGTCATTGAGCACGAAGTCGGTCATTGACTGGTTCAGATTGCCGAAGAATAGCATCTGGCACAGCAGGTATTCATCGCGATGTCGCAGTTGCAGCAAGTCATCCTGTTGGCGCAGGCGCGTGAAAAAATCGGCCGGACCGGATTCTATCAATACGGTTTCGAGTTCGCTGCGCCGCAATCTGATGCCCGCCAACGCCGGGTATTCGTTCATCAGTGCGCGTAATTCCGCCAGGGTATAAAGCGACAACAGGGTGGGGTGGTCGATTTCCGCATTCAGCTCGATGAATCCGCTTTGTGCCAGTTCGCTGATTGCCGACTGCAGTGAATCGATTTCGTTGTAGCTCAGCTTGCTGATGCGATAACAGTCGTGACTGCGGTTGAGCAGGCGGATACAGAGTTTGCTCGCGTCGGCACCCAGTGCCGCAAACCGCGCCAGAAAGTGTAGCGGCTCGGGATCGAGTATGTCGGCATACACCCGGCGTACGTGCGTAAACAGGGTGATTACGTTGTCGAGGTAATAGGTTTCAGGTAAGTCCGGCTGCATATGGGTTCGTATTCTACACCAATATATAACACTGTTGCATGCAACGGTGTTATATATTATATTGACCCGATGGAAGCCCTCACCGACATACAACAGGCCGTTTACGACTATACCCGAAAGGCATTGCAGCAGGGGCAACCGTTTCCATCCTTGCGCGATATCGCACAGCACTTCGGTTTTCAGCATACGACTGCGCGTTTTCATCTGAAGGCGCTGGAAAAGAAAGGCTATGTACGCCAGCGCTCGCAGCGTGTCTCGGATTATTTGTTGCCCGACCTGTCGCATGAGATCGAGATGCATCCCGGCTGCTTCGATCTGGTCGCACGGATTCCCGCCGGAGCGCCATCCCCGGTTTTTGATGAAACCCCGGAATCTTTTTCGGTTACCCATGATTTCTTTGGCGGTGGCGATATCCTCGGGTTGACCGTGGTTGGTGACAGCATGTCGGGCGATTCGATCGCCGATGGCGACATCGCCATGATCAAGCGTCAGCAGGAAGCTAACAAGGGCGATATCCTGGCACTGCGCATCGAAGATGAAATTACCCTGAAACGCCTGCAGATCAAGGCAGACAAGGCGCATTTGCTGCCGTCAAACCCTGAACACCCGGTGCGCGTGGTGCCTGCCGCCTCGCTCGAGATCCTCGGCAAACTGGTCGGGATCATCCGCAAGGTATAGGGGCAGGAATCTAACCATGGCCTCACTCCCTGCAAAAGATGCCGATCACTCCCTGCAACAGCAATTACAGTCGGCGCGTTCATTAAAGAATGACAAGTCATCCCAGGCAGCGTTGTTGCAATCGGGAATCGATGCGCTCGACGACTGTTTTCGCCAGACCCGACCCGGTGACCTGATCGAGTGGGGGATACCGCCGGGCTTGAATGGACGACTGATCCCGCTGCAATTGCTGAAACAGCAGATCCCGCCCAGCGTGTGGATTTATCATCATCATGGGCTTGGCGTTTTTGCCTCCAGCTGGATCAGTCACGGTGTCGATTTGCAGCGGCTGTTTTTCATTTGCTCGGGAAATCCGGTGCGCGAGCTACGGCCCTTGTTCATGGAAGATACTTTCAAACGTATCATCATCGATGCACCGCGCAAGTTCAGCAGTGGCGATATGGCATTCGTCAGTCAGCAGGCACGCAAGCAAGGGCAGATCGTGTTTTTGATACGGCATTTTTTCCTGTCTGCAAAGCGTGGCAATCCATACGCCAGCCTGCGTATCAATACCTGGCAAAGCAACCCGCAGTCATTTTCTTTACAGATAATCAAAGGTTCAGCTAATGGCAGGATTTCGTTACCTTACGCAGCAGTCGCCGAAGAGCATGGGCGCTACAATTAACAGCACAGCCGATCGGCTGCTGCTCGCCCCTGTGTCCGGCCGCCGTTTTTTCTATGATTTCAGTGGGCCCGGTACGCGGATTATCGCGCAGGCAGTCGCTCGATTAGTCAATGGATCGGTAAAGTGAAAACACACATCATCGATCTGTCGGAGCTGCGTGGAGAGGACGAATTTCCGGCTTACGCAGCGCTATACAGCACACAGGCTTATAACCCCTTCCTGTTGTCGCCAACGGTAATGCGCTGGGACGAGAATATTTGCCTGGCGCGTCTCGAGGATTGCAAGCCCTTCTGGATCGAGCAGAAAAAAAAACTGCGCTGCAAACTGACTGAACTGTTCGCGCCGTTATTGATCCACCACTGTGGCGCAAACTACATCGCGGTGTTTGCTCAGCATCCCTGGCAATGCCTGTTGTATCTGTACTATCAACTGCGCCACCAGGGGAGGGGACTCTACCTGTTGCAAAGCCGACTCGACCAGAACATTTATCGGACACTGGGCTGGGACTGCTGGTTTGACGCGCAGACCGGGCTGGCAGATCATCTGCTCGCCAGCAATGCACGTGGATTCCAGGTGCAGTCGTTTCATGCTCAGCAGGCGCGTATGCAGCGTTTCATTCAGCGCATCGGCGTGGCCTCGCCGCAGGACATGAATGCCGCTGACAGTAACTCGATAACACGCCGCTTCGGTAAGTGGCTGGGCCTTGTCTGGCAGTGGAGTTTTACCGATGCGAGCCAGTTGCAATGGTTCCCGTGGATTAGCCTTGCTACCGAGCGACTGCCCGAGGTCAAGCGGGATCTCGATTATCCGCTTAATCAATGGTCATTGATTGAAGTCCTGTTGCGTGAAGACCTGGCTCGCCTCGGCACCCAGTTTCAGCGTGACGACTGCGTTCACATTAACCGAATGCTCTGGGAAATTACCCTGTTTAACGATCAAAAAGTAGCGGTCGAACTTTCCTTTCGGCACCCCTATTCGTTGCATCGTGATGGACCGGACTTTGTCACCGCGCTGTACCAGGCGCGTTATATTTACGATGACCTGGCGCGCAAGCTGCAGACACGCGAACACGACCTCGATTTGCCCGAGAACATGCCATTCCTGTGCTGGCGCATCGAGGTTTGTGAGCGGGTATTACTGGCGCCACAACTGTGGGAACTATTTGCCAACGAATTCGACCAGATCGATTATCAGCAAATCATGAGCCTGCAAAACAAGTTACCGATCGCATTCGAATGTTTCCAGGCAAGTGCCTCATTTTATCCAGAGCAATCCTTTGTGCAGATCCCCATAGGGCACCCTGTAGACAAGTCAACGAATACAGCGCTGGATCACTACCCCTGGTCCAGCAGTGCAGTCAATAAACCGTTGTTCTATTTTCGTGCTCCCCAGCCGATCGAGAATCCTCTGCACGGCGCAAGCCCGATGCAGAAGTTTTTTCTGGAGCGCAATTCAAGCCAGTGGTGGTTGAGCCCCGAGGGCTTACAGTCAATCCGTGATTATTTCATTCTCAAGGACCACAAGGGTCGCTGTAGCTGGGCTTTTTGTAACCAGGACGGGGCCTGGTTCAAGCAGGGCGAATTCTGCTAGCCCGCATATCTTACCGATTTACGGCGCCCGTAGCAGGCAAGCGGTGAGATATGCGGGCTAGCCATGTAGACAGGACGATGTTCGATAACTTCAACGAGTGGTTGTGTAAAACCAACTTCAGTTTTTTGCAGGGGGCATCGCATCCACGCGACCTGGTTGAAACTGCCAATCGTCTCGGTTACCAGTCGCTGTGTATTAATGACTTCGATGGCGCCTATGGGCTTGCGCGCTGCTACCGTGAACTCGAGTACCTGAAACAACAGGGCCAGAAACTCGGCGATAATCCTGGTCTCAAGTTGAACTATGGTGCCGAGATACACTTTCAGCGCGATCATGATTTGCCACTAATCCTGCAGGATACGCTGGTGTTGGTAGCGCAGGATCAGCAGGGATACACCAATCTGAACCGCCTGCTGAGCCAGGCGCATCACGAATCCAAGGACCATGCCAATCTTGCGTTCGAAACTTTGCTGGCCAGCAAGGTAGACGGCTTGATTGCGATACAGCCGATGCGAGGCACGATCCGTTGCCGCGATCATGATCAACCGATGCGCCACGCTGAGCTGAAACAGCTTTTCGACGGCCGTTACTATCTTGCCATCAGCCGCCACCTGCACCCGGCCGAGGATCGCTGGATCAACCGGACGCTCGAGCAGGCGCGTGAGCACCGGCTCGACTACCTGCTTTGCCAGGACGTTTTTTTTCATGATCGTGCACAGAAACGTGTTAGCGATCTGCTACAGGCAATACGCAACAATCGTATCTTCGATGAATGCCGGGAACATTTTTTTGCCAACGCCGAGCGCTGCCTGCATCGAGCCGACGAACTGCACCGGTTGTTTGCCGTCATCCCGGGTTATCGGCACGCGCTGGGCTTGTCGCAGGCGTTAAATCACAGCTGTCAATTCAACCTCGATCAGCTCGGGTATCACTATCCGCAGGAAATGATACCCACAGGACTGGATGCGCATGGCTACCTGCGGCAACTGGTGCAGCAAGGAGCACTGCTAATGTTCAACCAGCAGCCCCCTGCTAAAATCCTGCAACAACTCGAACACGAGTTGGCGCTGATCCGCCAACTCGACTTCGCCGATTATTTTCTCACCGTCTGGGATATCGTCAGCTGGGCCCGGCAGCAGGATATCCTGTGCCAGGGGCGCGGTTCCGCTGCCAATTCCAGCGTCTGTTTCGTGCTTGGTATTACCTCGGTTAATCCCGAGCATTTTGACCTGTTGTTCGAGCGTTTTGTCAGTATGGAGCGTGGCGATCCACCCGACATCGACGTCGATTTCGAACATGAGCGTCGCGAGGAAGTGATTCAATACATTTACCGGCGCTACGGTCGTGAGCGCGCGGCCATGGTGGCCAATGTGATTACCTTCCGGGGTAAGGGTGCGTTGCGTGCTGTCGGCAAGGCGCTGGGTGTCGATGAGGCCCTGTTGCAACAGATGTCGAAGATTGCATCGAGCCGCTATTACCGCGGTAGCGGTACCGATAATATTGTCATGGCGCTGAAGCAGGATCATGAAGCTGCCAATCCGGCCGCCGCACGCATCAGCTGGCAGTTGTGGATGGAGCTGAGTGAAAAGCTGCAGGGTTTCCCGCGTCACCTCGGTATTCACTCGGGTGGCTTCATGCTCGCGGACAAACCGCTCGATTGTCTCCTGCCCCAGGAACCGGCAACCATGCCGGGGCGCAGCGTGATCCAGTGGAGCAAGGAAGATATCGAGGCGCTCGGTTTTTTCAAGATCGACATCCTGAGCCTCGGCATGCTCTCGGCGCTGCGTAAATGTTTCGACTACGTCGAACATTATTACGGTAAACGCCTGCGCTTCAACGAGATCCCGGACGATGACCAGCCGACTTATGCGATGATACAAAAGGCCGATACGGTAGGTACTTTTCAAATTGAATCGCGGGCGCAAATGTCGATGTTGCCACGGTTGAAGCCCGCCTGTTTTTACGACCTGGTCATTGAGGTGGCGATTATTCGGCCAGGGCCGATCCAGGGCAAGGTGATCCATCCCTATCTTGCACGGCGCGAGGGACTGGAGCCGATTACCTACCCGGACGAACGGCTCCGACCCATTCTAAAACGCACGCTCGGCATCGCCATCTTTCAGGAACAGGCGATGCGTATCGCCATCGCGGTGGGCAATTTCAGCGCCGGCGAAGCAAACGAACTGCGCAAGAAAATCGGTTCCTGGGGCATCAAGGATTTCAATCGCGATTTGCATCCGCTGTTGTGCAAGCTCGAGCAGGGCATGCGCGACAATGGCATCAAGGCGGAATTTGCCGAACAGATACTCGGGCAGATGAAAGGTTTCGCCGAGTATGGCTTTCCCGAATCGCACGCGGTGTCATTCTCCCTGATTGCCTACGCTTCCTGCTACCTGAAGTGTCATTTCCCGGCCGCGTTCTACATCTCGGTGCTGAACTCGCAACCGATGGGATTTTATTCACCGCATGCCTTGTTGCAGTCAGCCAGGCGCGAAGGTATCGAGCTGTTACCAATATCGCTCAATCATTCTGAGTGGGATCATGCGCTGGAACGAACTGCGCCGGGGCGGGACATGGCGATTCGCCTCGGCTTTCGGCTTATCAAGGGTCTGTCCGCAGCTAGCGTCGCGCGCATCATCGCCTGCCGCGCCGAATCGCTGCAATGGAACAGCTTCGAGCAATTCGCGCGCGATTGCCAACTGGCGCGCGATGACCTGACCCTGCTGGCGGCGTCGAACCTGTTCCGGGAGCTTGGCGATTCGCGTTCGGATGCACTGTGGAAATCCGAGGCGGCGGCTTACAAACCACTACTCGACCCGCTCGATGATGGTATCGACTGGCAATCCGAGACCCGGTTTGAATCGATTCAGAAGGATTTCAGGGCTTTCAGGACCAGCCTCGGAAAGCATCCTGCGGAAGTCATTAGACAGGAACAGTGGCCCTACACGGTCGCAGCGGAAAAGTTTGTTGTTGCTGATCGCCTGCTGGAATTGTCCGCCGACAGCGACGTTTTTGCATTCGGCATGGTATTGGTCAAGCAGTCACCGGGATCGGCCAGGGGCATGGTGTTTGTCACGCTGGAGGATGAAACCGGCTTCATCAATCTCGCATTTACCCCGCAGGTGTATACGCGATTTTATCGCGCGGTCGACCAGCAAGCATTTTTAGCCGTGGTCGGACGCCTGCAACGGGTGGGCGAATCGCACTCCATCCTGGTAAAGCGCGTGTTCGATTTCAGATCGGGTGCCGAGCTTTTATCCATGCGCCACGACGAACAGAGCGAGAATCCGGCAGCCGTAATCGAATTGATCAAGCCGCGCGCGTTTCACTAAGACCCGGCAATGATCTTGAAGTCCATCACACGACGAGGATAACCCTCAGCATGAATTCGCCAATCTTCCAGATTGATTCGAATACCGGTATGCCGAGAAAATTGAGTACGATCAGACCCAGTAGTGCATAGGTACCATAGCGTGCATTCATTTGCTGATAGGTTATCGCCGCATCGCGGGGCAGTGCATATGGCAAAATGTAACTGCCATCGAGAGGACCGATCGGCAACAGGTTGAACAACATCAACAGCATGTTAATCAACGCCAGGTAGGTGAAGAAGAAGTTGGCGACTCCCGTCTGAAATAACCCGATGCCCAATTTCAGCCCGATGGCGTAAAGGTTGATGGTGATGATTGCCAACAGCAGGTTCATTGCGGGCCCGGCCGCTGCTACCATCAGCACACCCCAGCGGGTATTGAACTTGCGCGGGTCGGCCGGGACCGGTTTGGCATAGCCGATGCCGATCAGCAACACCATTAACAAGCCGAACGGATCGATATGCGGAATCGGGTTCAGGGTGAGTCGCCCGGCGCGTTCGGCGGTATCATCACCGATCAGCGACGCCATTTTGCCGTGACCGAACTCATGGCAGGTCAATGAAAAAATCAGCGCGAAGGCAATCAGCACAAAGGCAAGGTATTCCTGCTGTAAAATCAGCTGAATCATTGGGTTGTATGAGTCTCTGGCGAACGGGCGAATTTAACAGAATTTCACCCACGACACATCGATTTCCACGGTTATTGCGTATCTATCCTGCAGCATTGGCATCTGGCGGGTGCATGTCGGTTGTGAGACCAGCAAAATCATTTGCCAGCGCCACGCATCCATTACCTTCCCCGGGAAATCCGAGAATCAATATTCTGTTTAAGCAAAATATGAACAAGATCACATAAGCCTTTGAAAGTTATGAAAATAAGCTATAATCTCGACAGCGTTAGTTGTTTTGTGGTAAATACACTCGAGCGAACGTTACCGGTGTCGGCATTCATCGAGGCGGCGTAACGGTCCGTGGATTGAAATTAAAGGGCTTGAAACTAGTCTATAGATAATTGAAACCAGCATGCTTATGAGCCCCGCGACAATCATCGCCGAGCGCTGATCATTCGATGTTCGAATTTGATCTAAGTGTTTTTTAAATGCTAAAACCAGGGTAAAAACTGTGTCGGAAGACCTGATCAGCAGGTATGAAAAGTCGTTTCGAATTAAATTTCGAAATGCCAATACCGAGGCAAAGTACCGCGAATTGCAGCAGCAACGCGGGCAGGCCTCGAGTGTGGTCGCTTTCGGCGCACTATTCCTGTTATGCCTGACCTTTACCTACCTCGAGTTTCGTGCGTTCGGTCTTGAAATAGTCATGCCGATGTACGGTTACCTGCTGGCGACTATCCTGGCATTGGTCAATTTACTCATCAGCCGCTTTTCGGCTGAACCTTTCCATCAGCAGATACGCCTCCTGGCCAACGGACTGTTGGCTATGGGCACGGTGATCGGCGCCGTGTTCCTGCAGAAATACAGCGCTTATCATGTGATCGAGTTTGCACTGCTGGTGGTTTGGCTGGGTAGCCTCAATACGGTACGCATGCTGTCGACGCTGGTGCTGAATGTGCTACTCGCCTGTGCTTTCGTGGCGGTCATGTACACTAGCGATACCAGCGATATTTCAGGCTTCAGGATGTTGCTGGTATCGGTACTGCTCAACGCCGCGGTTTTGCTCGCCGCCTGTCTCGGTTACCTGGCTGAGCGAGCCCGGCGCAGGCTGTTTCTGCAAATCGAAGCCAACAATAGTATGCACAGTCGCCAGGAATTATGGTCGGTTACCCTGTTCGACCTGGACATGGCGCTCAGCGGCATTGTTGTCTTCAGGGATTTGATCGCGTTACTGAAAAAGTATCTCGAACCGGTCATCGAGTTCGATTCCTATGTGCTCACTTCGCTTGAGGGGCAGGGACCGAAACCGGTTGCTGATCAGATTGAAGGTAAATTATTTGAAAGTGACGACGCGACCCTGTGGTCGGACGAACTGCTCGGCAAATTGACTCAAACTCGCCAGGCTACGGTGAGTGCAGAGCATGAAATGGTGAAGGGTTTCCTCGGCCGGAAGAAACAACGCTTCACTTCCTATCGGCTCGATATACCGGTGTTCGATGACTCCAGGTTAGTTGGTATTATCAGCCTGCGGCGCGAAGCAGAACCCTTTGACCGGCTCGATATGATTGCCAGCGTCAGCATCGCCGCGCAGGCGATGTTGATTTTCAAGCGCTCCACTAGTGTGCAAAAGGCCACTGCTGCACAGAAGAAGGCGCCGATAACGAAATCCGTAGCGGATGCTGTGATCCGACCGAAAGCGAATACCGATACCACGATGTCGAGGACAAATACAAATGTCTCGTCCGAGGACAAGGATATGGAGATGACCGACCATAGCTTCGCAGAATCCGATCAAACCCTGGTTCCCCAGGATGTGATCACCAAATTCAAGCTGGAACAGGCGTCGTCGAAGAAAACCATCACGCTGATGAGCCGCGAGAATGCAGACAAGATTTCAGTTGATCGTTACCGTACCGCCATAGTTGAAGGTGAGCCGCTGTCGATGATGATCATCGAGGTGGACGGCTTGTCCAAATTGCGCGAGGAAGATGGCGACGAGGTCGCCTACAAGGTGTTTGCGGCAATCGTGAAGTACATTTTTTCCAAGGTGGATAAGGACAAGGAAATTCTTGGTCGCTACGGCCAGAATGGACTGAGCGTTTTGATGCCCCAGGTCGATATGAATGCCGCCGAACGATTTGCCGAAATGATTCGTCAGTTTGTTTCCGGTGCGCGTTACAAGACAGCTTATGGCGAAAAGACGGCGACGCTGAGTATCGGTGTGGCCGCGCTCACTGACGATACCGGTGACTACAGCTCGATGGTCAAGCGTGCCGACATGGCCCTGTTCGTGGCGAAGAAGAATGGCCGCAATTGCGTCAAGGTTCGACTTTGATGTGTGGCTGTTGTTGAGGCGCCGGTATGGTCGATAATCAGCACTGGCTGGATCGTTGGCAGGATGACCGTATCGGTTTTCATGAGGCCAGCGTAAACCGACACCTGCAAAGCTGGTTTCCCCGCGTCGCACCTGCCCCCGGCAGTCGAGTTTTCCTGCCACTGTGCGGTAAGGCCGTAGACATTCACTGGATCGCGCAACAGGGTTTTGAGGTGATTGGCGTCGAGTTGTCACAGATCGCGATCGAAGCCTTTTTCGAGGAAAACTCGCTCGACTTCGAACGCAACGAATCCGCTCGATTCGGCATATACCAGTCGGCAAACATCACCCTGTTACAGGGTGATTTCTTCGATTTGAACAAA
>Ga0316187_10001944_pt1 | contig 18066 bp, 13 predicted proteins | sample CroRivburrow1_MG_FD_204927 | JGI IMG/M metagenome (GOLD analysis project Ga0316187, IMG submission 204927) | Coastal sediment microbial communities from Maine, United States - Cross River worm burrow 1 | ecosystem: Environmental > Aquatic > Marine > Coastal > Sediment | place: USA: Maine...
CTGAAAAGTCCACATTAGTCTTAATTACACGCAATAATTTTGATCGTCTCCTCGAAGAACACCCAGTATTGGCGGTTAAGCTTATGCGCAAGATTGCGCGCTTAATGAGCCTAAGACTGCGCCAGACCACGGGTATTTTGTTGGATTACCTCGATTAGTCACTCTTTATTGCAGTTCGTAGGGTGGATAAGCGCAGCGCATCCACCGTTCTCACTATGCTTATCCACTTTACCAACTAGGTTTATCCCACACTTCGTAATATAATGGCGCCTTGCCATATCTAGGTTACTGCTCGTTCCCACGCTCTGCGTGGGAACGCATTCGGACTTAAATCGACTATCCTAAATCAGCTTTAGGCATTTATTCCCTCGCAGCGTGTGGGAACGTGGTGTAAAGGCATAACTGGTGTGCAGTAGGCATAGGGTGGTATGCATTCCCACGCAGAGCGTGGGAACGAGGTGCAGAACGCACCGTTATAATATTTATCAGCGTTATATTCGAGAGAATCATATGACAGAATCACAAATCAAAAAAGTCGTTTTGGCGTATTCCGGCGGATTGGATACGTCCATCATTTTAAAATGGTTACAAGATGTATATCACTGTGAGGTGGTGACGTTTACCGCTGACATAGGTCAAGGCGAAGAAGTGGAACCCGCACGCGAGAAGGCCAAGGCAGCTGGGGTGAAGGAAATCTATATTGATGATCTGCGTGAAGAATTTGCACGTGATTATGTCTTTCCCATGTTTCGCGCCAATGCCATCTATGAAGGCGAATATTTATTAGGTACGTCCATTGCCCGGCCGCTGATTTCCAAACGTCAAATCGAAATCGCCAATGAAACCAATGCCGATGCGGTTTCCCATGGAGCGACAGGTAAAGGCAACGACCAGGTCCGTTTTGAATTAGGCTATTATGCCTTACGACCCGATGTAAAGGTCATCGCGCCTTGGAGAGAGTGGGACCTCAACTCACGGCAAAAACTCTTGGATTATGCAGACAAACACGGTATTCCCATTGAGCAAAAACGTGGAAAAAAATCGCCGTATTCTATGGACGCTAATCTTCTCCATATTTCCTACGAAGGCGATATTCTTGAAAACACCTGGGCGCAGCCAGAAGATGATATGTGGCGTTGGACTGTTTCGCCGCAAAAGGCACCCGATGAAGTTCTCAGCCTGGAGTTAAGCTACGAAAAGGGCGATATTGTTGCCATTAATGGTGAACAAATGAGCCCGGCCACCGTGATGGAGTATTTAAATAAGGTGGCAGGCGAATGCGGCATAGGGCGATCCGATATCGTAGAAAATCGCTATGTGGGTATGAAATCACGTGGCTGTTATGAAACCCCTGCGGGCACGGTAATGCTTAAGGCTCACCGCGCCATTGAGTCCATAACACTAGATCGCGAGGTCGCTCATCTAAAAGACGATTTGATGCCACGTTACGCCGGCCTTATCTATAACGGTTATTGGTGGAGCCCAGAACGTCGCATGCTTCAAGAAATGATTGATGCGTCACAGCAGACAGTCAATGGTCGTGTGCGTCTCGATTTGTACAAAGGCAATGTTATTGTTACCGGGCGGGAGTCGTCTTCTGATAGTCTGTTTGATGCAAGTATTGCCACCTTCGAAGACGACCAAGGGGCTTATGATCAACGCGATGCCGAGGGTTTTATTAAGTTAAACGCGCTACGTATGCGCATAGCCGCAAGGAAAAATTCTTAAGGAGCCAATATGAGAATACTTCACACCATGTTACGCGTCGGCAACCTGGATCGTTCAATCGAGTTTTATACACAAATTCTCGGTATGAAACTCTTGCGCCAAAAAGAGTATCCCGATGGTGAATTTACTTTAGCTTTCATTGGCTATGGCGATGAAGCCAACAATACGGTTATTGAACTCACCTATAACTGGGGCACAGATCAATACAAACTAGGCGATGGCTTTGGCCACATTGCCTTAGAAGTTGACGACGTGTATAAAGCCACCGATGAAATTCGCCAAAAAGGTGGAAAGATCCTTCGCGATGCCGGCCCCATGAATGCGGGCACAACGATTATTGCCTTTGTTGAAGACCCTGACGGTTATCAGATCGAGTTAATTGGTAAAAAATAATTACATCGATTTTCTACCAAGCGCTACCAGACATTTTTCGTAGCGCACGCTGTGCGCACGTTTACTCTATATACTGCGTTAAACCTCGTTCCCATGCTCTGTGTGGGAACGAGTAAACGTGCGCACGGCACACGCTACATTGAAGGCGGTTTTGTTGCAGGGTGCGTGTATTTATTAATCATTGGGTCGTTATTTAAAAATACAGTGTTTGGCATAATCCTTAACTTCTCGAGCAGTCCAGTCCGCTTTATGTTTTTCTTCTAAGGCCTTGCACCATTCATCACTGCCAACTTCGGGTTTGCAGGCGCCTAGTAGAACAATGAGACATGTAGCTAATATAAAATTTTTCATTATTCGGGACCTTTTACATGTTTGGTTAGTAGTTTATCCAGGTTGTTGGCAAACGCCTGGCGATCACTTTGGCTTAGGGTCGGCGGGCCACCTGTATGTATTCCGCTAGCGCGCATGGTGTCCATAAAATCTCGCATATTGAGGCGCGCTCTAATAGAGTCCGTTGTATACAGTTCGCCTCGAGGGTTGAGAGCATAAGCGCCTTCTTCAATCACTTCCGCCGCTAAAGGAATATCACTGGTGATGACAAGATCTTCAGGATTAACCCTTTTAACGATTTCATTATCAGCAACATCAAAACCTGCTGCTACTTGCAGCAGATTTATGTTGCGCAACGACGGTATGCGCATGGGCTGATTGGCCACCAGGGTCATTTGTACCCCGGTACGTTCTGCTGCTCTAAACAGAATCTCTTTAATCACCACAGGGCATGCATCTGCGTCTACCCATATTTTCATTGTTTAAACCTCAAGAATGCCCTAACTATCATACCGATAACCACTATATTTCGTATTATGTATGTTGGGCTGAATCGCCCCCATGAGGGCACATTATCAATGGGGATTGTATTTTATTCGTATAGGCTTGTCTAAGTTCTTTTATAATGCGGATTACGAACTCTAGGAGTATGATTTTATTAAAGTAATGTTCAGCGGATTGCTTGCCTTAACATAGGCAGCTTTGTTTACTATGTTCTCTGATATGTACATGATGGTCTAAGGGTGTTAGATTCGCCAAATATTTCTATATGTACTCTTTACGGGATTAAGTTCTATTAACTAGGAGAAACTATTTATGAATACAAAAACTGGATTGATGACAATTGTATTGACCTTATTGTTTTGCTCGTTTTATATCGCAAATGTGAGCGCTGAACCGGCTGGGTATGGCGGTGGCCATGGTATGAAACATCATGGCGGTAAAGGTATGCAATCTGGAGGTGGCAGGCATGGTGGTGGCCATGGCCCACACATTTTCGGCACGTCATGGAAAGACTCACTCACTAAAGAGCAGGCCTTGCAGATTGATAAATTGCATCTAAAGAAGCAAAAAGAGGGTTCGGTAATAAAGGCTAAACTTAAGGTAGCCAAAATGGAAATGGCCATATTACTAGTCGAAGATAAGCCTGATCAGTCTAAAATCGATAAAAAAGTGAAAGAAATTTTAGAGCTTAAATCGAAGAAAATGAAATTAAAAAATGCTCATGTTATTGATATGCGTAAGCTACTAACCGAAGAGCAACGTGTATCCTTCGACATTAAGGTTTTGTCAAAGGCCAAAAGCAAGCACAAAGGCGGACACAAACGGCACTAGACATTTGTTCGACCATAAAGGATTGTTTATTGGTAGCCCGGAAGCTTTGCCTACAAGGATGTAGGTAAGGGGCGTGAGCACGACTGCAGGGATGCAGGAGGTAGAGCAATGCAGGAGCAATTGCCGAGGAGCGGAAGCTTCCGGGCTACAATCGTCTTATTTATACGTGTATGGACGGGTGCCAACAATCAACATGATAATATTGCTACAGGATAAACACGATGGCGAATGCATTTCAAGACCAATTTCTTAAAGCCGGTTTAGTTAAAAAAAATAAAGTCGATAAAGTCAAACGCACAAAACATAAAAATACTAAACAGCAAGGCAAGCACCAACAAGTCGATGAAAGCAAAAAATTGGCCCAACAGGCCCTGCAAGAAAAGACTGAGCGCGATCGGGAACTCAATCGTCAAAAGGAGGAAAGCGCCCTACAAAAGAGCATCGCCGCCCAAATTAAACAATTAATCCAAATGAATATGCTGAAGGAAGAAGAGGGCGATATTGGTTTTAAATTTACGGATAATAAACTTATTAAGACCATCTATGTGTCGGAAAAAGTTCAGCAACAACTCAGCGACGGGCGCTTGGCAATTGTGCGCTTAGATGCGCAATACGCTATTGTGCCCAGTCCTGTCGCCGAAAAAATTCGCCAACGTGATGAGGGTTGTATCTTAGTGTGTAATGACAATAGCGCAAACACCGACACTAAGGATGACGATGATTACGCCAAATATCAAATTCCCGATGATTTGATGTGGTGATCGTTTTGTGTCGCTGGTTTAAGCAAGTCAGGGTTATTATCCACTTGTCTGAACTCGGTATAGACACTAGCGGTATTGCTTGCGTCTGAGGGTGTCACACCATTGGTTTTTATTGCGGCCAATAGGTCGGTAAAGCAGGTGTCTGGATCTCGACGATAACTAGCTGCCCAACAACGCCAGAATACCCAACCAACACGTTCGAGGATTCGTTGCTTGCTAATGGCGCTTTCCCACTGTTCACCAGATTGCTCTTTGTCACCGTCTAGCTCGATTGCAATACGTTGGCCATTGTCGCTTTCAGCTACCATGTCGATAGCGATGGGACCTACCCGAATTTGAGGTGTCACTGCGTAACCCAAATCCGTTAAGCGGCTATAAATTTCTTTCTCGAAGTCCGTTGTACACAAATCCAATGGATTGTCTGCTATCTGTCGATTAGGCATGGGGTGCGCAAAATGGCGTAGAACCTGAGCGCGTAGATCTTGGCTGTTTTTTAGATCAGAATCCAAAATGCTTCGGAAAAGATACATTCTGTCACGTGCACGCGACAGCGCCACATTAAAGCGCTGCTCGTATTCACGCTTATTGAGTACCGAACCCTGTCTGGGTCCCACCACCATAGAAAGAAATATAATGTCTTTTTCTTTGCCTTGAAAGGTAGCAGAGTCGCCACACGCGATCTTATACCGTTGATACGTCTCTTCGCCCAATTCTTGCAACAAGGCATCTTGAATTGCCTGGGCCTGCTCGGAACCGATAAGCGAAATCACACCGATACTGCGATTATTAAACTTAGGATCTTCAGTAAGCATTTTAATTTCGTCGACAATGGCGACAATTTCCGCGACATTTACGTTGCTTTGTTCGTCACGCAAACCATTTTTAACATAGACATCAATCAAAGGTGGATCTATCCTCTCCGAGGACTTTGGTAAACGTAGCGGTAGCAACTCATTACCATAATACTGCATACTAAAGCGGATAATAGGCTCAACGCAACGAAAGTGCTCTTGCAGCATTATGCGTTGCGTAGGGTAGATGGCACTGGCCAAGTCGTATAAAGACACGCCGGGGATTAGTAAATCGCCAAAGGGCTGGCTGCGTAAATAACTCTGTCTGAATTGTTGAATTTTGTCCTCTGAAATAAAGGCCGCCGTTGGACTCACTTGCTTGTCGTCACCAACAATTAACAATTTTTTCGCGCGTAAAATGGCCGGTAAGGCCGTAATATCAGATTGCGAGGCTTCATCGATAATGACTAGATCGAAACTTGCAAATTCTGATGGCAGACTTTCTGAAATACGCCAGGTAGGCATGATCCAACAGGGAACACCCTCAAAACACTCCTGCATGGCGTTATGGGCCTCACGTCGGTATCTGGGGGCGCGCTTTTTACCGGTGCCTTTTCCTAGTTTGGAAATAGCCGAAACAAAACGAACCAAGGCGCCGTGCACCTTTTCCGTCAGATTTTTGTGTAAACCGATATTGGTCTTTAAGGTGACGAGTTGGGTAAATTGCTCTTTTAGTTCTTTCTCCAATTTCTTACGTTGTTCAATAAGCTTTTTTGTAACGCCATGTTGATCTATTTCGGTTAGGTAGGCGTATTGTCGATGCCAGTACCAGGATTCCATACAATGACTCGGCATGGTTACATCTTCGACACCCTCAACGACTGGTATGGTTAGCAGCTGTCGGGCCCATATTTTGGCGCCGGAATTGGCAATTCTTTGCGTGATGTCTTCGAGTTCACGAAATTTGGGTTGCAAATCGTGTAAGTGTTTTAGTTGTTCAATTAGCGCCAGCCAATCCGCTTTGAGTTTATCCAAAGATGTATTGGCATGACCGATTTCGTTCTTGGCGATATCTTTAAAACTGTTCAACAGATTGCCTTTATACTTACCCAATCGTTTTTGAATATTATGCAATCGATTACGTTGGGTAGCGACGGTATCGCGTTGAGTGTAATTATGTAATGCCGCCATTGCTTTTTTGGCTTCCTTACCGTTCTTTATTACTTGAGCTATTCTTAAATCCTTTGGAAATAATGCGCGGGTTTCTTCGGCTATCTCAGGCCATTGCTGTAATGATATTTTTTTAAGGTTTTCGATCTTGTCATGCAAGGATCGCAATTCTTTTAAACTGCTGCCAAATTCGAAGCTAAGTTCAGGAAGATCGTGTTCCTCTCCAACACTATTCCACTTTACGATGAAGCGTCGCGCTTGATCTTGAAAACCCAGGTATTGCTCGACAAGCTGCCAATGTCGTGCCGTTTTGGGTGCTTCACCATTGACTTCAACTTGAGCAATCATGGATTTGACATCACTCTTGCCAACAGACAGTAAACTAAATGCTCGTGTGCCAGCCGATAGATTTACTAGTGCCTTACTCAATTCCTTACGCAGCGCACCTGGGTTTGGAATGTGGATCGGATTTCTAATATATATGCTGCGGTGTTCAATTAATTCATCAAGTAAGGGCAACATCGCTTCGAAGAGTGCAGTGCTTTCACTGCCCATGCCTTCCTTTGCCCAATGTTGCATAAAATGAAAGGCCCAAGGCTCTTGTTTTAGCTCCTCGACTGAATCAAGAAACTCTTTTAAACTTCCCAATAAATTAGACGCGCGTTCCTCACCGTTCTGGATGTCTTTATCGACCTTGGGAAGATTTTCAGTCTTGGCAATACTGCTTAATTGTTCCAGAGTAACCAGGTCGCTGTGGATTGCTGCAATCTCTAGGCTATCAGGGATCTCACTCATAGGTGGTAATTCAATATTTAGATAGCCAATATTCTCGCCGATGTTTTTTCGTGCGTCGCGTAATCGTTTGATTGCAGAACGATCAAATTGCGGATTAAAGGCATCACTACTGCCAATTTTATCGGGAAACCATTCGTGTCGTTCGCGTTCCTTGAGCAGTTTTTCCGCCAGCTCTAACGCACTTAGGTTGCAGTGGTCTTCCAATAAATTAGGATCAATGGGTTCAATTTGTTTTAGTCCACTGGCCAGTATATTTTTATCAATTTCGGTAATGGCCTGTTTGTGTTGATTAACCAGTTGGGTGTATTCATCGCATTGAGATATTAATTCACCAAGGTCAGCCCGACTGGCAAGAGTCGCCAAATGTTGCACCGCGGTTTCCAATTGCTTTAAGCCTTGGCGTTCGTTGCTCACCAGGCTAATGGTCAATTCCCGTACTGATTCCGGAATTTGTTCACGCAAGGCCATTAGTGCAGACTCACCATTAGAGGTAACCAATACGCGACGACCAGTGGACAGATAATGGCTGATAATATTGGCAATGGTGTGTGTTTTACCCGTGCCGGGCGGTCCCTGTACTACCACGCCATAATTATGTTCAAGGCGCTTAATGATTTGTACCTGGGCATCATTATAAGGTTTGGGAAAAAACAGTTCACTTTCGTCAAGTGTTGGTAGTTTGCCGATGTTATCAATCTCTTGCTTTTTATTGGATAGTTGTTCAACTAGACGGCGTGTGGGTGCCGGCAAAGATTCGTCATCGACAGCATCGATTTCCGCGAGAAATTTTTCAATATCCTGTAAAAAAGGTGTGGTGCCACGTGGACGGGCGTAAATAGACCAACAATCCGTTACTAATAGTTCATCACTGATGTCGGGCAGATCCCCCTGTACACCAGGATTGATATCTGGCCAGTAACTTCCACTTTCATGCAGTTGGGTTGCAGCATATCTGAGTAAGGGTTCGTAACTTTCTTTAACAAAGGGTGAGTACTCAATTTCCTCAGCTTGTTCTAAGAAAACTTGTTTATCATAACGTACCAGTGGTTCGACACCTTGGTTGTCCATGGCGAAGAACGGGCCTATGGACAGTTTGCGTTCGGTGTTTCGCGGACGAATCAATATGGCGCCACTCTGTTTATCCAGTTCTATTTCGACTAATTGTTCCATTATGGGGTAGTCGATCATTTTTCCATTGATTAGACAACGGGTAATACCCATGCCCCAAACCAACTCTAAGGGCTGCTCGTCACCTTGTGCTTCCAAGTTTTGTTGGGCGTTAAAAAAGGCGTCGTAGAGTTTGATGGTTTTACGTTTTGGCCGTTCCTTTTTGGCCCAGGCATGCCACGTGGTATTAATGAATTCATCGATTTTTACCCGTAGGTCGGGCAAAGAATCCAAGCGTAAATGAACGTCTTTCAGTATCAATTGACGCTGTGTTTCATGCAAGGAACGTTGTACATCTTGTGCGGCCACCAGGCCACTTTGCACCAGCTTTATCGATTCTTGTTCGGGTAGAGTTTTTAGCAGGCTATCCTTTATGGTTACCGACTGATCTGGATCGTGGCTAACATTAATCCACTCCTGAATTTCACTTGGCACTTCGGGATGGGGTGTCCGTTTTAGTCTTTCAATCTTTAACCAAACGGGCATGCCTTCATTATCCGTACTATCTAGATGTACACCCGTACAGTCCATAAGCTGAGATTGCTTTACATGAAACTGGCCGTATTCATCAATGCTGAATACCGGCTCTTGGTTCATCTGACCTAAACGGTAGACGTATTCTAATAATTCTTTTAATCGGCGTTTTGCCGAATTACCTAAAATTTTCATAGTGTTATTCAAACTTAAAAAAAATCGAATGCACAATATTACCCTGGACCTGGTATCGTCGTGCTTGTTAATGCGAACAAGATTCTAAAACAGGGATTGGCTTTGGATACAAGTAGACGAGAAATCTTTCACGCGAGGATTGGGACGACTAAAACATCTGAAATCAAATGTCACCGAGGCGACAACACCTCTGGCAAAGTAGCGACAATCGCTTTTACTGTGTATTTGATCCTTAAGTATGCGCCAAACTCGGGTCAAATTTCAACAAAAATCACATAATTAGCTAAAAATAAAAAATATTATATATATAATACAATTAGTTATGTAAATAACCTAGAATATGGCCCATTTTAGGAAATTACATTCCTAACAGGCTGAAAGCCAGTACTGCCTGGACTCCAAATCCAAGCAGAAAGGTGACAACTTGTAACAATAGTACGGCGCTCGGAAAGCGATGTGTGCATAATCTATCTCCAGTTTATTTGCTTAAAAGGGTGGTTTGGTATGTGCTTAACAATTCCGGGTTGTCCATACTCAGTTTCTTTTAAGGTTTTTAACTGGGTGCTCGGTTGTTTATTAGGCTCGCTTTTTTTGTTCGGAGCTAAGATGTTTTTTGGCGTCGTCCTGGCATGAAAGGTATAATTTTGAGAATTCAGGGCCTGGGATAGGTTTGCTAAAGTAGAAACCCTGCACTTCAAAACAGGCTTGGTCGATCAGGAAGTGAATTTGATCCTCGTTTTCCACACCCTCAGCGATGACCGTAAGTCCCAGGTTTTTTGCCATGGCGATAATGGTGGAGACAATTGCCTCGTCGTCCTTGTCATGGGGGATGTCCATAACGAAAGAACGATCAATTTTTAGACGGTCGATAGGAAGACGTTTCAGGTAACTGAGGGATGAGTACCCGGTACCAAAATCGTCAATGGCCAAGGATAGACCAAACTGTTTTAATTCATTCAGGATCGAAACACCTTCATTAGGATGACCCATGACGAAGCCTTCGGTAATTTCTAATTCGAGGTGTTCGGGTGCGAGGCCAGTTTCCTCTAACACGGCGCGAGTTGATTCAACAATTGAACCTTGCACGATTTGATAAGCCGCCACGTTGACGGTCATACGCAGTGGGGCAAAACCTTCGTCTTGCCATGCCATTGCTTGTTTGCAGGCTGTCTTTAAGACCCAATCGCCTAATGGCCCAATAAGTCCTGTTTCTTCGGCAAAGGGTATAAAATCAATAGGAGAGACAAGACCTTTTTCAGGATCATTCCAACGTACCAAGGCCTCGGCGCCTACTAGTGTACCGTCGGAAATATCGACCTGAGGCTGGTAGTAAACTTCCAGTTCATCATTGTCTATAGCTTGCCGTAAGCGGCTTTCCATATGGAAACGTTTTTCGGCCAATAGGGCCAATTCATTGGTATAGAATTGATAGCGGTTGCGGCCTCGTTGTTTGGCCTGGTACATAGCCATATCTGCGTTTTTGACCATGGTTTCTGTACTATCCCCGTCAGCTGGGAATACGCTAATACCAATGCTGCCTCCGATAAATATTTCATTGTCATCAATTACAAGTTTTTCCTGTAGAGCCGATAGCAATTTATCCGCTACATTGGCTGCGTCCTCAGCCAGTGTCAGGTCTTCGAGGATGATGGTGAATTCATCTCCCCCCAGACGAGCAACGGTATCCTGAGCTCGTACAGTGCCTATGAGACGTTGGCAAACCTTCTGTAATAACAGATCACCGATATGATGACCCAGTGTATCATTAACCGTTTTGAAGCGATCAAGGTCAAGGAACATAAGGCCTACAATTTTTTCTGCTCGCTTGGCTCGTGTGATAGCTTGTTGTAGGCGATCATTGAACAGCATACGATTTGGTAGCTTTGTGAGTTGGTCATACTGTGCCAAGTACTGAATATGTTCCGAGGCACGTTTTTTTTCAGTGACATCAGAAAAAATACTAATGAATTGGATGGTCTCACCTAGATCGTTTTTAACGGTGCTAATCCTGTGATAAGCGGGGAAGGTTTCGCCATTTTTACGGCGATCCATAATTTCGCCTTCCCAGTCACCCGTTTTAATTAATTTGCTCCAGAATGCTTGATAAAATTGCTTATTGTGATAGCCAGAGTTGAGCAGATCTTTTGGAGAATTACCGACGGCCTCTTCTTTGCTATAGCCGGTTATAGTGGTAAACGCCTCGTTAACACGAAGGATATTGTTCTTAGTGTCGGTGACCAAGATGGCTTCGGAGGCGTGGCTGAACACATTGTCCGCCAGCCTCAGTTCATTATCGGCTGCCTTTTCTTTGCTAATGTCGCGCACCGTACCCACCATGTTGATGGCTTCACCCTGTTGATTACGGTATACCTCACCACGCTCGTGAACAAAACGGACCGTACCGTCGAGTTGCACAATACGATGTTCTATGTCGTAGGGTTGATTATTAACAACGGTGGCATTAACGGCGTTAACAAAGTCTTCTTTATCATCCGGGTGGATCCGTTCTAGCAAAGCCTCATAGCTGGCCTCGAATTGCTGCGGGCTTAAGCCAAAGATTCGATAGACTTCATCAGACCACGCTAGGGCATTGGTTTGGATGTCCCATTCCCAACTACCAAAATGAGCAATGAGCTGAGCTTTTTTCATAACGTCTTGGTTACGGCTCAATATATTCTGTGCATCTTTTCTTTCACGAATATCGCGTAGTGTGGTTACGGTGTACCTATTGCCTTCATGTAGGCTATAACTGAGGCTGATTTCAACCGGTAGTTCGTTGCCATCTTTTGTTTGAGCGACTAGTTCCGTTGCATCAGCCATAGGACGGGATTTTAATTTTTCGAAGGCACCATCACGTAACTGTATGTGCTGGCGACGGAACCGCTCCGGTATCAATAATTCTACTGTATCACCAATTAATTCATTGGCCTTATAGCCAAATAGAGTTAACGCAGTATTATTAACTTCTTCGATGACGCCTTTAGTATTAATGATCAACATAGCATCTGGGGCTGCGTTGAAGATGTCACTCATACGCTGGCTCGTAGATTGTAGCGACTGGTTTGCGATTATTAACTTGCGAAGAAAGAAGATTAACAGCCCTCCCGTAAGCAACATTAGGGGGATTAATAAGGCACCGCGCTTGAGCAGTAGTAGTGTGTTTTTCAGTAATCTATTGGTCTGTTGTTCTTTGTCAAGCCGCCGTGCAATGCCGTAGCTATTGAGAAAGTTGATTGCTTCTAGTGTGGGTTGATCATTAACCTGCACATTGATATCGATTTCATTAGGTGGCATACCATTTGCCACCAACTTTTGCGCATAGGTAAACTTCAGTGCGTAGATATCAACAGTCTTCTTTATCCTGGCCAGAGCTTTTTTAGCTCCAGTGTGTTCTTTGACAAGAGGGTAGTCTGCTATGGCTTTGTAGGTAGACTGTAGGTTGTTTTCGATAGTCGGTATCAAGCTGGTATCACGGCGTAGCACAAAGTTTTTGTAGTTGTGGATAAAACCGCCATAACCGATATTGGTTTCGATACGTCTAAGTGCATAAGAGGCAACCTCTGCGTCACGGTTGAACGCTAACCATTGGTTTTCAATACTTTTAACCTTTTGTGAAAGGGAATAGCCGTACCAGACTAAAAGAGTGATCAAACCAAGCGTTATGGCCACAATAATCAAGGCATTCCAAAACAATGACCTATCTTTTGGGCCCAACTGCGGTCCTGTATTTAGGTTTTTATGAGGATGAGACATCGATTTTTAGGTCACGTGTTGCGACGAGGATTCCCATTGTCATAGAAATATCGAAGCTTGATAGTGAAATGTGTTATCCGTCAGCATAAAGCTGACCGAATGGGATAGGGTTTTGTGTTTCAAATGTCTAATCCGATAGTTATTATATTCTCCTGTTAGTTGTCGGTCATTAGGCCTGCTTTCTTTAGTGTTTTGGATTGATGGGGTTTTGTATTAATGTCTTGTAACACATTGATAAATTTAAGTTATTACCGGTCAAGTATTTGTTACTGCAAAAATATATGATTTATTCTATTAAATCAATGGCTTATTTGTTGGGCAACACTCATCGTAGGGCACAACACCGTTGCGACGTTCGTACCATGTTTGTGATCGGTTAACCACATGTACGGCCACCAGCATGATGGGCACTTCGATAAGCACACCCACCACTGTGGCTAAGGCTGCACCGGATTCGAAACCAAATAGTGCGATGGCTGTGGCCACGGCCAACTCAAAGAAATTGCTGGCACCAATCAGTGCGGAAGGACCTGCCACACAGTGAGGCGAACGCACCTGGCGATTAAGTAAATAAGCCAGCCCAGAATTAAAAAACACTTGAATCAAGATAGGCACCGACAGTAGAGCAATTATTAGTGGCTCAGCAATAATCTGCTTTCCTTGAAAACCAAAAAGCAATACCAGGGTAGCGAGTAAAGCGCTCAATGAGAATGGATGCAGACGTTTAATGACAATTTTAAGGCGTATATTGCCATGCTTGTGCTTAAGCAATTTCCATCGCCATAGGCTGGCAATGATCAGTGGTACTACGATGTAGAGAAGTACTGACAGTAGCAGTGTATCCCAGGGTACGGTGATGGTGGAAAGGCCCAGCAATAGCGCAACAATAGGCGCGAAGGCAAATACCATAATCACGTCATTCAAGGCCACCTGTGATAGTGTAAAGTGCGGCTCACCTCGCATTAGGTGGCTCCAGACGAAGACCATTGCTGTGCATGGTGCGGCGGCCAGTATAATTAGGCCAGCGATATAAGAATCAATTTGTTCGCTAGGTAGGTAATCACGAAACAAATAGCCAATGAATAACCAGGCAAGTAAGGCCATAGAAAAAGGTTTAACGCCCCAGTTAACGAATAATGTCACGCCAACACCACGCCAGTGTTGCGTCACGCCTTTGAGTGCTTTCAGATCGATCTTAATGAGCATGGGAATAATCATTAACCAAACCAGTACCGCTACTGGCAGGTTTATGTGGGCAAGCTCGATACGGCCCACCATTTGGAAGGCGTTTGGGAACAACTGTCCTAGTCCGATGCCGGTGACAATGCACAGTGCAACCCATAGGGTGAGGTAGCGCTCGAACAGGCCCATTTCACTACTCTTTGATTTTTGATCTCTCATGATTTTATGTTTACCATCGCTTTAGGCGCAACAGGCGGCGCCTGGTCTATTGGGCATTTGCGCTAAAACCGTCAGATCATTAGTAAAAGGTTCCTGATGCGTTGCTTCCGCCACCGTTGTGTCGATCACCTGACGCGCCCAAGCAGGCAAGTCGGGATGGAGTCGGTAATATATCCACTGACCTTGACGGCGATCTACCACAACACCAAGGTCGCGCAGTGCGGCGAGATGGCGAGATACCTTTGGCTGTATAAGGCTTAGAGCATAGACGAGTTCGCACACGCACAACTCCCCCTCATGTTGGATCAACAACAGGCTGCGCAAGCGTGTTTCGTCTGATAAAAGCTGAAAAAACTGATTAAATTTAATATTCATGGGAATCAATATACGGAATAACGTATATATGGTCAACCATATATAATGGGAGTGTTGTAAGTTATTGATATATGGATTTTGTGAGCTATTCTTTTAAGTAGAGCTCTAGCGCATACCATGGAGTGATTTTTATACATCAATAATTAAGGAGTTATTATGAATTTTAAACAATTAGCCACATTAATTGTTTTGCCGTCCGCCATTTTTTTTCTATCGTCAACTACGGCCTTGGCCGGTAGTGAAAGCGGTCTTTATATCGGCGGTAGTTTTGGCAACGCAAGTGTCAGTAAAGAAGGTGATCCAAATACTGACCCAGATTTTAAGTTTGACGAGAGTGATTCAGGATACAAGCTTTTTATGGGGTATAACTTCGGCATTATCCCCCTAATAGATGTTGCGGTTGAAGGCTCTTATGTAGATTTTGGTAAACCCAGTGGTACCACATCTGACGGCACGAATATCGAATATGATTTGACCGCATGGGATGCGTATGGATTGGTGGGGCTGACCTTTGGACCCTTTGCTCTTTTTGGCAAGGCAGGCCTTGTTGCTTGGAACTCTGATGATGCATATGGCGCTCTTTCGGGAAGTGAGACTGGAACAGATGCAACCTACGGTCTTGGTGTGAAATTTCAAATTGCCTCTTTCGCCATTCGAGCGGAGTATGAGTATTTTGATTTGGACAGTTTTGATGATGTCTATATGGCATCTATCGGCGTCGCTTATACCTTCTGAGCAATAATTTCGACGCTATCAGTATCAACCTCCCCCTTTACTAGGGGGAGTCTCTTCCTTGAATTTAATATTTGCACTCACTGCTGCTCCGTTAACTTTTGGAATCGAGGCAAGCAGGTAGGATATGGGGTTGGTATACCCAATTCAAGACCGTCTGCCGCATGGAAGCGGCAGCCGAGCTTACATGGATGTATTCACGCGCGTCTTGAATTGGGTATACCAACCCCATGTCCGGGATACTTGTGATAATCTACAACGTATAGGCCACACAGGTTTACATAAATAGGTTCCATTTTAACGGTACATCAGTGATTTGTACTTATCCTTTTGTTTTTCTTTCATTATCTATTGATATTTCCAATTGTTATGTTTTTTGATGAGTGGGAATTGGCGCGAAGACTGCATTGTATTCGATTTTTCCACATCAGTTCGTATTGAGATTTGAACTGAATAATGCGCTGCAGTTTGAATGAGGTGTCTAATGGAAGCATATGATCTGGTTGTTGTCGGTGGTGGTTTTGCAGGATTAAGTTGTGCCCAAACGGCTTCAGAGCGTGGTTTAAAAACTCTGGTGTTAGAAAAAAAAGCAGCGTCAGGCGTCTTGCCACACACAACAGGTATTGTGGTGAAAGAAGTCGCCGATATTTGGAATATACCCAAACAATTTACGCGTAAATTAGATGGCATAAGACTGTATGCACCTTCTTTTGAATATGTGGATCTGACGTCACCCGATCATTATTTTCTTGCCACCGATACTTCAGCCTTGCAGAGTTGGATGGCCGAGAAAACTGAGGCGGCGGGAGCCTCCATTCGTTATCAGGCACCGTTTCACTATGCCAATGCTGCTGATGGAGAAATCCATATCGAGCAACATAAAATTTCCACTCGATATATGGTGGGTTGCGATGGTGCCGAATCGAGAGTGGCCAGAAACTTTAATTTGGATTCAAATGACAGCTTTTTATTTGGTATTGAAGCGGTTTACAAGGGTGTGGAGAATATTAACGATGAACATTTACATGTGTTTTTGGATTCAGCCCTGGCGCCTGGGTATATGGCGTGGTTAATTCCCGGCGAGGGTGTAACCCAAATTGGGCTCGCTGTTCGCACGCCCACAGTTCCAAAACTGGATAATTTTATAAATAAAATATCAAAACTGTTTAATTTTGAAAATGCTGAGCTGATAGATAGCCGAACCGGGCTCATTCCAAATGGCGGTTGTTTGCCATCTTTTGCTAAAGGTAATGTGATGCTATTAGGTGATGCGGCAGGTATGGCTTCACCTCTAAGCGCGGGTGGCATCCACCCATCTGTTGAACTTAGCCGAATTGCAGGTCTTGCCATTAGCGATTACTTGATGGAGCGTGGGCCTTCACCAGAAACCGTGATTAAAAAGGTGATGCCTAATTATCGGTATAAAAAAGGTATGCGAAACGTTGTCGAATTGCTCAATGTCGAAAACAAGAATTATGACCGCTTTATCAATAACTATTTATTTAAGAGCCTGGCAAAAACTATGTTTTTCCATCACCGTGATTTGTTTTCATGGAATGCATGGAAAGATGTTGTAACAGACGTAAAAGCTGTGGGCTTTTAATCTTTGGATTTTGAAACTGTGTCATCATGGTGACCATGATGCTCAAAGGATTTCTTTAGCTCTGTGAGTTCACTTAAGCGGTTCTTTACTTTAAAGTTCACGCTGTTTTTGGTGTACACTCCCTTTTTGGTGAGAGTTCCCGCAGGTATTCCAGTTAGGAGTTCGATGGCATCATCCACATTGCGGGTGGGGTAGATCTTAAAAAGCCCTTCTTTTACGGCAGCAACCACCTTGGGTGCCAACATAAGATGTTTTACATTGGCCTCGGGTATAAGTACTCCCTGTTCGCCGGTTAAACCGCGAGCAGAACATACTTCAAAAAAGCCCTCAATTTTATCATTAACGCCTCCAATCGCTTGGCTCTCGCCAAACTGATTTACCGATCCTGTTATGGCGAAATTTTGTTTAATAGGGATATCAGAGATCGATGAAAGTAGGGTGCACAATTCAGCCATTGAAGCACTGTCACCTTCAATCATGCCATAATTTTGTTCAAAAACGAGAGTGGCGGACAAAGACAAAGGACAATTTTTCGCATAACGGTTTGCTAAAAATGCCGTTAAAATCATTACGCCTTTAGAATGGATTGAACCACCCAGTTTTGATTCATGTTCTATATCAATTACTTCACCATCACCGAGTCGAGTGGTTGCCGTAATGCGCGTAGGTTGGCCAAACATGAATTGCCCCAAGTCAATAACACTTAGCGCGTTTACCTGTCCTACCTTACTACCCTCGGTTGCAATCAATATCGTGTTATTGTTTATTTCTTCGTATATCTCAAAACGTAATCGATCATGACGATGGTCTTTGGCGTCAAGTGCGGATTGAACATCCTCGCGGCTCACAATATCATGGTTATTGTTTCTGGCAAACTGATCAGATTCGCGCATGAGATCCAATACACTTAACATATGTGTAGATACCTTTTTGGCTTCCTCAGCCTGCCGAGAGCTTTGTTCAATGATTCGTGCTACCGCGTGATTTGACAAGGGTAAAAGTTCCTCCTTGCGCGCCAGAGTTGCAATAATTCTTGCGTATAACATGTCGGTTGCCGGGCTTC
>Ga0316187_10001945_pt1 | contig 18064 bp, 14 predicted proteins | sample CroRivburrow1_MG_FD_204927 | JGI IMG/M metagenome (GOLD analysis project Ga0316187, IMG submission 204927) | Coastal sediment microbial communities from Maine, United States - Cross River worm burrow 1 | ecosystem: Environmental > Aquatic > Marine > Coastal > Sediment | place: USA: Maine...
GGCAACCTGGTGAGCGCGATTCCGATCGTCGGTATCGCACCCATCATGGTGATGTGGTTCGGCTTCGATTGGCAGTCGAAGGCGGCCGTGGTCGTGATAATGACCTTCTTTCCGATGCTGGTGAACACGATCGCGGGCCTCTCGGAGGCCGGCACCATGGAGCGGGACCTGATGCGCTCCTACGCAGCAAGCCATGTCCAGGAGCTCGTCAAATTGCGTCTTCCCGGCGCGCTGCCCTTCGTGTTCAACGCGCTCAAGATCAATTCCACCTTGGCATTGATCGGTGCCATTGTTGCCGAATTTTTCGGGACGCCTATTGTTGGGATGGGGTTCCGGATTTCGACGGAAGTCGGGAGGATGAACATCGACATGGTTTGGGCCACCATTGTGGTAGCCGCCTTGGCGGGCTCGGTGTTCTACGGCGCGCTCGCCCTGCTGGAGCGGGTGCTCACGTTCTGGCACCCCTCTTATCGTAGGCGCTAGTTCCGTATCGACGTACTGACAACCACCAGGCAGGAGAAAACGACATGAAAACGAAACTATCCAGGATAATCGCCGGTTTGGCGATCGGAACCGTGGCCGTTGGCGCCAACGCCGCGGATGAATTGACGCTGCAGCTCAAATGGGTCACCCAAGCCCAGTTCGCCGCCTACTACATTGCCGATGACATGGGTTACTACGAGGAGGAAGGGCTCGACGTGACGATCAAGCCCGGCGGCCCCGACATCGCACCACCGCAGATTATCGCGGGCGGTGGAGCGGACGTCATCATCGACTGGATGCCATCGGCGTTGGCGGCGCGGGAAAAGGGTGTGCCACTAGTGAACATCGCCCAGCCTTTCAAACGATCCGGCATGATGCTGACGTGCCGGAAGGATACCGGCATCACGTCCCCTGAACAGTTCCCGGGAAAAACCCTCGGCGTCTGGTTCTTCGGCAACGAGTACCCCTTCCTCGCGTGGATGAGCAAGCTAGACATTCCGACGGAAGGCGGCCCTGACGGGGTCACCGTCCTCAAGCAGGGGTTCAACGTCGATCCTCTGATCGATCACCAGGCAGACTGCATTTCCACCATGACGTACAACGAATACTGGCAGGTGCTCGACGCCGGCCTTACAGCCGATGAACTGGTCGTCTTCAAATACGAGGACCAGGGCGTGGCAACACTTGAGGACGGTCTCTACGTGCTGGAAGAAAACCTTGCAGACGAAGCGTTCGTCGACAAGATGGCACGCTTCGTACGGGCCACCATGAAGGGCTGGGAATGGGCCCGCGCGAATCCCGACAAGGCCGCGGATCTCGTCCTCGAAAACGACGGCACGGGCGCCCAGACCGAGAAGCACCAGCGCCGCATGATGGGCGAGATCAACAAGCTCACCGAGGGCGGCGGCGAGCTGGATCCGGCCGACTACGAGCGCACGGTCGACATCCTGCTCGGCGGCGGCTCGGACCCGGTCATCTCCAAGAAGCCCGAAGGCGCCTGGACGCACAAGGTCTGGGAAGCGGCGTACAAATAGTTTCTAGGAGCCTGCCCCTAGATCCGACAGGCTCCTGACACCCCATTCCATCGGAGGAGGATTCGAAATGTCAGTCTTGATCAGAGGCGGCACGGTGGTGACCGCCGACAACACGTTCCGGGCCGACGTGCTGTGCGCGGACGGAAAAATCTCGGAAATCGGTGAGGGGCTGGACGCCCCGGCCGGTTCCGAGGTGGTCGACGCCGGCGGGCAATTCGTCATGCCCGGCGGCATCGACCCCCACACCCACATGCAGTTGCCATTCATGGGCACGGTCGCCAGCGAGGATTTCTACTCCGGCACGGCCGCCGGACTCGCGGGCGGCACGACGATGATCATCGACTTCGTCATCCCGAACCCGCAGCAGCACCTGATGGATGCCTTCCAGCAGTGGAGCGGGTGGGCGGAGAAAGCCTGTGCCGACTACAGCTTCCACGTGGCCGTCACCTGGTGGGACGACTCGGTTCACGAGGACATGGGCATTCTCACCCGCGAGCACGGGGTCAACAGCTTCAAGCACTTCATGGCCTACAAAGGGGCCATCATGGCCGACGACGAGATCCTGGTTAACAGTTTCTCGACGGCAATTGAACTGGGCGCCATCGTGACCTGCCATGCTGAAAACGGAGAGCTGGTATTTCGCCTGCAGCAGGAGATGTTTGATAGGGGTATCCGCGGACCCGAAGGTCATCCCCTGTCGAGGCCGCCGGAAGTCGAAGGCGAGGCAGCGAATCGTGCGATTCGAATTGCCGAGGTCCTGGGCGTACCCATATACCTGGTGCACAACTCATGTCGTCAATCCCTTGAAGCAATCACCCGTGCGCGGAATGAAGGTCAGCGCGTTTATGGTGAGGTACTCGCCGGCCATTTGCTGGTAGATGATTCGGTTTATCGGGATAAAAACTTCGACACCGCTGCTGCCCACGTGATGAGCCCGCCTTTTCGTTCTCACGAACACCAGGAAGCGCTCTGGCACGGACTGCAATCAGGAAACCTGCAGACAACGGCCACCGATCACTGCTGTTTCTGCGCAGACCAGAAAGCAGCCGGCAAGGATGATTTTCGCCTGATACCCAATGGTACCGGCGGTGTTGAAAACAGGCTGGAGGTGTTGTGGCATCACGGCGTGAATACCGGTCGCCTGACCATGAACGAATTTGTCCAGATCACATCCGCCAATGCCGCACAGATATTTAACGTGTACCCACGAAAAGGCAGCATCAGCATCGGTGCTGATGCTGATATCGTTGTCTGGGATCCTGAAGCAACGAAGACTATTTCAGCGAAAACACACCACCAGAAAGTCGACTACAATATTTTTGAAGGAATGGAGATACGCGGATGTGCATCTCATACATTGAGTCGGGGAAAACTGGTATGGGCAAACGGTGAGCTTGACGTGGAACGGGGTGCTGGACGCTATATCGACCGACCACCGTTCGCAACGTATTACGACGCAATCCAAAAAAGAACGGCACAAAATGCGCCGACGGCGGTTCAGCGATAAAAATGAATCACGATCACCTGATTGAGGCAGCAAAGAAGGTTCGAAATCGGGCTTACGCAGCTTATTCCGGTTTTTTCGTCGGGGCGGCGCTCCAGGATGAGCACGGGAATATATTCACTGGCTGCAATGTTGAGAACTCGTCATTCCCGCAGGGAAGTTGCGCGGAGGGGAATGCAATTGGAGCTATGATCGTCGGTGGCGGTAGGAAGATAGACACGATCGCCGTTGTCGGTGGCCATAAGCAGCTTGAGGATTGCAGCCCGTGCGGTGGCTGCCGACAGGCTATTCGCGAGTTTTCAGACAGCAATACGCGGATCATCATCCTCGGCGAGAGCGGTGATTTCGTCGAATACAGCATCGACGATTTGTTACCAAAGTCCTTTCAGCTAAAGTAAGCCACGGTATCTATTCGCTCATGAGATGAGCTCCCACAGCCTGCGACCAATCATTGCAGCAAATCGTATCTATTCGCTCATGAGATGAGCTCCCACAGCTTGCGACCAATCATTGCAGCAAATCGTATCTATTCGCTCATGAGATGAGCTCCCACAGCTTGCGACCAGTCATTGCAGCAGGCTGTGGGAGCTCATCTCATGAGCGAATGCTAAAAACGGGCCAGCCGCTCAGTCAGCAACGCATAAAACCCGTCCGCGTCAATTCCATACACCCAGTTCGCGTTGTGCGGTCTGTCGGTCACATGCCAGAAATCGACTGCGGTGTGGCCCATCGTCAGTTCGGACTGGGTTTCAATCGAAATATTGCATTGCTTCGCCGTGAACAGGTCCGGCTTAAGCAAATAGGCAATCGTGCACGGATCATGCAGCGGCGCACCAAGACTGCCGTACTTCCCGGTGTCATGGCGATTGAAAAAATCCAGCATGTCGGCGGTCGCAATCGCAGCACTATTGCCAACATCCCGAAGGCGCCTGATCCGTTCTTTCTTTGCAAGTGCCTGGTGCGTGACGTCGAGGCCTAACACGGTTAACGGCCTGCCACACTCGAACACTATATCGGCCGCCTGCGGGTCCACCAGAATATTGAACTCTGCAGATGGTGAGTAGTTGCCTCCCTCCCGCATTGCGCCACCCATCAGTACAATTTGCTCCACCCTGGACACGATCGAGGGGTCTTTGTCGAATGCCGTTGCGATATTTGTCAACGGACCAATGGGCACGAGCGTCACGGTGCGCTCTTCTGCTACCCGCAATGTCTCGATAATGTAATCGACCGCATGCTTGGTTTGCAGCGGATGGGATGGTTCGTATGTATCGACGCCGTCTATACCGGTGTTCCCGTGGACCTTTTCGGCGGTAACGAGCTCGCGCACCATCGGACGCGAACAGCCTGCGTATACATCTATATCCGGACGATTCGCCAGCTCGCAAATAATGCGCGCATTTCGCTGTGTCAGATCCAGTGGAACATTGCCCGCAACAGTGGTGATGCCGAGAATGTCAAAATCCTGTGGTGACGCCATTGCCAACAAGAGGCAGATCGCATCGTCCTGACCCGGGTCACAGTCGATGATGATTTTCTTTGTGTTCATAATCGTTCGAAATCAGAACGTCATCAATAACCCGGCAAGCGCGGCACTCATCAGATTTGAGAGTGAACCGGCTGCAACGGCACGCATACCGAACTTTGCAATCAACTCTCTTTTCTCTGGCACCAGTACGCCAAGCCCGCCAAGCAAAATCGCGATCGATGACAGGTTTGCAAAACCACACAAACTGAACGTTGCGATAGCGATAGTGCGCGGACTCATGCCGGCCAGGTAATCGTTCAAATGACTGAATGCCACGAATTCATTCAGAATCAACTTTTCTCCGAACAATGCGCCGGCCGCCTGTGCCTCGTGCCAGGGAACACTTAAGACATACATTAGCGGCTGGAAGAGATGGCCAAGAATTTTCTGAAGCGTCAGCCCCTCGAATCCGAAGAGACTCGCGACACCACCGACAATGCCATTGAACAATGCGATTAGCGCGACGAATGCGATCAGCATCGCTCCGATATTTACTGCCAGTCTCAATCCATCGCTGGCACCCACAGCTGCCGCCAAAAACACGTTTTCGTGCTTGCTGTCCTCCATCTTCAACTCTGCCTTCGCTTCGTCGGATGTGTCGAGATGGTCATCAGGCATGATGATTTTCGCCATCAGTAAGCCACCAGGCGCAGCCATAAAACTGGCCGCGAGCAGGTATTTCATTTCGGCGCCCATCAATACGTAGCCGGCGAGCACGGTACCGGCTATCGACGCAACACCTGAAACCATGATGGCGAACAGCTGGGGCTCGGTGATTTTCTTTAAGTACGGGCGTATGACCAGGGGCGCCTCTGTTTGCCCGATAAATATATTTGCCGCGGCGTTCATCGACTCAACCGGTCCGGTCCCAATAACCTTTCGCAGCGCACCACCGACGAGCTTTACGACCCACTGCATGATCTTCAGGTGGTACATCACCGACATCAGGGAGGAAAAGAAAATAATAACGGGCAAAACATAAATCGCGAAACTGAAGCCCGAGGCATCCCCTGTGAGGTGTGTTCCGGTAAGAAACGGCGAAAACAACATGTCGATACCGGCACGTGAGTAATCGATGACAGCTTGCACACCGAAACTTATGGTCTCGATCATCCGCTTACCCCAGTCCAGATAAAGGACGAACGAGGCTATCGCGACCTGCAAGGCAAACGCTGCACCGACGACACGCAAGTTTATTCCTTTACGGTTGGTTGACAGCAATAAAGCGATGCCGAGAATTACAGCAATGCCTACAATTCCGATGTAGTTCCCTGACATTCGTTTATCCTTTTTGGTCGGCGGTCAGAATTTCGTAGATTACGTCTCGTGCCGGAACGCTGGCTTCAGTAATGTCACAGGCCGCGCGGATGAGCATAGCAGCTTCCTCGGCCTGTTCGTCGCTTGCGGCATGGATGGTGGCAAGTGGCGCCTCCGCGTCAATGGTTTCGCCAACGTGAGCAATGTCAGTAAAGCCAACGGCAAGATCCAGCTCCTCTCCCAGCGTATGTCGCCCGCCACCCAGTTCGATGATTGCATTGCCAATGGCGTGCGCATCAACCTTCGCAAGAACACCGGTGCCTTCGGCAAAAACGGGTCGAATAACTGGCGCGACCGGCAGGTGGCTTTCATACGTGTCGACAAAATCTGCCGGACCGCCCATTGCGGCCACCATTTGATCGAATTTCTCCGCCGCATGCCCCGACGTGACCGCTGTATCGACTCTGGCAAGCGCATCGTTTCTATTTGTTTCCATTGCGGTGACCAGTAGCATCTCGGCACACAGGCCCATCGTTACCTGGTCCAGGCGAGACTCGCGATGCTCATTTCGCAGATAGCGGACGGACTCCGCGATTTCAACAGCATTGCCAGCGGTATCGCCAAGCACCTCGTTCATATCGGTCAGGAGTGCGTGTGTATTGAGTCCAGCTGTCGCGGCTGTACCGATAATACTGTTTGCAAGTTTGGTGGCGCGTTCAGTGGTTGGCATGAACGCACCGCTGCCAACCTTGACGTCCATTACGAGCCCATCAAGGCCCGCCGCGATTTTCTTCGACAAGATCGAAGCTGTAATAAGTGGTACCGACTCGACCGTCGATGTGACATCACGAATTGCATAAAAGCGCTTGTCCGCCGGTGCCAGCTCATTCGTTTGACCAATGATCGCACAACCGACCGACTTAACGACCTTTCGGAACAGGTCGAAATCCGGCATGGATTGATATCCGGGTATGCATTCAATCTTGTCCGTAGTGCCGCCGGTATGGCCGAGTCCGCGCCCCGAGATCATCGGCACAAAGCAACCGCATGCTGCGGCAATCGGCGCCAGCAAGAAGCTGACTTTATCGCCTACGCCGCCGGTTGAGTGCTTGTCCACTACCGGGCCATCGAGATTTTCACCACTCCAGTCCAGAACGGTACCTGAATTCGCCATGCCGAGAGTCAACCGTGCAGCTTCTTCGAATGACATTCCATTCAGGCATATCGCCATCGCCAGAGCCGACACCTGCTCTGCCGGAATACTGCTATCACTGAGCCCCGCGACAAAAAAGTCGATCTCATCCGCCGAAAGCTCGCCGCTGTCTCTTTTCCTGCTGATGATATCGGTGAATAACATTTGATCGACCCCGCCCTGAAGACCGTATTAGACCCGAAATCGCCTGTAATGCCCAATGATACTGGCTTTGCGGCGTTGCACTATTGATCAATCGACCGGGCAGGACTACTATTCCCATACTCAATAAAAAGAATTTGCATCGCACGAATCTCTATTTCTTCTCGTCACGCGGTGCATTCGATGCCCGTCAGCTTGCTGACTAATCTACTCCCGGGGGAGCAGTTCATGGCCAATCTATTTTCTTCAGTAGCTCGAATTTGCCGTTTCTCATTACTTGTCGCAGCCGCACTCATGTTCGCCACGTCGGCGTTCGCACAAAATACGACGTCGTCGATACGCGTAATGGTGACCGACGAGTCCGGCTCCATAGTCGGAAACGTACCGGTGACCATTACTCACGGCCCAACGGGACGTGTGCAGACAATGTCTGCAAATGAGGCTGGCGTAGTTACAGCTCGCGGTCTTGCTGTTGGCGGTCCCTATCAAGTGGGCGTTGCCCCAGGGGGAGACTATTCCGCAGAATCTATTGGCGAGATCTTCATTGAGCTCGATCGGACCGAGCTGATTGACCTCACGGTCAAGGCGACCATCGAAGAGATTACCGTCGTTGCGACGCAGGCCGCGCAGGAATTGCGCGTTGGTGTTGGTCGTGATTTCAACCGGGCAACGATTAATGCCACACCATCGCTCTCACGCGATTTCGTCAGCACGCTGGCCACGGATCCGAAAATTCTGGTCGACAATAGTGTAGCTCGAGGTCCGGCAGTATCAATGGCCGGGCAAAATTTCAGATTCAACAGCGTCACCATCGACGGCGTCGCACAAAATGACAATTTCGGCCTGTCGAAAAACGCGTCTGCGACACAACGGACACCCATATCAATTGACGCCATTGAAGCGATCAATGTCAATATTGCGCCGTATGACGTTAGCTACGGAAACTTCGTTGGCGGCAACATAAATATTGTTACAAAGTCCGGCACCAACGACTTTGCTGGCACCGCCTATGCCTTCGCAACCGGCGACAGTTTTTCAGGCGACGAGTCAGACGGTGAAGATCTTGCTTTAGGCGATTTCAGTGAAGAGTATTACGGCTTCACTTTTGGCGGCCCGATTGTCAAAGACAAATTGTTCTTCTTCGTCAATTATGAAAAATTCCAGACAGACAGGCCGTCGAATACTCAGACCATCGATAACATAGACGGCGTTGAACAAGCCGACGTAGACCGTGCCATCAGTATTTTCCAGACCGAGTATGGTTTCGATCCGGGCAAATTTGCGACGACGGATACTGACGAAGACGAGAAGATTCTTGTTAAACTCGACTGGCATATCAATGACGACCATCGTATTGCCGCAACCTACCAGTCGGCAGACGGTGACACCTTGTTTGACGACTTCCCGGAACTCGCTGCATTACAGACCAATCGTTATAACATCAACGAAAAGCTCACCGCGTTTTCGGCCCACCTGTATTCAAACTGGACCGACAACTTCTCAACCGAGTTGAAGATCGGAACCAAGGATGTCGAAAACCGGCAGATAAGCGCGCTAAACCCGGGCGATTCGCCTGACTTTGCCATAACCGCGCCGGGTGGCGGCCAGATTGCGGCGGGCAACGACCGTTTCCGGCATCTGAACGAACTGGATAATGAATCCGATATTTTCCGACTGCGAGCGGACTGGCAGCTAGGTAACCACTTGCTGACCGGTGGCTACGAGCGTGAAAAATATTCGGTTCGAAACATATTCCTGCCATTCTCCAGGGGCCAGTACGTTTTTGGCTCTCTCGACAACCTGGAAAACCGGGTGGTCGACTTCGTGCTTTATGGCAACGCCAACGACAATGGCATACCGGAAACTGCGGATGCGGTGTTTTCACTGGCCGTGGATAGCCTCTATATTCAGGATGAGTGGACACCGACAGACAACCTGACGTTGAAATTTGGGGTTCGACTGGACACGTATTCGAACAGCGACGATATCGTTGAGAACACGAATTTCGAAGCACGACAGGGTTTCAGCAACCAGGAAAACCTGGACGGCAAGGACCTCCTCCTGCCACGCTTCGGATTTGACTGGGCGCCGACGGACCGTTTGACAGTTCGTGGCGGCGTCGGATTGTTTGGCGGCGGCACACCGCTAATCCTCCTGTCCAACAGCTATGCAGGAGACGGTATCAGCCGCACGTTTGCAGCATTCCTGGCGCCGTTCTTCGGTCCACCGGTCAGTGACTCCATCGACACGGCTGTGCAGGCCCTCCCGGATCCGGATGCGGCATTCGATAATTTCCAGCAGTATATTGGCGTCGATCCGGCCGGTCAGACGGATGTCATCAGCCCGAACTACGAAATCCTTAGCACCTGGAAATACAGCCTCGGCGCCGAGTATGCGTTATTCGACGAGTGGCTTTTGTCGGCGGACGTGATTTTTTCCCAGGTCAACGACGGCTACGACATTTATGAAGGTACACGGACGCAGATCGACGTAGCACCGGACGGCAGACCGATTTATGACCTGCCAGCGACCGGCGGCGACTACATCGTTGACAACACCAGCGAAGGCACGGGCACTGTCGTTACGCTGGCATTGCAAAAGTCTTTCGACACCAGCTGGGGATTGTGGGACCTGAATGCCGGTTATACCTGGCAGGATGTCGATGAACTGCGTTCCTATAATCGCTTCGTCACATTTGAGACATACGCGATGGACCCTCAGACCGACCTGAACAATGGTTCGGTTGCTCAGTCACGTTATGAAGTCGAGAATCGCGTTACAGCGACACTTACCTGGAACAAGCAGATTTTCGGAGATAATAATTCGATGATCGGCATGACCTATGCGGGAAGATCGGGTCGGCACTTTAGCCACGTCTTCGGCAGTAATGGCGTACCGAGCTTCGGCGGCCACTTCCTCGCTGATTTCGGCAGTGAGGGAGACAACCCAGGATCGCAGCTGTTCTATGTTCCGACAAGCGCGACAGACCCGCTCGTGACCGGCGATCCGGCATTCCTGGCGGATCTTGACGAGTACATTTCGGGTGAGTCCTGCCTGAATAGCCACCGGGGATCGATCGTCCCACGCAATAATTGCGAAACAGATTGGGTCAACGTATTTAGCGTGCGTTTCCAGCAAGAAGTTAGTTTCGTGGGCGATACGAAACTTGACCTCATCCTGGATATTGAAAACTTCGGTAACCTGGTCAATAGTGACTGGGGGCGTATAGACAGCTACACCGCACCGTCCAATCTCGCTCCGGCCAATGTCGCAATTGTCACAACCGGCACGACATCGGCTTACTCGTTGACACCGAGGCCCTCATACGACGGCACGCCTGGAAGTGTCGTTTCACAGCCGACAATAGCCCGCATCGCATCGGCCTATCGAATTCAATTCGGTATCCGATTCCGCTTCTAAGCTTTGCGCGGTATTTTGTACAAACGAAAGCGGGGCAACATCGTTGTCCCGCTTTTTTGTAGCCTGCTCCTGCTCGCCTGCTCGCCCGCCGAGCATGAGGAAATTGTAAGCAGCCAGCAAATCGACCTGATCATTGATGGAGACTACGTTGTCAGTATGGACACTGGCGGCAGCGTTTATAAAGACGGCGCTGTCGCGGTGGATGGCGGTGTCATTATCGCAATTGGAAGCGCCGCTGTAATTCATGACAACTTCAGCTCGGCAAACACTCTCAATGGTGACAATCGAATCGTCATGCCCGGCCTGATCAATGGCCACTCACATGCCGCGATGACACTGCTGCGCGGCGTTGCCGATGATCTCGCGTTGATGGACTGGCTCAACAATTACATTTTCCCGGCGGAGGTTGAATTCGTCGACGCAGACTTTGTTCGTATTGGCACTGAGCTGGCGTGCTGGGAGATGATCCGGGGTGGTACGACGACGTTCGTCGACATGTACTATTTCCCGGATGTCATCGCAAACGTCGTCGAGTCCTGCGGCATGCGGGCACTTATTTCGGCCACAGTCATCGACCAGCGCAGTCCCGACGCAGAGAATGCCGATGACTCCATATCGAAGGGACGTGCATTCATTGATCGCTGGCAGGGACGTAACAGTCGCATCACGCCGATATTCGGGCCGCACGCCAACTACACGTTAGATCTAGACCAGCTGCGGGCAGTCAGGGAAGCGGCGATCGATGCGGATGTCGCAATTAGCATTCATATGTCGGAGTCGCCTTTTGAACTGCAATATTCGAAATCGACATTCGGCAAGACGAGCATTGAACTCTTTGATTCAATTGGCTTTTTTGACGGACCCACGATAGGCGCACATGTCGTCTGGCCAACGGAAGCAGAAATCTCGATCCTCGCCGAGCGCAATGTTGGCGTGATTCACAACCCCACGTCCAACATGAAAATAGCGTCCGGCATATCGCCGGTCGCCACGATGCTGGAATCAGGCGTCAAGGTCGGTCTGGGTACGGATGGGGCTGCCAGCAACAATGACCTCGACATGTGGGAAGAAATGCGCCTGGCCGCATTCCTGCAAAAGGTGGATCGCATGGACCCGAAAGTGATGCCGGCGAATACCGTACTCACGATGGCGACCCGAGGTGGCGCCGGTGCGATCGGGCTCGGCGACACCATTGGTTCGCTGGAAATTGGCAAACGCGCAGATATTATTCAGGTGTCATTCGAGGACGTCCACTTTGTACCGACCTACGATGTGATATCACACCTCGTGTATGTCGCCGATGAACAGGATGTTGTATCGGTGGTTGTAGACGGCAAAATACTTATGCGAGACAGGGAAATATTGACCATCGATACAGAACGTGTGAAAACAGAAGCCACAACATTGGCTGCCGCGATTCAGGTGTCCCTGTACGGTGAGTAAACGAGATTTCCGGTGATCGACCACGTCGCAGCCCATCTTCTGCTTTACGCGATCTTTGCTGCCGTGATTTTCGTTGTTGCGGTCTGGTACTTTATTGTCGCGCCAATGGAACGCAAAGATTACGAAAGAAAACTTGAACTTGTGCAGCAGAAAATCGAACAACATAGAAATCGAATGAGCACCAACTCCGATAACTCGAACCTGTCACACCTGGATGACCATGCTGAACAGTAAGCACGTTATTGTCGTTCTGCTCCTGATCGCCGGTCTTGGCGCTTGCTCGTCGAAGCCCGAGCACAGCGACCCCAAACTCACGATCATTTCGGTCATCGGCACCAACGATCTTCACGGCGCCATCCTGCCCGTTGATGGCTACGGCGGCCTTGGTGTGTTTTCCGGTTATGTGAACAACCTGAGAGCCCGGCGCGCAGCAGACGGCGGCGCTGTGATGCTGATCGACGCAGGCGACATGTGGCAAGGCACGCTGGAGTCCAATCTCGGCGAGGGCGCTGCGGTCGTGCAGGCGTACAACGCCCTCGGCTACGACGCCGCGACTATTGGCAATCACGAGTTCGACTATGGGCCGACCGGGCCACAGTCCACGCCGACCTCGGAATCCGATGATGCAAGAGGTGCGCTCAAAGCCCGCATAGCCGAAGCGAACTTCCCGGTACTTTCCGCCAATCTTATCGATGAAAACACCGGCAAGCCGGTTGACTGGACGAATACGTCTCCTTCAGCGATGGTCGACGTCGCGGGTATCAGCGTCGGTATCGTTGGCGTTATCACCCGTGGGGCGTTCGCAAGGACACACTCCCTGAACATCAAAGGCCTGCGAATCGACCCGCTCGTTTCAAGCATACAGCGTGAAGCGGAGCAGTTGCGGCGCAATGGCGCCACTGTAGTCATCGTGACAGCACACGCAGGATCGGCATGTCGCGAGTTTCTCGACCCCGACGATCTGGACAGTTGTTTGATGGAAGGTGAAATATTGCAGGTTGCACAACAGCTGCCGGCCGGCCTCGTCGACATTATCGTCGCCGGGCACGTGCACAAAGGAATCGCACACAACATCAATGGCATTTCCGTGATTTCGTCGTACTCCCGGGGCACGGCATTTGGCCGCGTCGATCTCGCTGTCGATCGAGTTCAGATGGCGATTACCAACAGATCCGTATTCCCGCCCGAGGCGATCTGCGAATTTCGCGCCGAAGGCTCGACTGATTGTAGTGACGATCCACAAACAAGCCCACGTGCCCGCTACGCTGGTGCAGTGATCGCTCGCGACAAGAATATCGAAGCCGCCATCGCCCCTGCCATCGCGAATGTTAAACAATACAAGGAACGCAAACTCCCGATCGTCGTAGAGCCGGGCTTCACACGATCGACAACCCCGGAATCGGCGCTTGGCAATTTGTTGACCGACGCCATACTGGAATCCGCAGCGGATGCCGACGTAGCGATTCACAATGCCGTTGGAGGAATTCGTGCCAATCTTACGCCTGGACCGCTGACGTACGGCAGCATTTACGAAGTATTTCCATTCGACAATCGTATGGTCATGCTAACCATCAGTGCCGCGGAGTTGCGCGCAGTATTTGCGAATCAGTTCCGCAAGCGTCGCTGGGACGCAAGTGTTGCCGGCCTCAGCGTGGCCGCGGAATGCAGGGGATCTGAACTCGTCGTGTCAATGTACAGGAGTAATGGCAGTAGCGTGGCTGACCAGGAACAGCTGCTAATCGCAACCACCGACTTCGTCGCGACAGGGGGCGACAATATTTTCACTCCTATCATGCCACCGGGAGGTTTCGCTATCGATCCAGACGCGCCGCTGTTCCGGCACAATCTTGTGGCATGGTTCTCGAAACTGGAAGGCTCGCTCCGGCTGACAGACTTTTATGACCCGGCAGCACCACGATTCGATCTTCCCGGACCAACACCCATTACTTGCACCGGTGATGCGACATGAAGCAGCTATCCCTGGCAGTACGAGTAAGTTCTCTATTGCCACTTTCAATTTTATTCGCTGCCGCCATGGCGGATGACTCGCCCTATATTGTCGTTCTCGGCGTCGCACAGGACGCTGGTTACCCGCAAACGAACTGCTACCAGTCGCACTGTATGCGAGCCTGGCAAGACCCGGATCTGAAACGCCTGACAAGCTCCATCGCGGTTGTTGACGACGAGGGCATGCGCAAGTACCTGTTCGATGCAACGCCGGACATGCGGGAACAGCTTTTTCGATTGCACGAAATGGCGCCAGATCCCGAATTTACGCTGGACGGCGTATTCCTGACCCATGGGCACATCGGCCACTACACCGGCCTGATGCACTTGGGGCATGAGGCGAGCAACACAAACAACGTCCCGGTCTACGCTATGCCGCGGATGCGCAGTTACCTCTCTGACAACGGACCCTGGAGTCAGCTGGTCAACTATCAGAATATTCGCCTGGTCAGCCTGGAAGACGGTGAAGGCGCCAGGCTGTCAGACCGATTGACGGTCACGCCGATGCTGGTTCCTCATCGCGACGAGTACACGGAAACCGTAGGCTATCGAATCGAGGGGCCCAACAAGTCTGCCTTGTTTATTCCCGACATCGACAAATGGGGCGATTGGAAAATGGATATCCGCGACCTTATACGATCGGTCGATTACGCATTGCTCGATGCTACGTTTTTTGCGGACGGCGAATTGCCTGGCCGTGACATGAGCGCCATAAAGCACCCGTATGTAGCGGAAAGCATGCGCTTGTTTGACGATCTGTCGGACACAGAGAAATCCAGGGTCGTATTCATCCACTTCAACCACACGAACCCGTTACTGGTTGAGGGGAGCCCGCAGCAAGAGGAGGTCGAAGCACGCGGATTTCGCGTAGCACGTCCGGGTATGAAATTGCCGCTTTAGGGCAGGAAACTTTCGCCGTAGTCCATCGGCGTCAACTCGAAGAAGGCACTCAGGCTCTGGCCAATATCGGCGAATGAGTCACGCTTGCCGATTGACCCTGCCGGCATGCCGGCACCGTATACCAGCACGGGTATATGTTCGCGCGTATGATCCGTTCCGGTCCAGGTCGGATCGCAGCCATGATCGGCACAAATCACGACAATATCGTCATCATTCATAATCTCGAGAATTTCGGGCAGACGCTCGTCAAAGTACTCAAGCGCCGCAGCATAGCCATCGACATCGCGTCGATGACCGTAAAGCATGTCGAAGTCGACGAAGTTAGTGAAGACGATGGATCGGTCCGGCGCTTCTTTTATCGCGTCCAGCGTCGCGTCGAAAAGTGCTGCGTTTCCGCTGGCCTTTATTTTCTTTGTAATGCCCTGGTGCGCGTAAATATCCGAGATCTTGCCAACACTGACTACTTCGCCACCACTATCGGCCAGCTTGTCCAGAATCGTCTTGGAGGGTGGCAAGACCGTCAGGTCGCGCCGATTACCCGTTCGTACAAAATTACTGCTGTCGCTTCCAACAAATGGCCGCGCGATCACTCTGCCAATGTTGTAATCATCAACCAGCACCCGGGCCATGTCACAAAGATCGTACAGACGTTGCAGGCCAAACGATTCTTCGTGGCACGCGATCTGAAAAACACTGTCCGCAGAGGCGTAGACAATGGGTTTGCCTGTTGCCATATGCTCCTCACCCAGCTCCGCGATAATGGTCGTTCCCGAAGCATGGCAATTTCCAAGCACGCCAGGTAATCCGCCCTGCTCGATCAGTTTGTCGAGCAACTCCGGCGGAAATGTATCGGTCTTATCGGTGAAATAACCCCAGTCAAACAAGACGGGTACACCCGCTATTTCCCAGTGCCCGCTAGGCGTGTCCTTGCCACTACTCAGCTCTGCCGCAAATCCGTACGCACCTACAACATCGACGTCTTTAGCACACCCTTCGGGCCACGACCCTGCACTTTCATTCGCCGCATGCATCAACCCGAGCCGCGCAAGATTAGGCAGTTTTAACGGCGAGCCATTGTCAGCTCTCTTCGCAGCAATACTGCCAAATGTATTGGCGCCAACATCGCCAAATTTATCAGCGTCGTCAGTAGCCCCGACGCCGAAAGAATCCATAACGAGAATGATCGCTCTGCCCATGCGCGGATCTTAACAAAGATGTTGGTGCTGTGGGGAGTTCGCTCATGAGATGAGCTCCCACGGGTTCTGCAGTCATTGGTTGCAAGCTGTAGGAGCTCATCTCAATGAGCGAAAAAAAGGCCAGCAATTGCTGGCCTTTCTATTTTACAAGAGAACAGAACCGCTAATGATGAACCGGCTCCGCTACAAAATTACTCTCGCCGAAGAACTCGATACGAGTAAGAAACGTGTTATCACCCTCCAGCGCCATCAGCACGATAAAAACACAAATAGCGACTGGCGGCACGAGGATTGCGAGTTTTAATGCCCGGCGTTCCCATAACATATGCATGAAAATAGCCACGATAAAACCGGCTTTGATAAACATGAAAACAATAATCAATGTCCATCGCAGATATCCCTGAAAGCCGATGTAATCGACCATGTAGGAGAAAAAACTAACTACAAACAATAAACCCCAAATCCAGAAGTAGATACCAAGTGGATGTTGTTGTCCTTCTTCACTAGCCATGCTTTCAGACTCCCAGAAACCCTACCAGAGGTAGAAAAATGCAAAAATGAATACCCAGACAAGATCGACGAAATGCCAGTACAAGCCAGCGATCTCGACGATTTCGTAGTTGCCGCCGCGCTTTTCATAAAAACCGTTCTTGACCCGAAACGCGATAACGAGCAGGTAAATAACGCCCGCGCTGACATGCAGCCCGTGAAAGCCTGTAATCATGAAAAAACTGGAACCAAACTGGGCCGCGCCCATTGGATTGCTCCAGGGCCTTACGCCCTCCTCGACAATCAGCTTGGTCCACTCGAATGCCTGCATACCAACAAAAGAAGCACCCAGCAGCGCGGTAGCCAGCATCAACCAGAATGTCGCCTTGCGATTTTTTCGATAACCCATGTTTACGGCCATCGCCATCGTGCCACTGGACGTAATCAGGATGAACGTCATGATCGCGATAAGAATAAGCGGGATGGGATCGCCGCCAAAACTCAGTGCAAATACTTCACTCGGTATCGGCCAGGGGTCGGTCGTGGACAACCGAACGGTCATGTACCCGATCAGAAAACAACTAAAAATAAAGGTATCGCTAAGGAGGAAGATCCACATCATGGCCTTGCCCCACGGCACATGAAATGACTGCTTGTCTGCCGAGTAGTCGGTGACGACTCCCTTCATACCGCCTGGCAGGACATCCCCTGATTCAGTAATTGCAGCTTCCGACATTAATCATGATCCTTCTTAGGTAGATAACAGCATTCCAAACAACACCGCCCAGACGAGCAGCAGGAAATGCCAGTAAATCGTGCAAAGCTCAACGCTTACGCGAATGCTGGTTGCGTCCGCACCGGTCCATACTTTGATCGTGGATCTCGCCCAAACCCATAATCCGCCGAGCAGGTGCAAGCCGTGAATTCCTGTTAACAGGAAAAAGAACGCGTTCGCCGGATTACGTGACATCGTATTTCCGGCCGCCTGCAGGCCCTGCCATGCAACCAACTGACCGAACAGAAAAAGAATGGTGAGCGCGCCCGCTAATGTCAGCCCGATGCGGACAGCCTTGTCATTTCCCTTTATCGCAACGCCGCGTGTCCACTGGAACGCAATACTGGCAAGCACGAGGACGCCGGTATTCACCCAGAGCAGGTCCGGGTCGGCCAGCGGAATCCAGTCCGGCATTTGCATACGCAGGTTGTACGCGCTGATAAAAAGACCGAACAAAGAAACTGCTACGGCAAGAAATGTTGCCAGCCCGATCGTCCTGGAATTTGTATTCAGCGACCTTCCCGACACGGCATTATCTGCCGCAGTCGCCACCCAGGGCTGCGTGTTGATGGTTTGCCGGAACAGCCAGCCAATAACGGTGACCATGATTCCGGCGATGAAAATCAACGTAATCGTCATTAGTGTTCGACTCCGTGGTCCCTGCCCACCGGCGC
>Ga0316187_10001946_pt1 | contig 18061 bp, 13 predicted proteins | sample CroRivburrow1_MG_FD_204927 | JGI IMG/M metagenome (GOLD analysis project Ga0316187, IMG submission 204927) | Coastal sediment microbial communities from Maine, United States - Cross River worm burrow 1 | ecosystem: Environmental > Aquatic > Marine > Coastal > Sediment | place: USA: Maine...
CAAAGAGCTCCAATACATTCCGGCTCTTAATTCCGACGCTGAACATATCAAGGCCCTGACCGAAATTGCCAACGTACACCTCAAGGGCTGGATAGACTAAATCTCATTTTCCTGAATGACCGCTTTTGGCCGAAAGCGGACATTGGTCTAGGCGTCGGGGTTGAATTTTCGTAGTCGATTGGCGTTGGTTACAACGGTGACTGAAGAGGCGGCCATGGCTGCTCCTGCAATCACAGGATTGAGCAGGATGCCGAAAAACGGGAAGAGAACGCCCGCTGCAACAGGGATGCCCAGCGAGTTATAGATAAAGGCTCCGAAGAGGTTCTGTTTGATGTTGCGGATTGTGGCTTTTGAGATGGATCTGGCACGAAGCAGGCCGGAAAGTGACCCGTGAATCAGTGTGATGTCGGCACTCTCAATGGCGATATCTGTTCCACTACCCATGGCGATGCCAACATCGGCCTGAGCCAGAGCTGCCGCATCGTTGATACCATCTCCAATCATGGCGACCCGTTTGCCATCTTTTTGCAACTGCGCAATCTGTTCATGCTTGTCTTCAGGTGACACCCCGGCAACAAACCGATCCACTCTGGCCAGGTCGGCAACTGCTTTGGCTGCGTGCAGGTTGTCTCCAGTCAGCATGATCACTTCAAGACCGAGCGAACGCATCTGGCCAATCACTTCTGCACTATCACGTCTGACAGGATCGGAAATGGCAATGATTCCTAGAATTGCGTCGTTTTTGGCTAAAAAAAGCGATGTTTTTGCATTTTCTGCCAGTTTTCTGAATTTTTCCATCATATCGTCTGAAACAGTAATGTTGTTGGCATGCATTAAAACTTCACTACCAAAATAGACGATCTCATCTGCAACAACTGCTGAAATACCCATGCCGGTATATGATTGAAAATTAGTAGCCCGTAACGGTTTGATACTGCGTTTCTCAGCCGCTCTCATAATAGCTGAAGCCAGAGGGTGTTCGGAGTGTGCCTCAATGGTGGCGGCGATCTGCAGAAGCTCGTCCGGGTCATCAGAGATTATGTCGGTGACGGTCGGCTTGCCTGTTGTGATGGTGCCGGTTTTGTCGAGTGCAACCACATCAATGTTACCAATCCGTTCCAACGCTTCGCCATTGCGGATCAGGATGCCATGTTCAGCTGCCTTGCCGATGCCAACCATGATCGACATCGGTGTAGCCAGCCCCAGCGCACAGGGACATGCGATAATCAGCACAGTGACTGCGGTGACAAACGCATAATCGATGCCCGGACCAAACAGATACCAGAGAACGAAGGTGATGATGGCGACCGTGACTACGGCAGGAACAAAGATGGCAGTGACCCTGTCGACGATACGGCCAATCGCCGGTTTGGTGGTCTGGGCGCGCTGTACCATATCAATAATATGAGCCAGCACCGTATCCGATCCGGTATAACTTGCTATGAAAAGAAAACTTCCGTTTCCGTTGACTGTACCGCCGGTAACAGCGTCGCCAGCCTGCTTCGTGACTGGCAGGGGTTCACCGGTCAGCATCGATTCATCAATGGTAGAGTTGCCTTCGGTCACCTCGCCATCCACAGGAATCTTCTCGCCCGGCTTGATTCGGATGATATCCCCCGGTTGCAGCGTCTCGATAGGTACGATGGTCTCAATACCGTCACGCATCAGTGCAGCTGTTTTGGGAGCAAGTCCGATAAGCTTCTCAATGGATTCAGATGTTTTGCCGCGCCCTCTGGCTTCCAGTGCCTGTCCGAGGTTTATGAAGGCGATAATCAGCACTGCAGCTTCGAAATAGAAGTGACGGGCCGATGCCATGACAAGATCGGGAGAGAGTGCTATCGCCATGGAGTAGCACCATGCAGTGCCGGTACCCAGTGCTATAAGGGTGTCCATATTGCTGTTGCCATGCCGGATAGCCCTGGCAGCACCTGCATAGTAGTGGCCTCCGGTAAAGATCATCACCAGCAGGGTGGTGATGCCGATACCGATCCAGAAAGGTTGATGTTCAAATGACGGCCAGAGATCGAGCCATCCACCAGCCATCATGATCAGCCCGAGGGCTGCTGCAACTGCAGCTCTGCGAATCAGCCTGTCGAATCTCTCCTGCTCCTCTCGCTGCCGGTCGAAACGGTCGATGGAGAGAAGCGGAGCGGCTCTGTAACCGGCCACATCGACTGCCAGACAGAGTGCTTTGACTGCATTTTCTCCATCAATCCCCTCAATATGTGCGGTGCGATCGGCAAGGTTGACCCGAACCTCTCTGACACCTGCGACACCTTTCAGTGCTTTTTCGACCTTGCCAACACAGCCGGCGCAGTTCATGCCGGTAATTTGAAGGGCAATCTCAGGAGATGGATGTTTCATAGAGCCATTTTAGTCACAGGGAGTGAAAAGACTAATTATTTGACTTTAGGGTCTCTGCTTCAGGGGACTGATACTCCGCTTTCAGAATGGTTACATTCGCCTTATTAACCAGTGTGCTCACCCATTCATTCAGCATTCTCTGCTGAAGAATACTGATGATCTCATCACGGGACTCATCAAGTGATTTGATATGCGCGGGGCGCTTGCCAATCAGCTCAATAATGTGCCAGCCAAACTGGGTCTTCACCGGTTTGCTAATACCATTTTTCTTCAATGCAAAAGCGGTTTTTTCAAAGGCCTTGACCATAATGCCGCGTGGAAACCAGTTGAGGTCACCACCCCTGGACTTATTGCTGTCATCGAGGGAGTAGGTGGCGGCAAGTGCCTCGAATGTAGCTTGGTTCCTGCTCAGTTTTTTTAGCACTTCCCATGCCAGTTTCTCACTGCCAACCAGAATATGACGGGCGTGAATCTGTTCGGGAATGGTGAAGTCATCGAGGTGTTTGCTGTAATAGCTGTTGATCTCCTGCTCTTTGGGAATGCCCATCTGGGACGCCTGCCAGTTCTCAAGGGCTTCAATCAGAATCGTGTTGCGGGCTCGGTTGATGCGGCTGAGTGTGAGAGGGTCACTATCCAGCCCAACCTCTTCCGCCTGTTGGCTCAAAACCGCGCGCCGAATCAGAACATTCAGAATCTGCCCCCGAGCTACAGGATCGGAGCTGAGGTGTTGGAGAGAGCCGGGCATGGTGCGAAGTTCACGGTCGATATCCGACTCGTGAAACACAAGCCCTGCAGCCTGGGCGACTACCGGGGTGGAGTTGAGAGAGGTTTCGCTGGTGTCAGGTTCCTGCTGACATGAAGCAAGCAGGAGTGCGGTCAGAGTGAGTGGAAGCCATGTGATTTTGTTTAACATGCGGGATAGGGTATGTTCCCTGCCTGAATTTCTCAACGTGTGGAGGGTGGGATGACACCGGTTACGATGACTATCTTGGTGCTTTGTCTATATCTGCTGTTCTATCGATTTTATGCAAAAGGCTTTCTTGGGCGGAAAATTTTCGAACTTGATGGTGATGCTGTTACACCGGCTCATGAGCTGCGCGATGATGTCGATTATGTACCGACCAACAAATATATCCTGTTTGGGCACCACTACGCCTCCATTGCAGGGCTTGCACCGATGCTCGGACCTGCGATTGCCGTTATCTGGGGATGGGTGCCTGCACTCTGCTGGGTGGTCTTTGGCACCCTGCTGATTGGTGCTGTGCATGATTTTTCAGCGCTGGTTCTCTCTACCCGTTACAAGGGGCAGAGCGTCGGCACTATTGCCCGCGATGTGATCAGCCCGCGTACCCGGCTTCTCTTTCTGCTGGTGATATTTTTCCTTGTTGCACTGGCAATGGGGGTGTTTGTACTGGTGATTTCCGGCCTCTTTGCTGCCCCCGATGCAGCCAATATTGCCAAGACCGCGCACCCTGAAGCGGTTTTTCCGACCTACTCGCTGATGCTGATTGCGATGGTGATCGGGTTTCTGGTATACAAAAAGAATATGCCTGTCTGGCCTCTGATTGCAGTTGGGTTTGTGTTAATGTTGTTAACTACATGGATCGGCCTCGATATGCCGATAACAGGATTCACTGCCTCTGACTGGACGTGGACTCTGCTGGTCTATGCTTTTGGTGCCAGTGTACTGCCGGTCTGGCTGCTGTTGCAGCCGCGGGATTTTCTCAACTCGCTGCTTCTCTACCTGGCGCTCTTCTCCATGCTTGCGGGATTCTTCCTGCTCTCGCCCGATTGGGTGGCACCTGCAATCAATCCAAATCCAGTAGGTGCGCCGCCGATACTTCCATTTCTCTTTATTGTTATTGCCTGCGGTGCGGTTTCAGGTTTCCACGGGCTTGTTGCATCAGGTACCACGGCCAAACAGCTGGACAGAGAGACTGACGCACCGTTTGTCGGTTACACCGGCATGATTGGAGAATCACTTCTGGCCCTGCTTGCCGTGCTGGCCACAACTGCTGGTGCCTTTGCTACCCGGGCTGACTGGGAGGCTTTCTATGGATCGTGGGACAGGGCAGTCGGGCTTCACCAGAAGCTGGGTGTTTTTATTCAGGGTAATGCCAACTTTATTACCCAACTGGGTGTTCCGTATGATTATGCTGCGGCATTTATCAGCGTGGTGGTTGTCGGGTTTGCCATGACATCAGTGGATACCGGAGCTCGTCTGCTCCGGTTTAATATTCAGGAGATCGGCAATACCATTGGCGTAAAAGTTCTGGGCAACCGTTATCTGGCCACTTTTCTGGCGGTTTCGGCGATCGGGTTTTTTGCATTCTTCAAGATGGATGGTAAGCCTGCCGGGCTTTTTCTCTGGACGCTGTTTGGTACGACCAACCAGATTCTGGCCGGGCTGACACTGCTGACGGTAACCATCTACCTCTATCGAAAACGCAAGCCGATTATCTATACGCTACTGCCTATGCTGCTGGTTCTTGGAGCCACGATCTCAGGTATGGTGATGGGTATCTATAGTGCCATTGGCAAGGAGCAGTGGACTGTTGCCACGGTTGGAGGAGCAATCTTTCTGCTTGCCTTCTGGGTGCTGGTTGAGGCGATGCTGGTGGTAAAAAAAGTTCACACTGAGCGCGGAGAAGAGCTTCATGATCAGGGGCCGGGCTCCTGATGCTTCTGATAAGCAAGACTCTCTCTCAGCTCCTGCTTCCTCCTGGCAGCCTGATACTGTTGGGGCTGTTTGGTGCTCTTTTCTGGAAGCGCTGGTGGGGACGGGGAGCGGTAATTTTAAGTTTCCTGCTTCTCTGGGGGCTCTCCATCGAACCTGTTCGAGATAGCCTGACAGAGCCCTTGGAGTTCAGCTATTCGGCATTGAAAATTGATCAGCTTAAAACAGATGGTACAGCTATTGTTCTACTTGGCGGGGGCATCTATGAGAATGCACCGGAGTATGGCGGCCGAGATGAGCTGGGGCGATATGCGATGATGCGTACTATCTATGCAGCAGATGTCGCTCAGAAGAGCGGACTGGACGTCTATGCAACGGGTGGAAAACCACTGACTCAGGCTGATGAACCGGAAGGTGAGATCATGCGTCGCTGGCTTCTGAGGTTGGGCCTGAAAGAGGGGCGCGTGTATGCAGAGAACGCCTCCAATAATACCTGGGAAAATGCCGCCTTTATGAAAAACATGTTGGCCGGAAAAGGGGTGAACCGGGTGGTTCTGGTAACATCTGCATGGCACATGCCAAGAGCTGTATGGTGTTTTGAGTCGCATGGATTTGAGGTGTTTCCAGCTCCGACAGATTATCTGACAGAGCAGGAGAGTTATGATCTGCGTAGCTATCTGCCGCGTTGGACGGTGTTGAGCGATTCAGGACAGGCGTTGCATGAATACCTGGGGATACTCTGGTATCGGCTTAGATATGGTTAAGCATAAGATCGAAGCTTGTTGTAAGTTTCCGCCTGACTTAGCGTCTGATTCTGACTGGCAGTGGAAGCCGGATTAAGCTATAAATTCCGGTAGATTCCAATGAATAACAGGGGGCGCTGTGACGGATGATACGGTTTATGGCAGTGGCCAGGATTACATAGAGAATCTGTTTGAAGCCTGGTCAAACGATCCTGCCTCGGTTTCAGAAGCCTGGGCAGACTATTTCACCGGTCTTGGTGATAAAAGCCTACACTCTCACCGGAATATGCTGCAGCAGATGCAGCAGAGATCACGCCTCTCTAATGTCGGTAACATTGTTGGGAAAAAGAGTTCGCTTGAAGCAGTGGAGTTTCCATCCCGTGCTCTCTATCTGATTCAGGCCTATCGGGTACATGGGCATCTGCATGCCGATCTTGATCCCCTGAAGCTCAACCCTCCCAAACCAAGTCCGGAACTTCAGCTCAGTTTTTACGGATTGACCGAAAAAGATTTCGATACCGAATTTCCAACCGGTGATCTGGCAGGCCCTGCTCAGATGCCGTTAAGGGATATTCATAAACTGCTCACGGAGACCTATTGCGGCTCTATCGGCCCTGAGTTCATGCATATCACCGATACAGCCAGAAGGCACTGGTTACAGGAGCGTCTGGAACGCGTCAGATCGAAACCAAAGCTCGATATAGATACCCGCAGACATATTTTTAATCGTGTCATGAAGGCAGAGGAGTTTGAACGCTTTCTTCATACCCGTTATGCAGGGCAGAAACGTTTTTCGCTGGAGGGTGGTGAAAGTCTGATTCCGATGCTTGATGCGCTGGTTCAACTATCCGGAAGCAAGGGTGTGAAAGAGATTATTCTGGGCATGGCACACCGGGGTCGGTTGAATGTATTGGCCAATATTCTGGGCAAGGCCTCTACAGATATCTTTGCCGAATTTGAAGGTGCCCAGTTTGAGGATGCCACCCATGGTGCGGGTGATGTGAAGTATCATATGGGCTTCTCCTCGGATATCCGGACTCCGGGCGGAACGGTTCACCTCTCTCTAGGTTTTAACCCCTCTCACCTTGAAATTATCACACCGGTTGTTCTCGGCTCGGTCAGGGCGAGACAGTGCCGCAGAAAAGATGTGGAGCGGCGCGAGGTGATGAGTGTGCTGGTTCATGGTGATGCTGCATTTGCCGGGCAGGGTGTTGTTGCTGAGTCACTGAATCTTTCCAAATTGAGAGGTTTTAGAACAGGCGGCACCATTCATATTGTGACCAATAATCAGATCGGCTTTACTGTAAATCCTTTTGATGCCAGATCGTCAACCTACTGTACTGATATCGCCAAGATGGTTCAGGCGCCGATCCTGCATGTCAACGGCGATGACCCTGAAGCATGCTGTCTAGCTGTTGAAATTGCTGTGGAGTACAGAAAACAGTTCAGGGAAGATATTGTAATTGACCAGGTCTGTTATCGCAGGCATGGCCATAATGAGGGTGACTCCCCATCTGTCACGCAGCCGCTGATGTATCGCCGGATTGATGAGCATCCGACACTGCTGCAGATCCATAGAAAGCGGCTGATCGAAGCTGGCGTCATTACAGATAAGGATGCAGATGAGGTGGTGACATGGTATCGGGAGTGCATGGATGAGATGCGCCGTAATCCGGAGCGGCCACCTCCGACACCTGTGAACAGTCTGCAGGGAAGATGGGAAGGTTATCTGAGCAGGGCGGAAGCGGAGCCTGTGACCGAAGTTGCCGCAGAGAGGCTTGCGGAGCTGGTTCGAAAGGGTCATGGGGTGCCATCTGATTTTTCACTTCATCCACTGGTTCAGAAAATTTACGACAACCGTATTCAGATGATGGATGGCCTGCAGCCTATTGACTGGGGCTGCGCCGAGGTGATGGCGTATGCCACACTTGTTGCTGATGGTGGCTGGGTACGATTGAGTGGTCAGGACTCGGGTCGGGGCACATTTTTTCACCGCCATGTGATCGTGTATGATCAGAAGTCTGGGAAAAAGTATGTGCCGCTGAAAAAGGTGAGTGAGGGTGGCATTGCAAACTTCCTGGTCGTCGATTCGATGCTTTCTGAAGAGGCTGTGCTGGCCTTTGAATACGGCTACGCAGTCGCTGAACCCCGTGCTCTGGTGATCTGGGAGGCGCAGTACGGCGATTTTGCCAATGGTGCACAGGTGGTTATTGATCAGTTTATTGCAGCGGGGGAGACGAAGTGGCAGCGGATGAGTGGTATCGTGCTCTGGTTGCCGCACGGCTACGAAGGGCAGGGTGCGGAGCACTCATCAGCTCGGCTCGAACGTTATCTGCAGTTGTGTGCCGAGAATAATATGCAGGTGGTTTATCCGACGACCCCGGCACAGATTTTTCATCTGCTTCGTCGCCAGTATATGATCAGTATTCGCAAGCCACTGATCATGATGACTCCGAAGAGCATGCTGCGTCAGAAACTCTCTTTTTCATCACTGGATGAGTTTACTAAAGGAAAGTTTCTTTCCGTGCTCGGCGAGACAGACAGGGAGATAGATTCTGCCAAAGTGCGCCGGGTGCTGCTCTGTTCCGGCAAGGTCTATTATGATCTTCTGGCTGGTCGTACGGAGCACGGGATTGATGATATTGCGATTGTACGTATTGAACGACTCTATCCGTTTCCGTCCGGAAGATTAAAGAAACAAACGGCACTCTACCCCAACGCATCCGAAGCAGTTTGGGTTCAGGAAGAGCCGAAAAATCAGGGAGCCTGGTATCAGATCAAACACCATCTGAAACGCGCGCTCATGCCGCAGCAGGAGATGTTGTTTGTATCTCGTCCTGCTGCTGCTGCACCTGCGGTCGGATCGGCTAAACGTCACGCGAAGGAGCAGATGACGGTGGTTGAGAAGGCGCTGGGACTGAAAGAGATTGAGATTTTAAACCCTTAAGAGAGCAGAGAATGATCAGAGCTTTTTTAACTGGAGGATTTTATGGCTAATGTAGAGATCAAGGTTCCAAGCCTTGGAGAGTCCGAAACCGAGGCGACGCTGATCTCGTGGCTGAAGGCCGAAGGAGACCCTGTAGCTGTTGATGATGTGCTGGCTGAGATTGAGAGCGATAAGATTACTATGGAGATCACCGCGCTTGATGCCGGCGTTCTCAAGAGTCTACGTAAGCTTGCGGATGATACGGTGGAGCCAGGTGAAGTGATTGGACTGATCGACACTTCCGCCAAAGCAGCTGTTAGCAAACCGAGAACCAAAACCGAGAAGAAACCTGAGACTGAAAAGAGAGCGGTTGATGAATCGGAGGCCGTTGAGCAGAAAGCGGAAGCGGTTGTTGAAAAGCCTTTGAAACAGCCGAAACCGTCCAAGCAGCCAGAAGCAGTTGAGAGGGAGGGGCTCTCGGAGAGAGTAGAAAAGCGTGTTGCCATGAGCGGGCTGCGTAAACGGATCGGCAAACGGTTGAAAGATGCACAGAATACAGCAGCGATGTTAACCACGTTCAATGAAGTGAACATGCAGTCGGTTATTGATCTGCGCACGAAGTACAAAGATCAGTTCAAGGCCAAACACGGTGTAAATCTCGGGTTTATGTCCTTCTTCGTGAAGGCATGCGCGCATGCCTCTTCACAGTTTCCTGCCGTTAATGCCTACATTGATGGGAGTGAGATTGTCTATCACAACTATATGGATGTTGGCGTGGCCGTATCTACCGAGAAAGGGCTGGTTGTTCCTGTACTCAGGGATGTCGGGCAGCTGAATTTTTCAGAAATCGAGAAGGGGATTGCCACTCTGGCTGTGAAGGCCCGTGATGGTGGTCTGCTGCCGGATGACCTGAAGGGTGGTACCTTCTCTATTACCAATGGCGGCGTGTTTGGATCACTGCTATCGACGCCGATCCTGAATCCACCACAGTCTGCCATTCTGGGAATGCACTCGATTCAGAGGCGGCCAATCGCAGAAAATGATCAGGTGGTGATTCGCCCGATGATGTATCTGGCGCTCACCTACGATCACAGGCTTATTGATGGCCGCGAAGCGGTACAGTTCCTTGTAGCTATCAAGGCGTATCTGGAACAGCCCGGTATGGCACTACTGGATCTGTAATCTCTGGTGCTATCTGTCGACCAAACCGCATAGATGAGAGGAGTTTCTTTATGCGTGAATTGTTTTTGGTTTTTGCTATCACTGTATTCAGTGTGAATGGGTGGGCCGTCGAGTTGATCGAATTAACTCAAACCGCTTGCCAGTTTACTGAGCCTGAGAGAGGCGACCGGCACTACAAGGCAGAGAGCTATGATGCCTGTGAGAGCTACAATGAAACAACATCAGTGCAACGTTTGAATGCTGCGAAGGTACTAGAGTTAAAACCCGGCGGTTATCTGTTTCGCGTACATAACCGCGATGTTCCCTATCTGCTGGGCTTCTGGTTGCGCGGTAAAGGTCTTGATCGCTTTACGCTTCCATCCGTCTCCGGAGGTGGCATTGATACTGGTGGTTATCAGGAGTATCAGATTACGCTTGAAGAAGGTGAGTATCTCTACTCGTGCCCTCTAAACCCGACACCTGACTACAAACTGGTTGTAAAACAGTGAGTGACAGTTTGAAACGCTGGCTTCCGGTTGTGATGCTTCTGACAGGGCTGGTTCTGTTTTTTGTTTTTGATCTGGGTCATTATCTGAGTTTTGATCTGTTGCAAGAGCATCGCCATACCCTGCTGGATCAGGTTGCGGAACATGCTCTGTTAGCAGTAATTGCCTTCATCGGTTTATACATCGTCGTCGTCGCTTTTTCGCTTCCGGGTGGAGCGGTCATGACTGTATCTGGCGGCTTTCTCTTTGGAGCGCTGTTAGCGACGATTTATACCGTTGTTGCTGCAACCATCGGAGCAACACTACTTTTTTTGATCGCCAGAACATCGCTGGGAGAAGTGCTGAAAGCGAAGGCTGGCCCGTGGCTGGACAGGATGCAGGGTGGGTTCAATAAAAATGCCATGAGTTATCTGCTGGTGTTGCGTCTGATTCCTATCTTCCCATTCTGGCTGGTAAATCTTGCCCCTGCTTTCCTTGGGGTTCAGTTGCGTACATACGTGGCTGCAACATTTGTTGGCATCATTCCCGGAACGCTAGTGTTTTCGCTGGTTGGAGCGGGCCTTGGAAGTGTGTTTGACGCTGGAGAGAGCTTCACTCTCCAAGGTGTATTAACACCGGAAATTATCGCTGCTTTGCTTGGCCTGGCTGCTCTGTCATTGATTCCAGTGATTTACAGACGATTCCGTAACAGTTCTGTTGAAGAGGGGGAGGGTCTATGACAAGCATGATTCAAACCGATATTTGTGTGATAGGGGCTGGTTCAGGGGGGCTCTCTGTTGCAGCCGGGGCATCCCAGATGGGGGCGAATGTTGTACTGATCGAGAAGTCAGAAATGGGAGGGGATTGTCTGAATACAGGTTGCGTTCCTTCCAAGGCACTGCTGGCTGCTGGGCATGTGGCGCAAAATATGCGCGAAGCGGATGCGTTTGGGATTGCATCAACAAGTCCTTCGGTTGATTGGGCCGAAGTAAACCGCCATGTTCATGACGTCATTGCTGCCATTGCTCCGAATGATTCGGTGGAGCGGTTTGAGGGTCTTGGCGTCAATGTGATTCAGGCAGCAGCCAGCTTTATTGATGAGAACAGAGTTGAGGCTGGAGATGTTCAGGTTCGTGCAAAGTATTTTGTACTGGCTACCGGTTCATCTGCCTTTGTACCGCCAATTGAAGGCTTGGAGGAGGTTGAGTATTTCACCAATGAAAACATCTTTGGCAATAAAAGTGCAATCGATCACCTGATAGTCATTGGTGGCGGCCCGATCGGCATTGAGATGGCACAGGCACACAGGCGTCTGGGTGCGAAGGTGACAGTCATGGAGGTGGCGCGCCTGATGATCAAGGATGATCGTGAATTGGCACAGGTTGTCATAGACAGGTTAACAGATGAAGGCATCAGCTTTTATGAAGGTGGTCGAAATCTGCGCTTTGAAAAAACAGATATGGGCCTAACTGCTTTCTGTGAGATGGATGGGGAAGAGGCCTGTGTTACCGGCTCTCATCTTTTGATTGCGACCGGGCGGCGCGCCAATGTAGATGGTTTGAACCTTGAAGCAGCCGCAGTGAATTATAGCCCTCGCGGGGTAGATGTGGATTCCCGACTGCGTACATCAAACAGGCGTATCTTTGCCATCGGCGATGTGGCTGGTCCATATCAGTTTACCCATATGGCTGCCTATCAGGCGGGCATCGTGATTCGTAATATGCTTTTCAAACTGCCTGCCAAGGCGAATTACTTGTCGGTTCCATGGGTTACGTATACTGATCCGGAACTAGCCCATGTCGGGATGATGGAAGCTGAAGCTAAAGATGCCGGGAAAGATGTGCGGGTATTACGCTGGAAATTTGACGAGAATGATCGTGCACAGGCAGAAAAGCGTACGGAAGGGATAATCAAGGTTATCACTGAACAAAATGGCCGCATTCTGGGAGCTTCGATTGTCGGCCTGCATGCCGGGGAGCTTATCCAGCCATGGATACTGGCAATCTCTCAGAAGATGAAGGTCGGGGCGATGGCAACCATGATTGCGCCATACCCGACACTGGCTGAGGCGAACAAGCGAATTGCAGGCAGCTTTTATACCGATAAACTGTTTTCAGAGGGTACAAAAAAACTGATCCGGTTTCTGATGCGGTTTTCCTGAATAAGAGTCGGCTAAAGCCCGCTTTAACCAGCTTGACCCGTCATAATAGTAAACCGGCTAGTGGCTCTAATCGTTGTTTATCCTTGCCTATCTTGGGGTTGAAGGTCTATAAATAGCAACCATGACACTTCTAGGAGGGAGAATATGAGACGTTTTTTATTATTGTTTTCTGCAGCAGTGCTGTTTTCAACTCAAGTACATGCCGGAGGCTTTCAGATTCCCGAGATGGGTGTGAAGGCGATGGGAATGGGACATGCATTCACTGCTGTTGCAGATGACCCTACGGCAAACTGGTTTAACCCGGCAGGGCTCGCTTTCCAGAAGGGTCATGCTGTAACTGTTGGTGGTGTAGTGGTTCTTCCAAAGGTTGATTTTTCTTCCAATACCAGCAATCCATTTCATCCGACCTCATCCAGCGCAGACAAAAAAACACTTTTAGTACCACATACTTACGTCGCTGGAAGCAGCGATGATCTGGGCATCTCATACGGTATCGGTATCAATGCCCCCTTTGGTCTGGAGATGGAGTGGCCAACAACAGCAGTCTTTGCAGGCGCAGCGCAATATGGGCGTCTACAGGCTGTGAATATCAATCCCAATATTGCTTTTAAGGTGAGTGAAGAGCTGGCGTTGGCCGTCGGAATAGTCTATGCCAATATGTATAAGGTTGATTTTAACGGTACAGCCCTGCCTCAAAACTTTAAAGGTGATGGATGGGGTTTTAATGCCGCAGCTCTTTATAAAACGGAGCAGTTCAATATTGGCGTTAGCTATCGATCCGATGTGAAAATCAAGGCCAATGGCTCATCCACTCTTACTGCAACAACCCAGACAGTGAACAATGCGATCACTGTTACCATGCCCGATATGCTGAGTATTGGTGTGGCTTTCCACCCGACTGATAGATGGACGATAAGTGCTGATGCGGACTGGGTGAACTGGAAGAAGTTTGATCAATTGGCATTTACCTATACTCCTACATTGGCAGGCGTTGGATCATCATTGACAGTTCCTGAGAATTGGAAGGCTACATGGGCATTCAGACTCGGGGCAGAGTGGGAGTATTCCGATACGATGCGTGCCCGTTTCGGTTACACCTACGATCCGACACCTATTAGTGATGTGGAATTTACACCACTGCTCCCGGGTAATGACAGGCAGGCGGTACATTTAGGTTACGGTGTGGACATCTCTGATCAGGCAACGCTTGATCTGGCCTATATTTATGTATTGGTAGCCACACGAAATCAGACAGTGTCGACAGGCACTAGCATTGTACGTAATGGTACTTATAAATCAGATGTGCATTTGCTTGGTGCTTCGCTTACGTACAACTTCTAGAAGAGCTGCATTTTCATGATTTAAAAGGGGCCTGTTGGCCCCTTTTTTATGCTGTTTTCTAAAAGTGAAAGAAAGTAGCCTATAATGGTGACAAAGGTTTAATAGCCTGAATGGAGGCGGATATGCAGTGGCTGATAATATTAGTACTTTTTTTGGCGTTGGTCCTGCTTCTGGCGCGAATAAAAGCGCCTTTGATGAACTGGAGTATTGGTATTGGCGTCGTACTGATACTTCTTCCTCTGACCGGGCTGACAGAGTCGGGACTCACACTTTTTTTATGGGTGGTCTTTATCATCTGCATGATCCCGCTTCATGTTGATGAACTGCGGCTGAAATGGTTGACTGAACCACTGTTCAGACAGATGAAGCGTGCTCTTCCTCCGATGTCTGAGACAGAGCGTTCAGCCATGGAGGCGGGCAATATCTGGTGGGATGCAGAGCTGTTTCAGGGTAACCCGGACTGGAAAAAACTGCTGAATACCCCGGCTCCGGCTTTGACGGAAGAGGAACAGACGTTTCTTGATGGCCCGGTGGAAGAGCTCTGCGCTATGCTGGATGACTGGGATATTACCCATAAGCGCAACGACCTTTCTCCCAAAGTATGGGCGTTTATCAAGTCCAACAGGTTTTTTGGCATGATTATTCCAAAGCAGTATGGAGGGCTTGAATTTTCTGCCTATGCGCACTCTCAGGTGATTCAGAAGATCGCAAGCCGAAGCGTGACAGCCACAGTGACAGTGATGGTTCCCAACTCGCTGGGGCCTGCAGAACTGCTGATGAATTATGGAACCCAAGAGCAGAAGGAGAGTTATCTGCCCAAATTGGCAGTTGGTGAAGAGATTCCATGTTTTGCCCTGACTGGGCCTGAAGCAGGATCGGATGCCGGAGCCATTCCTGACAGTGGCATTGTCTGCAAGGGAGAATATCAAGGCAAAGAAGTGCTGGGTTTCCGTACAAATTGGGAGAAGCGCTATATTACGCTCGGACCGGTAGCGACCATGCTTGGATTGGCATTTCACGCTTATGATCCGGATCACCTGCTTGGTGAAAAGGATGACCTTGGTATCACCTGTGCACTGGTTCCTACCAAGACAGAGGGTGTGGAAATCGGCCGACGCCATAATCCACTCAATTCAGCATTTCTGAACGGGCCCAATTCAGGCAGAGATGTCTTTGTGCCTTTTGAATGGGTAATTGGTGGTCAGGAGCAGATTGGTAACGGCTGGCGTATGCTGGTTGAGCGGCTGGCGGTTGGGCGTGGTATTTCACTTCCCTCCATGAGTTGTGGAGGAGGTAAGCTGGCAAGTTTCACAACTGGATCGTATGCCCGTGTTCGTAAGCAGTTTCATCTGCCAATTGGCAAGTTTGAAGGGGTCGAGGAGGCGATGGCCCGTATCGGTGGGCTCACCTACATGATGGATTCAGCCAGAACGCTTACCCTTTCAGCCCTGGATCAGGGCGAGCGCCCATCTGTTGTTACAGCCATAGTGAAATATTATCTCACAGAAGGCATGCGTCAGGTGATTAACGATGCAATGGATGTGCATGGTGGTCGTGGTATCTGCCTGGGTCCATCAAACTATCTGGGTGGGGTGTATCAGACAATTCCGGTAGGCATTACGGTTGAGGGGGCAAATATATTGACCCGGACACTGATTATCTTCGGGCAGGGAGCGATGCGATGTCATCCATTTGTGATGGATGAAATCAATGCGCTGGGTGCAGATGATCAGGAAGAGGGGATGATGCAGTTTGACAAGCTTCTGATGAGCCATATGGCCTATGTGACTGCAAATATGGCAAGGTCATTTGTCTACGCTATTAGCTTTGGGTATCTGGCTCCGTCACCAGTCTCCGGTCCGACAGCTGTCTATTACCGGCAACTTTCCCGTTTCTCCGCATCATTTGCTGCCATGGCTGATGTTTCGTTGTTGGTGCTGGGTGGTGCCCTGAAACGGAAGGAGAAGCTCTCAGGACGCTTTGCCGATGCGCTTGGCAACATGTATCTCTGCTCTGCTGTCCTGAAGCGATTTGAAGATGCTGGACGCCCCGAGGCAGAACTACCACTGGTTCACTGGGCCTGCCAGCATGCGCTGTATCAGGTTCAGGAAGCTCTACACGGGATTGTCCGACACTTCCCTGTTGCGATTATTGGCTGGAAGTTGAGGGCGACAATGTTTCCTCTGGGTCGTCAGCTGCACATGCCATCCGATCATATCGGACATCAGATTGCTAAAATGATGATGGCGCCGGATGAGAGAAGAGCAGCGCTGGTGGATGGTATCTATCTGCCCGATGATCCAAAAGATATTATCGGCAGGCTTGAACATGCATTGGTCCTGACGATTGAAGCTGATGAGGTTGAGAAGCGTTTAAGAGAGGCTGGGCAGCGACATATGCCAGCAGAGAGTTATAAGGCGTGGGTCAGTAGTCTGGAAAGTGATGGTTTGATATCAAAAGACGAGGCGAGCCTTCTCAACAGGGCACATAGTGCTGCTCATGAAGTGATTATGGTCGATGATTTTCCGGCCGGGAGAAAACGGAGTCGATAAAGATTTAGAGGCCGCTGCTGATCTTCCAGCCGCCACTGTCTTTGGTCAGGGTAAGTTGTTCACGTTGAACAATCTGCCGCCACTTACCATCAGCCAGTACTTTTAGCGTGTAGGATTGATCACAAATGGCGTGATTGTCATCGAGTTGTTGAATATGACGGTCGTGAGAGCGCATCGTAGCCCTGTCAAACTTATCAAACAGCGCAACCATCTGGGCAACGGCATCCACTTTACTGCGCCCCTGATCGTTATAGTCGCTATAGATCAGGGCACTGTAGTCTGGAATGCTACGTTGGCTGATGGCCATATCGCGGGCATCCATAAGTTCGGCTATTTCACTCTTCTCAATTCCGCTGAACACAAGAAGAGAAGCCATAATCATAAAAAGCAGGATGCCACTGATCTTTAACGGGCTTAAACGGCTACTGCCGTCAGGATGTCTGAATGGGGAGCGCATGGTTAGGTGACGAGTATTTAAGCCTTACAGGAACTCTGCAGCCATACTGCTCCATTCACCCTTCGGATAGTTGTGGCGAAGCAAGATAGCCGTGTCACGTGCGCCCTCCCTGATCCCGAGTTTTGCATAGGAGGCAGCCAGATAGTAGAGAGCCTCCTCAATGGCAGGTGTGGTCTGGTGATTTTTGACAATGCCCTGAAACCGGTTCAGTGCAGCGACATAACGTTCTTTATCGAAATAGAATTTTCCAACAGTGAGCTCATGTGAAGCCAGCATGTTGTACAGGAGCTGCAGGCGTTTAGCACCATCCTTGGCATAGCTGCTTTTGGGGTTCTCTTTAAGCAGCCGCTTAAACGCTTCGATGGAGAGCTTGGTCTGTGTCTGGTCATGCTCAACATTGGTAATCTGTTTGAAGTGGCTCATGGCGAGAAGGTATTTGGCATAAGCGACATCGGGATGGCGAGGGTGTCGTTCAGAAAATCGTTCAGAAAGTGTTTCAGCCAGGGAATACTCTTTTGCTTTATAGGCTGCAAAGGCACGGATCAGTTCCGCCTGAACGGCATACTGGCTGTAGGGGTGTTGGGCAGAAAAATTCTCCAGAAAACGGTTGGCTTTGCCGTAATCGCCAATTTCAAGCATATGTCTCGCTTTCTCATAATCAATCCTTGCAGATTCAGATGGAAGCAGTTCCGTGCCAGCACAGGAAGCCAGCATCAGGAGGAGAGGAAGAAGCAGATTTTTCATGCGGCGGAGTCTAAAGTGCTTCGGGCAGGGCGACAACGGCCAGATGCCTTCCGGTCGTGCCATGGTCACGCCGGTAGGAGTAGAAGCGGTCAGGATGGCAACAGCTGCAGATGTCGAGAGCCTCAATATGATCTTCTGTCAGCCCCATCTCCCGGAGCTGAAGCCTGTTGATGGCGATCAAATCCGGATGGGGTTCAGGTGAGTAGAGAGTAGCCTGCTCTGCTCCATGCACAGATCTATTCAGGGCTTCTGCCGTATCGGGATCTACTTTGAAACAGCACGGGCCGATAGCTGGCCCCATACTTGCATGCAGATATTTCTTCTCGGCACCCATCTTCAGCATCTGTTCAACGGCTCTGGTGGCAACACCAGCAGCGGTTCCTCGCCATCCTGCATGCACAGCGCCAACGATTCTGTTTACAGGGTCAGCCAAAAGGATGGGGAGGCAAT
>Ga0316187_10001947_pt1 | contig 18049 bp, 17 predicted proteins | sample CroRivburrow1_MG_FD_204927 | JGI IMG/M metagenome (GOLD analysis project Ga0316187, IMG submission 204927) | Coastal sediment microbial communities from Maine, United States - Cross River worm burrow 1 | ecosystem: Environmental > Aquatic > Marine > Coastal > Sediment | place: USA: Maine...
CAACGGAGTCCAGACCCCATGCCCCAAAGTGTCTTTCTGCGTACCGCGCTGGACGCGGTCCGCGCCGCAGAAGCGGTGATCAATCGTTACTACCAATCCAATGTGGCGGTGGAACTCAAGGCCGACCGGACCCCGGTTACGGTGGCCGACGTGCAGGCGGAACAGGCTATACACGAGGTCATTTCCAGGGCGTTCCCCGATCACGGCTTCTACGGGGAAGAGACCGGACGCAGTCAGCGGGACAGCGATTACCTTTGGCTGGTCGACCCCATCGACGGCACCAAAAGTTTTGTTCGCCAGTATCCTTTTTTTTCCACCCAGATCGCTTTGATGCACCGGGGCGCGCTGATTCTGGGGGTTTCAAACGCCCCGGCGTTCGGTGAGTTGGCTTACGCGGAGCGTGGACTTGGCGCATACCTGGATGGGGTGCCGATACGGATCAGTGAAATCATCGACCTGGGCCAGGGCACGCTCTCGGTGGGCAACATCGGTACGCTCGCCCGGGATCCGGTGCGCTGGGCGCGGACCGGTGCCTTGGTTTCATCGGTCAACCGTTTTCGCGGCTATGGTGATTTTTACCACTATCATTTGCTGGCATCGGGTCGCATCGACCTGGTGCTGGAATCCGATGTCAATATCCTGGACATCGCAGCCCTGTCGGTGATCGTGGAGGAGGCGGGCGGTGTCTTCACCCAGATGGATGGCGCGCCCGTTTCCCTGGAAACCACGACGGTGCTGGCAGGGGTTCCAGGCCTGCACGCCCAGGCTCTGCATATGCTGGATTGAGTGGCGTGGCCTTACCCGGCATACCGCTCCCCCCAACATCAACGGCACATTGGTAGAGGTCCCCATCCTGAAAAATGCCATTGTTTCACCGGAGCGCATCGGCCACGATACTGCGCTGGATCCCGCACCCAGCGATGGTGCGTTCGACAACAGACTTTAGGTACACCAGGAGGAGAGAAAAGTGAGCAAGACACTGTTGAGCCTGATCGCGGCCTGTGTAATGGGGGCCGTGGCCAGCGCCTCCCTTGCCGCCGAGACCACCCTGCGCATTACGCTCCAGTTGCCGATCAAGAGTCATCTTGGCCAAAATCTGATGCTGTTCAAGGAGACCGTCGAGAAGAACTCCAACGGTGAGATTGAGGTGCAGATCTATGACTCAGCGCAGCTCTACAAGGACAAGCAGGTGCCCCAGGCGGTGGGCTCGGGCGCCATCGAAATGGGCGTGGCCTCGCTGACGCGTTTTGTCGGTGATGTCCCGGCGGTGGATATTTTCTATCAACCCTTTATGTTCAACTCGGACGAGCTTGTGCGCGCCGCCACCGCCAAGGGCAGTGGGGTGCGGGGTCCACTGGACGAAGCCATTCTGCAGCAGACCGGCGCCCGGGTCCTGTGGTGGCAGGCCTACGGGAGTGCCGTCATGCTGACCAACGGTACACCGCTCTCCACCCCGTCCGACATGGCGAACAAGAAGGTTCGGGTGTTCGGAAAGACCCTGGGCGAGTTTGTCGAGGCGTGCGGTGGTGCCCCCACCCTGATCTCCGGCTCAGAACAGTATCTTGCCTACCAGCGTGGCACCGTCGATGCCGGCATGACCGGTGTTTCCGGAGTCAAATCCCGCAAGCTCTGGGACGTGATGGACACCATTACCAAGACCCAGCACGCGGATATCGAGTTCATAGTCGTGGTGAACGAAGACTTCTGGAACGGGTTGCCCGAGGCGCATCGCGAGATCATAGCCGCCGCGGCGGATCTGGCGGACAAGGCCGTGCGCGACGAGATTCTCGAGATAGAAGCGGATGCCTATGCCGAGGCCACCGGCAATGGGATGACGATTGTTGAACCTAGCGACGAGCAGATCGCGGCTTGGCAGGGTTGCTCGAAGGCGGTTTATGAGGCCTATGAACAAGCGGCGGGCGAGTTGGGCCAGACGGTAATGGAGGCGGCCCGGGCGCTACGCACGGGTGGTTAAGGAAGGTCTGATCAATTGCTGCGATCGCGCCGGAGCGTTTGTGGCGATCGTGTGAGTAGATCCAACCGGGGCGACCACGCCCCGGTTCGTTGGCACACCGGGGAGCCGGCAAATGGACGCAATCGACCGTGTCAGCGACTGGCTGGGCCAACTGGCCGCTTGGCTGTTCGTTGCAACGGGCGTAATGCTCACTTATGAAGTCTTAGCCCGTTACGTGTTCGATGCGCCCACCACTTGGGCGGCGGAAGTGTCCCAGATTTTTCTCATTGCCGGCGTTCTCATGGCGTTGGGCCGCACCCTGAAGCGCCGTGAGCATATCAGCATCGAAGTATTGCGGCCGCACCTGGGGGCCACCGGCAAACGTATCGCGGACACCTTCGCCCTGCTGTTTGTTGGTGTGTTCGCCGCGTTGGTGGGCTATTCCGGTTTTGGCATCGCCTACGATTCCTTCGCAAAGGGTCGTTCCAGCGGGACCATGCTGAGTATTCCCAACTGGTGGTCCGAGGCCTTGGTTCCGGCCGGCCTTGGGCTGCTGTTTCTTCAGTGTCTGGTGCAATTGGTCCGACTCTGGCGGGGACAGCCCTGGGGAGGGGAGCAACGGCAGGGTGATCCCGGGTGAGCACCCTGCTCATCCTCCTGGCCCTGTTCGCTCTGCTGGTGGCCGGGGTGCCGGTCGCGTTTGTGCTGGGTGGGCTCGGGCTGCTGCTGTTGGTGTTGGGCGGCTTTTCCGAGCTGATGGTGCCCCAGGCTTTGCTGGGTGGTCTGGACAACTTCATACTCCTGTCCGTGCCGTTGTTTTTGTTGATGTCCAACATTCTCCTCAAGGGTGGTGTCGGACGGGATCTGTTCACTGCGGTACAGGCCTGGGTTGGACACTGGCCGGGCGGCCTGGCGGTGGCCACGATACTGTCCTGCGGCCTGTTCGCCGCCATATCCGGCAGTTCCGTCGCCACCGCGGCCACCATCGCCACCGTCGCCATTCCGGAGATGGAGGCACGGGGCTATCCGCGGCGGTTTGTGCTGGGTCTACTGGCCGCCGGAGGAACGCTTGGCATACTCATACCGCCTTCCATTCCTCTGATCGTATACGGCTTCATCACCGAAGAGTCCGTAATCAAGCTGTTCCTGGCGGGCATCGGCCCCGGCATTGTCCTGGTGGGCCTGTTTATCGTGTTCGCCATGGTCTATTCCCACTGGTCACCCGACTACCAGCGCGCCGGAAAGGCCTCCTGGGCCGAACGCTGGGCCGCCAGCCGCAGGGCATTGCCATCGGTGGCCTTGGCGGCATTGATCGTGTGGGGCATTTACTGGGGTGTGTTCACGCCGACGGAGGCGGCTGCGGTGGGATTCGCCGCGGCCGTCCTGATCACCGCGGTCTGGTTGCGCAGCCTGTCCTGGGCCGATTTCAAGGCCGCCGTCGTTCAGAGCATGACCACCAGCGTGACTATTCTCATGATCGTGGCCGGCGCCAAAATCTTCGGTAAAGCGATCACGCTGTACCGTATCCCGCAGGACGTGTCCTTGTTCATCGCGCAGAATTTCAGCGAGGCCTGGATTTTCATCCTGGTCGTGTCGCTGCTGCTGGTGGTGATGGGCTTTTTCCTGGAGGCCTTGTCGATGATGCTGATCATGGTGCCGGTGCTGGCTCCGTCGCTGGTCAGCCTGGGTATCGACCCGATCTGGTTCGGGATCTTTTTCGTGATTCTGATCGAGGTGGCCTTGATCACGCCCCCGGTGGGACTCAATCTCTACATCATCCAGGCCATCGGCAAGGCGCCCATGGGCGAGGTGGCCGCCGGTGTGTGGCCGTTCCTGGTTCTCATGCTGTTGACCGTGCTGCTCTGCTATCTGATACCGGATCTGGTGCTGTATATCCCGTTCAAACTCTGAGCGGAATCCGTGGTTAACCCGACAACAGCCGGGGCACAGCCAGAGTCAGCCCGGGTACCGCCAACAGCAGGGCAACGCGCACAATTTCCACCGAAAAGAAGGGCATCACGCCGCGGAATGTTTCGCCCATGGACACGTCGCGGGCCAGGGCGTGGATGATGAATACGTTCAGACCCACAGGCGGCGTGATCAGCCCCAGTTCCACCACCACCAAGGCCAGGATTCCGAACCAGATCTTCAGAGACTCCGCATCCATGCCAAAAGCGGCGCTGTCGGCGCTGACCCAATCGCCCCCATTCAGGTCCACCAGGACGGGCCAGAAAAAGGGCACCACCACCAGAATCATGGACAGGGATTCCATGAAGCATCCTAGAACGATCAGCGCGAATAGCATGGCGACCAGCACGGTCCACGGGTCAAGACCGCTGCCACCGGCCCAGCTAGCCAGGGCCGCGGGCAGTCCGGCTCGGCTGAAGAAGCTCTTGAGTACCTCGGCGCCGAACAGGATGAAATAGATCATGCCGCTGGTGACGGCGGTTTGGAGCAGGGCCTGCCGCAGGCCCGGCAGGGTCAGGCCCTCGCCCTCGCCCTTGAGGCGCAGCAACAGACCGTATACCAGAATGGCGAAGGCGCCCACCGCGGCGGCGGGCGTCGGCGTGAACAACCCCGCACCCAGGCCGATGATGATGGAACCGAAGATCAGCAGCACCGGGATCAGGCGGGCGATGGCCAGCCTGCGCTGAGCCGGCGCCATGGGCTGCGCGCGGGGTGCGCTGTCCGGAAACAGGCGCGCCAGCAATGCGATCACAGCGATGAAAAACAGCACCGCCAGCATGCCCGGGACGATAGCGGCCTGGAACATTTCGATGATCGACGCCTCGACGATGATGGCGTAAATCACCAGTGCAACCGAAGGCGGAATCAGTATGCCCAAGGTGCCCCCCGCCGCGAGGGTGCCGGTGGCCAGGGCCGGAGCATAGTTCATGCGCCGCAGTTCCGGCAACGCCACCCGCCCCATGGTGGCGGCGGTGGCCAGGGATGAGCCGCACACAGCACCAAATCCTGCGCAGGCGCCGATTGCCGCCATGGCGACACCACCCCGAAATTGGCCGACCAGTGCGTTGATGCCGTGGAACAGATCCCGGCTCAGCTTGGCCTGGGAGGCGAGATAGCCCATCAGGATGAACAGCGGCACCACCGACAGTTCGTAGTTGGCCACCGAGTTCCAAAGCAGGGTCTTGAACTGCTTGAGATAGGGCTCGAACCGCAAATAGGGCAGCAGCAGGCTGAGCGCGAAGTTGCCGCCAATGCCCACCAGCACCATGGCCAGCCCGACCGGTATCCGAAGGCCCAGCAATACGAACATAAGGGCCAGGCCGGCAAGGCCAATCAGCTCCCGTTCACCCACTTTCGGCGTGCCCAGCCACCTGCAGTGCGGATATGGCCGCCCATAGCAGCAGAGAAACGATACCGGGCAGGTAGAATGGCCACTCTGCCCAGCCCAGGACGCGGGATACGGCGCCGTCTCCACGGGTCTCGATCATGCCCAGGGTCATCCAGTAGGCCAGGAACAGACCCAGAGCGCACAGCAGTATCAGGGCGGTGGCATCGAGTATCCGGCGCACTCCACTGGGCATGCGGGTAACGAACAAGTCCACCGCCACGTGGCCGCGTTTGAGCTGGCAGTAGGGGAGAAACATCAGGGCTGCGCAGCTGATGGCCAGGCGCACAAAGTCCTCGTAGCCCGGCAATGCCGGGACCGATGCGCCCCAAAGCCGGGCGAGCCGGTCCAGCGCGAACGCGCCCACATTGGTCACCGTGACCAGAATCATGAGCAACAGCAACACACCGCCGGCCACAGCCCACCAGGTCGTCGCTTTCTCCAACCAGTGGCGCATTGAATCTCCCGTGCCGGGTTTCACCCTGGGGCCCGCTGCCATAGGTCCTACGGACCAGGCTGGCCCGTCAGTTCGAGTGCTTTGCCACTGCGGCGCGCGCCTGCTCAACCAGCCCCAGACCGTCGATGCCCTGTTCCCGCATCTCCGCCACCCAACGCTGCACGACCTGCTCGCCTCGATTGTTGAACTCGGACATGGTCCCGGCGTCCAGCCCAATGATCTCCCCCCCCGATGCGCGCTGCATTTCTATGCCGGGTTGTTCGCCCTGCATCCAGATTTCGCCCATCTCTGCGGCGATGTTGCTGCCGGAGTTGGCGTCGATGACGGCGCGCAGGTCCTGCGGCAGCGACTCGTAGCGTTCCTTGTTCATGGCGAACAGAAATACCGAAGTGCCGAAGCGATCCCCGTTGGCGGCTTCGATCGAGTAATCGGTAAGTTCTTGTAACTTCAGAGGCGGCACGATCTCGAACGGCACCAGGGCACCGTCCACCACGCCCTTGGACAGAGCCTGGGGCAGGGCCGGAACAGGCATGCCGACCGGCTCGGCATCCAGTGCTTCGATCAGCCAGGCGCCGGTGCGGGACGGTGTGCGCAGTTTCAGGCCCTTCAGGTCCGCCACTGAATTAACCGGCTTATCCACCATGTGCAAGGCATTGCCGGCGTGCACGTGCAGCAACAGCAGTTTGATGTCCGGGTAGTCGGCGGATACCGCGTCCAGCATGTCCTGTATGGCCAGGGTGGTGGCCAGGGACGAGCCACGATGCACGGTCGGCAGTTCGAACACCTCCGAGCGTGGAAACACGCCGGGGGTGTAGCCGATCAGGGTCCAGACGATGTCTGCCGACCCGTCGCGCAGTTGCCGATACAGTTCCGGAGGTTTGCCGCCCATGGACATGGACGGAAACACTTCCACCGCGATGCGCCCATCGGATTGCTGCGTCACCCGTTCCGCCCAGGGCATAATCAGTTTCTGGTGGGTCATGGACTTGGGGCTGAGGAAGTGATGCAGGGTCAGGGTTTCCTCGGCCGCCTGTGCCAGTCCACTGGTCGTCAGGAGCGCCAGGCTTGCCATTATGACGCGGATCAGGTGCATGGTGCCGTCTCCAATGTGAGGGATTATTCGAAAGTTCAGGCTCTGGAGTCTGAACCCATGGGCCCGATGATGCCAAGGGTCCGACGGTGGTCGTTATGGCCGGCCCGCACGCAATCCAGCTCTAGGAGTCTGTCGGATTGAACCGTTCGAAGCGAAAATTCATCGGGGGCGAATCAAATCAGTTTATCGGGCGAGGCGAATAGCAGGGCTATTTAACGAGCGCGATAAGGTGAGTTGATCGCCATCCGTGGATTTGCAGCCGAACAGCGTTAAATCCGACAGACTTCTAGCCGTTTGAGAAGCATAGGCCTGGTTCCCGCCCAGTGCTCGTCTACACTCAGCGAAACACCGCGTCGGTGATGGCGCAACCTGGTTCAGCCATGTCTCGGGAGCCCGTATGAACGCCAATGAGAAGCTCGCCCGCCTCCGGGAAAAATACCGGAACGCGAAAGGCGGTGATGCCTTTAATCCCGAATCCCAACGGGTGGCTGACGCCCTGTTCAGCAGTAGCGAGCAGCGCAAGTTTCCCTATGCCGGCATTCCCACGCTGCTGGATGCACCCTACCGACCTCAGTCGTCTGAACCAGATGACTTCGTGGATCTCGACATCGCCCTGGTGGGCGTGCCCATGGACCTGGGTGTGACCAACCGGTCGGGTGCGCGCTTCGGCCCGCGTGCGGTCCGGTCACTGGAACGCATTGGTCCCTACAATCACGTCTTGAAATGCCTGCCCATGTCGGAACGGCGGGTGGCGGACGTGGGCGACGTGCCGTTTCGCTCGCGCTACAGCCTGGAACAATCGATTGAGGACATCGAGGCTTTTTACATCCGCATCGCGGGTGCCGGCGTGAGGCCCGTCAGCATTGGCGGCGATCATTCCGTCACCTATCCCATCATGAAGGCACTGGGTCGCGATCGCCCCCTGGGAATGGTGCACGTCGATGCGCATTGCGATACCGGCGGCGAGTTCGAAGGCGCCAAGTTTCACCATGGTGGGCCTTTCCGCCATGCGGTTCTGGATGGTGTGCTGGATCCGGAACGCTCGGTACAGATCGGCATCCGGGGTCCCACCGAGTTTCTCTGGGATTTTTCTTACGACGCCGGAATGACGGTCATCCACGCCGAGGAATTCCAGTCCATGGGCGTGGAAGCGGTCATCGCCAAGGCCCTGGATGTGGTCGGGGACGGCCCGGTGTATGTGACCATTGATGTGGACGGCATCGACCCAGCCTTTACCCCGGGCACGGGGACCCCCGAGGTGGGTGGTCTGACACCCCGGGAAGTACAGGCCCTGCTGCGCGGCCTCAAGGGCCTGGATGTGGTGGGCGCTGATGTGGTGGAAGTGGCGCCCCAGTACGATGCCACCACAAACACCGTGCAGGTTGGCGCGCAGATGTTGTTCGAGGTCCTGTGCCTGGTGGCCCTGTCCCGGTTCTGATTCGTGCTCCGGCGGTTACGCCGGCTGCGGCGCTCAACTCGCCAACCGGCCGGGGTTTTTGATTTGTGCGGGTTTGTGTGATCCTGGTCGAGGGATCCACATCGACAACACCCCACATATCGGAATGAGCGAATACCTGCTGTATTACTCCCCGGATAGCGCCAATCTGGTGGTCCGTGCGGCGCTCGAGGTCAGTGCCGTACCGTACGCTACCGAGCTGGTGGATCGCAGCATCGGGCAGCAACGCTCACCGGCCTATTTGAAGCTCAATCCCCAGGGCCTGATCCCGGTGCTGGTGCACGGCGAGGCCGTCATTTTCGAGACGGCGGCGATTCTTTTGTACCTGGTGGACCGCCACCCCGTCCTGGGGCCCTCCATGGGCGCATCGGGGCGGCCGGATCTGTACCGCTGGCTGTTTTTTCTGAGCAACACGCTGCATGCGGACCTGCGGGTGATGTTTTATCCCCGACGTTACCTGAGTCGGGACAGCGCTGTGCCGATCCTGCGGGACGGTGTCCGCAGCCGCCTGCTCGCGCACTTCGCGCTGTTGGATGACCATATGGCGCAGCATCGGAGCGGCTGTCTGCTGGGGTGTGGATTCAGTGTCTGTGACCTGTATCTGGCGGTGTGCTGTCGCTGGGCCATGGCCTATCCCGTGGGGGCCGGAATCGCGGTTGAACCGCTGCGCGCTTTGACGCATTTGTGGGCCCTGCTGGAGCATCTGGAACGGCATCCGGCCATGGCGGCGGCTTGCCGAGCTGAGTGGATAGAGCCACCGTTCCTGACCGCACCCAGGAGCCCCAAACCGCCCGTCGGCAGCGTCACGGGCTAGCGTCACGGGCTGATGTTAGTTGACTGAGTCCGCGTGTCGGGCATAGCAGAGCAGGTACTCAATGATGCAGATCCAAACGGCCCTTGTTGAACTTGGAGACAAAGCGGATTGGCGGGGCTTGTTCGATGGCTATGCCGAGTTTTACGGTGTGGCCATGACCGATTCGATTGCCGATGAGGTCTGGCGTTGGCTGCTGGACCCAGGTCATGTGCTTGAAGGCTTGCTGGCCCGCGATGACGCTGGCCGGGCCGTTGGCCTGGCCCATGTGCGGGCATGTCCACGTCCGCTGGGGGGCTGCGAGATCGGGTTTCTGGATGACCTGTTCGTGCTGCCGGAGGCGCGCGGCAGTGGCGTGGCTGAAGCGCTGTTCGCGGCGCTGGCCGCCCTGGCCCGTGACAGAGCGTGGCCGACCCTGCGCTGGAACACCCAGCATTTCAATGCCCGGGGCCGCGCCTTCTATGATCGCTACACGGACGGGCCGAGCGATTTCATCCTCTATCAGTGGAATCAGACCTGAGCGCCGCGGCACCCATGGCGAGTATCCGGGCCGCCACCGAGCGTGATTTTGACGCGATCTGGCCCATATTTCGGGACATTGTCGCCGCCGGTGACACCTACGCCTATCCGCGTGATACGACACGCGAGCAGGCCCTGGATATCTGGCTGAGGGTCCCACGGAACACCTTCGTCGCCGAACTGGATGGCCGCATCCTTGGCACCTACTACATCAAGACCAATCAGGCCGGCCCCGGCGACCATGTGTGCAACTGTGGATACATGGTTTCGTCCGCGGCCCGGGGTCGGGGACTGGCCACCGCCATGTGTGAGCACTCACAAAAGATGGCCCGGGAACTCGGCTACAAGGCGATGCAGTTCAACTTTGTGGCCGCCACCAACCTGGGGGCGCTCAGACTCTGGCACAGTCTTGGTTTTGACACCGTGGGCCAACTTCCCAAGGCGTTTAATCACCCAGCCCGGGGCTATGTGGATGCCCTGGTGCTGTACAAATGGTTGTCGCAGACTAGTGTAGTGTCTCCCAAATAACTTAACACCTGCGCTGGCCCTCGCGGTCCCTGACGGCGTTGCGGATCGTCGCAATAGCGTTGGCTATTCCTCCTCACCGCGCCTTGTCAGTAACCACGATGCCTAACCTCAACCATCAAGTTATTTGGAAGACACTACATTAGTCGGTGATTTCAAAGCCGTTGAGCACCAGGGCCAGCAGCCCGTAATAGCCCACTACGACCATCAGTTCCAGAATCCCCGCCGGTCCAAAGCGGTCTTCGGCCGCCCGAAACAGCGGCTCCGGCAGTCTGCGTTCATTGAGCAGCGTGATCGCAAAGCGATAGACCAGTGCTTGATCCGGTTCCGGGAACTCCGGCGTTTCGCCGCGCTGGAGCACATCCAGCAGATCCGGGTCCAGGCCCTCCCGCTCACCGATCGGGCGGTGGTGATCCCATTCGAACGGCGCATCCCAGTGCACCGCGGTAATGAGAATGGCCAGTTCCCGCAGAGCGCCCGGCAGTTGCCCGGAGTAGCGCAGGTGCGCACCCATCTGCTGAACCAGATCACCTATCGCCGGTTCGTGCAGCAGCGCCCGCATCGGCCCGAATATGGCCCCTCTCGGGCCGTTGACTATCCGGCCTGCAAGCGCTTGCTGGGCCTCGCTCAGGTTTGGATCGTTCAGGTCGATGGGGGCGCGCATGGGCGGTCCTGTGATTGATTCGGGGAAGGTGGGGTCAGCCGATCAGTTCTGGTCAATTGCGGCGTCGATCGCCGCCGCCAGGCGATCGACGATTTCATCGATCTGGTTCTCATCCACGATGAAGGGCGGGGCCAGCAGCACATGGTCTCCGAACCGGCCGTCCACGGTGCCACCCATGGGGTAGCACATCAGACCGTTGGCCATGGCCTGTTGTTTGACCTTGGCGTGCAGTCTGCGGCTCGGGTCAAAAGGTGTCTTATCAGCTCGATCGAACACCAGTTCAACACCCCGGAACAGTCCCCGGCCTCGAATATCGCCCACGTAGGGGTGCTCGCCGAGGCGACTGTGCAGGGCACTGTCCAGCGCCTCGCCCAGAGGTTGCACCCGCGCCAGGACGCGGTCATCCAGCAGGCGCGTAAGGACCGCATTGGCCGCGGCACAGGCTGTGGGATGTCCCATATAGGTGTGGCCATGCTGGAACTGACCTGACCCCTGCTCAATCGCCCGGTAGATCTCCCGTTGGCAGATCATGGCGCCCACCGGCTGATAACCCGCGCCCAGGCCTTTGGCGATACAGACTATGTCCGGCACCACGCCGTCCTGCTCACAGGCGAACAGCGTGCCGGTCCGGCCCATGCCGCACATCACCTCGTCCAGAATCAACAGCACGCCGTGCCGGTCACAGATCTCGCGAATGCGCTGAAAGTAACCCTTCACCGGCGGCACCGCGCCCAGGGTCGCCCCCACTACAGGCTCGGCCACGAAGGCGGCCACGGTGTCGGGGCCCAGACGCTGGATTTCCTGCTCCAGTTCGTCCGCCATACGCAGGCCGTAAGCGTCCACGGACTCTCCGTCGGTCAAACCCCGATAGGCGTAGCAGGGGGAGATGTGGGACATCTCCACCAGCAGGGGTTCGAACTGCACCCGGCGGAACCGATTGCCGCCGGCGGCGAGGGCGCCCAGGGTGTTGCCGTGGTAGGACTGCCAGCGGGCAATCATGTGGTGACGCTCCGGTTGGCCGACCTCGACAAAATACTGTCGGGCCAGCTTGAGCGCCGCCTCGGTGGCTTCCGATCCACCGGATACGAAATAGACGTGATCCAGATCGCCCGGTGCGGCCGCCGCCAGCCGTGTGGCCAGGGTTTCCGCGGGTTGCGAGGTGAAAAATCCAGTGTGGGCGAAGGCGATGGCATCCACCTGGGTGTGGATGGCCGCCTTCACTGCCGCGTCTGAGTGGCCCAGGCAGGACACCGCGGCACCGCCGCAGGCGTCCAGATACCGCCGACCCCGGGTGTCGATCAGATAGGCGCCGTCACCGCGTTCTACCGTGGGCAGGCGTGCCTGGGTGTGGCGAGGGAATACATGGCTCATATTGGGATTCCGGAGTCCTATGGGCGCGCCGACCCGATGACATGATTGAACCATATGCGGAGGCGGGGGGGTGAGGCCAGCCGACCGACTCATTGCTCGCGGCCATCGTGTTCAGCACCTGGATCGCTGCACCCACGCGTTTGTTTCTCGGATTGTCTTGGCGGACGGTCGCCGTGGCCGGTTGGAGCAATGGTTATGAATTGGCGGACGATCGGGCTATTCTTGGCACTTCCGCGACGGGTATCCCGTCGCTTCGTGTACAACAAGCCAAACAATGACTTTTTGAACCGGGCACCCTTCGGCCGGTTCTTTGACTGGAGGACACTATGAAGCTGTTGGCGTCGGCGAAAACGATTCTGTTTGGACTCACCGCAGCGGCCACCTTGGCCCTGGGGCCGGTGCAGGCCCAGGAGGACCACTCTTACATTCTGGCCACGGCCTCCACCGGTGGTACCTACTATCCGGTGGGTGTGGCGCTGGCCACCCTGACCAAGGTCAAACTGCAGCCAACCGACAAGATCGACATGTCGGCGATCAATTCCGCCGGTTCCGGTGAGAATGTGCGGCTGCTGCGCGAGAACGAGGCCCAGTTCGCGATTCTGCAGGGCCTGTACGGGTACTACGCCCGCACCGGTACCGGCCCGGTGGAGGCGGACGGTCCCCAGGACGAGCTGCGATCCATCAGCATGCTGTGGCAGAACGTGGAGCAGTTCGTTCTGGACAGCGATGAGGCGAAGACCGGGACCATCGAAGACTTCGTCAACGCCAAGGGCCAAACGGTTGCCCTGGGTAAAAAGAACTCAGGCACCATCGGTTCCAACAAGACCATCCTGGGCAACCTGGGTGTCGATATCGATACCGACTACACGCTGATCTATGGCGGTTATGGCCCCAGCGCATCCGCCATACAGGACGGCAAGGCGGTGGGAATGAGCACCCCTGCGGGTGTACCCACCGGTGCGGTCACCAAGCTGATGGCCTCCAATGATGGGGTGACGTTGCTTTCCTTTACCCCGGAACAGGCCGAGCAGGCCGACGGCGGATTGAATCTGTGGACGCCCTACCTGATTCCGGCCGGAACCTATCCGGGGCAGGATGCCGACGTACAGACCATCGCCCAGCCGAATTTCCTGGCGGTCCGCGCCGACGTGCCGGAAGAGGACGTTTACAAGATCACTAAGACCATCTATGAGAATCTGGCGTTCCTGCAGGCGATCCACAAGGCCACCACCGCCATGGCGCTGGACAAGGCCATTGCCGGTCTGCCGGTACCGCTGCACCCGGGCGCGGCCCGCTACTTCCGCGAGATGGGCATCGAAATCCCCGACAGCCTGATGGCCAACTGATTCCGCGCAACGCTGCGGGGGGGCGCGTACCGCCCCCCGTTCGGTCGCTCAGGAGACTGCCACCGCATGTCAGGCGTGGAGCACGACGAAGACGACACCCTGCCATGGAACGAGAGCCCGTTGCGCATGGCGGTATTCGTGTTGGCGGTTACCATCTCACTGGGTCAAATCTGGCTCAATCTGTTCGGTACCGCTTCCACCCTGCTGCAGAACGGTTTGCATTTCGCCGGTTTCACGCTGCTCTGCTCTATGACCGTGCCGGCCGGCAAGCGGGCCTGGGCGCGCTCCGCACCGGTCAAGGCGATCAGCATCGCGTTCGGGCTGCTGGTCGCCGCGTCGGCCATCTTCATGGTGATTCGTGAGGACGCGATCTACGCCCGCGGCGTGCGCCTGGTCGCCTCGGAATGGATCGCCGGCACCCTGCTTATTCTTGGCGCCATCGAGTTCACCCGGCGCACCACTGGCTGGATCATACCCGGTCTGATCATTCTGGCGCTGACCTACGTGGGTTGGTGGGGCGTGCACATCGACGGCGTGTTCCGGTTCCCGGGGCTGTCTCTGGAAACCCTGATGTTCCGGTCGATCTACGGCGACGACGCCCTGTTCGGCAATATTGCGTTGATCTCGTCGACGTTTGTCTTCATGTTTATTCTGTTTGGTGCGTTTCTGCTCAAGGCTGGCGCCGGTGAGTTCATCATCGACATGGCCCGGGCAGTGGCCGGACGGTTCGTGGGCGGGCCTGGTTTTGTCGCCGTCCTGGCCAGCGCTCTGACCGGCACCATATCCGGCTCCGCCGTCGCCAACACTGCATCAACCGGTGTCATCACCATTCCCTTGATGAAACGGGCCGGTTTTCCGGCCACGTTTGCAGGTGGGGTGGAAGCCGCCTCGTCCACCGGCGGTCAGCTGATGCCACCGATCATGGGTGCCGGCGCTTTCGTCATGGCCGCCACCACCCAGATCCCATACACCCAGATCGTTGCCATGAGCGTGCTGCCCGCCCTGCTGTACTTTGCCACGGTGGGGTTTTTCGTCCGCATCGAGGCCAAGCGATCCCACGCCACCGCCCTGATGGACCAGGAAGCACCTGACCTGATCCAGGTGCTCAAGCGCGGCGGCCCGGCTTTCCTGATTCCCGTGGTTGTACTCATCGGATTGCTGATATCCGGGTTCACCCCCACCTATGCCGCCGGCATCGGTATCGCCGCCTGTGTCGTGGCGTCCTGGGTTACACCCCATCGGATGGGGCCGAAGCGGATACTGGAGGCCTTGGAGCTGGGGGCACGCAACATGGTGATGACCGCGGTGCTGCTATGCGCCGTGGGGTTGATCGTCAACGTCATCGCCACCGCCGGCATTGGCAATACCTTCTCGCTGATGATTGCCGAATGGGCTGGCGGCAGCATGATAGTGGCCATCGTGCTGGTGGGTCTGGCCTCGCTGATACTGGGCATGGGTCTGCCGGTGACGGCGGCCTACATCGTCCTGGGTACGTTATCGGCGCCGGCCCTGTATCAACTGATTCTTCAGTTCCAGTTGGTGGATATGATTGCCACTGGGACCCTGCCGGAAACCGCCCGGGCGATATTCATGCTGTCCGATCCCGGCGCCCTCGAGACGCTGGCCGCGCCCATGTCCGATGCCGCCGCCACGGCCATGGTCAGCGGCTTACCCCTGGAAACCCTGGATCTGCTCTACGGGCAGGTGTTCGACCCCGCTGTGCTGACCGTTGCTCTGTTGTCCGCGCACATGATCATTTTCTGGCTGAGTCAGGATTCCAATGTGACGCCGCCGGTGTGCCTGGCTGCGTTCACCGCGGCCGCCATCGCCAAGTCGCCACCCATGCGCACCGGGTTTTCCGCCTGGAAGACCGCCAAGGGGCTGTACTTCGTGCCCCTTTTGTTCGCCTATACGCCCTTGCTTGGCGGGGACTGGGTGGTGATGCTCGAGATCTTTACCTTCGCCGTTTTTGGCCTGTGGGCGGTCAGTGCGGCGGTGGAGGGGTATTGGGAATCCCGTCTCCCGATTCTGCCGCGCCTGCTGGCGTTGGTGGTGGGCGCGGCTTTGCTGTGGCCGGCCGGGCTACTGATCCATCTGGTTGCCCTGGCGTTGATGCTGGTATTGCTGGTGTGGTCAGCACGTCGGGGAGGGGCTGGCGATCCACCCGGGACACCGGCAGGCGTCTGAAATCGGCGTCTGTGTTCCCACGGACTCAATCTGACCTGCGCGCCACCGACGGTGGCGCGCCTGTATTTGAGGCAAATCGATGAGCATACGACTGCCGTACCTGCTTTTCCTCGGCGACGCACCGGACCCGTTGGCCGCCAAGGTGGCGTTCGGCATCCGCGATTGGCGGCCCGAAAACTGTGTCGGTCAATTGCGGATGGCGGGTTGCCAGGCCGATCTGGGTCTCACCGATATGAGCCCGGAGCGGGCGATCGCGGCGGGTGCCCGGACCCTGGTCGTGGGTGTGGCGAATCGCGGGGGGGTCATCCCCGAGACCTGGGTGAGCGAGCTGCAGGCGGGTCTGGAGGCGGGTCTGGACCTGGCCGCCGGGCTGCACAACAGACTGGCCGACGTGCCGGTGCTGGCCGATACTGCCGCGCGTCTGGGGCGCGAGATACACGACGTGCGCCAGCCCGAGCGAACCTATGACGTGGCCGACGGGGTGCCTCGCTCGGGGAAACGGCTGTTGACCGTTGGAACCGATTGCTCCTGCGGCAAGATGTACACTGCGCTGGCCCTTGAGAAGGCGATGCGGGCCCGCGGGATGGACGCCGATTTTCGGGCCACTGGCCAGACCGGCATCCTGATTACCGGGGATGGCGTGTCCATCGATGCGGTGGTGGCGGACTTCATCTCCGGTGCGGTGGAGGCCCATGCACCGGCCAATGACCCTGAGCATTGGGATCTGGTTGAGGGGCAGGGCTCCCTGTTTCATGTGTCCTTCGCGGGCGTTTCCACAGGATTGCTGCATGGGGCCCAGGCCGACGTGCTGGTGCTGTGCCACGAGCCGACCCGAACCCACATGCGCGGCTTGCAGCACTATCCGCTGCCGGATCTGGAAACCTGCATGGCAGCCAATCTGAGCGTGGCGCGGCTCACCAACCCGGAGGCGCGTTTCGTGGGGGTATCGATCAACACCTCCAAACTTTCGGAGCAGGCGGCGGCGGATTGTTTGGGCGAGATCGAATCCCGCACCGGCTTGCCCACGGTGGATGCGGTGCGCACTGGCGTCGAGCGCATCGTGGACGCTTTGGTGTGAGCCGATCGTTTGCGATCCGCGCCGAGACCTGGCCTGTCAAAGGACGATTCGCCATATCCCGTGGAACCACCACAGCGGTGGACCTGGTGCTGGTGGAACTCGGTGCCGACGGGCACAGGGGCCGGGGCGAATGCCGGCCCTACCGCCGGTATGGTGAGACAGTAGACGGCGTTATCGCCGCCCTGGAAACGCTGCGCGGTCCGGTGGAGCAGGGCCTGGAGCGGTCCGAGTTGCAGGAACTCATGCCGGCCGGCGCGGCCCGCAACGCGTTGGATTGCGCGCTCTGGGATATGGCCGCCAAAGCCAGCGGAACCCCGGTCTGGACCCTGGCCGGGCTGGCTGAGCCGACAGCCCTGGCGACGGCCTATACATTGTCGCTGGATACGCCCGAATCGATGCGGGTGGCGGCCGAGCAAAACACAGACAAGCCCCTGCTCAAGCTCAAGCTGGGCGGCTCCGGCGATCTGGAGCGCGTGCGCGCCGTTCGCTCTGGAGCGCCTGATGCCCGCATTATTGTAGATGCAAACGAGGCCTGGACCCTGGATGACTACAAGAACCTGGTGCCGGAACTGGTGAAGCTTGGTGTGATGATGATCGAGCAGCCCTTCCCGGAGGGTCAGGACGATGTGTTGGCGGCGTTGTTGCGCCCCATCCCGGTGTGTGCTGATGAAAGCTGTCATGACCGCGCGTCCCTGCCGGGCCTGGTCGGGAAGTACGACATGGTCAACTTGAAACTGGATAAGACCGGGGGTCTGACCGAGGCGCTGGCGGTCAGGCGAGCTGCCGAGGCTTTGGGTTTTGGCATCATGGTGGGTTGCATGGTGGCGACCTCGCTGGCCATGGCGCCAGCGGTGTTGCTGGCCCAGGGGGCGCAGGTGGCCGATCTCGATGGTCCGCTGCTGCTGGCTCAGGACCGCTCACCGGGCCTGGTGATAGACACCGTCGTGATTGAACCGCCGTCTACGGACCTTTGGGGGTGAGCGAATGAGCAGAATTGTGTACGTCAACGGCGAGTATCTGCCCGAGGAACAGGCCCAAGTGTCGGTGTTTGATCGCGGCTTTCTGTTCGCCGACGCGGTATACGAGGTGTCGGCAGTGCTGCGGGGACGGCTGGTGGACAACGCCGCCCACATGGCGCGCCTGCATCGATCCCTGGGGGAACTGGAGATCCCTGCGCCGGCCAGCGACGCAGAGATTCTGGCGATACAACAGGCCTTGATCGAGCGTAATCAACTG
>Ga0316187_10001948_pt1 | contig 18048 bp, 17 predicted proteins | sample CroRivburrow1_MG_FD_204927 | JGI IMG/M metagenome (GOLD analysis project Ga0316187, IMG submission 204927) | Coastal sediment microbial communities from Maine, United States - Cross River worm burrow 1 | ecosystem: Environmental > Aquatic > Marine > Coastal > Sediment | place: USA: Maine...
CGGCAACAGTATAGATGACGGCGGGGCGGGTAGTTTGGGTCCGGCCTTCAGGCCACCTGCTGAGCCCATTGCCGAGCAAATGGCGCCCTGACCCGGTCCTGTCGTCATACGTGTGTGCTGGCAATTTGCCGCGTGGATACGTGGCGTCGATTCCTGGGGTGATTAGGCCGCGTGACGGTAAAATGTGGTGGTTTGACCACGCTGCCGGGGACTAGTGTGTATATCCAGGGCTTGCAGTGTATGGCCACAATACTCAGGCAGGGAATCAGGCAGGCGTAATGAAGCGAACTATAAATCCGTCATGACCCAGACTGCGCTGCACCTGAAAGGGATTACCTGTACGTTTCCCGGGCGAGACGGCACGGCCTATTCGGCAGTGGCGGACGCCAGCCTTGCTGTCGCAGAGGGAGAGTTTGTTTCACTGGTCGGACCAACGGGCTGTGGCAAATCGACCTTGCTGAACGTTGCCGCCGGCCTGCTCGCACCGACGGCGGGCACTGTCAGGGTTTTCGGGCAGCCGCTAACGGGTATCAACGAACGCGCCGGCTACCTGTTCCAGACTGATGCGCTTTTGCCGTGGCGAACCGCCCGCGAGAATGTCATGGTAGGACTTGAGTTGCGTGGCGAGGATAAACATCAGGCGAGGCAACTGGCTGACGACTGGCTCGCGCGTGTCCACCTTGCCGGGCATGGTGACAAGTATCCGCATGAGTTGTCTGGTGGTATGCGAAAACGCGTGGCGCTGGCGCAAACGCTGGTCATGGCGCCGAAGATTTTGCTGATGGATGAGCCGTTTTCCGCGCTGGACGTGCAAACCCGAAGTCTGATGGAAAACGAGTTGCTTGAGCTCTGGTCTGAGGATCGCAAGTCAGTGGTTTTTGTCACGCATGACCTGGAAGAAGCCATTTCACTATCAGACCGCGTAGTCGTGCTGTCGGCCGGACCGGGCAGTCGTCCGATCGCGGAGTTTCCGATTCATCTGGCGCGTCCGCGTGATGTCTCCGAGGTCAGGCTAACGCCGCAGTTTCTTGATTTGCACAAGACCATCTGGGAAGCGCTCAAGGTGGAAGTGCAGAAGGCGTACGCGAAAGAAGGCATTTAATGTCTGACCGCCGCATAGTGCTTTACCAGGTCCTGTTACTGGTTGCGTTGTTTGTAATATGGGATGTACTGACGCGTACCGAGATCCTTCCGCCTTTTTTCTTCGGTGAACCCCTGGTCGTGCTGCAGCGTGTCTGGGAATGGTTCAGCGGCGGAACGATCTACAAGCATCTGGGCGTGACGCTGATCGAAACGATCCTGGCCTTTGTGCTCGGCACCGTCGCCGGTCTGGTTGTCGGGTTGTGGCTGGCGCTATCCAAAACGGCGTCGGCTTTGCTCGACCCGTATATCAAGGCGTTCAATTCGATGCCGCGCGTCATTCTGGCGCCGATATTCGCCGTCTGGTTCGGTCTCGGCATCTGGTCCAAAGTGTTGCTCGGAGTGACACTTGTATTCTTCATTGTTTTTTTCAGCGTCTACCACGGGGTGCGCGAAGTGAATCCGGTCCTGGTGGCCAATTCACGAATGCTGGGCGCTTCGAAGCGACAGTTGTTGCGTTACGTCTACGTCCCGAGCGCGACCGCCTGGGTATTCTCGAGTCTGCACGCGGCCGTTGGCATGGCCTTCGTGGGCGCGGTGATTGGTGAGTACCTTGGCTCGGCAAGGGGTGTCGGTTATCTGATCCTGCAAGCGGAGGGTGTGTTCGATATCAATACCGTTTTTGCCGGCGTGCTGGTGCTGACCGTATGCGCATTGCTGCTCGACTGGATCGTCACCATTGCCGAGCGGCGCCTGCTGCGATGGCGGCCGGGGCAGGTCGGCAGCCAGGGCTGATGGTCGTGGTGGATCCGATAAAGTTCTAGTTCAAACAGGTTTCAGACTTGGATTTCGCAAATCATGCCGTACTGATCGGCGCTGTTCTGGTAATGCTCAGCATCCTCGCGAGTGTTGTCGCGCAGCGTGCCGGCGCGCCCTTGTTGCTGGTGTTTCTTGGCATTGGCATGATGGCCGGCACCGAGGGTGCGGGCGGGATCAGTTTCCGCAGTTTCGAAGCTGCGTACCTGATCGGGACTATCGCGCTCGCCGTGATCCTGTTCGATGGAGGAATGCGTACCCGCGCGGAGAGTTCGCGGATCGGGTTGCGCCCGGCGTTGTCGCTTGCAACCCTGGGTGTCGTGCTGACGACCGGCATCGTCGGTGCGGCAGCGAGCTGGTTGCTCGACTTCGACTGGCGCCAGGGATTGCTTATAGGTGCGATTGTCGGGTCGACCGATGCGGCAGCGGTATTCTCGCTGTTGCATTCCCGCGGCATGCACCTCAAGCAGCGTGTCGGCACGACGCTGGAGATCGAATCGGGTTGTAACGACCCGATGGCGGTTTTCCTCACCATGATATTTGTCACCGTGGTCCAGACCGGGGCAACGACCATCGAAGTTTCGGTGATCGGAGATTTCGCCTATCAGTTTGGACTCGGCGCGCTGATCGGTTTCGGTGGCGGCAAGGCACTCGCCTGGCTGGTATCTCGTGTCAATCTGACGGTGGGCTTGTACCCGCTGCTTGCTGCCGCTGGCGGGCTGACCGTTTACGGCCTGACCACCGTTGCGGGAGCGAGTGGGTTTCTGGCGATCTATATTGCAGGGCTGGTTCTTGGAAACACCCGCATGCACGCGGCAAACAACATTCGCCGGGTGCACGATGGGCTCGCGTGGTTGTCGCAGATTACGCTGTTCCTGATGCTCGGATTGCTGGTTACGCCCAGTGCCCTGTTTTCCACCTGGCACGTGGGGCTGCTGGTTGCGGCGGTGTTAATTTTCGTTGCGCGTCCGATGGCGGTGTGGGTCAGCCTCCTGCCGTTCCGCTTTCCGTGGCGGGAACAGGTATTCATCAGCTGGGTGGGTTTGCGCGGCGCGGTGCCGATTGTTCTCGCGACTTTTCCCGTGCTCGGTGGCGTTGACGAAGGGCAGTTGTATTTCAATATCGCGTTTTTTGTGGTGCTTGCCTCGTTGCTGATTCAGGGCTGGACCGTCGCGCCGCTGGCGGAAAAAATGCGGCTCAGACTGCCGCGCGAGCATGCGCCGTACTATTCCGAGAGTCTGGAGGTGCCGGGGCATTCGGACCTGATGATCATCGGATATCGCATCGCTGGCGACAGCCCGGCTGTCGGTCACCGTATCGGCGAATTGATGTTGCCCGAAGATGTTCGCATCGTGGCAGCGTTCCGACAGGAGAAGGCTATCCAGGCGCTGGCACACTTCGAGGTTGAAGCGAGCGATTATCTCTATGTGATTACGCCGCAGGAGCATGCTCATTTGGTTGATCAGATGCTGGTGCCTGTGGACGAAGCCGAAGAGCATGAGCAGGCAGCTTACTTCGGTAACTTTGCACTAAATGGCGATGCACGGATGGAGGAGGTCGCCGGCATGTATGGGGCAAGTGTGCCGCCACTTGCCAAAGGCCTGACACTGGCGGAGTTTCTGGACCGTCGCTTCCATAATCGCTGTGTCGTCGGCGATCGCGTCTATCTTGGGGCAATGGAACTGGTTGTGCGCGAGATGGACGGCAATGTAGTGAGCAAAGTGGGCGTGCGGGTATTGCGCGGTTGATCTGGCGGCGCAGCACTGACAAATGAGTGCGTCGCATAAATACGACACAGGTATTTGCCTGTCACAATAAGGATGTTCAGTGCGCTGCTCCAGCCAGGCGCACGGCCCTAAACAAACAGGAGCGTCAAGGATAATCATGGCAGAGGCTTTCATTTGTGCAGCAGTTCGTACGCCGATCGGCCGATACGGTGGCGCGTTGTCATCGGTGCGGGCCGATGATCTGGCAGCTATTCCAGTCAAGGCCCTCAAGGAGCGCCATACGGGAGTCGACTGGGATGCGCTCGATGATGTCATTTTCGGTTGCGCTAATCAGGCCGGCGAAGACAATCGTAACGTTGCCCGAATGGCGTTGTTGCTCGCCGGTTTGCCGGAGGCCGTTTCCGGTGCCACGGTAAACAGGTTGTGCGGTTCCGGAATGGATGCCGTGGGCATCGCCGCGCGTGCGGTCAAATGCGGAGAAGCAGAACTGATGATCGCGGGCGGCGTGGAGTGCATGTCGCGCGCGCCGTTTGTGATGCCGAAGGCGACAAGCGCATTTTCACGCAGCAATGCGGTTTATGACACGACCATCGGCTGGCGTTTCATTAATCCACAGATGCAGCGCCTGTATGGTACGGATTCCATGCCGGAAACGGCGGAGAACGTTGCCGCGGAATACAAGGTCTCGCGTGCTGATCAGGATGTGTTTGCGCTGCGTTCCCAGGAAAAAGCAGCGAAAGCGCAAGGCGATGGCCGGTTGGCCAGGGAAATCGAGCCGGTCAGCGTACCGCAACGGAAAGGTGAACCCTTGCTGGTCGAACACGATGAGCATCCGCGTGCGACGTCGATGGAGGCGCTGGCCAGGTTAAAAGGTGTCGTCACGCCCGAAGGCACGGTAACGCCCGGCAATGCCTCTGGCGTAAATGACGGCGCTTGTGCCTTGATCATCGCGAGTGAGGCAGCGGCGAAGAAGCACGGACTCACGCCCATGGCTCGCGTGGTAGGTGTGGCGACCGCCGGATGTGCGCCTCGGATCATGGGTGTCGGCCCGGTGCCGGCGACACGAAAGCTGCTTTCGCGAACCGGTGTAAAACTGAACAGCATCGACGTCATTGAACTCAATGAGGCGTTTGCAGCACAAGGCCTGGCAGTGCTGCGCGAACTCGGGGTTGATGATGACGATGCGCGCGTCAATCCCAATGGTGGTGCGATTGCGCTGGGACACCCGCTCGGCATGAGTGGAGCGCGACTGGTGACCACGGCGGCATATGAGCTTCTGGAGCGAAAAGGGCGATATGCGCTGACCACCATGTGCATTGGCGTCGGGCAAGGTATCGCCGCATTGATCGAGCGGGCGTGACCGGGCGAAAATCAGTTTGCGAATGGACGGCATGCTAAACCGGACGGAAAAGGATCTGACCGAGGTCGTGCTTGCAAGGCTGGATGATGCGCCGGATGCGAGATTCAGACAGGTCATGACCAAGCTGATTACGCACCTGCATGATTTTGTTCGGGAGACCGGGCTGACTGAAGCAGAATGGCAGTCCGCTATCCGGTTTTTGACTGCGACTGGCCAGAAATGTGATGAAAACCGCCAGGAATTCATTCTTTTGTCGGACACGCTTGGCTTGTCGATGCTGGTCGATGCGATCAATCACCGCAAGCCGACGGGCGCAACCGAGACGACTGTTCTTGGACCGTTCCACGTTGCGGGTGCGCCCGAACTGCCTAACGGTGCCAACATTGCAGAAGATGTACCGGGCGAGCCGGTATATTTTTCCGGCAAGGTCATGTCGCCAAATGGCAAGCCGATACCCGGCGCAACCCTTGACATATGGTCGACAGACGGTGAAGGCCAGTACGACGTGCAGCGCCCAGGCGGAAAGATGCGCGCGCGCGGGCGAATCAAGAGTGATGCGAATGGACGCTACGCATTCTGGACGATCAAGCCGGTTAGTTACCCGGTTCCAACAGACGGGCCGGTGGGGGAGATGCTGCTGAAGATGGGACGCCACCCGTATCGTCCGGCGCATACGCACATGATTTTGTCCGCGCCCGGCTACGAACCCGTCGCCACCCATCTGTTCGTCAAGGGAGATCCGCACCTCGAATCGGATGCGGTGTTCGCTGTAAAGGAGTCCCTGGTAGTCGATTTTGTTTCCCACGAGCCGGGTGTCGCGCCTGACGGCCGCGATGTTGAGCGAACCTGGTGGTCGGTACACTACGACTTTGGGCTGGTCGAGGCGGCGAGCTCTGTGGCCAAATGACTTTTCTTTCGTTCCGGAAGCGCTTTTGCGGGATCAGGAGGGGGCGGTAACCCGAGGTGTTGACGGGTTCAGTGTCGGTCGGGGCTGGTCATTACTTGGGTCAGCCGTATTGAAGCACGAGGAGGGCGCTATGCAACACGAAGCGATATCCCTGATCAAGGCCGAACATCGCTCACTTGCAGCGGTGATCGATGCAATGACACACGTGGTACGAAAGGCCGGGGAAACAGGTGCGGATCCGAATTTCAGATTACTGCACGCGATGCTGTACTACTTGCGCGAGTTCCCTGAGCGCCGGCACCATCCGAGCGAGGACGCATCGCTATTTGCGCTGCTGATGCAGCGTAGCGATGCGGCAGATGAAATGATCCGGGAGCTCGGGGCGGAGCACGACCAGGGGGAGTCGATGCTGATGATGCTGACAGTCGCATTGAGCACCTGGGAAGCAGGCCGTCGCGATGGCTTGACAGGGTTTGCGACCGCACTTGAACGCTTCAGCGAGTTTTACTGGCGGCACATGGACACGGAAGAAAACAAGGTGCTGCCGATCGCGCAAAAAGAGCTGACTGAAGAGGACTGGCACCAGATCAGGGACGTCTTTGCGGCTCATGCTGACCCGTTGCTTGGAAAACGTCTCGGCGACGAGTTTGATGCGCTGTTCTCCGATATTGTGCTGATAACCCCTGCGCCAATTGGTCTCGGTCGTTAATCGCAGCGGCTGAATGCGCGGGGTCAGTCTTGATGGTCTGGATCACAGCAAGCACTGAAGGCGCCGCGTGAGGCGATAACATGCCTGGCGCGATTTCCCGCGACACTTGCGTGCGCATGTTCCAGGGGTTGGATGCCGGTGCTTTCGCTGTACTTTTCTGCTGTCTGCGTATCCGCGCAGGCGTCCTGGTCAGATTGTGCCCAGCCAGGCGCGTCGGGATTTCTCCAGCGCTTTGCCTTGTATTACGTCAAGGACGTATGCATCGCGGGTCGGGGCAGTCAACTCGACATCGAATTGCATCAACTCATCACGGCGGAATGCATGTAGCTTGAGGTGTTGGCCCGGGCGTCGATGCAACAGCAAATTTTCAAGGTTCGACCCACTTACGCGCAAATCATCGACCGCGACGATAACGTCCCCTGCTGATAGTCCAGCGCGCTGGGCGCTGCCGTCCTCGAGCACATGCGTGATTCTGACATCACCTGCACTGACTTGCGTGCGAATCCCGAGGTCGGCGCGGCGGATTGCGTTGATTGCCCGTTTCGAGGGGGCCTTGCCGCCGCGATCGGTCATTGATTCTGAATGCCGCCGGTCAAGCTCGATGCCCACATGCTTTAATAAGCGGCGCAGAGGCAGGTCGTCGGTGCCGTGCACGGTGGATTCAAAGAACCGCCCGAGTCTGACGCCGCTGATTTGCTCCGCGACTTGTTCCACGGCGTCTTCCGGAACGCCAATTCCAGTGCGGCCGTATCGTTTCCACAGTACCCGCATGACGTAATCGAGAGACCGGCGGTCGCTGGTCTTCTGACGTATCAGCAGGTCAAGGCATAGCGCAATCAGACTGCCCTTGGTGTAATAACTGACAATGGCATTGGGTGCATTCTCGTCCTGCCGATAGAACTTGGTCCATGCGTCGAAGCTCGAATCGGCGACGGACTGCTTCAGTCGGCCAGTGCCGCGGTGCACCTGGGTGATTGTCCTGGCGAGCAGGTCGAGGTAAGCATCGCGGTTAATGAGTCCGGATCGCACCAGCATCAGGTCGTCGTAGTAAGAAGTGATGCCTTCAAACACCCACAGCAGGCGTGTGTGGTTCTCTTGATCGAGATCGTAAGGCGTGAACGCTTCGGGTTTGATGCGTTTCACATTCCAGGTGTGGAAGTATTCGTGGGAACACAGTCCGAGAAAACCACGATATCTTTCATCCGTTGCTGCGGTGCCGGGCTGTGGCAAGTCGTCCCGGCTGCAAATCAGCGACGTTGACGCACGGTGTTCGAGCCCGCCGTAGCCTTCGCCAACGGCAAGCGTCAGAAACACATAGCGTTTCATCGGCGCGTCGCCCCAGAACGCAATCTGCTTTTCGCAGATTTGCTTCAGATCCCTTGCCAGTCGTTTTATATCAGTGTTGTGGCGGCCGCTGATAACGACATCGTGGGGAACCCCCGCAGCGTGAAAAGTCGCCACAGCGAACTCACCCATCTCGACCGGGTGGTCGATCAGTTCGTCATAGTTTTCGGCGCCGTAGCCACCGAAGCCGTACGCTTTCGCGCCATCACGGGTCATCGCAGTCGCGACGCGCCAGTCGCGGTAGCGGGGCGCGGCCGGAGCCTTGATGCTTACCGTATGACGGAGTTCCTCGGCGCCGTGAACGCGCATGAATACGCACGTGCCGTTGAAGAATCCGCGCGTGGTATCCAGGTAAGCACCTCGGACGGAGAGATCGAATGCGTAGACCTCGTAATCGATCGTCAGTGGTCCGTTACAGGGTTCGGCAACCCAGGTATTCTTGTTCAGCTTGACGAGTGCCACTTCGCGCCGGCCGGTGCGTGCGCGAATGCGCACCACGTGACGTGCGAACTCGCGCAGCAGGTAGCTGCCCGGGATCCAGGCCGGCATGGAGAACTGCTGGCCAGCCGGATCGGGGTGATTGATGATGCATGAAACGCCGAATAGATGGGCTTCGGGGCTGGCCGGGAAAATAGTGTAATGAATGCTTGGGGTCATATTGTTGGCTAATTTCAATGTCAGATATTGCGGTGGTACCCGCCGGAATTGCCAATGCGCGCCGGTTGATGGAACTGCCATGATCGCGGCCAGTGCACACCCTTCAGTGGGGATTTAACGGCTGGGCACATGCGGGTCTGATCAGGGCAAATTAGACCCTAATCGTATTCAAGTGCAAACTCGCATGAACGGGCGTATCTTAACGTGGTCAGAATCAGGTGTTTGATAGACAAAGCCAACAAGATGATCAGTGTAGGGTGGAGCGATGCCGATGAGGAACGACAAGTGAACCTGTCTCGCAGATTCCGTATTGGAAAAGCCGCGGTCGAGGGTTTCGCGCGTGCCGCGTTGTGGTGTGCGTTTTCGCTATTCGCCATTCCGATCACTCTGGCCCAGGCAAACGAGCAGTCGGTCTCCGGAACCAGTTCGCTCGAAACGCAACTGGCATCGGACGAGCATGGCACCGGTGCGGCAGAGGTCGGCGCAGCGCGCCGTCCCGAAGTGGGGATGTCGCTGCAGGAGGCGTTGGCACTGGTCGGTTCCAGCCCTGATTCCGAGGAGGAAGTGGGTGCTGCCTGCGGCATGCTCGACGTTCTGACCTGGGACGGGGACGGCACGAAGATCATCAGTGTTGATGGCACCGTCACGTCGATTGTGAACGGAAAGAAGCAGGAGCCCTGATCAGGGCAGGTATGCTTTCCGCCCAGGTCGGGTTATGTCGGCTTGGGCCTTATCAACAGTCTGTACCGGTTTCAGGCCGAGCGCTTGCTGGTAGCTGCTTGCCCCAGAAAGTTCAGCAACAGGTTAGCAACCTCTTCGGCCTGTTCCTGCTGCACCCAGTGGCCTGCACCTTCCACGAGATGGATGTCGCGCATTGCGGTACAGACCTTGTGCTGCATGGTCTCCATGCTACCCGGCTTCTGGTAAATACCCCAGTCGCTTTTGCCGGCGATGAAGCAGGAGGGCACATCGATGGTGCGGCCGGAAAACAGGCGCAGTTCGGCGGTGTTCAGTCCGCCCGTCATGCAGCGATACCACTGAAGCCCCCCCTGGTACCCGTTGCGCGTGTACTCGCTGCTGTAGACGCGTAATTCTTCGTCGGACAGCCACTGGCAGGCAGCGATTTCGGCCGGAGAGGGCATTTCCTCGGCGACGGTCTCGGCCATATCCTGGTCCAGCCGCATGATGTAATAGGTCGGCATTTTCGCCAGTTCGCTCGCGCTCCAGGATTTCAGCGGAAAAGGCTTGTTCTGCTTCCAGTCCGCGCTTTTGTGATGGTAGTAGGCGCGCATGAAATCGTGCACACCTTGCGGACATCGATGCATGTCGTCATTAGCGGGGCGCGTCGAGTAATACCAGTGGTAGTGTTTACGCGGCGCATCCAGTGCCGCCAGTTCGGCGTGAACGTCGCCTGACCCCACGGCATTGGTTGCAGGCGCATCAGCGGTGGCAAATGGAAACGCTGGTGCGCCCGTAAACGGCGCACTCATCATGACGACGGACCGGAACAGGTCCGGCCGGATCAGCGCGCTGCAGCCGGCAACCCCTGATCCAGCGTCGTGGCCGATGACCGCATCGACCGACCGGCTTCCCATGGCTGATATCAGGCCCACCAAATCGCGCACCAGATTGATCAAGCCGAACGGCCGGATGTCGCTGTCGTAGTCCTTATCCCAGCCGGTGGTGCGACCGTAGCCGCGCAGATCGGGCGCGATCACATGATAGCCGGCGTCTGCCAGCGCCGGCATCACCTTGCGCCAGCTGTATGCCATCTCCGGGAAGCCGTGCAGCAGCAACAGGCACGGCCGACCAGCCTTTTCGTGGCCTGCTTCGAGGATATGCATGTTCAAACCGTTATTGTTTTCCACGAAACGGGAACGAATGCCGGGGGCGAGGGGGACGTTGCCGTAGGCTGTGCTGGTGGTCATGGCGGTTCGTGTCAAAAGAATGCAGATAGGGCATTCTTGCACAAGCTGCGCTGACGCGCGCCTGCGTTCCTGTGACAGGTGGTTACGGGTTGGTCGTCCAGCGCACTGTTATCTGTTCTGATTATTTTGATGGCTATTCTGATATGTCTATTGTGGTGAGCGTAATGCATGCTGATATAACGGCGCTGGACGTAGACGCCATCGTCAATGCGGCGAACAGTTCTTTGCTGGGCGGCGGTGGAGTGGACGGGGCGATACACCGGGCGGCAGGGCCACAACTGCTCGAGGCTTGCCGGGGACTGGGTGGGTGTGCTGTTGGCGATGCAAAGCTGACGCCGGGATACGGCCTGAAAGCGAAGTTTGTGGTGCATACCGTGGGGCCGGTGTGGCGTGGTGGCGGCAGTGGCGAACCCGGGCTGTTGGCATCGTGTTACCGGCGCAGCCTCGAGGTGGCGGCAGAGCGTGAGGTCGAAAGCCTCGCATTTCCCTGCATCAGTACCGGCGTTTACGGCTATCCGGTTGAGCTTGCCGCCGAGGTGGCGGTGCGCACCGTCAGGTCGGCAGCGCAACAGCAGGTTTGCGTCCGTGAAGTGGTATTTTGCTGTTTCTCAGCCACCGATGCCGAAGTTTACAGACAACTGATGGCGAGCTGAAACCGGGATGCCTTGGAAGTGCCAGCGGCTGACTTGATCGAGCGCAACTGCGATCGGCCCAGGCGGTGTAGCCTCGAAATGGTTGAATGCAAACGGGATCCGCATGAGGAAAATCCTGATTACCGGTGCGACCGGCCAAATTGGCACCGAGTTGACGAAAGCGCTGCGCGCCAGATACGGCGCGGGAAATGTCATCGCCGGTGGTCATCGCCGGGAGCCGCCGAAAACCGTGCGCGACGCAGGGCCGTTCGTGGCGATCGACGTCACCCATCGGCAGGCACTGGAGAAAATTGTCGCGGAGAATCACGTCGATACCATTTTTCATCTTGCGTCGTTGTTGTCGGCGGATGCGGAAAAGAAGCCGGGGCTGGCGTGGGAGGTGAACATGGGCGGTTTGCTGAACGTGCTCGAAATTGCGCGAATGCACGGGTGTGCGGTGTTCTTTCCCAGTTCGATTGGCGCGTTCGGACCGCTGACACCACCGGAGAATACGCCGCAGGACACGATTCAGCATCCGAATACCATGTATGGCATCACCAAAGTCAGTGGCGAATTACTGTGCGATTACTATCATCAGCGCTTTGGTGTCGATACGCGCGGGGTGCGTTACCCGGGTCTGATCTCGCATGAAACCCCTCCAACCGGCGGCACTACCGACTATGCCGTGCATATTTTCCATGCGGCGATCAAGGACCGGCGTTATGACTGCTTTCTGAAAGAAGGCACGCGGCTGGATATGATGTACATGCCGGACGCGATCAAGGGGGCGATTGACCTGATGGAAGCGGATAGTCGACGGCTGATACACCGCAATGGTTACAACATCACTGCAATGAGTTTCAGCCCGGAAGATCTGGCCGCAGCCATCCGAAAACGGATTCCGGACTTCGTTATGAACTATGACATCGACCCGGTCAGGCAGGCCATTGCGGAGTCTTGGCCAAGACACATGGACGACAGCGTTGCGCGTCGGGAGTGGGATTGGCAGCCGGAATATGATCTCGATGCCATGGTTGATGACATGCTCGAACACCTCGTCAAAAAGACTGAGATGACATGACGCTGCAAAAACTAAAAGGCTTTTTTGAAGACCATGTTGCCGGGCTCCACGCAAAGGGTATCGCCAAAGGCAATGAAAAGATCATTGTTGGCTTGAAAACGGCACAAGGCGGATTTTGCGAGCGCTATTTGCTCGAGGGCTGCAGTGACCGCGCGTTTCTTCGCATGAACTCGAATTCCTATCTCGGATTGAGTCTGCATCCTCGATTGATTGAAGCGGAAGCTCGGGCAGCGCAATTGTATGGCACCGGACCCGGGGCGGTGCGTTTTATCAGCGGAACCTACGCCCAACACATCGTATTGGAACGTAAGTTGGCCGAATTTCACGGTCGTGAGTCTGCGATGGTGATGAGCGCCGCCTACGCCACGGTAGTCGGTGTGTTGCCGCAACTGATTACACGCGAGACGCTGGTTGTAAGTGACGCACTGAATCATAACTGCATCATCAATGCGATACGCCTGTCGCATCCGGCCGACAAGATCGTCTATCCACACCTGGGCATGAAGGAGCTGGATGAGGCTCTCGCTTGCGCCAGCGGTAAGGTCGCGCGGGTCGTCGTCGTAACCGACGGCGTATTCAGCATGCGCGGTGACTATGCGCCGCTCGACGAAATCGTTGCAATTTGTGATCGTCACGAGGCGGACTTCGCTGAAGGCATCATCACAATTGTCGATGACTCGCATGGCGTCGGCGCATTCGGTGCCAGCGGACGCGGTACTGAAGAACAGACCGGTGGGCGCGCCGACATCCTCATTGGCACGCTTGGCAAGGCGTTCGGGGTCAATGGTGGCTACGTTGTTGCCGACGCAGCGACAGTTGGGTACCTGAGAGAAACCTCACCTACCTATATCTATTCGAATCCGATCACGCCGGCAGAAGCCGCAGCTGCAGCAGAATCGATCCGTATCCTTGAAGGCGCGGAAGGCAGGCAGCGCCTGAAAAACCTGGCGCAGCGAAGCGAACAACTGCGAACAGGTCTGACAGATTTAGGCTACGAAACTATCCCCGGAGATCATCCGATCGTGCCGATCATGATCCGCGATACCGACAAGACCTCGGCGCTGGTAGCGCATCTTTTCGAGAACAACATATTGGTGACCGGTTTGAACTATCCGGTGGTGCCGAAAGGGGATGAAGAAATCCGTTTGCAGGTTTCTGCGAGCCACACTGAGGCCGATATCGATTATCTGCTTGATGCCTTGCGTGGTTTCCGTTGAGCCGTAAAAGTCGCAATCGACAGGTACGATATGCCTTTTCAGTGGAGGAATTCGCCATTGGCTAGGCGGCGGTAATGCGGGCAGGGAAGAATTTTTACCATACGCCAACGTCCCCACTGCGGCGGTTAGTATTGCAACTGTTTTAACGATCCGGGGTGGTATTTTTATGCTGTTGGAAAAGGGCACACGAACAGGCCTGTTTTTTGGTGCGACTTCGGGTGTGATCACAACACTTGGTCTGATGGTTGGGTTGCAGTCGGGAACGCGCTCGCTTGCGGCCGTCTTTGGCGGAGTATTCGTCATCGCGATTTCCGATTCCATGTCGGATGCATTGGGCATTCATCTGGCGCAGGAGTCCGACCCCGAGTCGACACGAGGGCAAATATGGGCGGCGACACTGTGGACGTTTGCGTCGAAATTTGTCGTGGCGATCTCTTTTCTGCTTCCGTTGATATGGCTGCCGCTGGATCAGGCGGTCATGATTTCGGTTGTTTGGGGGGTGCTCATCGTTACCGTGATGAGTTACCTCGCCGCGCGTTTGCAGCAGGCACCGGCATGGCGCGCAGTGGGTGAACACGTTGCGATTGCATTGCTGGTGGTTGCACTGTCCCATTACGTTGGCGTGTGGGTGCATTCTGCTTTTGCCTGAGATCAGGTCCCGTGATGCATGCCTTGCGTTTGCCGGATAATCCAGCTTTTGAAACCGTTATCAAGGAACGAATATGCAGCTGAATCTGAGCGCCCTCGGGTTTGCCGCGATCATCTCCACAATATTGTTACCGCTGCAACCGGTTGCTGCCGAGACGGATGCGCAAGAACAGGAGCGAAACAAAGGCGAAGCCGTGGATCGCGTTGTGGCGAGTCACGACAACACGCTAATTCTGAAAGGTGGAGAGTTGATGATCCGGCAGCAGGCGGTGCGCGTGGCGCACAAACTGCTGGTGCGCTGGGGCCGCGAGCAGAACCTCGGCGAACGATGGTGGCAGGATCGGCCGGAGTGGCAGGCGGCAAAGGCGGAGATGCTGACTGCCGGCGACGCAGTTCTGAAACAGCAGTTCACCGAAGATGTGTGGCTGACTCAACTCTGGACCAGGTACACGAGGGAAAACTTTAACGGCGAACAGGCGTCTGTCATTGCGGACCATTTCGAGACCGAGGGCGGCATCAAGCAACGGCGCCTGATGGACTGGTACCTGGGCGAAACCACGTTGTTCTATTACACCTTCACCGACCGCTTCGATTACGAGACGGAGGAGACGCAGCAACAACTGAAGTCGCTGCAGAAAGCGGCATTGAGCCGCATACCGCGCGAGGATGTGCACTTCTCCAAGCGCAATCCCGAGGCCTACGCGTTCATCGCCTGCAGCCCCGACAGTGAGTATTGCCCGGGACTGCAGTATTGGAAGATGTTGACGATCCCGCTGATGGGGGCGGTGTTCCGTCACATGGAGGAGGTGACGCGCGAGATCGAAGCGGCGATGATTCGTTCGCTGCCGTTGGTGCAACGCCACCTCGATGCGTTCCGAGCCAACACCCGGTCGTGACCGTCGCGGCGTTTATATGTAACCGGGGAGAAGATGCGCATCATTCAGTGCACCAGGGAGGAGCATGCCGCCGCCATTCTGTATCTGCTCAATGACGCTATCGTGAATTCGACCGCGCTGTACGACTACAAGCCGCGCTCGGCAGAGAGCATGGGGGTATGGTTCGATGACAAGGTGGCCGGTAGTTTTCCGGTTCTCGGTGCGCAGAGCGCAACCGGTGAACTGCTGGGTTTTGCCACTTATGGCGGGTTCCGGCCGCATTCGGCATACAGGTACACGATCGAGCATTCGGTTTACGTGCATCCCGATCATCGCCGGACCGGCCTTGCGGCGACGCTCATGCAGGCATTGATCAGCGAGGCGCGGCGGCAGGAATATCACGTAATGGTGGGCGGAATCGATGGCCGTAACGCGGCCAGTATCGGCTTGCACGAAAAGCTCGGTTTCACGCGCGCCGGCACGCTTCATCACGCCGGTTTCAAGTTCGGACGCTGGCTCGATCTTGTCTTTTTCCAGTTGATCCTGGATACACCGCAGACGCCGGTCGAATCGTCACGCGCATAGAATGTGCCGTCCGCGGCGTTCTTGACGCAACGGGCGTATGCGGCGAAAGTAGGCGCTGTGCCAGCCATACAAACGATCCCGACGACAATGAAAACCAGACTGGCCGTTGTTGCCGACGTTGCCGCTATTGCCGACCTGCATGCAGAGAGCTGGCGTGTTGCCTATCGCGGCATGCTGCGGGACGATTACCTCGATCGGGAAATCTTTTCCGAGCGCCTGGCGCTGTGGGAGCAACGCTTCCAGGCTTGTGCGCCCAATCAGTATGTTGCCGTCACCGAAATCGACGGCAAGGTCGTCGGATTCGCGTGTGCCTACGGTGAAGAAGATGCCAGATGGGGTAGTTTTCTGGACAATCTTCACGTTTCACCTGAATTTAAACGGCGCGGTATCGGCAAGGCGTTGATGCAGCAGGTGGGCGCCTGGAGTGCTAAGGAGCACCCGGCATGCGGAATGTATCTGTGGGTGCTTGAATCGAATTCGCCCGCCATGCAGTTCTACGAAAAGCTGGGTGGCGTCCGGTCAGGCAAGGGCAAGTGGAACCCTCCGGACGGCGGCTCATACACGAAGTTTCGATACGCCTGGAAATCGCTGGAGCCATTGCTTTCGGATCGCTCACTCTGAGCCGGTTCGGTTCGCGCGCAGCGCAAAAAGGCTAACCCGCACGCGACCCAGGTCAGGTCCCCAGTCCTTTCTGCTGCTGAATGGTCTAGCCGGGTTCGGCTCCAACGCCGTTGCTGCGCTGCAAGATGCTAGAATTGCGCGCATTTCCATCCTGTGCCAGCCATGTTTACTGCAAACGATACCATCAAGAATCTTGACCCTGATTTGTGGCGAGCGATCGAATCCGAGCGTTCGCGTCAGGAAGAGCACATCGAACTGATTGCTTCCGAAAACTATACCAGTCCGCGGGTCCTCGAAGCTCAGGGCTCGGTGCTTACCAACAAGTACGCGGAGGGCTATCCCGGCAAGCGTTATTACGGAGGCTGCGAGTTCGTCGATATTGCTGAAAGCCTGGCGATAGAGCGTGCCAAAAAGCTGTTTGGCGCGGACGTTGCCAACGTGCAACCGCACTCCGGAAGTCAGGCCAATGGCGGCGTGTATCTGGCGGCGCTTCAACCCGGCGACACCCTTCTTGGCATGTCGCTGGCGCATGGCGGTCACCTTACTCACGGCTCACCGGTAAATTTCAGCGGCAAGCTGTTCAATGCCGTCAGCTATGGCCTCGACAAGAACGAAGAGATTGATTATGAGGAAGTCGAGCGGCTTGCCACGGAACACCGCCCCAAGATGATTGTGGCCGGGGCATCTGCCTACTCGCTTGCCATCGACTGGAAGCGTTTTGGCGATATCGCCAGCAGCGTTGGCGCCTACCTGATGGCTGACATGGCGCACTATGCCGGATTGGTGGCGACCGGCCTTTACCCGAGTCCGATCGGCGTTGCCGATTTTGTCACCAGTACCACACACAAGACACTGCGCGGGCCGCGGGGCGGGATCATTCTTGGCAAGGCCGAGTTCGAGAAGCCGATCAACTCGGCCATTTTTCCCGGAAGCCAGGGTGGGCCACTGATGCACGTCATTGCCGCCAAGGCTGTGGCATTCAAGGAAGCGATGCGACCCGACTTCAAGGACTATCAGCAACAGGTGCTTGTCAATGCCAGGGTTATGGCGGAGTCGCTGCAGCAGCGCGGCCTGCGCATCGTATCCGGGCGTACCGAGTGCCATATGTTTCTGGTCGATCTGACATCGAAACGCATTACCGGCAAAGCGGCCGAGGCAGCACTCGAAAGTGCTCACATCACGGTGAACAAGAACGCGATCCCGAATGACCCGGAAAAGCCGTTTGTCACCAGCGGCATACGCATTGGCTCACCGGCCATGACGACGCGGGGTTTCGGGGCGGAAGAGGCGCAGCAGCTCGGTGGTCTGATAGCGGATGTGCTTGATGCACCCCAGGATGAGGCGAATCTGAAGCGGGTAAGAGGGGCCGTGACGGATCTGTGCCGCAAATTCCCGGTTTACGGCTAGTCGGTTCCCCGGACTCGCTGGTGCCGGAATTTCCGTTGCAGGTGGGTCCGAGCCCGGTCCTTGCAAACAAATGGTTGTATTGCGATGTCACCAGGAAATGCCCCCACCGGATCACTGGCCGTCAGGCTAACCATGAGGCGCAGGGCGTAGCAAGGAGTAACCCGTTGTGAAATGCCCTTTCTGTAACTGTCCCGATACGCAGGTTGTCGACTCGAGAGTGTCCGAGGAGGGGGACAGTATTCGCCGACGGCGGCGTTGTCTCGAGTGTGAAAAACGATTTACCACGTATGAGACGGTTGAGTTGCGGATGCCGCAAATGGTCAAATCGAACGGTAACCGGGAGGAGTTTAAGGAAGAAAAGCTGCGCACCGGTTTTCTGCGAGCGTTACACCGCCGCCCCGTTCCCGCCAATCTCGTGGAAGATGCGATCGGGCGCATCAAGCAGAAACTATTG
>Ga0316187_10001950_pt1 | contig 18036 bp, 18 predicted proteins | sample CroRivburrow1_MG_FD_204927 | JGI IMG/M metagenome (GOLD analysis project Ga0316187, IMG submission 204927) | Coastal sediment microbial communities from Maine, United States - Cross River worm burrow 1 | ecosystem: Environmental > Aquatic > Marine > Coastal > Sediment | place: USA: Maine...
ATAACGGGTTTGCCTTCGTAGTCCTCGCGTGCAAACCCCATCTGAAGGGTGCGCGAACGATGGCCAAAAGACCGCAGGTCGGTAGCGCCCAGCCAGCGGTGACTGCGCAACTTCTCAGGGGTTATTCTTTTTTTCATGGATGGGCTGCAACTTCTTGTCGACAAGTCAAGGAGCGTACCTCAGCCGGCGTCAGCGGGCAAAAAAAACGGGGCTGCGGCAGCAGCCCCGGGATCACGAGGTAGCGCTTTGCCTCGCCCAATCCTATGTGGACATCACAGGAATCAGGAGACCTTGAGCTTGGTCGGGCCGCCACCGTTTTTCTTTGGCAGTACCAACTCCAGCACACCGTCCTTGTAGTTGGCGGACCCTTTCGATTCATCTACCGCAGAATCGAGAGTGAAACTGCGATAGACATTGCCATAGTAACGTTCGCTGTGAACGACGCGTCCTTTTTCCTTTTTCTCGGATTCGCGCTTGATCTCGGCGCTGATCGAAATTTTGTTTCCGTCGATGGTGACCTTGATGTCGTCTTTTTTTGCACCCGCGACTTCAGCATGGATGGTGTAGGTCTTGTCGTCTTCTTTGACCTCAACTTTCATTTTCGGCGCCACGTCATCCCCTCCGCGCGTTGGAGCAAGTCTGAGACCGCGAAACAAATCATCGACATCAAAAAACGGATCAAAACGTGCAATATTGGCCATCTGGAATACCTCTTTGTTTAAGCTCGCGTTGTACCAAATGTGCCGCAAACGCGAGAGAACATTCAAACCTTCTACCTATGAGCGCAGTCTGGGGTGGCAGGCAACAGGGGGTGTTGACGTGGATCAACCGCTTTTTAACGAGGCGTTCGCAAAGGGGAAATCGGGCATGGTTTGTCCGGACCGACTCGATCAACCCCGGTAGTCGATTGGCCAGCGTCGCATGAGGTACTCGCCGACCGCGGCTTCGAAGTCATTCGAGTAGTACCGCCACACCGCCTCATTCTTGGTGAACTTGTTGAGGCGTGGAAACTGAAAATTGACGTCGCTCCAGGCAAGTTCCGCGTCGGCATAGGCGCGATGCTGCGCCGGCTTGTCCTTGTCGCCGGGCAACAGCAGCCAGGAGCCGCAGAACGCATCCTGCGCCTGCTCCAGAACATGACTCACATCCGAGGCGACTGGCAACGGCGGATCGATTGGCTTGGGAGGTCCCGATGTGAGTTCAAATTTCCATCCGCCGTAAAGGTCGGACCCTTCACTCGCATACATCCTCGTTCCGGTGCTGTAGAAATCGGCGAGGCGAAAATAGGCGGTGTGGAAGTCGTTGGACTGTCTGCCGATCCACCAGCCGAGAATATCCGGCTCGGCTTTGAGGTACATCAAGGCGCAGGCAAGCCCTGCGCCACGCGGCGTGTAGGCTAGGTGAACCTGCGCCGCAATCATTTCAGCGCGACCACTTTACGCGGACAATGTAGTCTTCAGGACCGTAATTCACATCAAGGTTACCTTCATAGGCGCGATGGATCGCCTCGCCAATCCGCCGGGCGACGTGGATGTCCGTGGTCGTGATGGTGATCTTGTTACCCTCTTCGTGGATTTCCATAATGCGCTGTAAGGGATGCTCGCTTTTTTCACGCTCTTCAGTCGTGCGCGCCAGTTTCACAAGCTCGTCGTGGTGTTGTTTCACGAAGTCGCTCTCAAGGGTTACATACCCCGCCGGGAAGCTGTCGTTGGTCCGATGACAGGCCGGGCACAACGTCTCATGAGCCTGACTTGGCCGGGTTGCCTGTTGCCAATGCCCGTCATGAAATACAAGCCCGCACTGGGGACAAACGGTTGGTTCCGGCAGTTTTGCCTTCGCGCGATACGGATCCTTGTGCTCTTCGGCAAGCTGCCGGTCGAACCGCTTCGGTTGATCGTGGCTAAAGCCCTTCTTCATCTGCTTCCTCCTGATTCTGGTTTACGCGGCCTGGCTTCGAGTGCTGTTTGACGTCGCCGCGCTTTTTCTGTGCATGTCGAGCGATTCGCCGCCGGGCAGCGTCGAAGGCCTTGCGCAGTGCCACGTAGGCATCCTCATGCGCATCGTGGTTTACGACGATTTCTTCTCCTGGAACGTATAGATCAATCCGTACATTGAACGCGTTGCCCTGATGTTTGTGATGGTGTGGTTGTTCAACCGTGACGTTGCAGCGTGTCAGATTGGGATGTAACTGTCCGAGCGCTGCAACTTTTTCGTGGATATGAGTTTCGAGCGCTTCCGAACGCGCCATGCCGTGAAAAGTGACGTTCATTGGAATAGACAAATGCGTGCTCCGATCAATCGCCTGATTTGGTTTTGCGTGCAGTACGTTCGCGTGTTTCTCTGCGTGAGATCATACTGGCCAGCCCAGCAATTTCTTCCGTCAGTAACGACAGAATGTCATCGGCTGCAATCAAACCGACAAGCGTGCTGCCGCTGTTTGTAACAGGTAAGCGCATGACTCCCCTTCACCCGCAGCAGCTCCCCGGTCACGACAAACACTCCGACCGCCTTATCGCTACAACGTCATTGTTTCCTTCCGGCGGCAGTGTGTTGTTGATCTGTGTCAATCCGGTTTCCCGACGTGCCAGGCTGGTGATGTGAAGCTGCAGACTGGGTTTTGCGGAGCGCCATTGTTTCGGCTTGGGGCCATCTGGGGCGGCGAGCGATTGCCTGTCTGTATGACCGGCTTGAGTGTCTCGGTTTGCTGTGTCCGGATTGTGAAGCGTGTGCGAAGGCTGGCCGCAAATGTATTTCGGCCCAAGTGCCGCTGAACGCTTGCGTGATTAGCGGCACGACGCGGCAGAACTGATTCATTCGGGCGTCGCGGGAAGTACCGTCTCCTGATTGGAACGTGGCCACAATTCAGCCGGCGGCTCAGTCTGCCCGGACCCCCAGACCAATATCAGTGGTCAGGGCCGATCCCGGGATGCTGGTCTGTCCGGCTCAACTGCGACGATCCGGCAGTGGGCGCCGCCATGCATGTTTCTGTCTTCACCAAGCCACCGTTCGGCCGCGCAGCGAACGGCGAAAAACTAGCCCTCGCTTTTTGGTCCGTTCTTGTGCTGTTCCTTGTTGCGAAGCTCGGACCATGCGTTTTCGAAACCTTCCGCGAGGCCTTTCCACGCCTCCTCGAAGCCCTTGCTCATGTCGCCCCACGCAGCCTCGCTTGATCCCTGAATCTGGCTGAGTTTCTTCATCGCTTCTTCTCGTTGCTGACGAAGGGAATCGAGTTGCTCCTGGTAGCGTGACTTCATGTTGACCTGGGCTTCGTTCATGCCTTGTTCCCACTCGGCAATCCTGGCGTTCCAGTCATCAAGCAACTTCTTCAATTTTTCTACGGATTCATCACGGTCCATGTTGATCTCCTTTATGACGTCGTGACGCAGCCGTTGCCGCGATACACGTCTAACTAGACAATGAGGGCCGTGAGGCCATTTATCAAGGTCGCGCGCCATTGTGGTTCGACTTGCGGTATGAATAGTCCTGTTTGCGGGTTTCGGTCCGCAGCGGCCCCGAGTGTAAAACGACTCTCGAGACCTGCTGAAAGCGTGGGCTGTTTGCCGATTGCCGGACTTAAATCACAAGTCTTTGTTGATAAAGCCCAAAAAATTGGCCGCGCAAACTATAATGCCGGGCTTTCCCCATAATCCCGGCGGTCGCCATCAACCTGGTGACAGCAGGGTTGATCTCGAAAGCCGCGAAATGCGCCCCTTTGTTGCCGCCCGGTGTTCCCTTTCGTTGTATCCAGTAATGTGTCCGCGTCTCGTTGGCGCAGGCCCGGGCCCGGATTCCGATGCGTAAAGACGGCCGGCTCAAAGTACTGTTTGCCACTTCCGAAGTTGCTCCTTTCGTCAAGACCGGGGCGCTGGGTGCGACATCGTCAGCATTGCCGGCCGCCCTGGCCGGGCTGGGCGTGGACGTGCGCATCTTGGTGCCGGGATACCCTCAGGTCATCAATGCACTGAACAGCCGCGGGAGGGCGGCTGCCTTGCCGAGTCTTCCCGGGATGCCGCCGGCCCAGTTATTGGCATCGAAACATCCCAGTGGTATCCAGCTGCTGGTGATCTCCTGCGATATTTTCAACCGGCCCGGATCTGCCTATCAGGATGCAATGGGCAATGACTGGCCCGACAATGCGCAACGATTTGCCTTGTTGTCGTATGTTGCGGCGCTGTTGTCCACTGGCGCTTCGCCCTTTCCATGGATACCGGATGTATTGCACTGCAGCGACTGGCAGACCGGGCTGGCGCCCGCCTATTTGCGATACGTTGATTCGACTCGGGCCAGAACCGTTATGACGGTGCATCATCTGGCGGACCAGGGCGTGTTTCCGATGGATGACGCCACACGCCTTGGCTTGCCGGCGGAGGTTTTGTCTGCCGATGGCGCCGGGGTCGATGGGGGGATCGGTTTTCTGAAGGCGGGGCTGCAGTTCGCCGAGCGCATCACGACGGTAAGCCCGTCCTATGCTCAGGAAGTCCAGACGAGCCCTTTGGGAATGGGCCTTGAAGATCTGCTGTCGTGTCGTAGCGATGTGTTGTCGGGAATTCTCAACGGCATCGATACCGATACCTGGGATCCGGATAACGATCCTTATATCGAGCGTTACTACAACGCCGGGCGGCTGGCTCACAAGGAGGACAATCGCCGGGCACTGCGCGCCAGGGTGGGGTTTGCCGACACGCCGGAAGCGCCGTTGTTCGCAATGGTCGGACGATTGCTCGATCGCAAAGGCGTTGACGTGCTGGCCGATGTTGTTGCGCAGCTCATCGACATGCCGGCGCAACTGGTGGTGCTTGGGTCGGGTGACGAACGGCACGAGGCGCGGTTTCTGTCGTTGGCGCAGGATTTTCCGGACCGTGTGTCGGTGAAGATCGGCTACGATGAAACGCTGATGCATCAGATTGAAGCCGGTGCCGACATTGCGTTGATTCCGTCGCGCTATGAGCCATGTGGAATCAACCAGATGTATAGCCAGCGTTACGGCACGCCGCCGGTGGTGCACGAGACCGGCGGATTGAGAGATTCCGTGGTCGATGTATCGCCGGCGACCCTTTCCGCCAAGACGGCAACGGGTTTCATGTTCTCGCCGCTAAACGGCGATAGCCTGCTGGAAGCCTGCGGCCGCGCGACCGAGTTGTTCCGCAACCGGCGCAACTGGCGCCAGTTGCAGAAGAACGGCATGGCACGCGATTTTTCGTGGGAGACAACGGCAACGCATTATCTGGCGCTATACCGGGACTTGCTGGGCTAATTCGAGGCCAGTGGGTACAATCTCATGGTTGCAGCGCCCATTCCTGCCGGGTGCTGTCCCCGACCGAAAAAGCATTCTGAGGAGTTGAAAATGATCGGCGATCGCATTGAAGTCAACATTGCCGGCGGGCTGGATATCCCGCTTCCACGCATGGTTCATGTCCGTCAGAAATTCCAGATGCCCAGACTCGACAGCGTTAGCGCCGCGGTTGTCGCGGAATTCCGCAAGCCCGAGGTTCGTAACAAGATCAAGCCGGGTATGACGATCGCTGTCGGCGTCGGCTCGCGCGGCGTGAACAACATCGCCGAGTGTGCCAAGGCCGTCATCGCCGAAATCAAGTCGCTCGGTGCCGAGCCTTTTGTTTTTCCGGCGATGGGCAGTCACGGCGGCGCGACTGCCGAAGGCCAGAAAGAAGTGCTCGATGGCTACGGCGTGACCGAAGAGTTTGTCGGCTGCCCAATCAGGTCGAGCATGGATGTAGTGGAAATCGGCAAGGCCGACGATGGCATGCCTGTGTACATGGACAAGCACGCAGCAGACGCCGATGCAGTCGCGCTGATCTGCAGGATCAAACCGCACACCAATTTCCGAGCGCCGATTGAATCGGGCATCGTCAAGATGCTCACCATCGGCATGGGCAAGATCATCGGCGCGACAACCTTGCACACCTACGGCATGGACATGTTCGGCGAACTGCTTCCAAAGACCGCGCAGATCATTATGGCAAAGAAGAAGTTCCTGTTTGGAGTTGCCATGGTGGAGAATGCCGCTGACGAAACCGCTGTGGTAGAGGTCGTGCCGCAGGAACAGGTGCTCGAGCGCGAACCGGCGTTGCAGGCAAAAGCCAAGGAACTGATGCCTCGTCTGCAGTTTGACGAGATCGATGTGCTGGTGGTCGAGAAGATCGGAAAGAATATTTCCGGCTCCGGTATGGACCCCAACATCACAGGGCGCAACTGTCGTTTTGTCGAGTGGGACATGAAGCCTTTCGTCAAGAAAATTGCCGTGCTTGGCCTTACGCCCGAGACGCATGGCAATGCTACCGGCCTTGGGGCCGCCGACGTGATCACGATGAATCTCTACAAGGAAGTCGACATCGGCAAGACTTACGCGAACATCATCACGTCGACCTACCTCGATGGCGGTGCCATTCCGATCATTATGAATACGGATCAGGAAGCGATTCAACTGGCCGTCAAGACGGTCGTGCGGGTCAAGCCCGAAGACACGAAAGTGGTGCGCATTGCCACCACCCTGGACGTAGTTGATATTCACGTGTCCGAACCAATGCTGCCCTTCATCAAGGCAAACCCGTCGCTGTTCGAAATCGTTGGCGAACTTGAACCGTTCAAATTCGATAACAAGGGTGGTTTGTATCCGATGCTGGCGCCGCATCGCGAACACGCGACTGCCTGAGACGATCCAAAGCCTGGCGAAGCAAACCGGAGATTGGCGGGCGGTATTTTTGCCCGCCAATAGCCTGGAGATCCCGTAAAGCAATGCTCATACACCTCGATGCAATCGGCGGAGTGGCCGGCGACATGTTCATCGCCGCGGTGCTCGATGCGTTTCCGGATTTGCGCGATGGCATGCTGGGCGCGATTCGCGCATCCGGATTACCGGATGATGTGGAGGTGACGGTGAACCAGCACGCCGATCACGCGTTAACCGGTCTGCGCTTCTTTGTCGATGAAGGGCGGCATCTGCACGCACCTGGTCACAGCCATACAAAATTCAGCGACATTCGCAATATGCTCAACAGCGCGCCGCTTGATTCCGAAGTGCGCACACACGCCATCGGAATTTTTTCCCGGGTTGCAGAAGCGGAGGCCAAGGTCCACGGGAAGCCTGTCGATGAAGTCAGTTTTCATGAACTGGGTGAATGGGATTCGATCGCAGACATTGTGGGTGCCGCATATCTGATCAGCCGGCTCGATGCCCGCTGGTCGGTCGGGTCGGTGCCGCAGGGCAGTGGCCGGGTCAGGACGGCGCACGGCAACCTGCCAGTGCCAGCGCCAGCGACGGTGTTGCTGCTGGAGGGTTTCGAGTTCGAGGACGATGGCGTGGCGGGGGAACGTGTTACCCCCACCGGTGCAGCCATTCTGAATTATCTTGATGCGAATCAACCGCGCGACCGCAAGCCACGCCGGTTAGTGCGCAGTGGCAGTGGCTTCGGAACCAGAACGCTTCCCGGCATGAGCAACGTATTGCGACTGCTCGCTTTTGAAACGTCCGGCTCTGTGACCGAGACCGATCGTATCGCGGAGTTGGCGTTCGAAGTCGATGATCAGACACCCGAAGATCTAGCGATCGGGCTCGACAAGCTGCGTGCGCACCCGTCAGTGTTGGACGTGCTGCAATCGCCGGCGTATGGCAAGAAGGGGCGTGTGACGGCGCGTGTTCAGGTACTTGCCGATCCGGATGATCTGGAGAACGTGCTCAATGCCAGCTTTGCCGAGACCACTACGCTGGGTGTTCGTTACCAGATTCTGGAGCGCCGAAAACTGCGGCGCACGCAAGCCGCTGTCGACGCCAACGGCCGGACGGTGCGCGTCAAGCTGGCCGATCGGCCGGGCGGCTTGACGGTGAAGGCAGAAGCTGATGATCTGTCGAAGGTCATTGGCGATCACAGCGAACGCGAGCGTGTGCGCCGATTGGCCGAGAGCGCGTCGCGCAAGAAGGACAAGGCATGAACGCACCGGTAGACGGATTCGACGCGCTGGCGCAAATAATTGATGCGTTTCAGGACGTCGCAGTCGCGGTCAGCGGCGGCGTCGACAGCCTGACGCTAGCGACCCTGATCCACAGCAGGATTCCAGCACGCGCGGCGATGTTTCACGCTGTGTCGCCCGCTGTTCCCGCGGAAGCAACCCGGCGCGTCGAGGCGCTGGCCGAAGAGCAAGGCTGGACGTTGAGCATCGTTGACGCAGGAGAGTTCATGGATGCGGACTATCGGGCGAATCCGGTGAATCGCTGTTTTTTCTGTAAAACGAGTTTGTATGGCGCGATCGCGCCGCGCACGCAGGCGCAAATTGTGTCCGGAACGAATCTGGACGACCTTGGCGAGTACCGCCCGGGGCTGGATGCGGCTAAGCAGCATGCCGTTCGCCATCCTTTCGTAGAGGCGGGAGTCGACAAGACGGCAGTGCGCGCCCTGGCGCGGCGGTTGGGCCTTGGGGCGCTTTCCGAATTGCCTGCGGCACCGTGTCTTTCGAGCCGGATCGAAACCGGAATAGGGATCGACCCGGCGATGCTGCAACTGGTGCATGAAACCGAGAAGCTGGTGGGCGCTGCACTGCATCCCGGTACCGTTCGCTGCCGGGTGCGGGCAAGCGGTGTGGTGGTCGAACTCGACGAAGCGGCACTTGCCGCTACAGGGCGGGCGCAACGCGAAGAATTGTCCGGACGAATTGCCGAATTGTTCAACAGCGGCGGATTCAACTACGCCGTATCGTTTGCGCCGTATCGTGTTGGCAGCGCATTTCTTCATCCTGTCCGGGTCACCTCCTGAGGTGACCAGCTTTGGAAATAGCCGGGACCGACAAGGACGCGAACGGATATGACTCCGTCTAAAGACATCATGCTCGACTTTGCGCGCGAGGGGCGCACCGGGCTAGACGAGGCGGTATTTTGTGCCGGCAAGACGGTCGCACACCTCGAGGAGATTCTTCGGCAGGTGGAAAATCGTAGCGGGCGGATTTTGCTCACCAGACTGGAGGCCGAACAGTTCTCGTCGTTGCCGGCGTCGCAACAACAGCAAATTGACTACGAACCACTTTCGCGCACCGGCTATTTCTCGCAACCGCATCCCAGCGCTGGCAGTAAACGGATTGCAGTTGTGGCGGCCGGTACGTCTGACGCTGGTGTTGCGCGGGAAGCGGCACGCACCCTGACCTACTATGGTGAGTCGCCCGCAGAAATAACCGATGTTGGTGTTGCCGGGCTTTGGCGCCTGCTTGAGCGGCTGGAAGAAATCCGGACCATGAAAGTGGTCATAGCCGTAGCGGGCATGGATGCCGCGTTGCCCACGGTTATGGGAGGCTTGCTCAGTGCACCGGTGATCGGGGTGCCCACATCGGTTGGCTATGGCGCTGTCGAGGGCGGACATACTGCGCTGAAGGCAATGCTGTCGAGCTGCTCGCCCGGCCTTACCGTCACGAATATTGACAATGGATACGGTGCAGCCTGCGCCGCGTTGCGCATCCTGAGGCTGTCTCCGGCATAGAGACTCAGGCGAGCAACACCGCCAGCAAACCGCTGATAAAAATCCCGTCGAACGATCCAGCGCCGCCAATCGATGCGAAAGGCGCGCCCAGATTTCGTACGTCCCTGAACCGAAGCAGGTCGGCGCCAATGAGTACGCCAAGCGTACCGCCAATATATGCCAGCGGCGCGGCAATTTCATTGCCAGCAATAAACGCAACGCCGGCCGCGGTCAGCGGTGCGAACAAGATCGGCATCCCGATACCCAGACCATGCACGGGCCTGCTAACCGCATAAGCCACGAAAGAAACGGCCAGAACGCACGCAAGGGATGAAAGTATAGAGACGTCATTGGTCGCGAACAGATATACCGAGAACGCCACCGGCACAACGCATCCGCCGACGTTGACAAGGATCAGCGTCTTGCCGGGAAACAGGTAGCGACGCTGTTTTGCCCAGGCAAGCATTTCTTCAGGCAAACCGGACTCGCCAGTAAAGGTTGAGTTGATGGTGAATAGCGGAATGTTCAGCAAACTCCCCGATAAGGTCATCAGCAGCAGTAAATATGCGGACTGTGCCGATAATCCGAGTTTTTCGAAAGCGATTGTCAGCACCTGAAACTGCACCAGGATCGCCAGTACTCCGATGGCGACAATCGGCAAGATCAGATGCTTCGGTGAACGCGACAAAACACGCCTCCTGATAAAAAAACCCGGGGGACACGGTCACCCGGGCTCTGAATATTGCATTCGAACCCGAAGCCGCTACGGGTTTCTGGAGATCCTGATCGCGGCAAACATTTCTGTTACCGCACGTCTAACGCTGAACATGTTCTAGAAAACGGTTTTCCAGCTACCACTGTGGAAGTATGTCGTTTCGGTACGTTCGCCAACCGGGCCATCCTCGATCGCATCGTGGTCGAACCTGGGCAGTCGCTCCGTTGCGTTATCACGGATCGTGCGTTTGTTCAGCACAAAAGGTGAAACGGTGTGAATCATGCGATAGGCGTCCGCGGGGAACTTGCGTATCAATTGTGCGCTGCTGGGGTTGCCACCGGGATATACAAGGATACTCATATCGTCGTCGGCGAGGCAAAGCACGGCGATATCCTTGCTGCCGGGTTCGAGAAAACTGCCACGGATGACATTGTGCCGCCCGTCCCACTTGGTAAACATCGGGATGCGACATTTGCGGCTTTTCAAATCCCGCTGCAGGCTCTTGCTCAGGCCACGTACCCGTTCCGGACTCAACAATTGCAGGTCTGGCCAATCCTGTTGCGCCTGCTCGAGATTGTGCTGCGCTACTGAAGGGGGCGAGAAAAGTATGGCCAGTGCGGCTGTATATAGACAGATTCGCTTCATTTGTCTGCCAGCCGCATGCCCTTGAACTGCCAGCGCTCGTGCGGGTAAAAGAAATTACGATAGGTGTTGCGGATATGTGATCGTGATGTCACGCAGGAGCCGCCACGCAGCACGTACTGGTTGGCCATAAACTTGCCGTTGTATTCACCCAGTGCGCCAGCTGTTGCTGCGTATCCCGGATAGGGGCTGTAGGAACTGGCGGTCCATTCCCATGTGTCGCCGTAAAAGGACGTTGGTTCTGCACATGGCCGTGGATGCAGTCGGAGGTCATCAAAGAAGTTGCCCTCGACCGGTTGTTCGGATGCGCCAACTTCCCATTCAGTCTCGGTAGGCAGGCGCTTGCCAGCCCAACGTGCATAGGCGTCGGCTTCGTAAAAGCTGATATGACATACGGGCTCCGCCAGGTGAATGTCACGCATCCCGGAGAGCGTGAACTGCCGCCATGTCCCCTCCTTCTTCTCCCAATACATTGGTGCGTTCCAGGCGCGCTCGCGGACCGTTTGCCAGCCGTCGGATAACCACAATGTTGGCTTGCTGTAGGCCCCGTCTTCAACAAACTCCAGAAACTCACCGTTGGTGACCGGGCGCGAGGCTATCCGGAACGCCTCCAGATAGCTGCGATGACGCGGCATTTCATTGTCGAAACAGAATTCATGGCCGCGATGACCTGATTCGTATACGCCGGCGGGGTGGGCTGTCCATGCCGTAGCGATCGCCGGTGCTGTTTGTTCCGGCGCGCGCTGCCGGTAAACAGGCCGCAGGGGGTTGCACCAGAACAGGTGCTTGAGATCGGTCAGTAGCAGTTCCTGGTGCTGTTGCTCGTGATGCCGGCCCAGTGTGCAGCGGGCTGTGATGTCCTCAGAATGACCGGCAGGGGTTTCGGCCAGCAACTCGGCAAGCTTTTCGTCAACGTGGCGCCGGTATTCCAGGATCGCAGAAAACGATGGGCGCGTCAGAAGCCCCCTATCCTTACGTGGGTAAAAAGAGCCGACTGATTCATAGTAGGAGTTGAACAAAAAGGCAAACTCGTCGTGAAATGGTTTGTATCCCTTGAAAAACGGAACCAGTACGAACGTTTCAAAAAACCATGTGGTATGGGCGAGATGCCATTTCGCGGGGCTGGTCTCGGGTGCACTTTGTACAACGCAATCTTCCGGTTCGAGCGGGTCACAAAGGGACACAGTCGTTGCACGGACCCGCATCAAATCCTCCAGTAACGATGCTTGCGTTGGTTTTGACATAGCGGCCACTGCCGGCGTTGGCATGCTCACCTCGTCTTGAAAATGAAAGAATTGCCGCCAGTTTAATCCGTGCGGCCGGCGCACGCCAAACGAGCTGGCGCATCACCGGAAAAATCCCATTGCTCCTACACTTCCTGCTGTACAGCATTTTTCCCGAAATTGCGGTTTCGATAAATAATAAAACCGGTTAGGGTTATGCACTTTATACGGTGGAGCACGGCATGAGACCGTCGGAGGAGAAGCACCCCGAATTGTTGCCGGATAATTTCCGCCTGCATTCCCTTGGCAGTGGTGGCGACGTTGATTTCGGCGAAGTCATCGAGGGGCTGCTGCAAACCCCGAAGTCGGTTTCGCCGAAGTTTTTGTACGACGCCCGTGGCAGTGAATTGTTCAACGCTATTTGCACCACTGACGCGTATTATCCGACCCGGACCGAATGCGGCATCTACCGGCAACAGGCGCAGGCGATTGCGGCTCAAGTTGGTCCGGACAGCGTCGTAGTCGAGTTTGGCCCGGGCGACATGTCGAAGATTCGCTTGTTGCTCGACGAGTTGCGCCCGCTGGCCTATGTCGGTGTCGATGTGTCTGTCGCACAGCTCGAAGAGGCCGGTCCGCCACTTGCAGATGATTATCCCTGGCTGGACGTCGTCGCGGTCTGCGGTGATTTTGGTCCTTCGGCATTGCTTGAGGAGCATCTGCCTGGTGATCGCAAGCGTGTCGCGTTTTTCCCCGGCTCAACGATCGGCAATCTTGATCCTGCCGCAGCTCAGCAGTTTCTGCATGGTCTTCGCAACATGCTGGGCACGACAGGTGGGGCGATCATTGGCGTTGATCTGCGAAAACCGGTCGCCGTTCTCGAGAAGGCCTACAACGATCCGGAGGGTTTCACCCGCGCCTTCAACCTGAATTTGCTGACGCGACTTAACCGTGAACTGGGTGCAAATTTCGACGAGCGGCGGTTTCGCCACAAGGCGTTCTACAATGAGCAGCTCGGGCGCGTGGAAATGCATCTGGTTAGCGTGGTACAGCAGTCGGTACGGATCGGCGAACACTCAATCAGCTTCCAGCCGGGCGAGACCATACACACCGAGAGTTCCTGGAAATATACCCGCGAGGGGTTTACCGAACTCGCCGGCAAAGCCGGCCTCGAAGTCCAGCGGTTTTTTACAGATGAGAACGCGTGGTTCGGCGTGTTTGTTCTGGGCGTGAAATAACGGACTGGCTGGAACGCTGCTTCACGCCTCCTCAAACCCGGGGTTTTTCTCCGCGCGCGTATTTCAACAAACTGTGCGGCCAGGCCCCGAGCCGATTATTTGAGGCTACAGAACGTAACGGGCGAGATCCTCACTGCCGGCCAGATCTTTCAGTCTTTCATCCACATAGGTGGCATCAATCGTAATCGTTTCGCCCTGGCGATTGTGCGCATCGAACGACAGGTCTTCGAGCAGCTTTTCCATCACCGTATAAAGACGGCGCGCCCCGATGTTTTCGGTCTTTTCATTGACCTGCCATGCGATTTCTGCAAGGCGGCGAATGCCATCATCGGGAAATTCCAGCGTGACCCCCTCGGTTTCGAGCAGAGCCTGATACTGGCGCGACAAACAGGCGTCGGTTGCGGTCAGAATTCGCTCAAAATCTTCGACCGTAAGACTTTCCAGCTCGACCCTGATGGGAAAACGGCCTTGCAGTTCCGGAATCAGGTCGGAGGGTTTGGACAAGTGGAACGCGCCGCTTCCAATGAACAGAATGTGATCGGTTCGCACCATGCCGTACTTCGTGGTAACCGTAGTTCCTTCTACCAGGGGCAGCAGATCCCGCTGAACGCCTTGCCTTGAGACTTCTGCAGCGCTTGTTTCCTGTCGGCTGGTGATCTTGTCGACCTCGTCGAGAAACACAATTCCGTTTTGCTCGGCGTTCGACAGGGCGCGTAGCTTCACCTCTTCGTCGTTGATGAGCTTCCCTGCTTCTTCGTCGGTGAGCAACTGAAACGCATCGCGTATCTTGAGCTTTCGCGTCCGGGTCTTGCCGCCACCCATATTCTGGAACATGCCCTGAATCTGCGATGTCAGGTCTTCCATCCCCGGGGGAGCAAGAATTTCCATCTGGCCAGCCACTTGTGCGACTTCGATCTCGATCTCCTTGTCATCGAGCTCACCCTCGCGCAGGCGCTTGCGAAACTTCTGCCGCGTAGCGGAGTCGGTCGAAGATTCGCCAGATGAGAACCCAACCTCGCGTGCCGGTGGAAGCAGTGTGTCAAGTATTCTTTCCTCGGCAAGATCCTCGGCGCGGTGACGGACTTTGCGCGTCTCTTTCTCGCGCATCTCCTTGATGGCCATTTCCACCAGGTCGCGGATGATCGCGTCAACATCCTTGCCGACATAGCCGACTTCGGTGAACTTGGTCGCCTCGATCTTGATGAAGGGCGCATCGGCAAGCCGTGCCAGCCGTCGCGCGATCTCGGTTTTGCCGACGCCAGTTGGTCCGATCATCAGGATGTTTTTTGGTGTGATCTCCTGACGTAATGGCTCCGGCACTTCGCGCCGGCGCCAACGATTGCGAAGGGCAACTGCGACGGCGCGCTTGGCAGCGTCCTGGCCAACGATATGTTTGTCCAGTTCGTGGACGATTTCCTGAGGAGTCATTCCCGCCATGGATTTAGTCTTGATTAAGTTGCCTGTGTCAGATTCAGGTCAGTGTAATGGATTGTTGGCGTTGCCCCGGACGGTGCGACTTTTTGTCCAGGCTCCGCCGGTCGCGGAGGCATGGCGCACAAGTGTCGTTCCGTTCATTGCCGGGGCGCATTCAGTGCGTCAAACCGTTTACGCGTCCAGCACCTCAATCGAGTGGTTCTGGTTTGTATAAATACAAATGTCGCCGGCGATGGACAAGGATTTCTTGACGATATCCCTGGCGCTGTAATCGGTGTTGTCGAGCAGCGCTCGCGCTGCCGCCTGTGCGTAGGAGCCGCCACTTCCAATTGCAATCAGACCGTCTTCAGGCTCTACGACATCGCCGTTTCCGGAAAGAATCAGCGATGTTTCAGCGTCGGCTACGGCCAGCATTGCTTCGAGTCTTCGCAGAATCCGGTCTGTTCGCCAGTCCTTCGCCAGTTCAACCGCTGAGCGGAGCAAATGTCCGTTATGCTTTTCCAGCTTGGCCTCAAAACGTTCAAACAACGTAAATGCGTCTGCCGTGCCGCCGGCAAACCCGGCAAGAATACGGTCGTGATACAGACGCCGGACCTTGCGGGCAGACGCCTTCAGAATGACATGGCCGAGCGTAACCTGGCCATCGCCGCCGAGCGCGACTTGCTTGCCGCGTCTGACCGACAAAATGGTTGTACCGTGCATGGTGGTGCTCATAATGAATCCAAACAAAGCTGGCTTGTGGACGGCCGTGACGGCGTCAGGTGATCTGTGTGAAAGTTGGCGAAGGCGGTGTCCTCCTTCTGCCCGCGCATCAGGATAGCGACTGCCCCATCTCGAAGCAAGTCACGGTGTGCCCGCCGCAGCACCTCTTTCCAATGTGCTGAATACGATGCCCGCCAGTGCCATTGACCAGACGATCACTGCACCTGTTGGCAGATCTGTCAAAACCGATATAGCCAGTCCGCCTGCAAAGCCAATGGCGCCGAGCGTATACGCTTTCGCCAGTCGGCGTGACATCGCGTCACGTGTTGCCAGTGCCGGAATAATGAGACTGGCGAAGACCAGATAGACGCCGACCATTTGCACCGACGCGGTAACCGCCAGACCGAACAGAACGTAAAAACCCATTCGTCCCAACCGTCGCTCGCCAAATCCATACCAGGCGCCGCAGATAACTACCGTGAGGGCAGCAACGATCAGCAACTGCGTGCTGTTTACCCAGAGTATCTGTCCTACCAGCAGTTCCTTTAAATATTCGCCTCCGTGCGGATTGCCGGCGAGAAGAATTGTTGCCAGCGTGGCGGCCAGCACAAACACAGTGCCGATGATTGCTTCCTGATATTTGGGCCAGCGACGCTCCGTCCATGTAAGAAACAGCGCGCCGCCGAGTGCGGCGCACAGTGCCGAGAGTTGTACTGCAATACCGTGCGATTCGAAGCCGAACAGATCTGCCGCGATGACACCGACGCCCGCGATCTGGGCAATGGCGATATCGATGAAAACGATGCCGCGAGCCAGAACGACCATACCCAGTGGTACATGGGTCGCGATGACCAGCAGGCCGGCGATCATCGCCGGCAACAGAATGCTCTGGTATTCACTCATTATCAGCGACCCGTCGCCTGCAGGAGCCGGTTGATCGTGTCATCAAACAGCGTGAACAGGTCTTTCGCCTGTTTGGTTCCGCCAACCGTGTAGGGTAGCTCCGCAAGCGGAATTCCCGTTCGATCATGTAGCCATTTGGGCGCCTTGGGTTCGTTATAGGCCATACGAAGGATCAGGTCGGCAGGCTCGGCCTTCAACTGCTCCAGCAGTTTTGCCAAATGGCTCGCGCTTGGCGGGATACCCGGTTTGGATTCGATGGTAGAGGACAAAGCCATCCCCAGCCAGTTGACCAGGTAGGCCGAATCACGATGGTAGGTGACAACACGCAAGCCCTTCAATGAAGTGGCTTCGGTTTCCCAGCGCTGAATTGAGGCTGACCACTTTTCCTGAAACGACGCGCTGCGTTGCTTGTAGGTGCTGGCGTGGTCGGGGTCGATTTCCTCCAGCCGCTGCGCCAGTGCGCCTGCGATCACGGCAAGTCTTCGCGGATCGAGATGCACATGCGGGTTGCCATACGGGTGCACATCACCCATTGACCGGTCGACCTTTTCCGGGACATCGAGGCGCTCGACCCACTCCGCAGCCATGAAGTAACCAGGCTGTCCCGGCTGCACCTTGCTGTTGCCGGCTGACTGCAACAACACGGGCAGCCAGCCGATTTCCAGATCGGCACCAGAGCACACAATAATGTCGGCACTGCGCATTCGGGCAACCAGACTGGGCCGTGCTTCAACGCGATGCGGATCCTGTTTGGGAGAGGTGGCCTGATAAACAGAAATATCCTTGCCGCCCAGTTCCGAGAGCAAGGACGCCCATTCGGGCTCACAGGCGAACGCCTTTATTTTCGCCAAGGCAGTATGCGGCAGCGCCGTTGCGACGATGACCAGAACACACGTAACAAACATTCTCATGGGAATGTCTCCTCCTTTGTCGTTTAGCCGATACCGCCGTTTCGAGCCGGTATTGGAACTCAGGTCATCAGAACCGGTGCGCCCCATGTGCACCCAGGCTGACGATGTACTGGAAGACGATCTGATCGTCGGTCTCATCAAACCGGGCCTTGTCCTGTGCGTATTGCAAGCGGAAGCGCGCAAATTCGGACGAGGCAAAATCAATCATCACGGTTGTTCGCTCCGGTTTGTGTTCACGCAGCAGTTGCAGATCATCGCGGCTGATGCTGCCGTCCGTGACCGGCTCGTACTCAATGGTGCCCGAATCGAGCAGGTCGTAACGAACGCCAACGCGCCAGCGTGGTATGAATTGGTAGACCGCTTGTGCGTACCAACCACTCTGGTCGCTGGAGTACGCGCCTTCCTGAGCAAACGTCTCGGTGGCGTCGTCCAGATCGTAACCGAGTTGGCCGTCTTCGGTGCGGTTGAAATACTCAGCCTGGAACTTGAAGTTCCGGGTCGAAGGGTCTCCATTCGGCGCCCACTTCCAGACGAAATCAACTCCCCAGGTCTTGCTCTTGAGATCGGAGAATACGTTCTCGACTTCAACGCCGGTAGAATCTTCATCGTCATACTCGCGCTCGGCTGCTTCGGTTTGCCGGTACGACGCGCCAATGCGATAACTGTTACTGAATCCGACGTCACCGCCAAGGTGCGCGAACGCAGCCCCGGCGTTGGCGCCGTTCTGGTTGCGCTCGGAACCGGGGAAGTTCGTGCCGCTGCCGACTTCCACGCCGAACTCGAGAAACAGCGGCGTTGGCGCGACATAGCGAA
>Ga0316187_10001951_pt1 | contig 18035 bp, 12 predicted proteins | sample CroRivburrow1_MG_FD_204927 | JGI IMG/M metagenome (GOLD analysis project Ga0316187, IMG submission 204927) | Coastal sediment microbial communities from Maine, United States - Cross River worm burrow 1 | ecosystem: Environmental > Aquatic > Marine > Coastal > Sediment | place: USA: Maine...
TGGACCTGCCCACGTTTCGCGATCCGGACCACAATTTCTATCTCAAGCCGGAAGTGGGCGGACTGGTGATCGGCGGCTGGGAGGATGGCACCCGCCCATTCGGCGTGGACGGCATCCCGCCGGGCTTCGGCCGCGCACTGTTTGATGGCAATTTCGACCGATTCGAGCGCATCCTTCTGCCTGCGGCAGAGCGCATTCCAGTACTCAACGAACTGGGCATCCAGACCCTGATCAACGGACCCATCCCCATGTCACCGGATGGTGAACCGGTCATGGGCCGGGCGCCGGAGCTGGACAACTTCTATCTGGCCTGCGGTTTCACCGCCGGCATCGCCGCCTCGGGCGGTGCCGGCCAGGCCATGGCGGAATGGATATTGACCGGCCGCACCAGCCTGGATCTCTGGCCCTTCGACGTGCGCCGATTCGGTCAACCTCACATGAACCCGAAACTGCTGCACCAACGCTGCGTCGAGGCCTATGGGGCGTACTACAAACTGCATTTGCCTGGGGAGGAGCCGGAAAGCGCCCGGGGCGTGCGCCGCTCGCCCATGTATGACGCCCTGCTGCGTAAGGGTGCGATCTATGGCAGCAAGTTCGGCTGGGAACGAGCGCTGGTGTTCTCGTCCGACGGTGCGGCCCATACCACCGCGGCAGGGTTTGATCGGCCGGGATGGCGCGAAACCGTCGGCCGGGAGCACCGCCAGGTTCGGGAGAACGTGGCCCTGATCGATCAGACTTCCTTCGCCAAATTCGAGATCCACGGGCGCAACGCATTCAAGACGCTGCAATGGCTGACAACCAACGACCTGGACCGCCCGCCCGGCAACGTCATCTACACCCAGATGTGCAATACCCGGGGCGGCATAGAGGCCGACGTCACCCTGGTCCGGCTCGCCGAGGATCGGTTTTACCTGGTGACCGGTAGCGGCTTCGGCGTCCACGACGGCGACTGGATCCGTCGGCACCTGCCCGGCGACGGCACGGTGACCCTGAGTGAGACCACCTCCGCCCGGGCGGTGATCAACATCTGTGGCCCCAATGCCCGGGCAGTGTTGCAGTCCGCATGCGATACCGACCTCAGCCACGAGGCATTCCCCTATATGAGCGCGCACACGATCTGGATTGGCTATGCGCCGGTGCTGGCCCTGCGCATCACCTATGTGGGTGAACTGGGGTGGGAACTGCACATGCCGGTGGAGTACGCCGCCCACGTGTATGAGACTCTGCACAGAGCAGGTGAGGCATATGAGATAGCCGACGTCGGCTATCGGGCGATTGACAGTCTGCGCATGGAGAAACGCTATCTGTACTGGAGCAGCGACATCTCCCCCGAATACACACCCTATGAGGCCGGACTCGGCTTTTGCGTCAAGCCGGCCAAGGGCGATTTTCTCGGCGCGGAGGCTCTGGCCAGACAGCGGGAAACCAAGCCCGACCGGTACCTGCGCACGCTGCTCCTGGCGCCGGACACACCGGTGTTCGGGGGCGAGGCCATCTGGGCGGACGACCGCATCGTCGGCACCACCACCAGCGGAAACCAGGGTTACACCGTGGGACAAGCGATCGCCTTCGGCTACGTCCCGGCGGAGCATCGGGCCCGGCATGAGTTCGAAGTGGAGGCCTTTGGCGAACGCTATCCCGCGAACCGGGTGGACCGGTGCCCGTATGATCCGGATCGCCACCGGATTCTGAGCTGAACGCCCGGCTTCCCAAAGTCCAAGGCAGAATCAGAGGCACGATAATGGATGCGCAACTAACCGGGGCGATCAAACAGATCCCGCTGCTGTCAGCGGTGGACAAAAGCGCGCTCACCATAGAACGCATGGGCGGCCTGACCAACCTGGTGTTCCATATCACCGGGCCGGGTCAGGACTGCGTGCTGCGGATACCCGGGCCAGGAACCGAAGCCTATATAGATCGCACGGTGGAGCTGCACAACGCCCGGGCGGCGGCCGATGCGGGGGTCTCGCCCGAGGTGCTGTTCGGCGACGCCGAAAGCGGGCTCATGGTGACACGCTACGTGGCGGGATCCGTCACCATGACCTCGGAGGCGTTTGCTATCCGTCCGGGCGCCCCGGGTCGAGCCGCAGACGCGTTTCGGCGGCTGCACGGCAGCGGCCAGACATTCCACTTTCGCTTCGAGCTGTTCGCCATGATCGATGAGTACCTGGGTCATCTCGAGCGCCTGGGGGCGGAACTGCCCGAGGGTTATCACCAGGTGGTGGCGGAGGCAGATGCGGTTCGCCGGGTTCTGGATCGACACCCGGCGGACCTGGCGCCATGTCACTGCGATCCCCTGTGCGAAAACTTCCTGGACCAGGGCAGCCGCATGTGGATCGTCGACTGGGAGTACTCGGGCATGAACGATCCGCTGTGGGATCTGGGCGATCTGTCGGTGGAGGCCGGCTTCGATGAACGGCAGGATCGGGAGTTGATGGCAGCCTACTGTGAGGGTGAACCGACGGCGGCGCAATTCGGTCGCATGGTCATATACAAGGCCATGTGTGACCTCTTGTGGACCCTTTGGGGTCTGATCCAGCACGCCAACGACAATCCGGCGGAGGATTTCTGGGCCTACTCGGTAGGGCGTTTCGAGCGCTGCAAAAGGCTGATGTCCACGCCCGGGTTCGCGCAGCACCTGGCGGCAGTGGATCGCGGTTGAGATAGGACCCACTGCTGCCGCACACTATGAGCGTTCCGTGGCTGTCGGCAACAGCACTGACCCCAAATCAATTCATGGATCTCAGCATGGCCCCACTCCGTACACTGTGCATCGCCACCGGCCGGCTTTCAGTCGCGGTGGCGCTGGCGCTCACCATCGGATGCGCCACCGCACCGAGCACAAAAATGCAGCTCGACCCAAAGGCGAGCAGCAATCAAAGCATCACCTACGATCGCGGGCAGGCTCAGGTGCAGACCGAGGGCAGCAACCCGGTGCGGCTGACGCTGGTGGATCACGCTGAAGATCAGATTCTCCTGCACCTCAGGGTGGAGGATCGCGGCGACGCCGGCTTCCTGTTCTCCGAACAGAGCGTGTCAGGCGAGATAGTCTCCAGCAGCGGCACCGCTCCAATCCGCTTCTATGCCTACGAAGACGCGGTGGAACTGGTGGACGACAGCGACGCGAAGCTGGCAGCCGAGGCCGGATCTACCGCGGTCAGCGTCGGCTCCCGGGTGGTGCCCTACGGCGGAACCATCGGCTCACTGGCCCAGCTTGCCATGGTCGCCAACGCTCAGAACAGCGGAGACCCCGAGGCGCGACTGGATGCCCTGACCCGGGCGGCCATCGCCAACAATCGCTACATTCGCCGCAACTCCATGAACCCGGGCGGCGAGTACGACGGCCTGCTGCGTGCCCAACTTCCAGAGCCACTGGAAACATGTGAGTCCCTGCGCTTCCAGGTCCAGGCTGGAACCGAGTTGCACCGTTTCGAGTTCGAATGCAGCGCGGTGGAGGGCTGAGGTGCCCCTATAGCGTTTCGAACCAGGGCCCCAGCTCAGGATTGAAGTGAACCAACCCCTCGAGGATACCGGCGGCATAGTTGCCGTTCATCCCTAAATACCCACCCTGGGCCAGATAGAGCGCGCCCAGGTTACCCGCAAGCCGGGCCATGTCCTGCGCCGACCGCCGCACCTCTTGCGTCGCATTGGCGACCAACACGGACGGAACGGCGCTGGCCATCACGCCCAGATCATTGCCGCTGTCGCCGGCGAATGTCACCGCAGTGAGCCCGAGCCCCAAACGTTGCCGTAGAAACTCCACCGCATGCAGCTTGGTGGCGGATTCGGGCAGCACATCCAGCAGACCAACACCGGCCGGCTCATCGATGCTCCACACCAGACTGGCGCGCACCCCCAGCGTTTGCAGCCTGACCGCCATGGCATTCATCACGGCTTTACGGTCCGCCTTCAAGGGCAGGTAATAGCTCAGTTTGTGGCGGTTTTGCTTGGCCGCCTCCTGCAGAGTGAGCGCCGGGAGATCCGCAAACAACCCGATCAATCCTGCCTGGTCCTGGCCCGCCCAGTCTGGATCGATGGCCGCCTCCCAGTCGCCCCAAGTCTGCCATTGGCCCCCGGTCCAGGCGTGAATGCGTGTACCCACATCGGTGATGGCAAAACGCGGTTGCGGGAGGCGGTACTGGTCAATGGCCTGTTCCAGCAATGCCAGGTGGCGCCCGGTCACGTAGGCCAGGGCGATATCGGGCCTGCTGGCGAGGCGGGCGAACAGGGGCCGGGCTTGGGGGGACTCGGGTTCCGGGCCATTGGGCAGCAAGGTCCGGTCGAGATCGGTACAGATCAGATAACTCGGCGCAGTCATGGCGCAGCGCCGGCTTCCGGCTGATCGCATACGCGGAAGAAATCGAAATGTTCTATCGCCTCGAGAATGCCTAGAGCATGGGCTTTCTCGGCGTAGTAGACGCGATCGATGTCAACCAAGTGGGATAGCTCTTCATGATGCCTGTTGGCCACCACCACCGCCAGCGTATTGCCCCGGATCATATCCTCGTCCGCACCCGATCCGCCGGCTGCCAAAACATTCTCCAGCGGAATGCCCCAAAGGTCCGCCACATAGCGCAAGGCCAGGCCCTTGGAGGCGCGGATCGGCAGAATATCCAGAAACTGACCGAAGGAAACGACTACATTGACCGCCAACTCCTCCTGGTACAGCAGGCCGTTGATTTCCTCCTGGCTCGGCGCGATCCGTGGGTCGTAGTAGTAGCTGACCTTGAACCGACTCTGCTCGTTCTTCGGTTGCAGTTCCAATCCAGGCAGATCCGAGAGCAGGCGGCGCACCACGTGGGGCGTCCAACCATGGTCGATGTGTTGCGGCCAGTACGCATCGGCGGTCAGATCCGGGGCGTAGTGAATGGCGGTGCCCCCGCTGGTGATGAGCACATCGGGCTCGGGGATGCGGTGGGCGCGCATGACCTTGAGTGCTGAATCGAGCCGCCGGCCGGTGGCGATACCAAAGGTCGCATTTCGGCGGTTGGCACGCAGCACCTCGGCGAATCTGGGCAAGGCGGACTGATCGCCCAACAGGTTCTGATCCAGGTCGGTGAAAATCGCCCGGTCATGATACAGCATAGGCCGCTGACTGGGCGGAACACGCTCGAGAACCTCGGTTCTATCCACCAAAGGACGCACTATCTTGAGATAGCGGGCAGCGTGCGCATCCCAGGAATAATGGTCACCCACCCCTTTCAGGCCGCGCTCCACATAGGTTTGCCGTTGACTCGGGTGCTCCAGCATGGACAACAAAGCGGAAGCGATGGCCTCTGCGTCCAGTGGGTCAATCAGCACCCCGTTCTCGCAGTTCCCGATAATGTCACTGGGTCCGCCGTCCTCTGTCGCCACAATCGGCAAGCCGCTGGCTGCCGCCTCGATCAGGGTCAGGCCAAAGGGTTCGGTGAGGGCGGGATTGACAAACACGCCGCCGGACTGGGCGGCGATCCGATAGATCACCGACACATCGTCGGCCTGATGGCGCTTCGGGTAGGCGACCCGCCCATACAGATCGTGGCGGTCGATGGACAGCAGCAGTTGGGTCAGCACCTCCTGGGCCCCCTCGTCCAGATCCATGATGTCCTCCCGATTGCCGACGATGATCGCCAGGTTGGCCAATGCCTGCAATCGGGGGGATCCGCCATAGGCTTCCAGCAGCGCGCCGATATTCTTGCGCGGGTCAGGTCGTGACAAGGCCAATATCAGCGGCTTGTCCGGCTCATCCAGAAAGCGCCGGATTTCCTGGCCGATCGGCCGCTGCCACTCGCCGCCCTCGGGCGGGTAGAACAACGTCAAATCGGTTCCGGGTGGGACCACCCGCATCTGGTCGGGTTGATAGTGGTCGTAGAGTTCGTACTGCTCTTCGATTTCCTGGTGGGTGCTGGTGATCACCCGGTCCGCGCTGGCCAGGGTCATCTCTTCGGCTTCGATCCGGCGCGACATGTTGTAACGCTCATCGATCGCCTGAGATGACAAACCCGTGGCCAGAAACCGACGGCGTTTGACCCGACCCAGAGAATGGCCGGTATGGATCAGAGGCACACCGAGAAAATGCGCAAGGCGGCTGCCAACATAACCGGCGTCGGCATAATGGCTATGAATGACGTCGGGTTGCCGATCGGCTTCGCGGAACAGCGTCATCATGTTGTCGATAAAGGAGTCCAGGTAATCCCACAGGGCCTCCTTGGGTAGATACTCCTCCACCGGGCCGGCGACGATGCGAACGATACGCGCACGGTCTTCCAGAATCTCTCGCTCCCGAGCGTAGTCCGGATCGGTATCGGGTGCCGCAATCAAACGGGTGAACAGATCCACTCCGGCAATTCCAGGCTGTCGGGCCAGGAATCGGGCCAGTTCCACCACGTACTTCACCTGGCCGCCGGTGTCGGCGTCGCGGCCAAGTTCCAGATCGTGCCCGCGCACCAGCCCGTGGACACTGATCATGGCAATGTAGATTCCGTCCCCGTCCCAATCCGTATTCGACATCGATTTCCTTTTGTGGGCGTCGCCACCCAGACCAGGGTTTCAACCGCCACCCGCTGCGCATAGACTGCAAGCCGCTATCTAAACATAAACCTAAATCTCATATCCTCCATCCGGGCACTATGTACGAACAAGTCTCCCATTCCCTGCTGAACGATATCCTGGACCAGCTCAAGCCGGAAATCCGCGAGCGCAACATTCGCCATTTCTATACCCGGCTGGGGGCAAATTTCTATGCCATCCATTCCACTTTCCACTATTTGTACGGCCAACGGGACGACTTCCAGGAAAAAGCCGTGCGCCTGGTGGAGGTGCTGGCCAGCCAGTACATCCGACGTAACCAAGCCCGGCGAGACCTGGACAGCGCGCGCGAGCGCGACCACAACTGGTTCCTGAGTCAGGAGTGGGTGGGCATGGCCCTGTACACCGACGGCTTCGCCGGCAACATCGAAGGTTTGCGCGAGCACCTGCCCTATGTGCAGGAACTGGGCATCAATATGCTGCACCTCATGCCCATGCTCAAATGCCCCGTGGGGGCATCAGACGGGGGATACGCGGTCAGCGATTTTCGTGATATCGACGCCCGTTTCGGAACCCTGGAGCAGGTGCAGGACCTGGCAGAGCACTTGCGCAAACGCAACATGCTGCTGACTCTGGACGTGGTGGTCAACCACACCTCGGATGAGCATGAGTGGGCGAAAAAGGCCAGAGCTGGCGACGCCCGCTATCAGGACTACTTCTACATGTTCGACACCCGTGAAGTGCCGGACATGTTCGAAGAAACCATGCCGGAAGTGTTCCCTGAGACCGCACCGGGGAACTTCACCTGGGACCCGACCATGGGTAAATGGGTGATGACGGTGTTCAACGACTACCAGTGGGACCTCAACTACAGCAATCCCGACGTGTTCATCGAAATGGTGGACATCATTCTGTTCTGGGCCAATCAGGGTGCGGACATCGTTCGGCTGGACGCGGTGGCCTTTCTGTGGAAAAAAATCGGCACGACCTGTCAAAACGAGCGCGAGGCGCACCTGCTGCTGCAACTGATGAAGGACTGCTGCCAGGTCACCGCCCCCGGCGTGTTGTTCATCGCCGAGGCGATTGTCGCGCCGGTTGAGATCATCAAGTACTTCGGCGAGGACGCGGTGATCGCAAAGGAATGCGAGATCGCCTACAACGCCGCCCTTATGGCCCTGCTGTGGGACGCCGTGGCCACCGCCAATGCCAAGCTGATCAACCAGGGTACGCGCAGCCTGCCCGGCAAACTGGACCGGGCGACCTGGCTGAACTACATCCGCTGCCACGACGACATCGGCCTCGGCTTCGACGACACCGACGTCTATGCCGTGGGCTACGAACCCGCACCCCATCGGCGCTTTCTGCTGGATTACTACACCGGCGCCTACGACACTTCTCCGGCCCGGGGCAAGCCCTTTGGCCGCAACGAAAAAACCGGTGATGCCCGCATTTCCGGATCATTGGCATCCCTGGCCGGTCTGGAGGCGGCGCTGGACATCGGGGATCCCCTGCAAATCGACCGTGCCGTGGACCTGGTACTCATGCTTCACAGCCTGATCATGTCCTTCGGCGGCATTCCGCTGCTCTACTACGGGGACGAGATCGGCACCCTGAACGACGTGAGTTATCTGGAAGACGTGAGCAAAGCCAACGACTCCCGCTGGATGCACCGGCCACGTATCGACTGGCAAAAGGCGGAACAGAGGCACAATCACGGCAGCGTGGAGGCGCGCCTGTTTCAGGGCCTGAAGAAAATGATCGCGGTTCGCAAAGCCACGCCGGCGTTCGCCGATTTCAACAACCGTGATCTGCTGACAGTGGACAACCCACATTTGTTTGCGTTTCTACGCACCCACCCGGACTGGCCGCGGGAATCGGTCCTGGTTGTGGCCAACTTCGACCTCCATCCCCAACACTTGGCCATGGCCGATCTGAGCAATCGCGGTTTGTTTCAGTATGGCCAACTGCTGGATCTGTACTCGGGCGGGTCGCCTGCAATATTCAAGGATGAACTGGTGATTCCACCGCGTCGTTTTTACTGGCTGACCGATCAGGGCCGCGGCGGCCTTCGATAGCCCGGCGGACGGCCTCGTTCATTCGCGCCGACCCTGCACCACACGATCCAGGATCATGGCGCAGAACAGGATCGCGAATCCGGCCAGGATGCCCTGCCCGACAGATGCGTACTGCAGCGCTTCCAGCACGTCCTCGCCCAATCCCTTGGCGCCAATCAATGAGGCGACCACGACCATGGCCAGACTGAGCATGATGGTCTGGTTGATGCCGGCAAAAATCGAAGGGGCCGCCAGCGGCAGATCCACTTTGGTCAGCAGGTACCATTTGGAAGCGCCATAGGCGATGGCGGCTTCCCGGATCGACTCCGGCACCCCGCGCATTCCCAACACGGTCAAGCGCACCACCGGGGTTCCACCGAAAATCATGGTGGTCACCACCGCCGCCGGCTTGCCGGTGCCGAAAAAGGCGATGACCGGAATCATGAACACAAAGGCCGGCATGGTCTGCATGAAATCCATGATCGGCCGGATAAAGGCATAGAAACGCGGCCGCCGGGCGCAAAACAAACCGAGGGGAATACCGAGCACGATGGAGATGCAGGCGGCGGTGCCGAGAAGGGCGAGCGTGGTCATGGCCTTTTCCCAGAAACCGAGAAAGCCCATATAGGCCAGAAACCCACCCGCCGCGATGGCCGCTCGCGGGCCGGCGGAGAGCCCGGTGAGCAGAATGATAAAGCTGGCGATCACCGGCCAGGGGGTCTCGACAAACAGGACCTCGAGGCCATCCAACACCGCTCGTATGCCATAGGTGATGAGATTGAACAGCCACTGCCCCCGGGCAATGATGAAGTTGAAAAACTGTTCGACCCAGGCGATGGCCGTCAGCCGGATGTCCGGATCAGTGGGAAAATCCGACAGCCAGGCCAATGCACCGGGCAGGCTGAAATGCACGATGCTGACGATATAAATCAGTAGCACGAAGCCGGCGCTGAGGGCGATGCGCAGCGGAGGTAGACCAAAGTCGATGCTGCGGTCGGACAACCAGTCGGAGAAGCGGCGTTCCAGCAACGGGTTGGCCATGACACCTTGCACGAGTTTGGTCAGCAGCAGCACAGCAAGGCCAAACAGAGCTACCCAGACAGCGGTGGCGTCGGCTTGCACCGCCTCGGCCCGGATGTCGCCGATCGCGGCCTCCAGGGAATCGATGGTGCGCCGAAAAACATCCACGTTATCCGCGTTATTGCTGATCGCGGCCTCCAGTTGCTGGTAACGAAAACTGAGCGTGCCCTCGATCTGCGCGATGCGTTCGCGCGCCTCGGCACCCAGATCGCCCCACATCCCACGAGCCAGCTGGATCAGCGCGAAGGCTTCCAACACAACAAAAACGAGCGCCCAGTTCCAAAGCCCGCGCATCCCGAACCAGATCGGCCCCAACAATGCAGCGGCGTAGTTGAAGGTCCAGGAAAACCCTGTTCGGGAACCGATCTGTTTAAACTGGCGTTGGTAGTAATTGGGGGACGTGGCCACGAATTCGGCCAGCAGTTGATCTTTGGTCTCGGCACTGGGGTTGGACATGGATCGGCTCGACACTGATGTTGGAAACTGAAGAATCGACAGATCACGTGGCCGTGTCCCGCGCACGGCCAGACACTCGGTCAAGCGGTTTCCGTACCTTCGATAACGGTACGCAGCAGATCGGCCCGGGTAATGACCCCGACCCGCCGCCCACGGGCATCCACCACCGCCGCGGGGTGCTCTGAATGGATGGCGCTTTCGATCAACACGCCCAGATCGGCGTCTTCCGGAAACGTTGCCGCGTCATCGCCCAAAGGCCCATGGCTCTGTTCGAACGCCTCCAGTGGTTGCATAAGCGCGTGTGCCCGAACCACTTTCAACCGCGAGATGCCCGCGACAAAATCCGACACATAATCATCGGCCGGTGTCATAACGATGTCCTCCGGGGTGCCGATCTGGACGACACGCCCGTCGCGCATGATCGCTATACGATCACCGATCCGAACCGCCTCGTCCAGGTCATGGGTGATAAACACCGTGGTCTTGTTCATGACCGAGGCCAACTTCATGAATTCGTTCTGCAACTGACGCCGAATCAAAGGATCGAGTGCGCTGAACGGCTCGTCCATGAGCAGAATCTCCGGGTCGGCCGCCAGGGCCCGCGCCAGACCGACCCGCTGCTGCATACCGCCGGACAGTTCATGGGCGAACTTGTTGCCCCAGCCGGTGAGTTCCACCATGTCGATGGTGCGCTCCGCGATCTCCATTCTCTTGTTCTTGTTGATCCCCCGGATCTCCAGGGGCATGGCCACGTTATCCAGCACCGAACGATGGGGCATCAGGGCAAAGTTCTGAAACACCATGGCGATGTGCTGATTGCGATAGCGGCGCAATGCATCCGGCGCCATGGCCATGATGTCCTCGCCGTTGACCACGATGCGGCCCGCGGTGGGTTCCAGCAGACGATTTATGTGCCGCACCAGTGTCGACTTGCCGCTGCCGGACAATCCCATGACGCAAAAAATCTCGCCTGGGCGCACGCTCATGCTGGCATCCGCCACGCCCAGGACACAATTGTATTTTTGCAGCACCTGGGTCTTGGAAATGGCGTTCTCGCGGATATCGGCGAGCGCCTCCAGCGCCCGCTCGCCGAAGATCTTCCACACCCCGGACAGCTCGATGGCGTGGTCAACTTGAGCAGTGGACTGTTGCACGCCGCGTAGTACGCCTATCCGGCTACCGGTTCCGACGACAGGCCGGAAGGCGTTCGCAGGCGTTTTGCGGCTTGACGACCCAATTCAAAGCCCGAGCCAACCGTCCACCCGTTCAGGATTCTGTGCAACCCATTCCTTGACCACCACGGCCGGGTCCTTGCCGCCCTCGATCTCGTACGCGAATCCGGACACGGTTTCGCCGTCGAGCTGCATGTTGGCAAGGAAGTCGGCTATAGCCGGCGAGCGCTCAACCAGCGATTTCGAGTAGGCAACCTGCACCTTTTTCAATGCGTCCTCGGTCATGACTTTTGATTTGCTGTACCAATCCGGATCGTCAGATGGCTGAATCGCAATGTAGTTTGCCGGATCGAAGGGCGGCTCCTCCAGACGGACAATGTCGTATTGGAACCAGATGGCGTGGGGGGAGTAGCAGTAGAACGCATAGCCAACGCCTTTCTTGATCGAGTCTCCCACCGTGGCGGTCATCACCGCCTGGTCGGCGCGGATGGGCTCCATAAACGGCAGTAGCCCGTAATCACGAACCTTGACCTCGTTTACGTTGGCCGAGGCCCAGCCCGGCGCGCCGATCCAGATCTCGCCCTTGCCGTCGCCGTCGCTGTCCATCAGCGCCGCCACCTCAGGCCGGGCGAGATCAAACACCGACGTCACGTTGTTCTGTTCGGCAAAATCCCGAGCCACGCAAAAGCTCTGTTTACCCTCGTAGTATTTGTCGGACAGCACCACCGTTCCGGCACCATCCACATACTTTTTTGTGAAGCTCTCCTGGTTGGGGAGCCACACGTCAGGGTGCACGTCGATGTCGCCACGACCCTGGTCCATAGCCTGGAAGATGCTCGCATTGTTACCCGGCACCAGGTTTGCCTGGCCACCGATGCGGCCCTCCACCACCTCTTTGATCAAATGGGCGATGGCCTGGGCGCCGGTCCAGGCCGGTGCACCAATGTTGACTTGCTCCGCCGCGATGGCGTTCGATGACGCGGCCAGACTGGCCGCCGCGCATACTGCGCCGATGAGTGTCCGCTTCATACTGTTTCCCCTATATGGTTGCCGATGACCCAGATACGGGCCGGTGACTGCTGAGAGTTCGGTCAGTGTTGCTTGTCTGATCGGTGCCGGAAAGCCCTCCGCGACGAGATTGAACAAATCGGTTCTTCCAGGCAAGCGTGAAACCGGGGGAAAGCCTGGTCGGTACGCCATGATGGCAGCGTGTCCTGGTTGAACGACCGCATCCCGCCACTCCCCCGCGCCCAAGCCGGAGCAAACCGGTGTGGGAAAATCAACCGAGCGGTGGAGCTCTGGCTGGGAACGGATCACCTGACTGCGGACCAAACCAGCGGGCCGCACTCACACTATTCGCTCATATCGTTGAGAGCATAGACCGGATCGAAAAAAATGCTGCACTCCCGCACAACGAGCCGCTGACGTCCGCCTGAACTCAAGCACCCGACTCATTCCGATGCAGTGGCTTGCTTATGCAACAGGCCGTTTGTCACGCCCACGCGGCGCGCTTCGCGGCACTGGTTCGGGCTGAGGCGGGTGTGTTCCGGCGCGGTCGATGCTTGCATGAGATTGTCGGGCTCGGTGACATGGACACCGTGATCCGATAGCAGATGGAACAGCTCATGGGCGAGGGCCACACCCGCATCCCGGGTGTAGCGTGTCACCCAGACGCTGTGACGCAAATCGGGACGCTCTCGGGTGTTGCCGGTGCCCAGGGTCATGGCGCCGAATGCGGGCTGCAGACGGGTGTCCCGCAAAAACACCACCCGACCCGGTGCCGGAGGCAGCGTCTGCAGCAGATCCAAAGCCGTTTGCCAGTCAAAGTCCAACCATCGATCCGGCGTCCGCAACCAACGGACGTCAGTGGGTCTGAACACGATGTCGCACTGCGCCAGCACATGGGCGGCCCGGTTCAGAATCGTGTCGACCCGTTCCCGGGTCCAGCCGGCTCCGTCCAGGACCACGACCGAGGGGTCCAACCAGAGTGAGTCTTTCGTGGGTGGTGCCAGCTCGTCCGATCGTTCAGGGACGGAATACGAACGCAGCACCGCTGTGTCCGATTCAGCCAGTTCGGCCACCGCCGGATTGGCAATGGTCCCTGCAGCCACCCGGCGAACACCGGCCTGGGGTTCGGCCAGCGCGAGAATGGCGGCCTTCACACGAGCGGCGTCCCAACCGGGATTGGCCTCCAGCAGACGCGCCGCCAGGGCGGTAACCCTCGGTGCCGCGTAGCTTGATCCGGACGCGGACCGGACGGTCCCGTCGAACCCAAGCACCGGTTGCAGCTCACCCGGCACGATCAGGTCGACCCGCTCGGCGCCCCAGTTCGAACCCTCGGCCAGTTGCCCGGCCCCGTCACCCGATGTCACGGTGATCAAATTGTCCAGGCCCAGAGCCGCGGGATACACCGGGTCAAGATCCAGGTCGCGGTCGTTGTTGCCGGCAGATGCGATGAACAGGATCTCGGGATGCCGGCCGGCGGCCTCGGCGAAGGCCTGCCAATCCTCGAGCCGGTTGCTGCCCAGGGACAGATTCACCACCCGCACACCCATGCCCGCGGCATGCTCAACCAGATCGGACATGCGCTCCATGGCCGGACGCGGATAACGGTACACGACCAGCCGGGAGCCCGGCGCCTCCCGCATCAGGATGCTGGCGATGCGCGTGCCGTGACGCTGAGGAAAAAACGGGGAATGGGCGGGATTGGCATCGAAAGGGCGCGCATCGTCGTCCCAGAAGTCATAGCCCAGCAGATGACCGTCGTCGTCACGGGCCAAACCTGGGGTGATTTCCGGCAGCGTGTAATTGACCCCGGAATCCACCAACGCCACGGTTACACCACCGGGATCGCGCCCCACCGGTGGCGGCGGGTCCAGCGGTTCCTGCTGTCCGGTGAACTCGAGGGCGCCATCCAGTATCAACAGATTCTGACCCTGGCCGTCGGCGGCCGGCACCAGCGCGCGGCCAAACTGTATGCGGCACTCCGGTCCCACGACGGCCAGCAATCGCGGACCGGCCTGGTCGTGGTACTCGATCTGCAATCGGCGCAGCGTGCCGCCGGGGGCAAAGTAGTCAACCCGCAGTTGCTCGCCGGCGTCATTGACCGCACCGCCCCGCCAACCCACGTCTACCCCGCGGCGTTGCCAAACCTCACGCGGCAACGCCCGAAATCCGGGCAATCGCGCCGCCAACACGCCGGGGTCCAGGCCGTCGGCCTGACAAACCGACGGAACAAGGGCCTTGATAAGCTGGGCGGCACGGTTCATCGAGTCGTCCATCAATGACTGGGCCCAGATCGCTCCGGTGAACAGCAACAGCATCAACAGTCCGGACGGCCCATATCCAGACCTGCCGGCGAAACCTGAGCGGCTTGGAACACGCATGGCGGGCACTATGGGCTTTCCCAGCGTCGGGCTGCAAGCAGTCGCCCGCGAAGACACACCGCCCAGCGAGGGCGAGCGCGCCATGATGGCTTACGCACGCAAGATCGCACGGGACGCCAACCAGGTCACGGTCGGAGACGTAGCGATGCTGAAGGCGCGTGGATTCAGTGGCGCGGAAAGCTTCGAAATTGCCGCAATCGCGGCTGCGAGATCATTTCTCACCAAGGTGATGGATGCGCTCGGGGTCCAGCCGGACTCGAGCTTTCTGGAGATGGACGAAACATTTCAACACTCGATGACCATGGGCAGACCCATAGATCCAAGCCAGACCGGGAAAGTAGCGCTTGCAACAGAGCAACCCTGACCCATTGGCGAGGATCTCTTTCCAGTCCGCAAGGGCGCACAAGCGCCCCTGCGGGCGTTCGGGTTTCGCCTGGTCTATGGCGCTACGCCACCCGACCTCTTCGTTGATGCCGTACCCGTCGACACAGCACGAATCCGGCTCACTCCACCCGGCCCGCACCCGGGTCTTGGTTGGCAGTATCCAATAAACTCAACTGTTGCTCCGATGCCGGAAGTTGATCCTCATTGGAATCAGCTTCGTGCGCAGCCTGTAAACCGGCACCAACACCGCCGTAAATCACGAGCAGTGCGAGACCTATCGCGACGGAAAAAAAGCCGTTTTGCTTGGCAATGCAACCTGTCCTTATCTCGGGGGACATGAGAGACCTCCTCTATCTGGTTGTGCGGCACATTCCTTGTGCCTTTGGTAACTTCCTGTCTACCGCCAAGTTAGGCGCAAACGGGGGCTGGCGCTGTGCGTTGCATGACAAAAAAGGTGTGAGATATTCACATATCATAGACAGCGCCGAGCCACCCGGCGCGCAGCCTGCCGATCCGGCTCTGAGCAATGACCCAAGGCGACCCCGACCGCGACGTTCTTGAAGCGGCAAGCCACTGGCTGAACCGGGGTCACAATGTGGTGTTGTTCACCGTAGGCCGAACCTGGGGCTCGTCTCCCCGCCCGCCTGGCGCCCTGCTGGCGGTGCGGGATGACGGGCGCATGGCGGGTTCGGTTTCGGGTGGCTGTGTTGAGGAGCATCTGGTGGCGCGCTGTCAGGCCGGCGAATGGCGCTCATCCCATGTGACGGGCCTGGCCTATGGGGTCGATCGGGCCGAAGCGGACCGGTTTGGGCTGCCCTGCGGTGGCCGCCTGGAGCTGGTGGTCGAAGCTCTGGACAGCGCCCAGGATCTGGCGCCGGTACTGGAAGCACTGGCAAACAGGCGGCGTGTGGCCCGGGAGGTAGACCTGATTTCCGGCGCTGTATCCATTCATCTTCTGCAGGGGGAGGCGGAATTTCAGTACGACGGGCGGCGTCTGATCAGGGTGTTCGGCCCCGGTTGGCGGGTGTTGATCATCGGCGCGGGTCAGCTTTCCCGTTACGTCGCGAGCTTCGCCGAGCCACTCGGGTTCGAGGCTCTGGTATGCGATCCGCGCCCGGAGTATGCGGACGGGTTCGATTGGAACGAGGCCCGGCTGGTGCCCGGCATGCCGGACGATGCGGCGCGGGGATTGGCGCATGACGATCGTTGCGCGGTGCTGGCACTGACCCATGATCCGCGTCTGGACGACATGGCCCTCATGGAGGCATTGCAGTCCGCCGCGTTCTACGTTGGCGCCATAGGCTCGCGTTCGAATCAGCGGGCGAGACTGACGCGTCTTGAGCAGCTGGGGCTCGACTCGGAGCAGCTGTAGGCGCTGCGCGGCCCGATCGGCCTGCCCATCGGCAGTCGAACGCCGGCCGAAATCGCGGTGCCCATCGTGGCCGAACTGGTGGCGGTACGCCGGGGCGCTGCGGGCACAGCCCGAGGCGCAGGCCGGGCGGCGGTCGCGGCAACGCCCATCCGCGGTCCAGCCCACCAGGGCAATTGACCCAGAAGGCACCGCGCCGCAGGGTTGGTGCTGCATGTGCTGCTGGGCTGGGGCGATGTGAACTACCATTCGCGCAAATGCACGGGCTATACTCAGGCCTCTAAAGCAATAAGAGCGGCCTTGGGTGAGGGTGTCGGGTGCGCTCGGCACGCCCACGGAGCCGGCATGGGCATGGTGAGGAATCCTCGATTTGGGTAGATCAGCGGGGGCAAACACACCCGCAGGCAGCGCTGTCAGAGGCCTGCCAATCTGTGCTGCACCCCTGCACCGGACAGTCGCTCGGACCGCCCGGCCCGTTTTGGTGACGCAACCAGACCGCTGCGCGAGCGCGGCCCGGGGCAACTCACTGTTTCTTTACCGATTTCGCAGGGCGCGGTCTGAACTCCCGCCCGGCATTGTTGGTGTGCTGTCCAGGCACGCAAGAGCATCCATTCCAAAGGAGAGTCCTGATGAAGCGACGTGAAATACTCAAGGGCGGCGTAGCGGGCGGCGTTGCCGCAGCCGCCGCAACCGTGGCGGCGCCAGCCATAGCCCAGGAACGAATCGAGATCGCCATGGTTTCGACCTGGCCGCGGGACTTCCCCGGGCTTGGCACCGGCGCCCAGCGGTTTGCCAAACGCATCTCCGACATGAGTGACGGCCGAATCCAGGTCGAATACTTCGCCGGTGGTGAACGCGTCAAACCGTTCGACTCATTCGACGAGGTGGCCTCGGGCAACGCCCAGATGTATCACGCCGCGGACTATTACTGGAAAGGCAAACACCCCGGCTGGGCCTACTTCACTTCGGTACCTTTTGGTCTGACTTACACCGAGATGAATGCCTGGATCCGATTCGGTGGCGGCCAGGAACTGTGGGACGAGCTGGCCGCGGACTTCGGCCTGAAAAACATGATGTGCGGCAGCACCGGCGTCCAGATGGGCGGCTGGTTCCGCAAGGAAATCAACTCCGCCGACGATTTCAAGGGCCTCAAGATGCGCATCCCCGGCCTGGGTGGTGACGTCATGGCCAAGCTGGGCGCCTCACCGGTGTCGCTGCCGGGCAGCCAGATCTACGAGAACCTGGTATCGGGTTCGATCGATGCCACCGAGTGGGTCGGACCCTGGAACGACAGCTTCATGAAATTCTATGAAGCCGCCAAGTACTATTACTTCCCAGGCATGCACGAGCCGGGCTCCATGTTGGCCGCCGGCGCCAACAAGAAGTTCTGGGACGGTCTGTCCAAGTCGGATCAGTATTTGATCGAGGCCGCGGCGGCCATGGAAAACGACGTCATGATGTCCGAATACAACGCCAAGAACGGTGAGTCGCTGGCCAAGCTGATCACCGACCAGGGCGTCGAACTGCGTGAATTCAATGACGATGTGTACGACAGCTTCGGTGAGGCGGCGGACGAGGTGTTCGACGAAGTGCAATCCCACGACGAGTTGGCGAAGCGCATTCACGA
>Ga0316187_10001952_pt1 | contig 18021 bp, 16 predicted proteins | sample CroRivburrow1_MG_FD_204927 | JGI IMG/M metagenome (GOLD analysis project Ga0316187, IMG submission 204927) | Coastal sediment microbial communities from Maine, United States - Cross River worm burrow 1 | ecosystem: Environmental > Aquatic > Marine > Coastal > Sediment | place: USA: Maine...
TCACACCAGACAAGCGTCCTTAAATAGACGGCTAAAGAGGGATGCGGGCGAACTTCAACATTGCCGCAAACTGAGCTTTTCTATTCCCGACTAAAATTGAGGGAATACAGAACTGAAACCGAGTGCTAAAATGCCATGTAGCTATCAACTTTACCCACACTGAGGAAACCACCATGAAAATCACTTCGGGTATCAAGAAAACCGTTGCTACGATTGATGAACACCACACTGTACTGGAAGCTGCCAAATTGATGACCGAGAACTATATTGGTTCGGTTGTCGTCACCAGCCATTCCAAGATTGTCGGCATCTTTACAGAGCGCGAACTGATGATGCGTGTGGTTGGCAAGGACCGGGAGCCCGCAACCGTCAAGATCAGGGATGTGATGCACACCGATCATCTCAAGGTTGGTCCCGATGCCACCTGCGATGAGGCCTTACACATGATGGAAGACAAACGATGTCGTCACTTACTGGTATTCGATGGCGATGAGTTTATTGGGCTCATCTCGCTGCGCGATATCGTTGTCCTTACCCTGCACGAGAAGGACGACCTCATCACCCAGCTTGAGGGATACATCTCCGCCACGTAAGCAACCTCCGACCAGATGATGGTTATGGGGATTTTCCCCAATCTTCATCTTTTATTAACCTACATATGCAGACTGTCTACGTCGCATCTTGTTTGCCAGCCTCGCTGACAAATATTGCTGCCGACCGGAGTCACGAAGGTTTAACGGCGCATGAAAAACAAACGAAACCAACCCCTTCTTGACGACACCTTGAGGTATCGCCATGCATGAGATGTCTCTTTGCGAAGGTGTAGTGCAGTTGATTGAGGAACAAGCACATGCGCAAAACTTCAGCAAAGTCAAAACCGTATGGCTTGAAATCGGTGAACTCGCCGGTGTTGAAACCGAGGCTATGCGTTTCAGCTTTGATGCTGTCGCCAAAGGCTCTGTGGTCGAAGGGGCTAAGCTAGAAATTATTGAAATTCCCGGCCGGGCAAGATGCCCCGCCTGCGCCCGCGACGTGCAGGTAGAAGCGCGCTACGATGATTGCCCGGCCTGCGGATATTATCCGCTGGAAATCATTGCCGGCGAAGAAATGCGAATCAAAGAACTGGAGGTGCAGTAATGTGTACTACTTGCGGCTGCGGCCAAGGTGAAACAAAGATCGAAGGCCACGAGCATGACCACGATCACCATCATCATGAAGCCCACGGGCATAGCCATGGGCATGGCGTGATTGCTGCTGCGCATGCGCCGGGCATGAGTAAGTCGCGCATTCTAAGTATCGAGCAGGACATCCTGAGCAAGAATAACGAATATGCTGCAGCCAACCGTCGCCAGTTTGCAAAGCAGGGTATGCTGGTGCTGAATCTAGTGTCCAGCCCAGGGTCAGGAAAAACCACCCTGCTTACCCATACGCTGAACCAACTGAAAGATGAGTTGCCAATGGCCGTTATCGAGGGCGATCAGCAGACCGTGCTTGATGCCGAGCGTATCCGCGCCACAGGCGCAAATGCCATTCAGATCAATACCGGCAAAGGCTGCCATCTGGATGCCCATATGGTCGGGCATGCGCTCGAAACCTTGTCGCCGGAAGAGCAAAGCGTGCTGTTCATCGAGAATGTCGGCAATCTAGTCTGTCCTGCCGCCTTCGATCTGGGCGAGGCCCACAAGGTGGTCATCCTGTCGGTCACCGAGGGCGAAGATAAACCTCTGAAATATCCGGATATGTTCCACGCCGCCGATCTGATGATCCTGAACAAGATCGACTTGCTTCCCCACCTCAACTTCGATGTGGACGCCTGCATCGGCTATGCGCGTCGGGTCAATCCCGGCATCAAAATCCTGCAACTCTCCGCCACCAGTGGCGAAGGTATGGAGAACTGGCTTTTCTGGATTAAAGCCGCACATGGCTTGTCATTGATTGGCAGCCAAGCAAACGAAAGGGTGTGACGCGATGTGCCTAGCCGTACCTGCCCGCATCGTTGAACTCAGTGGCGATACCGCCATAGTCGATCTTGATGGCATCCGCAAAGAGACTTCCACCCTGCTGCTTGATGAAGTCGCCGTTGGTGATTATGTGCTCATTCATGTTGGCTACGCCCTAGAGCGCATCGATCCGCTTGAAGCCGAGAAAACACTGGCGCTCTTTGCTGAACTGCGTGCACAGGATGCAGAGTCATGAAATACGTTGATGAGTTCCGCGATGGTGACACTGCCCGCGCACTGGCCAAAGTTATCCATGCCGAAGTAAACCCCGAACGCGACTACCGCTTGATGGAATTCTGCGGCGGCCATACCCATGCCATCTTCCGTTTCGGCATTGTCGATCTGATGCCCAAGAATATCCGTTTCATTCACGGCCCCGGCTGCCCGGTCTGCGTATTACCCGCAGGTCGCATCGAGGCGGCCATCAGGCTGGTTGAAGAACAGGATGTCATCCTCTGCACCTATGCTGACCTGATGCGCGTGCCCGCCGGCAAGCGCGACAGCCTGCAAAAAGCCAAGGCTCGCGGTGCCGATATCCGCATGATTTATTCAAGCAGCGATGCACTGGCTCTGGCCCGTGAAAATCCGGGAAAGCAGGTGGTGTTCTTTGCCATCGGCTTTGAGACCACCACCCCGCCCACCGCTGCCGCAATCAAAATCGCCCAAGCCGAAGGACTCAGCAACTTCAGCGTATTCTGCAACCACGTCGAAACACCGCCTGCCATGATGACCATCCTGACTGCTGGCGATGCAAAGATTGACGGTATCCTCGGCCCATCGCATGTCAGCACCATCATCGGCAGCCGCGCCTATGCCGAATGCTGCGACACATACCACGTACCGCTGGTGATTGCGGGCTTTGAACCATTGGATGTGATCCAGTCGGTGCTGATGCTGGTGCGCCAGATCAATACCGGAAAAGCCGTGGTGGAAAATCAATACACCCGCGCGGTCAGCGAAACAGGCAATGAAAAAGCCAAGGCACTGATGAACGAAGTGTTCGAACAGCGGGCGCTGTTCGAGTGGCGTGGACTTGGCGTGTTGCCCGATAGCGCAGTGCAAATCAGAAGCGAATTTACCGACTTCGATGCCGAGAAATGCTTCGCCATGCCGGAAATCGCCACGGCCGACATCAAGGGCTGCATCTGCCCGGCTGTTCTGCGCGGCATGAACAATCCGGACGAATGCAAACTCTTCGGCACCGCCTGCACACCCGAAGATCCGAAGGGTGCATGCATGGTGAGTTCCGAAGGAGCATGTGCCGCCTATTACAGCTATGGCAGATACAAAGCTGCCGAGGCAAGGACATGAGCAAGCTCGACACTAAGAACGGCGTCATCGAAATGGGGCACGGCAGTGGTGGCAGGACTTCAGCCGCCCTGATTGATGAACTGTTTGTCCGCCACTTCGATAATGCACTACTGGATCAGGGCAATGATCAGGCTGCATTCGATATTCCGGCCGGGCGCATGGTGATTAGCACCGATGGCCATGTGATCACGCCTCTGTTCTTTCCCGGTGGTGATATCGGCTCGCTCTCTGTCCACGGCACCGTCAACGATGTCGCCATGTCGGGTGCAAAGCCCCTCTATCTCTCTGCTTCGTTTATCCTCGAAGAAGGCTTCCCGCTCGCGGATCTGGAACGCATTGTCATCAGCATGGCGAAGGCAAGTAAGGATGCAGGTGTACCGGTTGTTACCGGCGATACCAAGGTAGTCGAACGCGGCAAAGGCGATGGTGTATTCATCACCACCACCGGTATCGGCATCGTCCCTGAAGGCATCAATATCTCAGGTGATTTGGCCCAGCCGGACGATGTCATCATTGTCAGCGGCTGCATCGGCGATCACGGCATTGCCATTCTATCCAGCCGTGAAGGACTACAATTCGCCACCACGATTGAATCCGACTCCGCTGCCCTGCATGGCCTTGTTGCTGATATGGTTGCAGCCGCGCCAGCCATTCGATGCTTGCGCGACCCGACCCGCGGCGGCCTTGCCACCACGCTCAATGAACTGGCGCGACAGTCAAAAGTGGGCATGCGCATTCGGGAAACGTCCATTCCGATCAGGGCCGAGGTTAAAGGGGCCTGCGAACTGTTGGGGCTCGATCCACTGTATATTGCCAACGAAGGCAAGCTGGTCTGTATCGTGCCCGCCAAAGATGCCGAAGCGTTATTGGCAGTGATGCACAAACATCCGCAGGGACAAACCGCCGCCATCATCGGCACGGTTTGCGAGGATGCGCAACACATGGTGATCATGGAAACCGCTTTCGGCGGCAATCGTGTGGTCGACTGGCTGGCCGGCGAACAACTGCCGCGCATTTGCTAAGGGCGAAATAGACATGGCAACTTCCATTCGTGTCCGGGGACAGGTTCAGGGCGTCGGCTTTCGCCCCTTTGTCTGGCATCTGGCCACGCAATCCGGCATCACCGGCAATGTATCCAATGATGCTGAAGGCGTGCTAATTCAAGCTTGGGGTGACCGTGCCACGCTGGCAAACTTCCAGAAACAAATATTGCAACAGGCACCAGCACTGGCACGCATCGATAGCATTGAAGATTCGCCGTTTGACGCTGAACTTACCCCCAAGGCCTTCACCATTGAGGCAAGCCCAGTTGCAGCTGGCATCACAACAGCCTCGGTGACACCCGATGCCGCCACCTGCCCACATTGTCTGACCGACATTCTGAACCCCTCGGATCGTCATCATGGTTATGCCTTCACCAGCTGCACCTACTGCGGCCCACGCCTGTCCATTGTTCGCTCCATTCCCTACGACCGAGCCAATACCAGCATGGCGCCTTTTCACATGTGTGCAGCCTGTCAGGCGGAATATAACGATCCGGCTGATCGCCGCTTCCATGCCCAGACCAATGCCTGCCCGGCATGCGGTCCGCAACTCTGGCTGGAAGACGACTCAGGTAACAAATCAGAACTGGCCTCATCCGAACAAATCATGTTGCGGACTGCCGCCTTGCTGCAAGAAGGGCATATTGTTGCTATCAAGGGGATCGGCGGCATGCATCTGGCTGTTGATGCCGGCAACGATGCTGCTGTCAGCCGCCTGCGCAGCCGCAAGCACCGCTACAACAAGGCGTTCGCGCTGATGGCTGCCGATATTGAAACCATTGCCCACTATGCAACAGTTGAAGATGCCGAAGCCCAGTTGTTGAGCTCCACGACTGCGCCAATCGTACTACTCGCACCCAACCCTGACGGCAAACAATTGCCCGAGGGAATCGCACCCGGCCAGTCTCGACTAGGCTTCATGCTTCCCTATTCGCCGCTGCATAGCCTGCTCATGCGTCAATTGAGCCGTCCCATTGTTCTGACCTCTGGCAATCGTTCCGATGAACCTCAGTGCATCGATAACGACGATGCCCGCAAACGCCTGTCCGGCATCGCTGATTATTTCCTGCTGCATGACCGCGACATCGTCAACCGACTGGATGATTCCGTGGCAGCTGTGATTGATGGCAAAGCAAGACTTCTGCGCCGCGCCCGTGGCTACGCTCCAGCCCCTATCCTATTGCATGAAAGCTTTGCAGGCGCTCCGCGCGTGCTCGCTATGGGAGGCGAGCTGAAAAACACCTTCTGCCAGCTCGACAAGGGTAAAGCGACAATCTCACAGCACCTCGGCGACCTAGAAAACGCCGCAACCCATAACGATTACCGGCAGACCCTGGGCCTGTATGCGCAGATGTTCGGCTTCGAACCTGAAGCCATCGCCGTGGATATGCATCCGGACTATTTCTCCACACGCCATGGTCATGGCATGGCTGATGATTCCGACCTGCCACTGATCGCGGTACAACACCATCACGCCCATGTGGCTGCTGCATTGGCCGAACACCAACTCCCCCTCGATACCCCCCAGGTACTGGGTGTTGCACTGGATGGCCTCGGCTTTGGCGAGGACGGCACGATCTGGGGTGGCGAATTTCTGTACGCCGATTTTGCAAGCAGCAAACGACTCGCTTGCTTCCAGCCTGTACCCATGCCGGGCGGTACACAGTCTATTCTTGAACCATGGCGCAACACATTCGCCCACCTGCATGCGCTCGGATGGGAAGAAATTGAAACAGCTTTCGGTGAAACTGATATCGTGCATTTTCTTTCCGACAAACCAATCCCGCTTTTGAGCAGCATGATTGACAGAAAGCTGAACTCTCCCCTCACCTCATCCTGCGGCCGTCTGTTCGATGCTGTCGCAGCAGCTGTTGGCATCTGTCGAGAGCACGCTGGATATGAAGGCCAGGCAGCCATCGAGCTTGAAACTTTAGCGCAACAAGCCTTCAGCATGCAATTACAACCTTATCCCTACAACTTTGAGGATGGGGCCGACGACATCATACGCATTAACTGGCAACCCATGTGGCGCTTGCTGCTCGACGAACTTCAGCAAGGTATTGAGCGACCGGTTATCTCTGCTCGTTTTCATCGTACGGTTGCAGATGCAATCAGTACGTTGAGCCAACGGCTATGTCATACCTATGGCATCGATACTGTGGTGCTATGCGGTGGGGCGTTCCAAAATAAGCTGCTTCTGGAAAATGTGGCATCAGAATTGCTCAACATTGGCCAAAAAGTACTGATTTCTCAGCAACTACCCGCCAACGATGGTGGCATATGTCTTGGTCAGGCGGTGATTGCTGCAGCCAAAGTTTTAAAGGAAAAGCAATATGATTGAAATACTGCTGATGGGTTTCCTGCTGGGTATGCGCCATGCCATGGAGTCCGATCATGTGGCAGCTGTGGCCTCGCTGGTCACCAAATCGCCATCCATGCGCGAATCGCTCCGCCTGGGTTCGTTATGGGGATTAGGACACACAGTGACACTGTTCATCTTCGGTTCGGCAGTCATGCTGCTCGACCATGTGATTCCAGAGCGCATGGCGATGATGCTGGAATTCGCCGTCGGCATCATGCTGGTCGTGCTGGGCATTGATGTTGTACGGCGCTTCATGCGCGAACGGGTGCATGTTCACGCCCATCGTCATGCTGATGGCACCCTGCATTTTCATGCCCATGCTCATGCCGACGACACCAATCACGATAAACTCAGCCATGAGCACACACATACTGAACGCTTCCCGCTACGCGCCCTGCTCGTCGGCATCATGCACGGCATGGCAGGTTCCGCCGCACTCATCGTGCTGACCCTGCAAACCGTTCAATCCTTCGGCATGGGCCTCATATATATAACTCTGTTCGGACTGGGGTCGATTGGTGGCATGGCCGCCCTTTCCATGGCCATCATGCTGCCACTGCGAATCTCATCCAGCCGCTACGCCCGGCTGCACCAGTATCTGCAATTCAGCATTGGTACGGCGGCGATTATTCTGGGTATCAGCCTGATGTTTGAGATTGGCAACAGCGGGCAAATGCTATGAATGATTACTTTTTAGAAACAAGCAAAAAAGCGCTATTCCCCCCTTTATTTTACGGTTGTTTTTTTATATCATGCACACGCTTCAAAGGAGACCCTCATGCATTCGAATAAAGGGCCAGACAACAACACTGGCTCCCCTACGCAACAAGGTGGCGACAACCATCTGTTGCACCGACTTTACGAGCTACAACAAGATTTAAAACATATCCCTAAGCAGGCCATTCTCGATCTGGCCAGTGAATTGAAACTTCCCATCAGCCAAGTCGAATCGGTGGTGGATTTCTATTCATTCTTCCACCGTACTCCGCGTGGCCGTTACGACATCCTGTTCAGTAACTGTACCAGTTGCGGCGATATAGCGATGATGAACGCGCTGTGCGAACAGCTGGGCGTTTCCGCTGGTATCACCCGTGACGATGGCGTAGTCAGTATCACTTCCACCTCGTGCATCGGCATGTGCGATCAGGGGGCAGCGCTGCTGGTCAACGGGCACACCCTCATCAAGCTCACCAAGCGCCGTCTTGAGCAGATTGCCGAACAGGTCGAAGCTGGTGCGCCGGTCGAACAATGGCCCGTTGAATGGTTCCGCGTGCAGGACAATGTGCGCAAGAATGGCCTATTACTGGGCACGGGTTTTGAAGCTGGTTCGGGCCTACTTTCAGCCATCCAGCAAGGGCCCGAAGAGCTGCTTGAAGAAATCACCAAATCAGGTCTGCGTGGTCGCGGTGGTGCTGGTTTCAGCACCGGCATGAAATGGAAATTCTGTCGCGCAGCCACAGGCGATGCTCACTATGTCATCTGCAATGCAGATGAAGGCGAGCCCGGCACGTTCAAGGATCGCATTCTGCTGACCAGTCATGCACACGAAGTCTTTGAGGGCATGACCCTTTGCGGCTATATCATTGGCGCACAAAAAGGTTACCTCTATCTGCGTGGTGAATATCGTTACATGCTGCCGGAATTGCGCGCCGTATTAAAACGCCGCCACAAGGCCAAGCTGCTGGGAGAGAATATTCTCGGGCAGCAGGGATTTCATTTCGACATCGAAATCATTATCGGTGCCGGCGCCTACATCTGTGGCGAGGAATCGGCTCTGATTGAATCGATGGAGCAGAAACGCGGTGTACCACGTGTGCGCCCACCCTTCCCTGTCACCAAGGGTTATCTTGATCAACCCACCGTGGTCAACAACGTCGAAACGCTGGCTGCGGCGGCACAGATCGCGGTGCATGGCAGTCAATGGTTTGCCGGACACGGCTCGGATAAATCGGCAGGCAGCAAGATTCTGAGTATCAGCGGTGATTGCACCACACCAGGCGCCTATGAATATGCCTTCGGTGTGAGCATTCAGCGTATCCTCGATGATTGCGGTGCCGAAGAAGTGCAAGCGGTGCAGGTTGGCGGACCATCCGGCACATTGATTGCACCTGATGAATTCGATCGCAAGCTCGGCTTCGAGGATCTGGCAACAGGTGGCTCATTCATGATTTATGGGAAAGACAGTGATCTGCTGGAAGTTGTGCGGAATTTCGCGCATTTCTTCGCCCATGAAAGCTGTGGCTTCTGTACCCCTTGCCGGGTGGGAACCACGCTGCTGAAGAACGGTCTGGATAAAATCGCCAAAGGTCATGGCACGCAATACGACGTCGATGAGATGTTCCGCATGGCTACCATGGTCAAGCGCCGTTCGCACTGTGGCTTGGGACAAACCGCACCTAACCCTATTCTTGATGCGCTCAAACGCTTTCCGGATATATTCGAAAGCCGGCTGGTGCACAGCGAATTCGAACCACACTTTGATCTGGATGCATCGCTTGAAGAAGCACGCCAGATCAGCCATCGGGATGATGCGGAGGCCCATTTAGTATGAGTGAAGAAATTAAAAACACCATTACCATAGATGGTAAGGAGATTCCCTTCGAAGAAGGGCAGACGATCATGGACGCGGCACTGGCTGCAGACATCTATATTCCGCACCTATGCCATCGCCCCGGCCTGAAACCGCACGGCAGCTGCAAGCTGTGCACAGTCGATGTTAACGGACGCAGCGCTTCGGCCTGCACCCTGCCGGCAGCAAGTGGACAAGAGATCGGCAATAACACCGAGGCGCTTACCGAGGTCCGCAAAACCATTACCCAGATGCTGTTTGTCGAAGGTAATCATTTTTGCCCGGCCTGCGAGAAGACAGGCGACTGCACCCTACAAGCCGTGGGCTATCATCTGGACATGCTCGACGGGCACTTCCCGCAGTTCTACCCGCGCCGTGAGCTGGATGCTTCGCACGAAAGCATCGTACTGGATCGCGACCGCTGCATTATGTGCGAGCTGTGCGTCCGTGCCAGCCGTGAGGTGGATGGCAAGGATGTCTTTGCCATCACCGGTCGCGGTATTGATGCCAAGCTGATCGTCAACTCAGAAAGCGGAAAACTCGCCGATACCGATATCACCACCGACGACCTGGCAGCGCATATCTGCCCGGTCGGCGCCATCCTGATCAAGGAGCACGGCTATGAAACACCGATCGGCCGCCGCACCTTCGATCTACACACGATTGCCGAACCCGGTCTGGAACCGGTTATTCTGCGTAAAGGAAAGCATGCTGATGAGCACTAAGAAGAAAGTCCGTGTAGCCACAACGTCTCTGGCAGGCTGCTTCGGCTGCCATATGTCTTTCCTTGATATCGACGAGGCAATTGTCGGCCTGATTGAGAAAGTGGAGTTCAGTCGTTCACCGATCAACGACATCAAGCACTGCTCGCCGGACTGTGATATCGGCCTGATCGAAGGCGGCCTGTGCAATGCCGAAAATGTGCATGTACTCAAGGAATTCCGTGAGAACTGCAAGATTGTCATTGCCGTCGGTGCTTGCGCCATCAATGGCGGTGTTCCGGCCATGCGTAACCACTTCACCCTCAAGGAATGTCTCGAAGAAGCCTATCTGGATGGCGTCGGCGTTGAGAATCCGATGATTCCCGACGATGTCGAGTTGCCGCTGTTGCTGTCCAAGGTGCATCCGATCCATGAGGTTGTGCATGTAGATTATTATTTGCCCGGTTGCCCGCCGCCGGCCGATGCCTTTTTGAAGGTACTCACCGACCTGCTTGAAGGTAAAGAGCCGAGCCTTCCCAAAGAGATTTTGCATTACGACTGAGAACCTGACACGTTTTTGAATCAAGGAGATATATATGAGTGAACAAATGCGCCGAGTGGCCATTGATCCGGTAACACGTGTCGAGGGGCACGGAAAAATAACCCTGCTGCAGGATGCAGACAATCGCGTGCATGAAGCACGCCTGCATATTGTCGAATTCCGTGGTTTTGAGAAATTCATTCAGGGCCGCCCATACTGGGAAGTCTCGACCTTCGTGCAGCGCCTGTGCGGCATCTGCCCGGTGTCCCATCATTTGGCGGCCGCCAAGGCCATCGATCAACTGGTCGGTGTGGAAGAACTGACTCCAAGCAGCCTCAAGCTGCGCCAGTTGCTGCATTTCGGGCAGACCCTGCAATCGCATGCCCTGCACTTCTTCCACCTGAGCTCTCCCGATCTGCTGTTCGGATTCGGCTCTGATGTAGCCAAGCGCAATATTATCGGCGTTATCGAGGCGCATCCGGAGACAGCCGTTAAGGGCGTGAAGCTGCGCAAATACGGCCAGCAGGTGATTGCCGCTATTTCCGGCAAACGCGTGCATGGATCGGCCGCTGTTCCCGGTGGCATGAACAAGTCACTCACCAAAGAGGAGCGCAAGGTTCTACTGGCTGATATCAAGGATATTATCGCCTGGTCAGAGGAAGCCGTGAGTCTGAATGAACAGATTCATATGGCACATCCTGAGAATCATGATTTCGGCAAGCTGAACACCAATTTCCTGGGCATGATCAGCCCCAAGGGTGAGCTGGAACTGTATCACGGTGGGCTGCGCGCCCGTGCCCCCGATGGTTCAACGCTTTTCGACCAGTTCGATTATCGCGGCTATCAGGACATCATCCGTGAAGAGGTGCGTTCGTGGAGCTATATGAAGTTCCCTTACCTGACCTCGCTGGGTAAGGAAGAAGGCTGGTATCGCGTGGGTCCGCTGGCCCGCGTCAACAACTGTGATTCGATCAGCACACCGCTGGCCGAGGCTGCACGCAAGCGCTTCAAGGCTTTTGCCAATGGCAGCTTCGTGCAGGACACACTGGCCTATCACTGGGCACGCATGATCGAAGTGCTGTATTGCGCTGAATCCATCGAGCTATTGCTTAATGATGAAGATATCTCAGGCGATGATCTTGTGGTCACCGGCGAGAAGCGCAGTGAGGGCATCGGTGTCATCGAAGCGCCACGCGGCACACTCTTCCATCACTACAAGATTGATGAAGAGGGTATGATTGAGAAGGCCAATCTGATTGTTTCGACAACCAGTAATAATCAGGCGATGAACGAATCGGTACGCTCCGTGGCCGACCAATACATCGACGGCAACGAAATCACCGAAGGCCTGCTCAACCACCTTGAAGTGGCTGTGCGTGCCTACGATCCGTGCTTGTCCTGTGCCACGCATGCCATGGGCAAGATGCCGCTTCAGGTTGAACTGGTGAATGCCGATGGTCAGCTCGTGGATCGCCTAACCAAGGGTAGTAACGGCAGCATCGAGCGTTCTTCCTGAGTGGCAACTTGAGCAGCGTTCAACCTGTTCTGATTTTTGGTTACGGCAATCCGGGCCGGGGCGATGATGCCCTAGGCCCGGAAGTCGTTGCTGCCATCGAGGCAGAAAATCATTCCGATGCCCGATACCCGCTCGTCGAAACGCAAAGCGATATGCAGTTGCAGGTCGAGCACGTCATGGATCTTGCGGGCCGTGAACGCGTCCTGTTTGTCGATGCCGATATGGCCTGCACCGAACCCTATACATTCAACACTCTGGAGCCGGAAAAAGACGGCAGCTACACCAGCCATGCCATGACACCGGGCGCCCTGCTGCATGCCTACAAGAAAGTGTATGGAACCGATGCACCGCCCGCCTATATGCTGCGCATCCGCGGTTACGATTTTGAGCTGGGTGACCCCATGGGTGAACCAGCCACTACCAACCTCACCTCAGCCATGGAGCTAGTGAAGAAGCTTTGTACAAACAGCAGTGAAGAATACTGGGTTCAACACTTCACCAATACAGGCTCACAAGGCACGCAGGAGCCCTCCTGCCGCCTTCCCGGCTGTGGCGGCTATACCTTACCCACAAACATCGAACGCAGCGACTAGCCTATACCTCAAGGGTTATTTCTGAGCCCTGACTGTCCTCTGGCGATGTTTCTCAATACGCCGCACAAATACCTTTTCGATTTCAACCAAGAACAGAACCGATGACGAAATAGCGATGATTTTAGCCCACTGCAGCATGCTGATATCGGCACTGCCGAACAGCACCTGGGCCGGGGGGAAATAAGTGAAAACCAACTGGAAAAAAACCAACACGCCAATCGCCCACAAGACATAGCGATTGCCGAACAGGCCCTGACGATTGAGCACCGGAAGATTGATATATCTGGAATTAAATACATAGAATATTTCAAACATGACCAGCGTATTCACGGCAATGGTCCGTGCCTCCTCAATCGACACCCCCTGCGTCCGCTCCCAGAAGAAGAGCCCGAAGGTGCCTGTCACCAGAATCAGGGATACAAAAATAATGCGCCAGATGAAGAAAGCCGAGAGCAATGGCTCTGCAGGACTTCTTGGTGGACGCTGCATCACATTGGCTTCGGGCGGTTCAAAAGCCAGTGCCAATGCCAGCGTCACGGCCGTGATCATGTTCACCCACAGAATCTGCACAGGGGTAATGGGCAGCATCGTACCGAGCATGATGGCGGCAATAATGGTCAGCGCCTCGCCACCATTGGTCGGCAAAATAAACAGAATCGATTTCTTGATATTGTCATAAACAGTGCGCCCTTCTTCTACAGCATGGGTGATCGAGGCGAAATTATCATCCGCCAACACCATTTCAGCAGCTTCCTTGGCCACCTCGGTGCCATTGCGCCCCATGGCCACTCCGACATCGGCCCGCTTCAGGGCGGGTGCATCATTCACGCCATCGCCTGTCATCGCCACCACGCTTCCATTGGCCTGCAAGGCTTTCACCAGCCTCAACTTATGCTCAGGGCTTGAGCGGGCGAAGATATCCACACGCTTGACCACATCGCGCAAGGCTTCATCCGTCAGTTCCTCAATCTCATGCCCGCTGATCACCGACACGCCATCACCCAGCTTCATCTGCCTACCGATGGCTGCTGCGGTAATCGCATGATCTCCGGTAATCATTTTCACTGTGATCCCAGCTGTCCTGCAACGGGATATGGCAGCGATGGCTTCATCTCTCGGCGGATCAATCATGCCCACAAAGCCCAGCAAGCTCAGACCGACCTCCAGATCGGCATGGCGCAATTCGCCTCGATTTACCTCGGAGGTCTGGTATGCGATCGCCAACACCCGCTGCCCCTTGCTGGCCAGCTTCTCCGTGGCCTTGTCCCAGTATTGCCGATCAAGCGGTACATCCTCACCGCGCTGACGCTGATGCTTGCACAGGCTGAGAATCCGTTCGGGAGCACCCTTGATGTAGATGAATTCGTGACCGGCATGATCGTGATGCAGCGAGGCCATAAAGCGGTGTTCGGATTCAAAGGGAATCACATCGATACGAGGCCATTGCTTGCTCAGGAAGGCCGGATCCAGGCCGGCCTTGCAGGCCAATGTCACCAGCGCCCCTTCGGTGGGATTGCCGTGAATCGTCCATTGCTCATCCACTTGCGAAAGACTTGCGTCATTGCATAAGGCGGCAGCACGAATCAATTCATGTAAAACCGGATACGCTTGCAGCTCAACATCCGTCCCGTTGGAAGAGATGGAGCCATGCGGATCGTATCCAGCACCACCAATCTGGAATTGGTGTTCGGATGTCACGATGGACTGAACAGTCATTTCATTCTTGGTCAGCGTGCCTGTTTTATCCGAGCAGATCACCATCACCGAACCGAGGGTTTCAACTGCCAGCAAGCGGCGAATAATGGCGTTTCGCTTTGCCATACGCTGTACCCCGATGGCCAGGGTGATGGTCATAATGGCAGGCAGGCCTTCGGGAATCGCCGCAACGGCAAGTCCTACAGCAGCCATGAACATATCGCTTGCGGTATAATCGCGAAACAGCACCCCAAAAGCGAAGGTCATCGCTGCAATCACAGCTATCGCTACGGTTAGCCACTGCCCGAAACGGGATATCTGGCGCATCAAAGGGGTGTCCAGAATCTCCACATGCTCAAGTAAAGAACTGATACGTCCTATTTCTGTTTTATTCCCTGTTGCGACAACGATCCCGTTTGCCTGACCGTAGGTCGTCAGGGTTCCCGAAAAGGCCATGCCAAACCGGTCCCCTGGCAATGCCTCTTCATCCACTGCGCCTTCAGCCTTTTCAGCCGGAACCGATTCACCTGTGAGAATCGATTCATCAATCTGCAGGTTCTTGATGGCAAACAAGCGAAGATCGGCCGGAACCTTGTCGCCTGAGTGCAACTGGACGATATCCCCCGGAACCAGATCTTCGGCCTTAATATTCTTGACCACGCCGTTGCGCAACGCGGAGGCGTGCTGGGAGAGCATATTGCGAATCGCATCAAGTGCCTTTTCGGCCTTGCCCTCCTGAATAAAACCGATGAGCGCATTGAGCAGCACAACGGCGACAATCACCCCACTATCCACCCAATGCTCAAGGAATGCGGTCATCACTGCGGCAATAAGCAAAACATAGATCAAGGTATTATTGAACTGGGCAAGAAAGCGCATCAGTGAGCTGCGCTGTTTGGCTGCCTGCAGCCGGTTTGGCCCATACTGTTCGAGTCTGGCCGCTGCTTCTTCCGGGCTCAGTCCTTGCGCGCGACTCTCCAACGTCTGGAAAACCGTTTCGACCTCCAGCGCATGCCAGTCGGTCCGGGTGATATCAGGCGTATTCATCTCCATCCATCATATCAGATTTATCGATGCAAAACACAACCACATTTAGGCCGGATGGATCAATCAGAGCGGATGCAGACAGGCAACCTTATGCTCTCCGTCCGATAGACGGGCATCAAACCCTGCACAATCGGCCTGTGCAAACGGGCAACGCAGACGGAAGGCACAACCCGATTCAGCCACCCCTTCATCGCTGCGTACGATTTCCTCACCCTCGGCATGGCGCTGTGAGGGATGCTCAACAGGACGCGCCGCCAACAGTTCGCGGGTGTAGGGATGCCTGGGATGGGCGTACACATCCTCGACTGTTCCCTGCTCGACGATGAATCCGGCAAACATCACGGCCACACGATCAGCCACATGACGCACCACCGAAAGATCATGCGAGATAAACAGATAGGCCAGCTGATGCTCCTTCTGCAATTCGCCCAATAGATTGAGAATCTGTGCCTGCACCGACACATCGAGAGCCGATACCGGCTCATCGAGCACCAGCAACTCGGGGGAAACAGCCAAAGCACGGGCAATACCGATACGCTGCCGCTGACCACCAGAAAACTGATGCGGATAACGCTCCAGCACGCTTTCATCCATACCGCACTGGGCAAGGATATCGGTCACCTTCTGGCGCCGCTGGCTGCCATTGAGTTCCGGCGCATGCACGCGCAAGCCCTCGCCAACCGAATCGACAATCTTCATGCGCGGATTCAGGCTGGCGAACGGGTCCTGAAACACCATCTGCATATGTCGGCGTTTTTTGCGCAGCGCTTTGCCCTTGAGCCCAGATACATCCTCACCAAGCAGGGATATGCGTCCTTGATCGGCTTCAATCAGGCGCATCACTAAGCGTGCCGTGGTGGATTTACCGCTGCCCGATTCGCCAACGATGGCCAGGGTTTCCCCCTTTGCCAACTCGAAACTCACGTTGTTCACCGCATGCGTTATCCGGCGCACCCCGCTCCACATGCCACCAGAGGCGAATGATTTACTTAAGCCTTCAACCTTGAGCAGGCTCATTGCATCGCCTCCACAGCCTTGGGAGCCGCATCGCCGTGCACACAACGCGCCAGATGCTTGCCTTTACTCCAGGCATCTTCCTTCACCTCGGCCTTGCATGCTTCATCGGCCAAGGGACAGCGCTCAGCAAAACGACAACCCACAGGCCAAAGTCCGGGCTGTGGTACCTGTCCGGGAATGGCGGGAAGCTTCTTATCCTTACCGCTAGCATCCGGTCTGCAATGCATCAGGGCGCGGGTGTAGGGATGGGCTGGATAATCGAAGATATCGGCCACCGGCCCGCGCTCGACGATATGCCCGGCATACATCACCGCCACTTCATCACACAGCTCGGCCACCAGTCCGAAATCGTGGGTCACCAGCAGCATGCCCATGCCGCGCTTCTCCTGCAGCCTGCGCAGCAGATCGATGATGCGTTTCTGTACCGAGACATCGAGTGCAGTGGTCGGCTCATCGGCAATGATGTAATCAGGATCGGCGGCCATGGCCATGGCAATCAGCACACGCTGGCGCATGCCACCGGATAATGAATCGGGATACTGGCGCAGCAATTCGGCACCATCGCGCAGGCCGACGTCAGCCAGTAATTTTACAGCACGGGCTGCTGCTTCATCTTTGCTCAAATCCAGATGCAGGCGAATCACCTCGGTGAGCTGGGCACCGATAGAAAACACCGGATTAAGGGCCGTCATCGGCTCCTGAAAAATCATCGAAATGCGCCCGCCGCGCACCTTGCGTAACTCCGGCTCGGCCAAGGCAAACACATCCGTCTCATCAAGCAGTACCTTACCAGCCGTGCGCACAATACCCTGCGATTCGCCCAAGCGAAGAACGGCCTGTGCGGTCAGGGTCTTACCGCAACCGGATTCGCCGACCAGTCCCAGCACATGGCCGGGCGCAAGACTCAACGACACATCGCTGACCGCCGGTTTGTCGCCGTCGACTGATGGAACAGCCAGAGAAAGATGCTCGATTTTCAGCATATGCGGAGTGTGGCGGATACACGCGCTTCTTTCCAGCGCTGCTAGCAAAACCAGCGCCTGTGACCTGGGGCACTGCTGAATTTCCCGATTCGGTAACTATGTACATCATGAAACGCGCTATTTATATCCCGCTTTTGCTTGCAGCACTGAACCTCTCAGGCTGCGTAGCCGTCACGGCTGTCTCCGCATTGCCCGGCGCATTGATTGGCGTGGCGAAAAGCCAGTTTAGCGGAGAAGAAGAAAGCTTTCCGCGCAATATCGAATCGACTGCTGCCGCTGTTCAGCTAAGTCTGCAAAGCATGAAACTCGATGCCGATGTGCTGGAAATTCGGGACAATGGCTACAGCATCGCTTTTGGCAACGAGAACATCAAAGGCAAGATCAAACTAGAAAAGATGACACCCAAGCTGACCACCATGCGCATCAGGGTACGCAACAAGATGCGCGAGGCTTCGGTGGAGCGTGCCATTATCGAATCGGTGCGCAGCAAGCTGGCGCGCGTCGGCAGAAAGCAACGCTTTTCCCTGAAAGGCTATGGCAGGCTGAGGGCCAAGCCGGACAGACAAACCGCCAAGCTTGGCTGGTATCGCCAGTCAGCGGATCTGGATACGCATCGCAACGGCAAATCGGACTGGTTCAGGCT
>Ga0316187_10001953_pt1 | contig 18005 bp, 15 predicted proteins | sample CroRivburrow1_MG_FD_204927 | JGI IMG/M metagenome (GOLD analysis project Ga0316187, IMG submission 204927) | Coastal sediment microbial communities from Maine, United States - Cross River worm burrow 1 | ecosystem: Environmental > Aquatic > Marine > Coastal > Sediment | place: USA: Maine...
CGCCACAATGGCCGTCAGGTCAGCGGCCCGTTCTTCACCCAGCACCTCGGCCAGCGTCCGCTGGATCTCGAAGGCACCGGTGGCTGGTGCAGCAGCCGCCTCAGCGGCTGAGGCGCTGACAGCGACCGCCAACAGGAAGCAGAGAACTTCTCGGAACATCCCCGAATTCTAAACCGGTTTGTCATTCTGACGTCCAGACGCCACCATCGGAGTCGGACGATGTGTTGCGGGATTAAGGCAGGGGGCACCATGACTGAGCAGATGCGGGACGAACACCCATTCGGCTTTCACACCCGAGCGGTGCATGCAGGCGCCAGACCGGATCCTGGCAATGGCGCACGCGCTTTGCCGATCTTCCAGACCACGAGCTACGTCTTCGAGGATTCCGAATCCGCCGCCGCTTACTTCAACCTGCAGGAGTACGGCAACACTTACGCCCGGATCATGAATCCGACCGTGGCGGCATTCGAGGAACGGCTGGCAAATCTGGATGGCGGTGTAGGGGCGGTGGCCTTCGCCAGCGGCCTGGCGGCCCAGTCCGCCGCTTTCTTCACCCTGCTCAATCCCGGCGATCATGTGGTGGCGTCGCAGGCCCTGTACGGGGGCTCGGTGACCCAGCTCAAGCATTTCCTGCGCAAGCTCTCCGTGCAGCTCACCTTCGTGGATCCCGACGATCCGGCCGCCTGGCGTGCTGCGCTCAAAGACAACACCAAGCTCCTGTTCGCCGAGACCATCGGCAACCCGGGCGGCAACGTGCTCGACATCGAAGCCGTCGCGGAGATCGCGCACGGGCACCAGACCCCGCTCATGGTCGACAACACTTTCGCCACGCCGTATCTCTGCCGACCGCTGGAGTGGGGCGCGGACATCGTCGTTTATTCCGCGACGAAGTTTCTCGGCGGCCACGGCACCAGCCTCGGCGGCGCGGTGATCGAATCCGGCCAGTTCGACTGGTCGAACGGCCGCTTTCCGGTGATCGCCGAGCCATCGCCCGCCTATCACGGGCTCGCTTTTCACGAGACCTTCGGCACCTTCGGCTACCTGATGAAGCTGCGCGCGGAAACGCTCCGCGACCTGGGCGCGGCGCTGTCGCCCTTCAACGCCTTTCTGCTGGCGCAGGGGCTGGAGACTTTGCCGCTGCGCATGCGCGCGCATGTGGCCAATGCGCAAACCGTTGCCCGGTATCTGGCCGACCACCCGCAGGTGCGCTCGGTGAGCTATCCCGGCCTGGCGGAGAGCCGCTACCAGCCGCTTGTGCAGAAGTACCTCCCGGGTGGTCCCGGCGCCGTGTTCTGCTTTGATCTGGCGGGTGGCCGTTCGGCCGGCGTGCGCTTCATCGAGCACCTGAATCTCTTCAGTCACCTGGCCAACGTGGGTGACGCCAAATCCCTGGTGATCCATCCGGCCACCACCACCCACCGACAGCTGTCCGATGAGGAGCTCCAGGCCGCCGGCATCGGCCCAGGCACCATTCGCCTCTCCATCGGCATCGAGGACGCCAGCGATCTGATCTGGGATCTGGAGCAGGGCTTTGCCGCCGCAGGAGAAGACGAATGAATCTGGCTGATCATCAGGATCCCGAGACCATTCAGCGCGCTCTGCAGCAGAAGCGGGTTGCCGTGGTGGGCATGTCCGGCAACGAGCTGCGGGCCAGCAACTTCGTCGGCTTCTACCTCAAGCGGCACGGCTATGAGGTGGTGCCAGTGAATCCCCGTGAAACGGAGATCTATGGCCTGAGATCTTACCCGGACCTCGAGGCGATCCCCGAGCCGGTTGGCGTGGTGGACGTTTTCCGGGATCCGGCAGCCGTACCGGACATCGCCCGCCAGGCGGTTGCCATCGGGGCCAGGTTTCTCTGGCTGCAATTCGGCGTGATCAGCGAAGAAGGCATCGAAATTGCCCTTTCCGGCGGCATGGAGGTGATCGTCGACAAGTGCATCAAGATCGAGCACGCCCGCTATCGTGGCCGCATGCACTGGCTGGGCTTCAACAGCGGCACGGTCAGCGCCCGACGCAATCTTCCTGACTGATCCGCCCGGAAAAACCCGCAAAACACGGGGTTTTTCCGGGTTCTGCCACTTCCAGGCCGGGATTCACAGCTTATCCACAAGCGGTGACAGCGCCTGCGACCTAGCATCTCCTCACCCCAAATAGACGTACCGGACACCTAGATCCGGCAAGCAGTACCCCATGATCGGCTCCCACTTCCCCCCAGAAGCCGAGGAGAGCCGGCACGATTCGCGTCCAGCGGGCGCGCGTCGTGTCTGTTTTTCTCTTTCCCGCAGCGGCAAGCTGCCAATCGCCATCGCTCTGACCGCCTCGCTCGCCGCCTGCACGGGCGAGGTCAGCACCCGTCCGTCGGGAGAGCTCGGACCTCGCACCCTGAGCGGCTACGTCGGCAGCCCCTCGCTGACGGACGCCACCGTGACCCTGCGTATCGATGATGGCGTCAGCACCATCTCTGCCCGTTCCGACGATCAGGCCAGCTACTCAATGACCGTGGACAAGTCTTTGGGACTGCCTGTCGAAGTCCAGGTGGAGGGGGGCACCGACCTTCTCACGGGCGAAGCCAATGACAGCGTCCTCTCAGCCCTGTCCTTCGACGAAAACACGAATTCACTGAGCGTCAGCCATCTTTCCAGCCTGGCCATGCGCATGGCCAGCTGCCGAGGCACACCGGACGAGACGGCGCTCGCGGATGCCTGGCGCCGGATTCAGAATCGCAGCGGGATGACCGCCCTGCCCGATTCGCCCGAGCTCACGACCAGCGCGCAGGCAGCCATCATGCGGGCCGACCTGATCCTGGAAGAAAGCATCGATCGAACCCGCCTTGCGCTTGCTGGCGTGGAAACGCTGAATGCCGGAGACGTGCTCGATGCGATTGCCTGCGACCTGGCCGACGATGACCGGCTGAACGGGAGCAACGCAGAAGTGGACGTGCGGCGCCTTGTCACGTTCCGCGCTGCGGAGGCCGCGGTGATTCTGGAATTCGTGGCCGATACACCGTACCTGGCTGGCGCGCCGGCAAGCAGCGCCATCAACGCGTTGCTGAGACAGGTCAGCGAAGATTCGAATGCCGACCTCGCGGCGCTACCGGTGCAGCCGGCACTGATCGCTGCCGCGGAGCGGCACCTGATTCTCCTGCAGACCGAATTCCCGGATGCGATGTGGGTCGACCTTCTGCTGAGTCTCTTTTCAGGCAACCCGGAAGCGGCTGTGACCGAGACGCTCACCGCCAGCCATCTGATCCGCCTCTGGGCGCTGCCGGAGCAGGTCGCGCTCACAGATACCGGCACCATCGACCGCCTGCAGGCAGCCGCCGCAGGGCAAACCAGCTCCCGTCTGCCTATTGTCGCGTTGTCCGCAGACCCGGCTTCGGTGAGTGAGGGCGAAACCAGTCGCCTTTCCTGGGCAGCCAGCGATGCGGATCTCTGCATCGCATCTGGTGCCTGGTCTGGCAATCGAGCCGTGCAGGGCGCGGCAACCACATCCCCACTGAACACCTCGGCGGAATTCCGACTCGCCTGCATCGGCCTTGCCGGCCTGGCGGAAGCGGTCGCCCAGGTGGCTGTGGTCGACGCTGCCGAGCGCCCGCTGATCAGTCTTTCCGCAGACAGTCCGGGCGTCGTCGAAGGCAACGCCACGATACTGCGCTGGACATCCAGCAACGCCACCGCCTGCCGGGCATCCGGGGCCTGGTCCGGAAGCGTACCGGTGGTCGGCGCTCGAACCACCGGCACACTTTCCGACACCTCAGACTTCAGTCTGACCTGCACCGGCCCGGGCGGCAGCGACGCCGCGACGCTGCGGATCACGGTGACGCCCGCGCCGGAGCCTGATCCAGGCCCAGACCCAGATCCAGACCCAGATCCAGACCCAGATCCAGGCCCAGACCCAGGCCCAGGCCCAGACCCAGACCCGGATCCAGGCCCAGAACCCGGCCCCGATCCAGAACCGGAGCCCGCACCCACGGTTCAGCTTGCTGCCAACAGCACGCTGATCGACGCCGGCGGCACCGCAACGCTCAGCTGGACTTCCAGCAACGCCACGCAGTGCACGGCCAGCGGCGGCTGGTCCGGTAATCGGAGTACCGGCGGATCCGCCCAGGTCGGGCCCATTAGCGCCCAGACCACATACTCACTGAGCTGCAGCGGCGCAGGCGGCACCAGCCTCGCCATGGTGGCGCTCCGCGTGAACGGCGTAATGACCCTCACCTGGGTGGCGCCCACAGAAAACGTGGACGGTACGCCGCTCACGGATCTGGCGGGCTACCGGGTCTACTACGGCACCAGTTCCCGCGGCTACGGTGATCCGGTGGCAGTGGCCAACCCCACGCAATCCAGCGTCGAGATCCCGGCGCCCTCCGGGGACTACTACGTGGCCATGACGGCGCTGGATGCGGAAGGCAACGAAAGTGCCTATTCCAATGAGGTACTGAAGACGGTGCCCTGAGTTCGCGGCAGTATCTCGGCGCCAGGCGGTATCGGACAGGGACGTCCGACGGCGCCGCAGATTCTGTCCGGATTGTCATGAACTGATCGTTCGTCCCTGGTATCCTGCCTCGGTATTTGTAAGGAATTTGTATGCCGGCGGCTTAGTCAGGGGACGCAGGAAAACGCGCCGGCGAACGATCAGCGATCTATGAGTTTGCAGTTTGGGGTGTCTTACATGGGCGGCGATTACCAGTACGTTCGCGTGCGTCGCTGGCCGTTCAGCATCGGTCGAAACCCGGCGAACGATCTCTGCCTGGCAAATTCCACCCACATCTCCCGTCGCCACGCCCGGGTCTTCAAGGAAACGGACGGCTATCATCTGATCGCCCAGGGCACCAACCCCACCTTTCTCAACGGTGCGCCCGTCACCCCGGACGAACCCGTCCTCATCCGGCCGGGTGATCGGATTGAGCTGCCCGACTACCTCTTAGAGGTGCGCGACACCCGGGAAAACGAAGCCGCAGATGCCACCATCAACGTGGAACAGGTCAGCAACAGTCTGATCATTATCCGCCGCGTGGCTTCCGCCATTGGCTCCAGCAGCTGGACCGTAGAATCCATCCACGACTGGCTCACCGGCGGACGTCAGAGTGCCGTCCCGCGGGAAATCTGGGTTCGTCACCAGCAGGTTGCCCTGTGTCTGCCCGGCAGGATCAGCCTCACCCAGCTCGAGCAACGGCTGGCCCTGTTCGATGATCTGATCGCCCACCTGGATCCCCAGGCGTTGGAAATCGATCTCAACGATCCCGAGTCACCGATCTTCGCCGACTGACAGGCCGGCACTTCCGCTGTCTCCCTCATCCACCGCCAGCGTCAGTGAGCGGGTGGCGAACATCAGCCCGAACAGCCCGAGGAGCAGCACGGCCGTGCCCAACAGCAGGGCGAACGTTTCCAGCTTCAGCAACACATAGAGCACCCCATACAGGGCACCGATGATCACCGCGGTGAAGCCCATCAGCGATCTAGAGCCGGACAGACTCTGCACGTACCAGGCGATCATTGCGGTCAGCAGCACCGTCGCCAGACCGTACGCGAACCCGAACGGCAGGTGCTCGGACAGCGACAGCAGGGTCAGGTAGAAAAGCACCAGAGCGATACCCACCACACCGTACTGAACCGGATGGAAGCGGAAGCCGAGCGTCAGCTCGAAGCAGACGAAGGTGATGAAGGTGAGCGCGATGAAGAGCACACCGTACTTGATCGCCCGGTCCACGACCTTGTAGCCGGTCACCGGCTGAAACAAGCGAACGGACGCCAGCATGCTGGCTGGCGGTGATGACTCCGCCACGGCCAGCCAACTGTCCGGGAGATTCCGGGCCAGGTCGCTGATCGCCCACTGCGCGGTGAAGCCATCAGCCGCCACCCGGTAACGTTCCGGCAGGTACTCGCCGCTGAAGCTCGGATGCGGCCAGGTGGAGGCCATGTCGACCCGCGACTCGCCGCCTATCGGCGCCAAACCCAGCGCCCGGGTCCCTTTCAGCTCCAGTTCGAACTCGAAAGACCGCGGCTGGCTGCCATCGTAGCCGATAGCTGCAGCATGTATGCCATTGCCAAGCCACGGTTCCCCCGAGCCGGACTCGAATTCGAAGTGCGAGCCGGCAAGCGTCAGCTCGCTCACCCGACCAATCGCCCGGGTGTGGCTGATGCCGACGACCACCCTGGCCGCCTGCAGGTCCAATCGATCGAGAGAATCGATTCCGGATCGACGGTCGAGCGTCGGAAACTCACCGCTTACCCGAAGCACGGCGGTATAGACGGGCACCTCATAAAGAGCCCGGCGGCGCATCTGATGATCGATCTGCACCGTCAGATTCAGACTCGATGGCAACACTACCCGACGCCCCCGTTTCACCACCCGGGATTGCTTGCCGTCCACGAGCTCGGTACCGCGAATCTCGATGGTTTCCGGGACGACGAGGTAGGGTCCGTTCAGCACCTGCTCGCCACCCCAGGCATCGGCCACATCGTTCAGTGTCCGCTCGAAGTAGGACTGTCGCTCCTCGGTGACGCCGTCCACAAAGGCAAGCGGGATGAACATGGCCAGCACCAGCAGACCGAGAACAACGAACCGCCCGGTGCCTCCGGCGCCTCTGCTTAACTCGAGCTTCATCGTCCCATCCTCCGCTCCCGCTGCCCGTACCAGGCCAGCGCGGCGTTGAGCGCCGCGGCGTCGAACTCAGGCCAGTGCAGATCAGGAAAGTACAGCTCCGCGAAAGCGCACTCCCAGAGCATGAAGTCGGACAGGCGCTGCTCCTTGCCGGTGCGGATGAGCAGATCCACGTCGGCAACGCCGCCGGCGCCGCCGAGGCGGGCAGCAAGCGCTTCCGTGCCGGCTTCTTCCGGCAGCGCTCGGGCCGCCGCAAAGATGGCATCCCGTGAAGAATAGTCGAAGGCAATGCGCAGGCGCCGCGTGCCGTTGGCGCTGGCCCGCTCGATCCCTTCAATGGCACGGAGCAGACTCTCCGGCAAGCGATCCTTGCGACCGATCACCTCCACCGCGATCCGCTCCCGAATGCAGCTCGAGGCGCAGCGCCGCAGCTGACTCTCCACCAGCTCGAGCAGGTGCTCCACCTCGAAACGACTGCGCTGCCAGTTCGCGGCACTGAAGCCGAACAGGGTCAGCGTCTCGATACCGGTTCTGCCGAGGGCGGGCAGCAAGGCCTCGAGTGTTCGGGCGCCAGCCCGATGGCCCGCCACATCAGGCAGGCCTCTGACTCTTGCCCAGCGCCTGTTGCCGTCCATGATGATGGCAACGTTTCGCGGCGCCGAACCCAGCGGAGCATACTTTTTCGGAGTACTTTGTATTTCAAAGTCTATGGGCAAAAAAAGGGCAGCATTTGAGCCGCCTGGGGCGCTCGCACCCCGCGGTCTGGTTGGCTTTCCATCGTTCATCGGTACTGTGCTCCTTGCCTGCTACTTGTCGCTGGTCGCCCGAATCAGGGCTTCCATGTGTTTGAGGTAACGCCCGAGCGCTGCCTGCCCGCTCCGGGTGATCTGATACTCCGTCTTCGGCACCCTGCCCTCGAAGATCTTCTCGCAACGGACGTAACCCGCGTCCTCGAGCTTGCGCGCGTGTACGCTCAGATTGCCATCGGTGGCGTCGAGCAGCTTCTTCAGCTCGCTGAAAGAAAGCCGTTCGCTTACCGCCAGGCTCGAGAGTATGCCCAGCCGCACCCGATCGTTGAGCAGCTTGTGAAAGCCGCTGCCGTCGTCGTCCGCGACAAAGCCGGAGATGGCTTCCAGCGAGCGACGCCTGGCTCCGGCCGCATCGACCTCGCCGGTCGCCGGCGGGCGTCCCGTTCGGGCCTGCTTACGAGGTGACTTACCCGCCATGATGCTTGTATACCTGATAGCCGAAGAACAGATGCAGCAGGCCAAAAGACAGGCCGAGCAGAACGTTGGACCAGCTCTCCGGTAGAGCCTGGGCGAAGCCGCCGACGATCAGGAAGCTGCCCCCCATGTGCATGACCGGTGGCACCGCGTAGGTACCCGCCGCCAGCACGCCGGCACCGTAGAGCATCATCCAGAGCCCGGGCAGCAGACCCACCTGGTCGCTCGGCAGAAGCGCTGCCGTCAGCACCACACCGACCAGCAGCGAGGGAATCAGGCAGAGCAGAAAGCGCCGGCCCGGATCGGCGAAGAAAGGCATCCCGTTCTTGCGCGCCTTGAGCGCGCAGGCAATCGCCCCGACGCCTCCAGCGACAAAAGCAGTTGCGATCCAGACCACCAGCTGCGCTGTGAGATCTGCCGAGCTGGCGCTCACGGCCATGGCCAGCAGCGCGATCAGGCCCATGGCCATGGCGCCGGCGCCGGAAACGGCAGAGACCCGTTCCGCCCGCTCCATCGCGCTGCGTATGAAACGCAGATTGTCTTCCGCCTGTTCCTGGATGTTTATGGGCATCTGAAGTACTTTATATTTCAAAGTACTGCCAGCCTACGCCGAAGTCTGCACCGCCGCAAGCATGGCTGGCCGTTTTAATACAAGGCTCACACAAACGAAGCTGGCGACAACCGGATCCAACGGTCACCGTCGCAGGTCGGAGATCAACGGCCTCGCTGATGCGGCGCGGTGAAGTCGAGCATGGGGCCCTTCGGCAGAATGCCGGGCGGCCGGGAGCCGTAGTAGATGCCTTTGATCGCGTTCAGGTCGACGGTCTCGGCAACCCGCGGCTGCTGATAGAGATCCCGGGTGTAGGGCCAGAGATACTCGAAGTCGGTCAGGCGGTTCCGGTTGCAGCGGAACTGCCCGTGGTAGGCCGCATCGAAGCGGACGAGCGTCGCGAACAGCCGCCAGTCGGCCTCGGTGATCTCATCACCGCAGAGGTAGCGACGCTCGGCGAGTCGCGCATCGAGCCGGTCGAGCGCGTCGAACAGCACATCGAAGGCTTCATCGTAAGCGGCCTGGGTGCGGGCGAATCCGCAGCGGTAAACGCCGTTGTTCACCGCCGCGTAAATCCAATCGTTCAGCTCGTCGATCTCGGTCGCAAACGCTGCGGGGTAGTAGCGCGTCTGATCGACGCCGTCGAAATCGTCGAACGCCGAATCCAGCATGCGGATGATCTCGGCGGACTCGTTGTTGACGATGGTCTTCTGCTTCAGATCCCAGAGCACGGGTACCGTGCACCGACCTGTGAAGCCGGCATCGGCCGCCGTATAGACCTGATGGATGTGTGATGCGCCAAGGATGGGCTCCGGATCATCTTCCGGGTGCTCGAGGAAGGTCCAGCCTTCTCCGCCGGCAGCCGGTCGAGTGAAGGACATTCCGATCAGGTTGTCGAGCCGCTTAAGCGCCCGGTAGAGAATGGTGCGATAAGCCCATGGACAGCCGGCATTGACGAAAAGGTGATAGCGGCCGGCTTCCGCCGGGAATGCCGGGTCGCCAATGGCTGCCCGGTAAGGTGACTCCGGGCGGATGAACTCACCGCCGCTGCCTGTCCGCGGCCGATCTTCGTTCGTCCACTGCCCGTCGATCAGCATACCCATAGGCACCGCCTCCGATCATCTGTTCTGCTCATCTGTTCTGCTCGTCCGTTCTGCTCGTCCGTTCTGCTCACGGACGACGCGCTGCCAGCGCCTCGCGATAAGGCGTCATGTCCATGCCGAACACCCCATGTCGCGCTTCCACCGCGGCGATGGTGGCGTCTGTCCAGTAGTCGCTGTCCGGCTGCGGGAAACCGAGCACGGCCCGTTGCTCCAGGCTCGAGCCGGCAATCAGACGCTCGAGAAACTTGTTGCGCCGGTAGGCCTTCCAGGCCCAGCCGACATGCAGGGTGCTGATCCACTCGCAATCCGCGCGCCGGAACGTGATGTTCTGCACCAGCCGCAGCGTATCGGATTTCATCGGTGTGCCCCGGTGCCAGGTGTCGTGTCGATAAAACAGCACGTCACCCGGTTTGAAGGCGACATAACGCTCCCGCTCGTAGAGCCTGGCCCGCCAGTCGGCGAGCGCTGGCCGCTCGGTCGCGAAATACGCTTCCGCCTGCGCCTTATCGTTCACGTAGTCGAGATCGGCGATGCCGGGAGAGTCCACGATGGGCCAGCGGTAGGCCGGATCATCCGCGCCTTCTCTCGGCACCACCGCGGTCGGCCCGCCACACTCATCCACGTCCGAGAGGTAGACGATCATCTCCACCGCTTCGGGTCGATGCCATTCGGCCGGGTGGGCAAGGGTGTGGTTGGGGTAGTCCACGTGGATGCGCTGATCCATGTTGTCGAGGGCACCCGCAGATTTTTCCTTACGGCCGTACTTGGGCCAGAGATCGGACTGGCTGAGACGGAGATCGCTGATAGGTCGATCCAGCAGGGAGGCAACCGCACTCAACAGCCGCGGGTGCAGGGTGAGCGCATTGAGCTCGGGAATATTGCTCGGAAAAACCAGGTCGCTGCCGAAGTCGGCCGTCTCGCCTGCTGCCGCGGTACCCGGCGCCGGAAATCTCTCCGCCGCAGCATGGCGCAGGGCGTTGATGAGCGCTGCGTCGAAGATGCCGCTCACCAGCGCCCAACCCGCCTCCCGCCAGGAGGCGATCTGCTCACTGTGCAGCGGGCTGTCACCCGCTCGTGCAGAGGTCGCCTCGAGCCAGCGGTCGGCGGCTACGCCATTCATCCCGATGGCTCGCCATTGCCGTTCAGCATCCACCGAGCCTGCTCAGCATCCGGTATCAGCGCGGCAAAACGCGCCTCAAACGCGGCTTTCTGAGCATCCGTGAGTCCGCGCTCCCACTGGCCGCTCGAGCCGTTGGCGAAAAAATTCGTCTCGGCCTTCCACATGCCGCTGCCGGACTCTGGCGCAAACTGATCGGCCTTCGCCTTCATCGCCCCGAAGTCAGCCGCCGCCGCGTAGGCATCCAGCTGGGCATCGCTGAGCTCTGTGCCGGTCGCGGCAGCCATTCTCGCCACTGCGCTGCGAAGATCCCGCTTCATGTCCGAGTAGTGGAAGAGATGGACGTTCGGCAGATCCCGATACGGCCAGTACGTGTTCATGAAGTGACACAACGAATCCAGACAGGTCAGGTCCCAGACGCCGTCCGGCCGCTCCTTGTACAGCCATTCCTCGAAAGCATCCTGCCCGGATGGAAACACGGCCAGCGCCAGCTCCTGATCGTTCATGTTGTCCCGGTGATTGGAACCCGAGAAATAGGTGTCGCGCGGATCACGGAATATCACCAGGTAAGTGCATTCCTCGTGGTAGGGAATGCCATCGAGCGGCGTGTGAGTTTTCAGGTATCGACGATGGGTCTGAGCCTCCACCTGCGCCATACAGTCATCCAGCTCGCTGAACACCGCGTCTACCCAGGGCGAGACCACGCCAGGCTGATGCCCGTGATCAGGGCCGCCGAACACGAACATGGCACAGATGGCCTGGGTCCAGGTGGTGCCGCACTTCGGCGGCGTGCAGACGAAAATGTCGTCCGGACGATGTTTGAACGGCACCCAGCGGCGCGTGTCCGTGATCGGGCCGAGATAGTTCGATCCCTGCGGCGGTGCGTTGGCGGCCATAACTGTTCTCCTAAAGGCTGCTGAAGGTCCGGATCTCCCAGTCGGTGACCGTCCCTGCGAAGGTTTCCTGCTGCCACTTCCGGTCCTCGACGAAGTCCCCCACGAATCCTTCGCCGAGATGGGTTCTGGCAACCTCGGAGCCGGCGAATGCGGCGATGGCCGCGCTGAATTCGAGCGGAAATGGTGGCGCGCCGGTATCGGTCTCTGCCCAGCCGTTGCCGGTGAGCGGCGCTGGTGGTTCGATCTTCTCTTCGATGCCGAGCCGGCCGGCCAGGCATACGGCCAGCAACGCCAGATGCGGGCAGACGTCCGCGCCGGCAGGGCGCACCTCTACCCGGGCCGACCCTTTGCTCTGATTGCTCACCCGCAGCGCCACCGTGCGATTGTTGATCGACCAGGAGTTGTTCAGCGGCGTGAAAATTCCCGGGGCGTAGCGCTTGTAGGAATTGAGGTTCGGCGCCAGCAGCAGGAACAGCTCAGGCAGGTAGGTGAGCAGCCCGCCGATGAAGTGCCGCGCCGTGCCCGTCAGCCTGTGCTCGGCCTGCTCATCGAAGAAAACGCTCTCGCCGCTGCTTCGATCTTTCAGCGAGACGTTGATGTGGGCACCGCAGCCCTGATCTTTCTCACTCCGGCGCGCCATGAAGGACACATAGGCGTCGTGCTTCGCTGCGACGATCTTGGCCGCCGCCTTATACAGACCCGCATTGTCGGCAATGCGCAGGCCGATGGCCGGCGCCATCCCCACCTCGAGGATATCGGTGAATTCAGCGTGGGCCGTCTCCAGCGGCAACCCCATCGTCTCGCAGCTCTCGAGCAGATCATCGATCAGTCCGGACTGACCGGTCTGATCGACGAAGGAGTAGACCCGATCCCAACCAGGCACCACGGCCACCTCTGCCGCCCGCTTGGCGCGCAGCGATTCGGCCGTTTCCGCCAGCACCGCACCTTCGAGCTCGAAGGCGCCGAACAGATCGAAGCCCAGCGCCGCCAGGCGCTCGAGCTCGGCCCGGAGCAGGGCCCTGGGACAGTGTTCGGCCACCGGGCCGGTGAACTCGCCCACCATGAGCAGGCCTTCTCCGGCCGAGTCGAACGGCATCGCGCGGCAGCTCTCTGGATCCATACGCACCACCCCGTCGCTGTATCCGCCAGCAGGATCGACCCATCGGTTCGAGTAGATCCCGTCGTCGGCCGGGCTCATGCCCGACGGTAGCGCGAGCCAGGGAATACCCTCGGTCATGGCCTTTTTCAGATGCCGGACCGCGTAGCGCTTGCTGCGAAATACGCCGGTTGCATCGAAGTAGCCCAGGCTTGTGTGGCTCATGCCCAGTGCATCAGCCTGCTCGAGCACTCGCTCAATGAGTTCTGCGCTCATGTATCCCGTCCTCCCCAATAGGACCATCGAGTCTAACCATAATCCAACGGCACTGAAATCAGCCCGCCACCCTCCTAGAATGGAGGACCGCCGGACAACTGGAGAGCTACCATGACGCTCAGCCCGGAACAGATCGCCTTCTTCAAAACCAATGGCTACCTGCTGGTACCGGCTGCCATGGATGCGGAGCTCTGCGCACGTGTCCGGGATCTGATGTGGTCAGCACTGCCCAACGACAGCAGCCTCCGCCGGGACGACGCCGCGAGCCACGTAGGCCCCTTCCCGGAGGCAGAGCGGGCAACGGAATCTCTGCACATCCGGGATGGCTACCGCTGGTTGAACCGGATCCTCGGTGTCTCACCGGAGGTGGTGGATCTCATCTACTCGGACCACATCTGCGCCATGGCCGAGCAGCTGCTCGGTGCGCCGCTCCGCCAGGCGGTACCAGACGGCACTCCGATGGGCAGCCGGGGACCGGCCTGGCCGGGCGGGCCAACGGATCCTGCCCTAGGCACCGAGGGCGCTCGAGGCGTCTACTTCACGTTGCCCTACGGCGACAGGCCCAGAGAGCCGGACGCCTGCCATACGGACGGACACCCCTTCCAGCTCGGCGTGGTCGGCCTGCTCGACGACACCCCGGAAAATGGCGGCGCTTTCAAGATCTGGCCCGGATCTCACCAGCGTCTCTATCAGACCTTCAAGCTGCGCTACGACCAGCCTCGCATCCCCTACTACGATCATCTGCCGGCACTCAAAGGCATCGTCCACACGGACGAATACCTGTCAGGGATAGAGGAACTCAACCAGTCTCCTTCAGTCGAATGCTGGGGCAAGGCCGGTGACATCGTCTTCTGGCACCACCGGCTGGCGCACATGGCCGGCCACAACTATTCCAGCGTCATCCGCCAGGCCGTGCTGGCGGATTTCTGGAAACCGGAACTGGACGAGTACAGAACCTGGCCGGTAAGCGAAGACATGTGGAAGGAGTGGTCGGCCGCCATAAAGAACTCGGATGGCCGCTACTCCGATGAGCTTGCACGCAGCCAGCGCCTGCCCGGAGCCTGAGGCGACGATAACCAGACACGAACTCAAGAACTAACTCGAAAGCTTGCTCAATAACGAGTTGACAAGGAAGCCAACATGACCGAAATCAGAAACCTGCATCACGCAGCCTATCGCTGCCGCGACTCCGAAGAGACCCGGGCGTTCTACGAGGATTTTCTCGGCCTTCCCCTTACCAACGCGCTGACCATCGGCGAGACCAAATCGGGCCGCTCGGCCAACGTGCTGCACACCTTTTTTCAGATGGCCGATGGCAGCTGCCTGGCGTTTTTCGAAGAGCCGGATGCGCCTTTCGACTTCAAGGACCAGCGCGACTTCGATCTGCACATCGCCCTGGAGGTGAGCCGGGAGACGCTGCTCGAAATGTTCGAGAAAGGCAAGGCGGCCGGCATCGAAACCCGCGGCATCTCAGATCATGGCTTCATCGACTCCATCTACTTCAGAGATCCGAACGGCTATGTGATCGAGCTGACCGCAGTAAAGGACGGCGCTTCGGGTGAGCGTCCTGACGCTCATGAAATCCTCTCGCACTGGCAATCGGCTAAGCAGGCCTAGCCCGCGGAAAGCGCTCCGGCCGGGACGATGACCGTTTCGCCCGCCCGCAACCCGGAGACCACCTCTACCCGTTCGTCGCTGACAGCGCCGGTCCGCACGGCCCGCCGCTGGGCGCCGCCGTCTTCCCCTTCGACATAGACGAAGGTGAGCTGGCCGGTGCGGATGATGGCGGCCTCCGGAACCGCCAGACGCTGCCGTTTCCCCAGCGGAATCTCGAGGCGGGCGAACATACCCGGGTACAGATCCGCCTGCTGCGGCAGCAGGGCCTTGATCAGGAAGCTGCGCGAGCCCGGATCTGCGGTCGGCACGATTTCCTCCACCACCACGGCCACCTCCAGATCCAACGCGCCGATCCGGGCGTTGATCTGCTGGCCCTGATGCACGCGATTGATCAGCGACTCCCTGAGCAGAGCCTCGATGCGCAGGCGTCCCGGGTTGAACAGCCTGAGCAGGGCCTGGCCCGGCGTCGTGGTATCGCCGGCTTCCGCATATCGATCCACCACGGTGCCGCTGATGGGCGCGGTGATCTTCGTATAGTCGAGCTGGGCCTGAGCTTCCGCGACGGCCCGGCGGGCGCGTTCCAGCTCGGCCTCCTGCACCCGGTGGGCGGTCAACGCCTGATCGTAGTCGGCCCGCGACAGGTTGCCGGTCTCGAAGAGCTTCACCGCCCGGTCCCTTGTCAGGGTCGCCTCGTTGAAAGCGGCCTCCTGACTCGCCTGTGCCTGCTGACGCTGGGCAAGCACGGAGCGCTGTGCCGAGTCATCGAACTCCACCAGCAGATCGCCCTTTTCGACCCGATCGCCCGAACGGACGAGCATGCGGGTGATGGAAGCGAGAATCCGCGATCCGACCAGCGTCTCGTCTGTCGCGCCCACGGTACCGGGCACCGGTTCCACCACGTCGACGGCCTCCGCCACCAGGGTGATGCGAGCACCCTCGAGCCGCACCGGATCGCCGCCCGGATTGACGGCGTTCTCTGTAAAGGCGCCGGAGAAATACGCCATCACCGCCACCAGAAAGCCGGTGGCCGCCAGCACGAGCAGGCCGCTACGCCAATTCATTTTTCTCTCCTTGATCTGATTGTTCGGGTTCCGCGTAAGCCAGCGCATAGACCACCGGCACCACCAGCAGCGTGAAGGCCGTGGAGGCGAGCACGCCGAAGATGATGGCCCAGGCGAGACCGGAGAAGATGGGATCCAGGGTGATCACCAGGTTGCCGAGCAGCGTGGTGCCGGCAGTCAGGAGTACCGGGCGCGCCCGCAGCCTACCGGCTTCGAGCAGCGCATCGTGCACATCCATTCCTCGTCCACGCGCCTGCTCGACAAACTCCACCAGGATGAGCGAGTTCCGCACCACGATACCGGCCAGGGCAATCATGCCGATCATGGCTGTGGCCGTGAACAGCACCGGGTCCGCGTAGCCGCCGTAAGCTCGAGCCGTGAGCACGTTCAGCAGCCAGAAGCCGGGCATGATGCCGATGACGGTGAGCGGTATGGCAAGCATGATGATGGCGGTGAGCGAAGTCATGCCCGTCTGCAGGCGAATGACGGCAAACAGGCCAATCAGCGCCACGCCGAAGGCGATGCCCAGATCCCTGAACACCCGGAGGGTTATGTTCCATTCCCCCTCGCCGGACCAGACCACGTTGACGTCATCCGGCAACGACCAGGGCAGGCCGCCACCGGAAGTGAAGTAAGTACGCCCGGCCAGCGACCGCGGCTCGCTTCCTGACAAGGCTTCGGACGATCGATTCAGGTCCGCATCCACATCGTAAACCACGGCCGCGGGCACCCGCCCCGCCACCTCGGCGAATGCATAAGCCACCGGCTTGAGATCCTTGTGGTAGATAGGCTGCTCGCCGGTCACCTCCTGCCGCGTCACCAGCTCCGCCATGGCCACCAGCGGTGTGGGGGCATCTGTGACCGCGCCCCGGTCCCGCACCTTGGTGATGCCCGGCATACCTTTCACGAACAGCTGACCGAACTCGGCGCGGTCCTCATAGGGCACCTGCAGACGGATGGGCAAAGGCACCGCTTCGTCGGGCGCGCTGGCATACCCGGCCACCGTGCCGCCCGCGAGCAGATCGAGCGACTCCGCCATGACGTCCGCGCCGATGCCGGAGAGTGCAGCCTTTTCCTGATCCGGCACCAGCACCCAGCGCCGGCTTTCCTGCTCGGCGCTCACATCCACATCCACTACTCCAGTCTCCGCCTCCAGGCGCGCGGCCGTACGCCTGGCCGCCTGAACGAGATCGTCATAGTCGGTGGTCGGGCTGCCGTAAATCTCTGCCACCACGCTTGCCACGACAGGGGGACCGGGCGGCACTTCGACCACCTTCACCCGGGCGCCATGTGCACGAGCGATGGCGTCGATCTCCGCCCGCAGCCCGAGAATCAGCGCATGAGACTGATCCGCCCTCGCCAGCCTGTCTGCCAGCACCACGTGCAGCTCGCCTTCGTGGGCAAGGCTGCGATGGTAGTAGCGCCGTATCATGCCGTTGAAGTCCATGGGCGCATGGGTGCCGATGAAAGCATTGGCAGCTCGCACCTCGTCCACGCCGGTGAGGTAGGCCGCCAGCTCCCTCGCGACCGCGTCGGTTGCTTCCAGCGTGCTGCCTTCCGGCATGTCGATCACCAGCTGAAACTCGTTCTTGTTGTCGTAAGGCAGCAGCTTCAGCGGCACCACCCGCAGCAGGGGCATCAGCGCGCTGGCGACGAACAGAACGGCCAGCGCTGCCAGGAACAACACGCTCTTTTTCCTGTCTTTGAGCAGCGGCTCCACCAGCCGGGCATACAGGCTCGCATCGTCTGTCGCGCCCTTGCTGGCGCTTTCTCCCGAGGCATCAGCCGCCGCCGCGGGCCGCAGCAGCTTCAGACCCAGCCAGGGGGTGACAAGAAAGGCCACCAGCGTGCTCGAAATCACCGCCACCGGCACGTTGAACGCCATGGGCGACATATATGGGCCCATCATGCCGGTGATGAAGCTCATGGGAATGAAGACGATGACCACGGCGATCGTGGACATGATCAGGGGCGCTCGGATTTCGGCGATGGCGTCGATCACCGCTTCCCGGGGCGGCGTGCCGCGATCGAGATGGCGCTCGATGTTGTCCACCCCGGTGATGGGGTCGTCCACCAGCAGGCCGAGCGCCAGAATCAGCGCGAACAGCGTCACCCGGTTGATCGTATAGCCGGCCGCGTAGTCGAGCATGAGCGTAATGCCGTAGCAGACGGGCACAGCCAGCGCCACCACCAACGCGGCCCGCCAGCCGAGCGTCAGCCAGATCAGGGCGACCACGATGACGATGGCCACACCCAGGCTCGCAATCAGATCGGAGATCTTCTGGTTGGCGGTGGCGCCATAGTCCCGGGTGATCTCATAGTGCACGCCCTCGGGAAATACCGCGCCCGCCAGGCTCTCGAGTCGCTCGCCGAGGTCATTGGCCACGGCAACCGCATTGGCGCCACGCCGCTTGGCGATGGCAATGTTCACCGCCGGATAAGTCTCCGACTCACCGGCAAACTGAA
>Ga0316187_10001954_pt1 | contig 18001 bp, 12 predicted proteins | sample CroRivburrow1_MG_FD_204927 | JGI IMG/M metagenome (GOLD analysis project Ga0316187, IMG submission 204927) | Coastal sediment microbial communities from Maine, United States - Cross River worm burrow 1 | ecosystem: Environmental > Aquatic > Marine > Coastal > Sediment | place: USA: Maine...
ATGTTGTCGGCATCGTTTGCGGTTTGGATCGGCCGGTCACGCCAGGACGAATCCAACGTTTCACCTCCCTCGCCTGGGACGCAGTTGCCACACCACCGGTGATCCTGTCCAAAGCGGACCTCGTGGGTTCGACCGACGACATCGAGAACGATCTCCTCGAACAAGATCCAGCAGCTGAGATCATCTCGGTCTCATCGACCATGACCGATGGAATATCCGAACTGCTCGAACGGTGCGCCAACCGCACCCTGGTGCTCGTGGGCGAGTCCGGAGCCGGCAAGTCGACGCTGCTCAACGCCCTCGCCGACGGAAGGCTGAACGAGAGTCGGATGAGGGCCTGGGGTCAGTTGCGTCGCGAAGCTGCCTGAGCCCAAGTGCGGACAGACCCTGCGGCGCAGCATCGCGCTGACCGAAAGCTCGGCCGCCTCATCCGAGACGCCCAACGCGCCAAGCGCCGCTAACTCATCAACTTCTGAAGCTGTCACCGTGTGTTTCAGGTGGGGACGAGCGGCTCAGCGGGAGCCGTAGCCCCCTCCACCGGGTGTCTCCATGATGTAGGAGTCACCCGCCAGCAGGTGGGCTTCGTCGTTGCCTTTCAACTCCTCGATGTCGCCGTTGGCCCGACGCAGGTAGTCGTGGCCCCGGGCTCCGCTGCCGCCACCATCGAGTCCGTAGGGGTCGGTCAGGCGGTGGCTGCCGAGCAGGGTGAGGGTCATGGGCTCCAGGAATTTCAGCTCCCGCACCACGCCCTCGCCTCCGGGGTTGCGTCCCGATCCACCCGAGCCCTCCCGCACCTTGAAGCTCTCCACCCGCACCGGGAAACGCCATTCCAGCACCTCGGGGTCGGTGAGGCGGGTGTTGGTCATGTGGCTGTGCACGGCGCTGGTGCCGTCGTGGTCGGCCCCGGCGCCGGTGCCACCACAGATCGTCTCGTAGTTCTGGTAGGTGTCGTTGCCGTAGACCACGTTGTTGACCGTGCCCTGCGACGAGGCCAGCACGCCCAGGGCTCCGAACAGGGCGTCGGTTACCCCCTGGCTCACCTCGGTGTTGCCGGCAATCACCGCCGCCGGGTACTCCGGCGACAGAATCGACCGGGGCGGCACGATGACCCGCAACGGCTCCAGGCAGCCTTCGTTGAGGGGGATGTCGTCATTGACGAGGCAGCGGAACACATACAACACCGCCGCCAGGGCCACCGCCGTTGGGGCGTTGTAGTTGCCCTCGAACTGCGGTGAGGTTCCGGTGAAGTCGACGATGGCTTCTCGTCGCTCGTGATCAATGCTGATGTCGACTTCGATCCGGGTGCCGTTGTCGAGGGGGTAGCTGAATCGCCCGCCGTCGATGGTGTCGAGCACCCGGCGGACCGATTCCGCCGCGTTGTTCTGCACATGGTGCATGTAGGCCTGGACCACGTCGAGTCCGAAGCGTTCGACCATGTCCAACACCTCGATCACGCCGACGTTGTTGGCGGCGATCTGGGCTTCGAGGTCGGCCATGTTCTGGTCGACGTTGCGGCATGGGTAGGGGCCCGACAACAGCAGTTCACGGGTCTCCTGCTCACGGAGTACCCCGTCGTCCACCATCAGGAAGTTGTCGATCAGGACCCCCTCCTCGTGGATGGAGACGCTGTCGGGGGGAGCCGATCCGGGGGTCCGACCCCCGATGTCGGCGTGATGGCCCCGCGATGCCACGTAGAAAAGGATCTCGTGGCCCGCCTCGTCGAACACGGGGCTGATCACCGTCACATCGGGCAGGTGGGTGCCCCCGTTGTAGGGGGCGTTGATGGCGAAGGACTGGCCGGGCCGCATGGTGCCTTCGTTCTCCCTGATCACCGTCTTGATGGCGGCTCCCATGGATCCCAGGTGGACGGGGACGTGGGGAGCGTTGGCCACCAGGCTCCCGTCGGCGGCGAAGATGGCACAGGAGAAATCGAACCGCTCCTTGATGTTCACCGAATAGGCGGTGTTGGCCAGGGTGACCCCCATCTGCTCGGCGATGTTCATGAACAGGTTGTTGAACACCTCCAACATCACCGGGTCGGCCTCGGTCCCGAGGGCCTGGCGACGGTCGCGGGGCCAGGCCCGGGTCAGTACGAGGTCATCGTTGTGGCTGCGCTCGGCCTGCCAGCCGGGTTCGATCACGATCGTCCCGGTGCGCTCGCTGATGATGGCGGGACCGGCCACCACCTGACCGGCGCCCAGATCGTCGCGGCGGTAGATGGACGTGTCATGCCAGGCTCCGTCGGTGAACACTGCAACGGTGTCAACCGGCTCGGCCACGACCTCTACGGCGTCGGCTGAATCGGCAGTGGTTTGACTGGCGGTGTCGTTGGGGTCGGGGGCATCGGCCGGGTCGGTGTCGGTGTCGGTGTCGGACCCGATCCCTTCAACGGAGACCGTTTCGATGACCAGCTCCCGGCCGGGGGCGATGTAACCGAAGCGTTGACGGTGGAGCTCTTCGAAACGCTGGGCCAGGACGTCGACCTCGCGGTCGGGTTCGACCGGTAGCGAGGTGTCGGTTCCGGCGTAGCGCAGGTTGGCGGTGGCCAGGATTCGAATCGAATCCTCGGGAACGTCCTGGGTCACCAGATCGTGGTGCACCTGTTCGGTCAGCGCCTCCCGGGCCTCGAACAGGTCCCTCACCGACTCGTCGCTGAGGGGGAGTTCCAATTGGTGTTCACGGATGGATCGAAGCTCGGCCAGACCCATCCCGTAGGCCGAGAGCACCCCGGCGAAAGGGTGCAGCATGACCCGGTTCATGCCAAGCACGTCGGCCACCAGGCAGGCGTGTTGGCCACCGGCACCGCCGAAGGTATTGAGGGCGTAGGCGGTGACGTCGTAGCCCCGCTGGACCGAGATCTTCTTGATGGCGTTTGCCATGTTGGCCACCGCGATCCGCAGAAAACCCTCCGCCACCTCCTCGGGTGCTGGGGCCGGGCTCCCGGTGGCACCGGCGATCCGGTGGGCCAGCGCCTCGAACCGGGAGCGGACGGCCTCGGCATCGAGCGGCTGGTCGGCGTCGGGCCCGAACACCGTTGGGAAGTGGTGAGGTTGGAGCTTGCCGACCATGATGTTGGCGTCGGTCACGGTCAGGGGACCATCGCGTCCGTAGCCTGCCGGCCCGGGGTTGGCTCCCGCGCTGTCGGGACCGACCCGGTAGCGGGCACCGTCGAAGCCCAGGATCGACCCGCCCCCGGCGGCCACGGTGTGGATGTTCATCATCGGCGCCCGGAGCCGAACCCCGCCGATCACCGTCTCCTGACTTCGTTCGTACTCGCCGTCGTAGTGGGAGACATCGGTGGAGGTGCCTCCCATATCGAACCCGATCACCTTGTCCAGCCCTGCCGCGGTGGCGGTTCGGGCCATCCCCACCACACCACCGGCCGGCCCCGAGAGGATGGCGTCCTTACCCTGGAAACGGCTGGCGTCGACCAGGCCCCCGTTCGACTGCATGAACAACAATTTGGGCCCCGGCCCCGGCCCCGGCCCCGGCCCCGGCCCCGGCTCTGCCCCGGCGGAGGCTCCGGCTTCGACCCCGGAGCCCGAACCCGCTGTGGCCTCGGGCCCGGTCGCGGGCCCGAGCCCTGACTCCGAACCAGCGGCGGCATCGGGTCCGGTTGTGGACTCGGACCCGGTCGCGAGCTCGGACCGGACCTGGTTGACGTAGCGGCGTAGTACCGGCGACAGGTAGGCGTCGACGACGGTGGTGTCGCCCCGGCTGACCAACTTCATCAGCGGGATGGTGCGATGGGAGACCGAGATTTGGGTGAAACCGACGCTTTCGGCCAGCTCGGCCACACGATTCTCATGTTCGTGGTAGCGGTAGCCGTGCATCAACACCACCGCCACGGAGCGAATGCCGTCATCGAAGGCAGCCTGGAGCCCGGCCCTGGTCCGGACCTCGTCGAGGGGGCGGGCCACCTTGCCGTCGGCCCCGATGCGTTCACCCACCTCGACCACCTGCTCATGGAGAAGTTCAGGCAACACCACGTGCAGCGCGAACAGTTCGGGCCGGTTCTGGTAGCCGATACGCAACGCATCACCGAAGCCCTCGGTGATGGCCAGCACCGTTCGATCCCCCTTGCGCTCCAGTAGGGCGTTGGTGGCCACCGTGGTGCCCATCTTGACGTCGCGGATGGAGGTTGGTGGGATATTGCCGCCCGGGGCCAGGCCCAGCAGATCGCGTATGCCCTGCACCGCGGCGTCGTTGTACTGCTCGGGGTTCTCCGAAAGCAGTTTGTGGGTGGCCAGCGTCCCGTCGGGGCGCCGGGCCACCAGATCGGTGAACGTGCCGCCGCGGTCGATCCAGATCTGCCAGCGGCCCCCCGTGTCGGGTCGGGGCACCGGCGCGTTGGTTCTGCTCGATTCGGGGCTTCCACTTGGATCGGTCATGGTGTTCCTCAGGGTAGGTAGGGCAACACCGGCGGCCCGAGCTGGGTCTTGAGGATGCGTTGGGCGTCGAGCACGAATCGGTGGATCAGCAAGCGGGTGGTAGCGGGATCGATGATGTCCTGGCCGGTGGCCTCGGCGGTGCGGAAAGGGGAGGCCAAGGCGTTGAGACGATCCTCGATCTCCTGGCGCTTGGCCTCGGGATCATCGGCCGATTCGATCTCCCGACGGTAGGCGGCCGAGGTACCCCCGGCGATGTGCATCGATCCCCAGCGGGCCGAGGGCCAGGCGTAGCGGCGGAACATGCCGGTTGGGCGTTGGTGGCATTGGCCTGCCACTCCGTAGAGGCGGCGGATCACGATCGTGATCCACGGCATCCGGGTTTGGCAGGTCAGCGCCACGAGGCGGGCCCCGGCCCGTTCGATGCCCTGGCGTTCGGATTCGATGCCGACGTGGAAGCCGGGCTCGTCGGCCAGCGACACCACCGGCAGGTGGAAGGTGTCGCACAGTTGCAGCAGTCGGGCCACCTTGGCCCCGGCCGCCACATCGGTCGCTCCGCCGCTGAAGCGGGGATTGTTGGCCATGATGCCCACCGGATAGCCGCCGAAGCGGGCCAATCCGGTGATGCGGGCTCGGCCGTAGAACGGCGCTATCTCGAAGAACGACCCGTCGTCGACCACCGAGTCGATGAGTTTGCGGGCGTCGTGGATGCGACGGGGGTTGTCGGGCACCAGGGTGCGCAGTGCATCGTCGGCCCGATCCACCAGGTCGTCGGTCTCGACAAAGGGGGCCATCTCGTACACCGACGACGGCAGGTAGGACAAGAAGCGGCGGATCTGGGCCAGGGCTTCACCTTCGGTGGCGGCCAGATTGTCGACAGAACCGCTCTCCCTGGTGTGGATCTCGGGGCCGCCGAGTTCCTCCTTGGTGATGTCGTAGCCCAGGGCGGCCTTCACCACCGGAGGCCCGCCGGGGAAGATCTGCGAGGTGTTCTCGACCATGATGTTCCAGTGGGCCATGCAGGCATTCACCGCCGGCAGACCGGCCACCGAGCCCATCACGGCGGAAACAACGGGCACCGTGTTCAACAGTTGTACGTCGGGCAGGGTGAACGAGTTGCCGTCAGGGAGGTAGGTCCGGCCGATCTCCTCAAAGCCGCGCACGCTGCCCCCGGCCGCATCGAGCAGCCGGATGTAGGGCACCCGCCACTCCCGGGCCCGCTCCGCCGGTCGTAGTTCCTGGCCCAGGCCGCCGTGCCCGGTGCTGGCCGAACCGCCCCGAACGGTGAAGTCGCCGCCGCTGATGATCACCTTGCGACCGTCGATGGTGGCGGTGGTGTTGACCTCGCCCTTGGGGATGAAATCGACCAACTGATTGTCGCCGTCGTAGCGGGCCTGGCCCTGGAGGAAGCCGAACTCCTCCATGGAACCCTCGTCGACCAGTAGATCGAGGCGTTCTCTGATCGTCAGCTTGCCCCGCCCATGGTGGAAGTCGATGGAGTCCTGGCCGCCCATGCGGGTCCCGAGTTCACGACGTCGTTCCAGTTCTTCGAGGTCCTCGGTCATCGGGACTGCTCCGCCGTTGCCAGGTGGCTGCCCTCGGCGTAATAACGGGAGGCCCAGATACCGGTGCCTGCCTCGTCGTCGACGGGCATGCGCCACGTCGTCATCTTGGCCTGCCCGAGATCAACCGAGATCAGGGCCCGGGGCTGGTCGATGGTGGCAGCCAGGTAGCGATCGGCTGCGTCGGGGGCGATGAAGCGACAGGCGATTTCACGGTAGATGTCCCGCCACTCGTCGTCGTGGCCAACCTCATGGGTGATCTCGGCCGAACCCTGCACGCTCACCTTGCGGTAGGGGAGGGCGTCCTCGTCGACCGACAACGCAATTCGGGGGTCCCGTCGCAGGTTGGCCAGGAACACCGATGCCTGACGGGGGGTGAACAATACCTTGCCGTCGCGGTGGGTGAACCACACCGGAGCGAGCCGCGGCATGCCGTCGGCGTCGACGGTGGCCAGGCGGAGCAGATGCCCCGGTTCGTCGAGAAAGGTGGCGACCTCGTCGTCGGTTAGCTTCGGCATCCCTGCATTGTCCACCGCCCGCAGGTCCGTCGCCACTTCGCTTCACACCGGTGCATGTTCCTACGATGGCATCATGGGTCAAGATGTCGCCTACGAAACGGTGGGACGGGTGGCCAATGTCACCCTGAACCGTCCGCAGTACCGCAACGCTCAGTCCCGGCGCCTGCTGGAAGATCTCGACGCCGCGTTCACCAGGGCCGTCGATGATCCAGAGGTCCGGGTCATCGTGTTGCGGGGGGCGGGCGAGCACTTCTCCTCAGGACACGATCTGGGCACGGCCGAGGAGCTGGCCGACCGGGACGAGCGGCCCTACGTCGAGGGTATGTACGGCGATCAGCGCCGTTCGTGGGAGCTCAATGTTGCCAACACGTTGCGCTGGCGCGATCTGCCGAAACCGACGATCGCCGCCGTCCAGGGCTTCTGCATCTACGGCGGTTGGATGATTGCTTCGGCCATGGATCTGGTGGTGGCGGCCGACGACGCCCGCTTCCTGCCCGCCCACTTCCAGTACTTCTCCGTGCCGTGGGACCTTGGTCCCCGTCAGACCAAGGAGTTGCTGTGGAAGGCCGAGTTCGTGACCGCCGAGGTAGCCCATGAACTGGGGTTCGTCAGCCATGTTGTGCCCGGTGACGAACTCGACGGCTTCAGTAACGACCTGGCCAACCAGATCGCCCGCCAGGACCCGTTTGTGGCCGCCATGATCAAACGCTCGGTGAATGAGATGCAGGACCACATGGGATTCCGCAGCGCCATCACCGCCGCCCACGCCACCTATCTCAGCATCCAGGCCGCAGGCAAAGTGGTGCCGCCGGGACAGGAAGGCAACATCCGTCGCCTGCCCGCCGTTGACCGTTCACTTCGCGATGACCGTGAAGACAACCCAGGAGAACAGCAATGACCGAGCCCGTGCTGGTAGCCGTCGCCGACGGCATCGCCACCATCACCTTGAACCGGCCCGAGGTTCGCAACGCCATCAACAGACCGCTACGCCGTGGCCTGGCCGCTGCCCTGAATCAGGCCGAGGCCGATCCGGCGGTCAGTGCGATGGTGCTCACCGGGGCCGGGCCTGCCTTCTGTGCCGGACTCGACCTCAAGGAGCTGGGAAGCCGAACGAGTGACGTGGCCAGCAACGAAACCTCCACCGGTAGCGTCAAGCCGTTTCCTGATCGGACCAAACCCCTCATTGGGGCCGTGAACGGCCCGGCCATCACCGGTGGATTCGAACTGGCGCTCAACTGCGACTTCCTCATCGCCTCGGAGCAGGCGGTGTTCGCCGACACCCACGCCCGCGTCGGTGTCATGCCCGGCTGGGGTCTCAGCGCCCTGCTGGCCGACGCCGTCGGGAGCCGCCGGGCCCGCGAGATCTCCCTCACCGGCAACTTCGTGACCGCCGAGGAAGCCCTGACCTGGGGTCTGGTCAACCGGGTGGTGGCGGCCGAGGATTTGTTGCCGACCGTGCATCGCATCGCGGGCGACATGGTGGCCAACGACCAGGTCGGGGTGCGGCGCATGCTGGCCACCTACCGGGAACAGGAAGAGGAACGTCTGGCCGACGCCTGGCGGCTCGAAGGCGAAGCGTCGCAGGTGTTCCAGTCGGAGGTGGGTTTTGCCCCTGAGGAGGTCGAACGCCGACGCTCGGCGATCATCGAGCGCGGCCGTGGCCAGATCTGAGCCGGAGGGAAACCGAACATGACCATCAACCCCGAGCCGACCACGGCGAACAGCCGCCAGAACGCGACCATTGATCGCCTCGCTGACCTGCTGCCACCCGTCAACGATCTGGCCGTTCAACCGTTGTTGACCATGGTGTCAGCTCAAGCCGTTGAAGCCGACCGGTCGCGCTCGGTGGCACCCGAGGTCATCGCTGCACTCAAAGCTGGTGACGCCGTACGCCTGGCGGCGTCGGCCAACATCGGTGGCTGCGAGGCGTCGGTGCTGCGTATCGGCCATGAGCTAGCGGCCCTGGCGGGGGCCTGCACCAGCACGGCCTGGGTCTTGTGGAACCACCTCAGCGTGTTCCACCTTTTTGCCGGGTCGCTGGGTCCCGCCTACGCCGACTCGTTCCGAACCCAGGTTCTGGCTGGTCAGACCGTGTGCTTCGGGGCCGGAGCGGGCTCCGGTGTGCGCGGCGTCATCGAGGGTGACCACGTTCGCCTCAACGGCAGGGGCGCTTTCGCTTCGGGTTGCCGTTACGCCGACTGGTCGGGGGTGGCCTTTGTTGTCACCGACCCCGACGGTAAGCGGGTCGAACCCCTCGATCTCCGCTTCAGCGTTGTCTGCCTCGACGACGACGCCATCAAAATCGATCCGACTTGGGACGGCAGCGGGGTGCGGGCCTCGGCCACCGACGACGTCCACTACACCGATCTGCTTGTTCCCCTCGACCGCTGCGTTGCCTGGTACGGAGCCAACCGGGCCGAAACTCTGCGCGAGATCCCCGTCATCGCTCACCGCTACCGCGAGGACTGGGTCGGGCTGTCCGACCTCTGGCTGGCGTGGATGGGGGTGGGCCTGGTCGGTGCGGCGCTGTCGGAGGCTGCTGTCGCCGTCACCTCCCGCCGCTCCATCCTGGGCAAGAAGATGGTGTCGCACCCGATGGTGCAGGTGAACCTGGGAGAGGCAACGACGCTGCTGCTGGCGGCGGCGGCGACAGCCGAGATGGGGTGTCGTCAGGTCGACGACCGGATCGAGCGGGGTGTCATCCCCAGCGAGGCCGGCTACCTTCGCCAGATGGCCCTGGGCAGCGCCGCCCTGCGGCAGCTGTCACACGCCATGGATCTGCTGCAACGCAGCCAAGGGGGCAACGGGTTGCGGGAGGCAGGCTCGTTCGAACGTCGCTACCGGGATTTCCAGGCCATGCCGATGCACATCAACGCCCACCAGGACCGGGTTGATCTCCGGCTCGGTCGCAACCTTCTCGGCGAGGCCCAGGACCCGTTCTGAGCGCCTGATCAGGAACGGGTCAGCTCGTCCTCGTCGTGGACGACGACACATTCCACGGTGACTCGCCGCTTGATCCTGGTGACCAGATCGCTGTTGAGCCACCGGGATTGGCGGGGCGGAAGCGTTGACACGATGACGGCTTCGGCGTCGATCTTGCCCAGCGACTGCTGAATGGCCACCGCTGGATCGTCGGCCCCGACCTCACCACTGGCCTTGGCTCCCAGTTTCTCGATCTGGTCGAGTTGGGTTTCCAGGCGCTGACGGGCCTCGGCCAGACTCTCACCCTTGGGAAGGGGCACGATCACGTGGAAGGCGAGGGAGTCGGTCTGGGAGATACGGCTGGCGATCTCCCTCATCAAGGCGGGGCCGCCGAGTGAGTAATTGCCGACGATCAGGATCCGGCGGTCATTGGTGTTCAGCAGCTGGAAGACTGGGGCCAGCCAACCGGTTTCGAGCCGTTCCAGCGCCAGTTCGTCGCTGCGGGCCCGCACGATGTCGGCCCTGGTGCAGATACCGACCAGCTCACCATTGTCGATGACGGGAAGGTGGCTGATGTTCTCATCAACCATGGTTCGCAGGGCGTCGACGAGGCTGGCATTGGGGTCAACCGCCACCACGTCGGAGGAGGCCAGGTCGCCGACGGTGGCATCGCGTGGGAGGTTCTGGGCCAGGAGATCCTTGCGGGAAACGATGCCGACGCAGCGGCCGTCCTCATCGACGAGGGGGAAGGCTCCACGCTCACCACGCGAGATCCGCTCGGCCACCTTACCGATGGGATCGGTGGCGTCGACGGTGTCGACCATGCGGTTCATGACGTCGGCCACCGCCGTGGTGCGCAGAGGATCGACGGTCAGTTCGCCGTCGACCCTGATGCCCCGCCGGGACAGGCGTTCGGTGTAGATGCTCTCACTCGACAGCGCCGAGTACACCAGAGCGGCCAGCACGGTGGCCAGCATCAGGGGCATGATCACGTTGAAGTCCCTGGTGATCTCGAACACGAAGACGATGGCGGTGAACGGGGCCCGGGTGGCGGCGCCGAACACGGCGGCCATGGCCACCACGGCGAAGGCTCCGGCTGAGATGTTCAAGCCGGGGGCGATCTCCAGCGCCACGGCGGCGAAGAGGCCGCCGAAGCTGGCCCCCATCAACAGGATCGGGGCCAGGGTGCCTCCGGAGGTTCCTGAACCGAGGGCGATCCACCAGGCAACCAGTTTGGCCACCACCACCGTGGCCAGGGTGGCCAGGGCCAACTCACCAGCCAGTACATCGTCGATGACGTCGTAACCGACCCCGAGCACCCGGGGTACAAAAAGTCCGATGGTGGCGAAGCCGATGGCCCCCAATGCCGGTTGGAGCATGATTGGTATGGGGAGGCTTCGGAAAAACCGTTCTGAGGCGAACAGGCCCTTGGCAATGACGATGGCCATGAGACCACTGGCCACGCCGAGCACGGCGTAGAGGGGGAGGATGTCGAGGCCGGCGTATTCATGGGGTGGGGCCGAGAACAGCGGACCCTCACCGAAGATGGCGGCGTGTATGCCACCGGCGATCGAGGCCGAGACCACCAGAGGGATGAGGGACCGGATCGACAGCTCGAACAACAACAGCTCGATGGCCAACAGCACCGCGGCCAGGGGGGCGCCGAAGGTGGCGGCCATACCACCGGCCGCTCCCGAGGCCAGCAGGATCTTGCGTTCCGAAGGGCTGATCTTCACCACCTGGCCGATGAACGACCCGATGGCGCCACCGGTGACGATGATCGGCCCTTCGGCCCCGAACGGTCCGCCGGTACCGATGGCGATGGCGGCCGACAGCGGCTTGGCCAACCCGGCCCGGGGCCGGATGCGGCTCTGGCGTCGGAGCACGGCCTCCATGGCCTCGGGAATGCCATGGCCCCGGACCAAGGGTTCCCAATAGGCGATGACAGCAACCAGTAGTCCGCCGATGACGGCAGCGATCAGGAGTCGAGGTGAGGGTTCGAGGTCGCTCAGGGGTGGGATCTCGCCCCAGCTCCATTCACCGAGTAGAGCCAGGCTGGTGATGACACCAATCGTTCTGACCAGAAGGTACGCTGCTCCGCCGGAAATGACACCCAGGGCGGCGGCCAGGGCGACCATGTAGAGCATCCGTCCCTCGAACGTGCTCGAACTACGCAATACAGCTCCTTGCAACAACGCCGGCTGGCCGCTCGCCATCCGCGCTGGTGCGGACCGCCGATCGACAGTTGGCCAACCGGTCAGTCAGCCAATCCTTCCCGCCATGGGCCGCTGACGTCGACCGCTGGAAACGGCGACGAGAACGGGACGGTATCTTTCAAACTAGCGGTCAAACCCCGTCGGGAGCGGGGGACCGGCGCTGAGTCGAGCTAGTCGAACCTGATGACGGTACGGGCCACCTCTCCGTCCTTCATCATCCGGTAGCCCTCGTTGATCTCGTCGAGGGTGATCGTGGCCGACACCATCTCGTCGAGCAGCAGGCGGCCGTTGAGGTACATATCGATCATGCGGGGGATATCGGTGCGGAACTGGTTGGACCCCATCATCGAACCCTGGAGCTTCTTCTCCGACAGGAAGTCGATGCCCCGTAGCTGCACGATGTCCTTGGACGGGACCATGCCGATGACGGTTGCGGTGCCCCCGACGGCCAGCATGTCGAACGCCTGACGGACCGTGTCGGCCCGACCGATGGCCTCAAAGGAGTAGTCGACCCCGCCGCCCGACAGTTCCTTGACCTCGGCCACCACGTCCTCGCTCTCGGTGGCGTTGACGAAGTGGGTGCCGCCGAGTTGGCCCGCCGTTTCCAGCTTCGAGGCGGAAACGTCGACCACGATGATCCGGTTCGCTCCCGCGATGCGAGCTCCCTGAATGGCGGCCAGGCCGATACCGCCGGCACCGATGACGCACACCGACGAGCCGACCTCGACCTTGGCCGTGCGGACCGCGGCCCCGAACCCGGTGGTGATACCACAACCGATGAGGCAGGCCTTGTCGAGCGGCATGTCCTCAATGACCTTCACCAGGCCGTTCTGATGGACCAGCATTTCCTCGGCGAACCCACCGAGGCGGGCCATCTGGTCGACCGGGGTTCCGTCGGCCCGGGACAGTCGGGGCGGCTCGCCCTTGCCCCGCGAGGTCGCCTTGGGATTGGCGCAGCGGTTGGGGTGGCCGCTCAAACACTGGGCGCATTGTCCGCAGAAGATCGACAGGCAGGCCACCACATGGTCGCCGGGCTTGACGTAGTCGACGTTGTCGCCGACGGCCTGGACGATTCCGGCCGATTCGTGACCCATCACAATTGGCACCTGGGTTCGGAACAGGCCCTCCATGAAATGCAGATCGCTGTGGCATAGACCGGCCCCGAGCACCTGGATCAATACCTCGTCCGCAGCAGGTTTGTCGATGTTGAGGTCTTCGATAACCAGTTCACCGGGCTGTTCGTTGAGTACTGCTGCTTTCACGGGAGTCCCCTTTGCCGAAACGGTCGGGCCCATGGCCCGCGGTCTCCACTCACCAGTCGAGCGGTGGCGACCAACTTTGACACTAGGCGTTTGGTCGGGGCCGAGCCATTGCAGCGGCGGGTGGCGGGCAACGGCGCGCTTGAAGATGGTTGGCGGGCTGGTTACGTTGCGGCCATGACCTCTGCCTCGGATTCATCTGCGCCAACGGTTACCGCCGTCGAGACCCTGCACGCCGACGCCGGCTGGCGCAACTACCACTTCTGCAAGATCAGCACCGACGTCGGCATTGTCGGCTGGAGCGAATTTGACGAGGGCTTCGGCTCACCCGGGGTGAGCACGGTCATCGAGGCATTGGCCGGTCGGGTGGTCGGCAAGTCGGTCAACGACCACGAACGGGTCTACACCGAGCTGTTCGCTGCCACCCGTCCGGGAGCGGGCTCGGTGGTCGGTCAGGGCATCGGGGCCATCGAGAATGCCCTGCTCGATGCCAAGGCCAAGGGTTTCGGGGTACCGGTCTACGATCTGTTGGGCGGGCGCCAGCGGGACAAGATCCGGGTCTACTGGTCGCACTGTGGCACCTGGCGCATCGCCCAGCACCGCTTCTACGGCAACCGGATCACCGACCTGGCCGGTATCAAGGCTTTGGGCGAGGAGGTGCGTGACTCAGGCTTCACCGCCCTCAAAACCAACATCTTCACCATGTGGGACGGCGTCCTGCGATCGTGGGCCCCGGGCTTCGGTCGGCCTTGGAATCCCGAGCTCAATCCGGAGCCCTTGGTACTCAAGGGGCTGCACGACGTACTGGCCGCCTTTCGAGATGGGGCCGGGCCCGATGTTGGTATTCTGCTCGACCTCAACTTCAACTTCAGAACCGCCGGGGTGTTGGAGATCCTGCGGATGTTGGCCGACTTCGATTTGTTCTGGCTCGAGTATGACAACGACAGCCCCCAGGCCCTCCGCATGATCCGGGACCAGGCCAACACCCAGATCGCGTCGCTGGAGACGCTCATCGGCCTGCCCCGCTTCAACCCCTACTTCGCCGCCGAGGCGGTCGACGTTGCCATCATCGACGCCGTGTGGAATGGCACATGGCAGGCCATGAAGATTGCCGCATCGGCCGCCGGTCACGAGGTCCAGGTTGCGCCCCACAACTTCTACGGTCACCTCAGCACCATGATGAGCGCCCACTTTGCCACCGCGGTGCCCAACCTGCGGATCATGGAGACCGACATCGACCGCATCCCGTGGGACGACGAGATCTTCACCGAGGTGCCCAACATCGTCGACGGTCACCTGATCGTGTCGGACCGGCCCGGATGGGGCACCGAGCCCAACGAGGAGGCGTTGGCCCACCACCCACCCAAGGCGGGCCCGGGCTTCCTTGTCAGCCGCCGGGGGAGCTGACACCGGCGGCGGCAAGGACGGCAGCGACGACCCGCTCCGGCTCGGCTCGTGGGTTGGCGGCGACTGAGCGCAGCCAGTCCTCACCCTCGATGGCAACAATCGAGACGAACGCGCCGTCGAGGTTGGCCTGCAGGGTTCTGCTGTCGGTTCGCTTGTGGCGCCAGAGCACGACGCCGGTACCGGGGCCGGGCGGGTTCCGTTGCTCAAGGTCGGGGTGGGCCTCGATCCGCTCGCTCAGTTCGGTGGCCAGGCTCATGCCGTGATCGACCCAGGTGCCCACGCCGTCGAGGCCGTAGGCGTGGATGGTGGCGGCCAGGCCCAGGGCGGCGTAGCCGTGAGACCCGAGAAGTCCGACGTTGGGCGTCGTCAGGTAGGCACCGCCGAAGCTGAGCACCTCGTTGGCTGCTCTGTTGTCGGCGAAGAAAACCAGGGCAGATTCCTTGGGCTGGTGAAGCCACTTATGGGCCGACACGGCCACCGAATCGGCGTGCTCGATGCCGTCCAGCCGAGATCGCCAACGGGCTGAGAGGCGCAGCGGTCCGGCCCAGGCCGCGTCCACGTGCACCCAAGCCGGAGGGGGCACCGTCGTCACCGCTCCGAGTGGGTCGACGGCACCGTTGGACGTGGTGCCTGCGGTCAGCACGAGGGCTGCGGTCGAGAGGTCACCCGTGAACGAGGTCAGGTCGAGACGCCCCTCATCGTCGGTGGCAACGGTCTGATGGCCGAGGCCGAGGATGTGGGCTGCCTTGGCCACCGAGAGATGGGCCGCTTGTGATGCCACCACGGTTCGCACCCGGCGGAGATCGCGTGCTGCCCACAACGCGGTGAGGTTGGCCACGGTCGAACCGGGTGCGAGATGGCCTCCAGCCATGCCCCACACCGGGGCCAGAACGGCGATGACCCGTTCCTCCAGCTCCCGGGCCAGGCTCCCGGTGTCAGGGTGGAGCAGGTTCTGGTTGAGTCGGGCCGCCCACTGCGCCGTCACCCAGGTGATCCAGGGAGTGGCAGGGTCCATGTGAGCGAAGAAGCCGGGATCGTCGAGGTGGTTCGCTCCTGGTAACACCGCGCTGGCCAGATCGCGTAGGGCTTGGATCGGCCCAACGGCGGGACCGCTCAAAGCAGGTAAGGGCCGGGAAGGTCCCGGTGCGAGCATCAGTTTCAAACCCTCGGCTAGGGCTTCGGGGTCCGGTTCGAACGCTCGGCGCACGTCAGCTGAGCTGGGCTTGATGTCAGCTTCCCCCGGGCTGATCGAAGACGTCGTCAGGACCGTCAGCGGGGATGACCCGGGCGACCCAGACCGCTAACTCGGCGGCGTCGGCCGACTCGATTCGTTCCGTGTGGCGAGGTTCGAGAGTTTCGAAACGGGCGGTCATCAGAGTTGTCAATGTCGACCGCAACGCATCCCGCCTGCCCTCTTCGTGGCCCTGCTCACGTCCCTCTTCGAGGCCCTGGGCCCGCCCTTCCTCCAAGCCCTTGGCTCGGAACTCCTCTCGGAAAAAGCGGACGGCTTCCTCGGCGTAGGTGGTCATTTCTTCCTCCATGTCCGGATAGACACTTTTGAGCTGTTCTGAGAACTCCTCATAGGATCTCGCGTTCAGTACTTCCATAAGGTACCGCGCGAACAGCGCCCCGTCTTCGTCGGACAAGGTGGCGTGATAGCGGCCGAGCCACCGGACCAGGACCGGTACAGCCCGTGTCGGATGACGGGCATCTCGCAGGGCAACGAGCGTCAGTCGAGCCACTGGTTCCAGCGGCCGGGCCAACAGGTCATCGTCGTTGAGGCCGACCAGGTCGTTGATCAACAAGGAGAAGTTCGGCAGGTAACGTGCCAGCTCTGGCCTTGCCGCAAGATCGCCGATGATCTCATGGAGCGTGCGAGCCGTCGTCCAGGGTCGTTCGCCATGGTGTAAAACCACGGGGACGACAATCGGCAGGTTCCGTGCGGTGGCGGACCCGGTGGTGATCAGGTACTTCCAGATTCGCCCCAGGTACTGGTACATCCGCCACGGCATGGTCCCATCGGCCGTGCTCTGATGCTCGAAGATCACGTAGATGAACACGTAGATGAACACGTCGGCCCGATCTCGGGTCGGAACCTTGGCCAGAATGTCGGTATGGGACATTCGTAGGCCGATGTCGACGAACGAGCCGGGCAGGATCTCCAGGTCGTCGAAGTTGAGCGTGCCGACCACCCGCGGCGGGAGAACGCTACGGAGCTCACCGGCCAACAGTCGGGGCTGAGCGAATGTGTACTTGGCTAGAGCGTCATGTGGATGCGTCATCGGTAGTTGGCTGTAGTTGAACGTCTGTAGGAGTTGTTTGTTTCTTCGGCGAGTTTCACGGTCGAGACAAACGATTGATCTCGGCAGGGGCTGGTCCATGCTCGAATAGCCCAACCCTCGAACAGTTCCACCCGTTAACGCTCTCGAACAGCTGCGACTCGGCATAGGTTTGGGGCGTGGTCATTGCCCAGTCACCGTTGACCTCTGGTGCTGTGGGCCTCCCTGTTGTCCTGGCGTCACTGTCGCTTGTGGTGCTGGCCATGGCCCTGGCGTGGTGGTTGGGATTGGGTATCAGCCGCGACCTGGTGGTGGCGTCGGTCCGTGCGGCGGCCCAGCTACTGGCGGTTGGTTTGGTGTTCGCCGTCGCCTTCGAGTCGAGCTGGGCCCTGGGCTGGGCCTTGCTGTGGATCGGGGGCATGATCGTGGTTGCCACCGTGGTCGTCACCAGGCGGGCGGCCTATCCCATCCCTGGTCTGCGGCTGGCAGCCGCCGCCGCGGTGGCGGGAACGGCGATGATCAGCGTTGCCGTTACCTTCGGATTCGGAGTGATCGGCTTCGAGGCCGTCTCTCTGGTTGTCATCGTCGGTATCACCGTTGGTAATGCCGTGCCGTCGGCCGTGCTGGGGGTGAAGCAGGCCGTCTCGCTCAATCGCGACCGCATCGGTGACCTCGAGGCCTTGCTGGCCCTGGGCCTGGATCGGCGCCGGATCATGCGTTTCATGGCCCCCCGAGCGGCCCGGGCCGCCCTCATTCCCCAAATCGAGCGGACCAAGGTCGTTGGCCTCATCGCCTTGCCTGGAGCGATGACCGGTCTGTTGTTGGCCGGGGTCGATCCGGTGCAGGCGGTGGCGGTGCAGCTTCTGGTGATGTACCTGATCCTGGGTACGGGGGCCGTTTGTGTGGTTTCGGTGGTGGCCGTCATCAATCGGGCTGCCCTGACCCCGGATCTTCGTGTCGCCGACTGGGTCAAACCAGAGGCAACAGGCAGGCCTGAATCCGACAGTTTCTGAGCACCGTCCGGGACCTGGCGAGGGTCGGGCCAGACCGAGGGAGCCAAGCTCGGCGGGCCAACGGTTGGCCGAGGCACCTTGAGGCGATTCGGGTTGCGTCCTAGGGTGCGATTGATGCAGCCCCTACTTGTGCTGACGATCGGCCAGCGTCCACGCCCCGACCTGGTGACCGAACTGGGCGACGTATTGGGCGAGTACCCCATTGAGGTGGTTGGTGCCCTCGATGGATTGAGCCTCGACCAGATCACTGAACTGGTGCCGTCCGTCGACGCCGATGCCCTCCATGTCCACCTGCCAAGCGGCCACGACGTCGTCATCTCCAAGGCGGCGGTGACGGCCCGTCTGGCCGACCTGATCGAGAGGGCCGGGCACCGGCCAACCGTCATCGCCTGCACCGGGCGGTTCCAGGGCTTGCCGTGGCGTCCCAACCTACTGTT
>Ga0316187_10001957_pt1 | contig 17994 bp, 13 predicted proteins | sample CroRivburrow1_MG_FD_204927 | JGI IMG/M metagenome (GOLD analysis project Ga0316187, IMG submission 204927) | Coastal sediment microbial communities from Maine, United States - Cross River worm burrow 1 | ecosystem: Environmental > Aquatic > Marine > Coastal > Sediment | place: USA: Maine...
TTCCTCGCCATCACCGGGTCGTTCAATCTTGATGACCCGTGCGCCAGCCTCGACCAGAAACAATGTGGCCATGGGGCCTGGCAACAGTGTCGAAAAATCGAGAACCTTGATCCCGCTCAATGGCTGTGCGGATGCTGAAGTGCCTGTCATAACTAAAATGCTGATCCGGAAATCCAAAGTACCGTATTCGTGTAGCCGCCAAACCAATTGTGCGCAACACGCTGATGGGATTTTTAAATAAACATTGTGGAGCACGGGAAGCTGCCCTAAACAATTTGTGCATCGCAACAATTCTAGGCAGGCCTGACAGCCGCTTCAACAATGGCAGGTATCATGAAACTCCCATCGCAATTCTATAAACCACTCGCCATTGGCGCCCCTGACCCGATGCGCGAGGTTCCGGTCAAGATCGAACGGATGATCCATTTCCTGCCGCCGCAGGTCGAAAAGATGCGCAAGAAAGTGCCGGCCATGATCTCTCAGGTCGATGTCATTCTTGGAAACCTGGAAGATGCCATTCCCGCCGATGACAAGATTGCAGCGCGTGAAGGGTTTATCGAAATGGCCCTTGCCAATGACTATGGCGCGACCGGTTTGTGGACCCGGATCAACTGTCTGAACAGTCCGTGGGCCCTCGATGACATCACTCAGATTGTACTCGAGGCCGGAAACAAGCTGGATGTCATGATGCTGCCGAAGGTGGAAGGTGCCTGGGACATTCACTATCTGGACCAGCTGCTGGCCCAGCTGGAGGCACGTGTCGGTATCAGTCAGCCCATTATGATCCACGCCATTCTGGAGACCGCGCAAGGGGTCAAGAATGTTGAAGAGATTGCAGCCGCCAGTCCGCGCATGCACGGCATGTCACTGGGTCCGGCAGACCTGGCAGCATCGAGAGGCATGAAAACCACGCGCGTTGGTGGTGGACACCCGCACTACGGTGTCCTGGCAGACGGTGCCGGCAATGGTGCCAGGGACAGTTCTGCCCGAACATTTCATCAGCAGGACCTGTGGCATTATACCGTTGGCAAGATGGTCGATGCCTGTGCATCGAATGGCATAAAGGCCTTCTACGGCCCATTTGGCGATTTTTCTGATCCCGATGCGTGTGAGGCGCAGTTCCGCAATGCCTTTCTTCAGGGCTGCCTTGGCGCATGGTCACTGCATCCCTCGCAGATTGAAATTGCCAAGCGTGTATTTTCACCGGATCCGGCCGAGGTGAAGTTCGCACTGAGAATTCTGGAGGCCATGCCTGATGGTACAGGTGCGGTGATGATTGACGGCAAGATGCAGGATGACGCCACCTGGAAACAGGCTCGTGTTATCGCAGACCTGGCCCGGCTGGTTGCAGACAAGGATCCGGAGATGGCTGGCGTTTACGGTTTGTAGACGCCGGACCGGTCAGCCACTATCAACTTAAATTTGGGCTGCCTGCTTGAAACCAGCCGCAATTGGATGCATTTATAGGTCATGATCGCAATTAACAGACAGGCTCGATTCGGAATTGGACAAGTGGTGAAACACCGCCTGTTCCCGTTTCGCGGTGTCATCTTTGATGTGGACCCTACATTTTCCAATACGGACGAGTGGTGGGATTCCATTCCCGAAGAAACCCGGCCATCGAAAGACCAGCCGTTCTATCACCTGCTGGCCGAGAACGAAGAAACCGAATACATCGCCTATGTCTCGGAACAGAACCTGCTGGCCGATGATACCGGTGATCCGGTTCGACATCCCCAGATCCCCGAGTTCTTTGAGACCTATGACCCGGAAAAGCACACCTATCTGCCACGTGACAGCGCAACCCACTGAAGCTGTCGCGGCATGGTGCGGGCCCCGATGCCCCCGAGCAAACTTTGTTACGCGGTTTTAATTCCATCAAATCCTGAATCGCTCTAGATTATGCGGATGAATTCAATAATTCGACTGCTTTGTATCTGCTTGTTCTGGTTACCACTGGCATCGTCGGCGCCTGCGGAACCACGTCATGCCATCGCCATGCAGGGTGAACCTGCCCTGCCTGCCGATTACCGGCACTTTCCCTATGTCAATCCCGACGCGCCCAAAGGTGGCGCCTTGCGGGCAGCGCGCACCGGAAGCTTTGACAGCGTCAATCCGTTTATCATCAGGGGCCAGGCGGCAGACGGGCCGCGTACGCTGGTATTCGAAAGCCTGCTGGCACGATCACGCGCCGAAGCCTTCACGCTTTACGGCCATATTGCCGAAACCATCGACGTCAATGCCGACCGAACAGAAGTCACCTTCCGGATAAACCCGAAAGCCAGGTTTTCAGACGGTGAGCCGATCCAGGCCGATGATATTGTCTATTCACTGGAAACGCTGCGCGAACACGGTCGACCAAATCACCGCACCTATTATTCGAAGGTCACGTCTGTCGAGACACCTGACAATCTGACTGTCAGGATGAAGCTGGAACCAGGCGACCGTGAACTGGTGCTTATTCTGGGTCTCATGCCGGTGCTGCCGAAACATGTGTTTGAGACGCGCGACTTCGAGCAAACCACCCTGGACAAGCTGGTCGGCTCCGGCCCCTATGTATTCGACACGATAGACCCAGGTGATCACATCATCTACCGCCGCAACCCTGACTATTGGGCCAGGGACCTGCCCAGCGCGCGCGGTCAGTTTAATTACGACACCATCCGCTATGACTATTATCGCGACACACAGGGCGCGTTCGAGGCCTTCAAGAAAGGCGAGACCCTGCTGCGTTTTGAATCCGACGCATCGCGCTGGGCAACTGGCTATGCAGACTTGAAAGACCAGCCGGTCACCCTGGAAACCGTCACGGTGGGCTTGCCAAAACCGGTATGGGCCCTGGTATTCAATACCCGCCGGGCGGTTTTTGCCGACAAACTGGTCCGCGAGGCGCTGATCCTGACTTTCGATTTCGAGTGGATCAACAAGAACCTGTTTCACTCCAAAATGGAACGTACTGAGGGTTTCTTCTTCGGTTCGGAACTCAGTGCAATCGACCGGCCCGCGACGAACAATGAACGCGACATGCTGAAGCGGTCGGGAGCAGATATCCGCCCGGATATACTGGACGGAGAATACACTCTGCCGGTATCTGACGGATCGGGGCGGGATCGAAAAAACCTGCGTAAAGCCCTGACATTGCTTAACGCAGCCGGGTGGAAAGCCGGACCCGATGGATTGGCAAACACAAAGGGCCAGGGTCTTTCATTCGAAATTACAGTGGCCAGCCGGCCGCAGGAACGCATCGCACTGGCATGGCAGCGCATGCTGCGCACCATTGGTGTCGATATGACGATCCGGCAAGTCGATTCGGCACAGTTCCAGCGTCGCCTGCAGACCTATGACTTCGATATGATTCCGTTCACCTGGTATAACTCGCTGTCGCCTGGCAATGAACAGGCGTTCTATTGGGGGTCAGCAGGCCGGACCCAGGACGGTACGCGCAATTACATGGGTGCAGACGATCCGGCAATCGACAAGATGATAACCGAATTGTTGTCAGCGCGCGACAAGGCCGCGTTTGACGACGCCGTGCGTGGACTGGATCGTTTGCTGCTGGAAGGTCATTATGTATTGCAGTTGTTCCATGCGCCCGGACAATGGCTTGCGCGTTGGAACCAGATCAGGCGCCCTGATCAGCCGTCTCTTTATGGATTTCTCGCAGAGACCGGGTGGATCGAGGAATAATGGCAGGATTCACGGGTGAATTGCCGCCAGACAGGTTCAATCTGGCTCGGTATTGTCTTTCACAAAGTGCGAGAGAGCGGCCTGACAAAATCGCGCTCACCATCGCCGACGGCGTCGGGTATCACCGGTTGAGCTTTGCCGAAATTGAAGACATCGTGCTTCGACTGGCTTCCGCGTTCAGGTTGTTGGGGTTTGCAGCCGGTGCCCGGATACTGATCCGGATGGGCAACAGTTTTGACTATGCAGCCGTATTCTTTGCCGCCAATGCGGCCGGCCTGGTGCCAATCCCTGCATCATCAATGTTGTCAATCGAGGAAGTCTCATTCGTTCTGTCAGACAGTCAGGCCGCGGCAATCGTGCACGATGGGATGCTGGATTTGTGTGATTTGCCGGCTGAATGCAGGCTGATTACCCCGGATGACATCGCCGTATTCAAATCCGGACAACGCGACCACTATGTCGATACCAGGGCCACGACACCTGCCTACATGGTCTATACGTCCGGCACGTCAGGCCAGCCGAAGGGCGTCTTGCATGCACAACGCGCCGTATGGGGTCGCCGACCCATGTATCAGGGCTGGTATGGCCTGACGTCCGACGACACCATCTTGCACACCGGCGCCTTCAACTGGACCTACACTCTTGGTACCGCCCTGTTTGACCCCTGGGCCAACGGCGCAAGCTCCATCGTTTACACCGGCCCGCGAGATCGCTCGGTCTGGATCAAGCTGATCTCGGATCTAAACCCCACGATCATGGCTTCCGTGCCTGCCCTGTATCGCCAGATGCTCGGCGATGGCGGACTATCACCCGACACCATCGGTACCCTGCGTCATGGCCTGACTGCCGGAGAGGCCATTTTTCCCGGCTTGCAACGGGAATGGCAGGAGACAACCGGCATGGAGCTATATGAAGCCCTGGGAATGAGCGAAATCTCGACATACATCTCGAGTTCTCCCTCCGTACCCACCAAACCGGGCAGCCCGGGAAAACCCCAACTCGGCCGCAGCGTCTGCATCCTGCCCGTGTCAGGCGGCGAAGAACCGCTTGAGGCCGGTGAGACCGGGCTGATCGCGGTCCATCGCTCCGATCCCGGCATGATGCTTGGGTACTGGAACCGTCCTGCGGATGATGAAGCCGTGCTTCGCGGCGACTGGTTTATCGGCGGCGATCTCGGGCATTTCGACGACGAAGGCTATGTCTGGTTCAAGGGCCGCAATGACGATGTCATGACGTCGTTTGGGTATCGCATCTCGCCGCTGGAGGTGGAACTCGCCATCATGCGCCACCCTGCCGTCCAGCAGGCTGGAGTCACCGAAGTCGAACTGAACCCCGGCATGAAGCTGGTCTCGGCGTTTGTAGTGATGCGTGAACACGAAACGTTGACGGCGTCCGAGGTGATCAGTTTTGCATCCAACTCCCTGGCGCGCTACAAGGTGCCCAAGCAGGTCTTCTTCGTTGAAGCCCTACCCCAATCCGGCAATGGCAAGATCATCAGAAAGGATCTGGCATCGCTGCTGAAACAATCCAAGGATCACGCCAATGACGACTGAAACCGCAGATGTAATCGAAATCGACGTGATCTCGGACGTCATGTGTCCATGGTGTTATATCGGCAAGCGCCGGCTTGAGAGGGCGCTTGCCATGGTCCCGGACGTCGCGGTCGATATCCGGTGGCGGCCGTTCCAGCTGGATCACACCATTCCGGAAAACGGCATGGACCGCAAAGAATACCTGCGGAACAAGTTTGGCTCCGATGAGCAGGCCGCACAAGTGTACGGGCCAGTCCGCGATGCGGGCAAGGACGAGCAGATACCGTTCGAGTTCGACAAGATAACCGTTTCTCCAAACACCCTCAATGCGCATCGGATCATTAGGTGGGCTATGGCGGAAGGCGTACAGGACGCTGCAGTCGAACGGCTGTTCCAGCTATATTTCATCGAAGGTGCCAACCTGACAGACAAGACGGTGCTGGCAGATGCCGCCGTTGCGGCCGGTCTTGAACGTGCCGTCGTCGAGCGCCTGCTCGAAAGCGAAGCAGATATTTCGGAAACCCAGGCCGAAATTGCCCAGGCGCAGCAAATGGGCGTGACGGGCGTGCCGGCTTTCATCATCGGCAGCAGGTATGCCGTCATGGGCGCGCGCGAACCCGAAGCGATTGCGCAAGCCATTGCCGAAGTCGTCAAGGAACGGGCTGCCCCTGCAGGCAATGCTTAGGGTAATTTTATGCAATTCTGCCTGGAAGAAAACATTCGAAATATTCGGTCAACACAATTGCCGGTGTTACATCCGCGTTGTGTGCGCCGACGGCGTTGCAAGGCTGTAGCATAAACGGAATCAAGTCAGCGGTCTAACTGGCATGTGCTTCACACGCATCTCAAGTCATGCGCCTGATCATTGCTGCCTGAGAAACCTGACTGGCGCACTTGACCAACAACCCGGTATGATGACAATGCTCCCCTGGAACAACTCCTCAGCATGCCCAAGCATTCAGACCGGACCAATCAAACCAGGCAGGTCGGGGGCTGCAACCGTGAGCAACTAGACTGATTTCCTCGCGCCTGTATAACCCACCAGTGGATTCAAGACGGAGTAAAAGATGTGTTCTGTGCGCCTCCAGCGGGTGAAAAGTAAGGCCGACATCCGTGCCTTTGCGGCCCTGCCTCGCAGACTCTACGGGAGCTTTACCGATTACGTTGCACCTTTGGACATCATCCAGTGCGACATGATGAACGCATCCAAGAATCCATTCTTCCTGCATGCCGAGGCGGCATACTGGATTGCAGAAAAAAACGGTCGCAAGGTCGGACGGATATCTGCCCAGATCGACAAGCTCGATGCCATGAGAGGCAGACCGAACCTGGGTCATTTCGGCAATCTCGCCGCTATCGACGACGCGGAAACAGTGGCAGCGCTGTTTGATGCAGCGGAAAAATGGCTGGCCGAGCGGAATATGACCGAAGTCACGGGGCCCTTCAACTTGTCAGTCAATGGCGAGAGTGGCCTGATGGTGTCCGGTCACAAGGAACGGAACATGTTCCTGACGCCCTGGGATCCGCCCTATCTGGCCGATCTGGTGGAGGCAGCGGGTTATACCAAGGCCCGCGACCTGCATTCCTTCGAGTACACGGACATTGAAGCGCCTATCGAGATGGCAAACAGGTTCGCCGCAATGTCTGCGAAAATGAAAATTCACACCTATCTTGTAAAAGCCAGCGAGATCGAGAGCAAGCTCGACACGGTGCTGAAACTGTTCAACGATGCATGGGAGAATAACTGGGGTTTCGTGCCGATGACACGCGAGGAACTGGCGCACATGGCCAAGGACCTCAAACCCCTGCTCGCGGACGAGTGCCTCGCCATCGTGGAGGTCGAAGGTGAGCCGGCTGCGTTCGCGCTTGCCCTGCCGAACCTGAATGAGATGTCTGCCGATCTGGATGGACGATTACTGCCCTTCGGTTGGGCCAAGCTTGCCTGGAAGGTCAAACGCCGGGCTTATACGTCCGGACGCCTGTTGCTGATGGGCGTCAACCGTCAGCACCGAGAAACTGGACTGGGAGCCGGAATTGCACTATTGGCAATTGAGAAAATGCGTGAAGGGGTTGCAAAGTTGGGAATTCGGACTGCGGAACTTGGCTGGGTACTGGATGACAACAGACCCATGTTACGCATGCTGGACCTGATGCACGCCAGGCGTTACAAAACTCACAGGGTCTACCAAAAGGTACTCGTTGAGACACGGGCGAACGAAGGAAACAACTCTTCACAACCGTACGGGGCAAAGAACAAATGACAAAAGAGACCGACGACAACAGTGCTATTGCGGGCAAGATCCGAGAGGTTATTGCTCGAGAAGGCATGGTGGACGAAGCTAAACTGACCCGGGAGGCCTCTCTTGAGGACCTGGAAATAGAGTCCATCGACATGGTGATGATTCTTCAGGGACTTGAAGAGGAGTTCGGTATCTACGTGACTATGGATGAGGAGATCATGGGGTTGAAGAACGTCGGTGACGTGATCGACACCATAACCCGCCTGGTCGAGAGCAACGCGCAGGACAATGCATGACTGGACCAGCCGTCGTTATTACCGGGTACGGGTGCGTCTCGGCTCTGGGCAATACTGCAGAGGACATGCGCGATGCGCTGGTCGCCGGGCGCAGCGGTATCTCTGCATTGGAACTGCACCGTGACAGTGACAGGTTGCAGGTCAAAATTGCGGCCCAGGTGCGCGGATTCGATGCTGCCGCGCGGTTGCCCAAGGCGCGGCTCCCGTTTTTGGACCCGTTTGCACAGTTTGCCCTTGCTGCCTGTCTTGAAGCAGTTGAACAATCCGGACTGGAGGAGACCGACCTGCGCTCACACCGTACGTCCGTCATTCTTGGAACCGGGATCGGTGGCGTCTGCACACAGGACGATGCCTATCATACTTTTTATGGCGAGCAGAAAAAACGGCTTGACCCGATGACCATCCCGAGGGCTATGCCCAATGCGGCAGCCAGCCAGATCAGCATGGAGATTGGTGCAACGGGGCCGTCATTTACAGTGTCCAGCGCGTGCGCATCGTCAAATCATGCCGTTGCAACAGGTCTCGGCCTCATTCGTGCAGGTTTGGCCGACCGCGTGATAACAGGCGGCAGCGAGGCCTGCATCACCCCGGCCAGCTTGCGGTCGTGGGAAATTCTCCGGGTCCTGTCACCCATTCCCTGCTCGCCGTTTTCCAAGGGCCGTACCGGCATGGTACTGGGTGAAGGTGCCGGTATCGTGATCCTCGAGCGAGCCGATCTTGCCGCTGCCCGCGGCGCGACAGTCTATGCCAGGCTTGCCGGCGTCGGCATGTCTTCGGATGCCGGCGACCTGCTGCGTCCAGATCCGGCCGGTGCGAGTGCCGCGATCCGGGCTGCCCTTGAAGATGCCGGTCTTCCCGCCGAAACAGTGAACTACATCAATGCCCACGGCACCGGAACCGTGACCAATGACATTGCGGAAACCGAAGCAGTTCGATCAGTACTCGGCGACCACGCCGACAAGATCACCATGTCGTCTACCAAATCGATGCATGGCCACGCACTCGGTGGTGGCGCCGCTCTGGAACTGGTTGCCACCATTCTGGCAATGCAGCATGGATTTGTGCCACCTACCGTCAATTGGAAGGGACCGGATCCAAAGTGCGACATTGATTGCGTTCCCAATGAATCACGCAAGGCTCAAACCGGTGTGGCCCTGTCGAACTCGTTTGCCTTCGGCGGTCTCAATGCAGTGCTCTGTCTGACGCATCCAGATTTCTCATGACTTCAGAGAAGGATGCCGACGCGCTGTTGGTGCGCGTGGAAGACGCCGGCGTGGCCGGGTTCGCCAATGCCATCGGTTGGACCAGTTCACAGGTTCCGACAACCTGGCCGATGACCGTTTTGCCGCGTACGCCTTCTGTTGCAGAACTTGTCCGGCAGTGCTCACATGGTGGGCTTGTGCCCATCCATGCAGTGCAGTCGTTTCGCTATCGCCGCCCATTGCGGATAAGCGAGACCCTGACATGCCAAACCTCACTGACAGGGTCGACAAATGAACGATGCAGTCTGAAACTGCACATGACCGACACTTCCGGCGAGCCTGTCTGCGATGCCAACAGTACCCTGCTGCTGGCCCGGACATTACCGCCGACGGCCGTCGTCAGAGACCCCGCGAGTGCACCGGGCAGCGCGAATCCACCAGCGTCGCTTGAGAGCTCCTTGCTGACAGCCGAGATGTTCCGCACGTATCAGCAGGCATCAGGCGACACCAACCCTGTACATCACGATCATGCTGCGGCTCAGTCGCTCGGACTGGAGCGTCCGATCGCGCCCGGCATGATGATCCTGGGTATGTTGACCAGCCTGCTGGCTCGGACATTGGAACAACCGGATATAGCAAGGCTGGATGCGATGTTCATCGCCCCCGTTCCTGCCGAAACAATACTTTCCTTAAGCATTAACACTACCCCGACACCGGGACGGTATTCACTGGTGGCGACAGACCGCGCACGACGCGTCTACGTCAAGGCCACTGCAGTCGCAGCCTGAGAGGTACCGAATATGGACGGAATAACTCAGGATGTCGCCTGCGGTGCAGAGACGGCCTGGTCCCGTTTCGGTGGTCAGATGGTCTGTCCAGCTTCAATCTTGTATACGTGATCGGCAATCGCAGACCAGGCCGGACGGTGCGTAATGGCAACGATGGTGTAATCACCTGCCAGGGCCTTTACATTATCACACACTGATGACTCGGTTTCAGGGTCAAGCGCGCTTGTCACCTCGTCGAGAACGAGCAACTTCGGCGTATTGACCAGCGCTCGCGCCAGTGCAATGCGCTGGCGTTGGCCCCCGGACAAGCGGCTACCCAACTCCCCGACGTCAGTAGACAGTCCCTGCGGCAATCTGGTGACAAAATCAAGTGCGCCAGAAAGTGTCAATGCCTTCAAGACCGCGTCATCACTGACGCTGGTCTTGCCCAGGGTTATGTTTTCACGCAGCGAGGTGTGCATCAGCGACAGTTCCTGCGGTACATACCCGATTTGCTCACGCCATGACGCAAGTGAAATTTCTGACAGAGGAACATCATCGACCAGAATGTGCCCCTCGGCCGGCTGATGCAGGCCGAGCAAAAGATCCACCAGTGTCGTTTTTCCCGCACCTGAAGGGCCTTGCAGAACGGTGATTTGGCCAGCAGGGATATCTATTGTAACGTCACTGATTATCGGTGTGTCTCCATGGCTGAACGATACATTCTCGAAACGACAACCTGTCTTTAGGCCAGGCGCCGGTTTGCCGCCGGTACGCTCACCATCATCGCCCAGATCGGCAGTCAATTTCTTTACCGAGGTGAGTGCCGCTTCCATTTCGCTTGCCCGCTGCACGATTGTCTGCAGACGCTGCACCACACCGAAGGCCTGAAAAAATATGAAGCTCGATACCGCAAGTGCGGCAAGAGACATCCCGAGAACCTGGTGCGCGGCATAGATTGCGGCGCCTGCCAGGAGTGCAAGCAACACTTCTGAACCGCGGGACAGGACTTGCTGAGCGACGACCATCAGCCTGTAGGAATGTTCGATCCGGCCAATAGACGCGGCAAACGAATCAAGGAATTGTCGTGATCGGTTCATTGTACGGATGGGCTTGATATTACTAAGCGCATCAGAAACGTTGACCACCAGTTCGCGGGTTGCCAACGTTTGCTTCGCTCCTGCGCGGCGGCTGATTGTGATCAATTTACCAAGGGTGATGACCAGAATCAGCGTACCTGCAAGGGCAGCCAGCGCCAGCACGGGTGAAGTCATGAGCGCCAGGACAGCATAGACAAGGGTTTGTGCGAGTGCGGTTACAAACCGGGTCGACTGCATATAAGCCTGCCCAGCCCGACTGACATCCACACTCAGCGTATTTGCCAGGCGGCCTGAAGGCAGACTGCTGTAGGCGCTCCATCTGGCGTTCATCAGCCGCTCCAGTACGGCCAGACGCATTCGCTTGACCACCCGCGCTGCGGAAAATCCGGTGTAGGCGTTCGCCGTACCCTGCATGACGGCTCGCAGTACCATGGCGAGCATCACGACGACTGTCAGAGATAAAAATGATGGGCTTGGCCCCAGTGGAAACAGCAGAGTATCAAGAACGGTTTGAAACGCGGGCGGCAACTCACTGGATTCGCCCGAAATTTGCAAGAGAGCGGGAAACAGCGAACTTATAGACACAATTTCCGCCAGTCCCGCAATTAGCAGACAAATGAGGACGACGCCGGGCCTGGCGCCTTCGGCTGTGAAGAATGTCCTTAAAATGTGCAACATCGGGGCAAGCTGTTCGTTCGAAGGGTTTGCGGGCAAAACCAAAAGTGCCTGAAGCAAGTAAACGTTGGCAATAGCACCGGGATGATCCGGGTGGAACCCCAATGCACAACCGGCTTGTGGTTTATTTGGGCTGAAGGTTCGCAAACGGTTCTAGTCGAAACGGTATTCACCAATTATCCGGGCATGATCCGCAGCAAATCCCTTCAGTCTGTGTTTGCCAGTTTCACCAAGGTCTGCATCAACTGGCGAGTACCGGCCAACCTGTCGGCCGGCGTTTCCCAGGTCCTGATAATCACCAGTTTCATATCCGGCCGGATCTTGGCACGGCTGCCCTGATCATTGATCCACTGAACCAGCGCTTCCGGATTGGGAAACTTGCCATCCCTGAACGTAAACACGACACCTTTGGGCCCGGCATCAATGTTCGAGACATTGGCAGTACGGCACAGCAACTTGACCGACACTATATCAATCAGATGCACCACCTCTTCCGGTAAGCGACCGAACCGATCCTGAAGCTCAGCCGCAAAGCCGTCCAGTTCTTCCTGTGTCGGTAGATCGGCCATGCGTCTGTACACACCAAGGCGCACTTGCAGGTCCGGGATGAACGACTCCGGCAACAACACGGATGTTCCCACGTTGATCTGTGGCGACCACTGGCCATCGGCCTCGATTTCAAGCTCGCCGGAACGCAATGATGCAACAGCTTCTTCCAGCATGTGCTGGTAGAGTTCAAAGCCGACTTCCTTTATATGCCCGGATTGCTCTTCGCCCAGAAGGTTGCCGCCACCGCGAATATCCAGGTCATGACTGGCCAGGGTGAAGCCTGCCCCGAGCGAATCAAGAGATTGCAGTACCTTGAGACGTTTTTCCGCCGGCGCCGTCAGCGTCTTGTTGGCCGGCACGGTAAACAGCGCATAGGCGCGTTGTTTTGAGCGTCCCACCCTGCCCCTGATCTGGTAAAGCTGAGCCAGACCAAACATGTCTGCCCGGTGCACGATCAGGGTGTTGGCCGTCGGCACATCAAGGCCGGACTCGATAATTGTCGTGGCCAGCAGCACGTCGTACTTGCGGTCATAGAACCCGGTCATGATGTCATCGAGTTCAGTGGGTGCCATGCGGCCGTTGGCAATTGCGAATTTTACCTCGGGAACCTGTGCCTTAAGGAAATCGGCAACCACCGAAAGATCGGAAATGCGCGGCACCACGTAGAAGCTCTGCCCGCCGCGATACAACTCGCGCAACAAGCTCTCCCGGATGATCACCGGGTCAAACGGCGAGATATAGGTCCGCACCGCGAGCCGATCCAGCGGTGGCGTGGTAATCAGGGAAAGTTCCCGCACACCGGTCAACGCCAGTTGCAGAGTCCGAGGTATCGGTGTCGCGGTCAATGTGAGCACATGAACGTCGGCACGCATCTCCTTTAGCTTTTCCTTGTGCTTGACACCGAAGTGCTGCTCTTCATCGATGATCAGCAGGCCGAGATCACGGAATTTGACGTCCTCGGCCAACAGGGCATGGGTCCCGATCATGATGTCGACCGTGCCGTCGGCAATGCCCTTCTTGGCCTCGATGACATCCTTGCGGCTGACCAGACGCGATGCCTGGGCGATCCGGACCGGGAGGCCCTTGAAGCGATCCGCGAAAGTGGCGTAATGCTGGCGCGCCAGCAGTGTTGTCGGCACCACTACCGCGACCTGCTTGCCGGCCATCACTGCAATGAAGGCAGAACGAAGCGCAACTTCGGTCTTGCCGAAACCAACGTCGCCGCAGATCAACCGGTCCATGGGACGTCCACGCGCCAGGTCGGATATCACGGCATCAATGGCCGTCAACTGGTCTTCGGTCTCTTCATACGGGAACCGGGAGGCGAACTCGTCATAGACACCATCGGGCAGGCTCAGGATTTCTCCATCACGCAACTCGCGTTGTGCGGCCGTCTTGATCAACTGGCTGGCAATTTCACGGACCCGTTCCTTGAGACGTGCCTTGCGCGCCTGCCAGGCCACGCCGCCAAGTTTGTCGAGATTGGCGCCGGCGTCGTCCGAACCATAGCGCGACAGCAGTTCGATGTTTTCCACGGGCAGGAAAAGACGGTCGCCACCATGGTACTGCAGATACAGGCAGTCATGCGGGGCACCCTGCACGTCAATCACCTTGAGGCCCTCGAAACGGCCAATCCCGTGATCAACATGAACTACCAGGTCCCCGGCATTGAGGGATGCCAGTTCGGAAATGAATTCACTGGCTTTTCTCTGGCGTTTGCCGCGCCGTACCAGCCGGTCACCGAGTATGTCCTGTTCCCCGATAACGGCCAGATCATCCGTTTCAAAACCGGTTTCCAGGCCCAGCACGATGACCGATACCATGTCCTTGGATCGTTTGAGCGCCTCAGGTCCGTCCTTTGCCGGTACCACAAGGCCCAGATCATGATCTTTCAAAATGCCCAGCAGGCGATCGCGTGATCCTTCGGTCCATGCTGCCAGCATCACCCGTTTACCGGATTTCTGACGGTCCCGGACATGATCGACAACGGCGTCATAGACATTGCGCCCTTCCTCGGTGCGCTCTGCAGCAAAGCTGCGGCCCTGCCTGCCGTGAGCCGAAATAACCCGCAGACTGGAACCCTCAGGTGCTTCAAACGGCGTCAGTGCAACAACCGGATACTGTGCTGCAAGATCGGACCATGCCTCAGTGGAAAGGAACATCTTCTCAGGCGGCAGGGGTTTGTATACCGGTGCGCCGAACGTGTCCTTGTTGAGGGCTTCTATCCGGGCCTGATAGTATTCCTCAATCAGGGCGCAACGCGCGTCTATGGATTCTTCGGCAAGATGATCCATTGTGAGGACGCAATTACCGGCATAATCCAGCACGGTCTCCAGCTTTTCATAGAACAATGCCAGCCAGTGCTCCACGCCCTGATACCGTCTGCCAGCCGATACAGCTTCATAAACCGCATCATTCATCCCGGTACCGGAAAACTGCGCCGTATAGGACGTGCGAAACTGGGCAATGGTTTCGTCGTTCAGCAGAACCTCGTTTGCCGCATCCAGTTTCAATTCCTGCAGCTGACCGGTGGTCCGTTGCGACTGGGCATCGAAACTTCTTATTGATTCCAGTGTATCGCCGAAAAAATCCAGCCTCACCGGCTCTTCGCTGCCGGGTGGATAAATGTCGATTATCCCACCTCTGATGGCAAAGTCCCCGGGGTCAACCACCGTGCCGGTGCGGGTAAAGCCGTTGACTGCCAGATACTTCTGCAGTTCGTTGGTATCCACCCTGCTGCCGGGCTTTGCCGCAAAACTGGCTGACCTCAGGATATCCCGAGGCGGCACTTTCTGAATAATCGCATTGGCGGTGGTCAAAAGCACTGCGGGTTTGTCAATATTGCCCGCAGCCAACTGGGTTAGCGCGCTCATACGCCTGGCAAGAATATCTGCAACCGGCGATACCCGGTCATAAGGCAGACAGTCCCACGCAGGAAACGGGATAATGTTTACTTCGGGGGCAAAGAAGGTAATCGCCTCACCGATCATCGAAGCGCGCTGATCGTCACGCGCCACATGCACAACCAGACGGTCTTCGGCAAGTCGCGCGATTTCGCCTGCAACCTTGCCGTCGAGACCCTCCGGCGCACCCGATATGATCACCTTGCCAGGTGAAGCAATGGCACTTTTCAACTCAATACGTTTCATTCCGGGTTTCCGAAAAACGTTTCATCAAAACGCACTGACAGCATCTCCTTGAGCAGTGCCGATTGCTGTTCGCGAGGCACCGGTTGTGCACCGGTCAGCCATGCCAGCAAATCCTGATCCGGAATTTCCAGAATGCGTTCCAGTTCCTGCAACTCGGGCTCGTCAGAATGCTCAATCCTGTTTTGCACAAACGTGCCCATGACGATGTCCATCTCCTTGATGCCCCGGTGGCAGGCACGCCAGACTATACGCTTTCGCCGGTTTTCGTCAGTTGCAGTCACAGCTTGTGTCCGGTGGAATTTGAATGAACAATGTGCAGAGTTAGGATTTAATGTCCCCAGCGGGTTATGTAAGAAGCACACATGAAACGCAACCGGGCAAGACAACTGTCCTGACAATTTAAGCGAAAAACCGGGCACCCATGCGACCAGAAATCCTGAACAGGTATTTTGCTTCCGCCAGCGCGCTCAAGGGAATAGGTGCGAAGGTTGAAAAAACGCTGGCAGGCCTGGTGCGGCCGCAAAGTGGCGAACCGGGCGCGGCTGACTTGTCTGCCCGGCTGGTTGATCTGTTGTTCCATTTACCCGCCGGTGTCATTGACCGGAGGAACCGCCCTGCTATCAACCAACTGCCTCAAAGTGGCATCATCACCATCGAGGCGCAAATCGGCCAGCACAAGGCGCCTCCAGGCCACAACCGGAGAGTGCCCTACCGTGTCGACGTATTCGACGATACCGGTTCGCTGCCCTTGGTGTTTTTTCACTCGCACGGGCCCTATCTCGAGCGACTGTTGCCGGAAGGCGAGACCCGGTTCATATCCGGCAAGATCGAATGGTATGGCGGTACACCGCAGATTGTTCACCCTGACCATATCCTGACAGCCGACCAGTTTGCCGATATGCCGTTGCTCGAACCCGTTTACCCTCTGACAGCGGGAGTCTCCGGCAAAATACTCGGCAAGGCGATCCGCCAGATACTCGCAGACGTTCCCCAATTACCCGAGTGGCAGGATGCTGCGTGGATTGCAGCCCGCAAGCTGCCGTCTTTCCAGGCTGCCCTTGCAACACTCCACAACCCCGCAGATGCCGATGATCTGGAACCCGACAGCCCGGCAAGGCAACGCCTTGCCTATGACGAACTACTGGCCAACCAGTTGGCGCTTGCACTGGTACGCCGTCATATGAAACGTGCCTCCGGCAGGGCATTGAAAGGCGACGGCGACAGACGGCGTCAAATCGTCGATACCTTGCCGTTCTCGCTCACGGACAGCCAGCAACTTGCGGTGTCTGAAATCACTGCCGATATGTCGTCGCCGGATCGCATGCTGCGGCTCCTGCAGGGCGACGTTGGATCGGGCAAGACCATCATCGGTCTTCTCGCCATGGCTGCCGCCGCAGAAGCCGGCACACAGTCGGCCCTCATGGTGCCAACCGACATCCTGGCCCGCCAGCACATCGCCAGCATACAACCACTGGCCCGCGCTGCCGGTCTCAAGGCCGCAATCCTGACGGGCCGGGAAAAGGGACAGTCGCGCCAGCAATTGCTCGAAGAGCTGTCGTCCGGACAAATCGACATCCTGATTGGCACACATGCCCTGTTCCAGGCGGGCGTCAGTTTCGCAGATCTTGGTCTCGTGATCATTGATGAACAACATCGCTTTGGCGTCCATCAGCGCCTCGCCCTCCAGTCCAAGTCAAGGCGACCGGCCGATCTGCTGGTGATGACCGCCACACCTATTCCTCGTACGCTCGCCCTGACCGCCTATGGTGACATGGACATCACCCGGCTCATCGGCAAACCTGCCGGCCGCAAACCGGTTGAGACGCGTGTGATGCCGCTGGAAAAACTGGACCAGATTGTCGACGCGCTTGAACGCGCTGTTTCACAGGGCAAGCGAGCCTACTGGGTATGCCCGCTGGTCGAGGAGAGCGACTTCATCGACAAAACGGCGGCAGAAGCCCGTTTCAGAACCTTGCTGGGACGTTTTGGCAACAAGGTTGGCCTGGTGCACGGGCGCATGAAAGGGCCCGAGAAAGATGCTGTGATGGCACAGTTCAAGAACGGTGAACTGTCCATTCTTGTGTCGACAACAGTCATAGAAGTTGGCGTGGATGTACCCGAAGCCTCCATAATGATCATTGAGAATGCCGAGCGTTTCGGACTGGCGCAATTGCATCAGCTTCGTGGTCGCGTCGGTCGCGGTACGGATGCTTCCAGTTGCGTGCTGGTCTATGATGGCGTGCTCGGTGAAATTGCCGCTGCGCGGCTGAAAATCATGCGCGAAACCGAAGATGGTTTCATCATTGCCGAACAAGACCTGAAGCTGCGTGGGTCGGGAGAGGTACTGGGCACCAGACAGTCAGGTGTCGCCAGTTTCAGGCTCGCCGACCTTGGTCGGCATGGCGACCTGCTGCAGGCAGCGCGCGATGACGCGAAGCTGATTCTCGAAACCGACCCAAACCTGACCGGCGCCAGGTCACAGGCATTGCGAATCCTGCTCTACATGTTCGAACGAGATGACGCTATCCGGCTGTTGTCGGCCGGTTGATAGGCAGTGCGCTGTCCCCTACAAGCAGCTCGAGCATGATTGGACGATGTGGTCAGCGTTTTTTGGCTGCTTTTTTTGCAGGAGATTTCTTGCCGTAGGCTGCTGTCTTTTGATTTGGGTTCAGGACGTGATCAGGATGGGCGATCAACATTGATAACGTATCGTCATCCTCCACGATCGACTCATTGGCCTCACGCATCTGCGTCGGTGTCACCAGACCTGCGGAAATAACCAGTTTGGCTGCCTCTT
>Ga0316187_10001958_pt1 | contig 17989 bp, 14 predicted proteins | sample CroRivburrow1_MG_FD_204927 | JGI IMG/M metagenome (GOLD analysis project Ga0316187, IMG submission 204927) | Coastal sediment microbial communities from Maine, United States - Cross River worm burrow 1 | ecosystem: Environmental > Aquatic > Marine > Coastal > Sediment | place: USA: Maine...
CATCGAAGTGATGGTTAAAGTGGGCGACAAGATCAATGCCGAAGAAAACCTGATCACGCTGGAAACCGACAAGGCAGCGATGGATGTACCTTCGCCATATGCCGGCGTAATTAAAGAACTAAAGGTCAAAACTGGCGATAAAGTATCGCAAGGTTCTGTGATTTTACTACTTGAAACTAGCGCAACTTCAAGCAAGGCTGATAAAAATCAACCGGCCCCGGCACCCGAGGTCGCTCCTGTTGCAGAAAGGACAGCCACACAGGCCAATACTTCTGCCAAAACTTCGAAACCTTCGGTGACTGCAGCACCCACAATGGATACGGTAGCAGGTAAAGCTCACGCTAGTCCTGCCATACGCCGCTTCGCCCGTGAACTCGGCGTACAAATTTCAACCGTCAAGGGCAGTGGTGAAAAAGGCCGCGTTACCAAAGATGATGTACAAAGCTACGTCAAAGTCGCTTTAGCACAATCAGGCGGCGCCAGCGGCAATGGATTACAGGTTTTGGCAATGCCCGCAGTGGACTTTGCCAAATTCGGTGCAGTCGAGACCAAGCCACTTTCCCGTATCAAGAAAATTTCCGGTGCCAATTTACATCGAAACTGGGTGACGATCCCTCATGTGACACAGTTCGATGAGGCGGACATCACTGAAATGGAAGCTTTCCGCAAGGAGCTTGGCGCAGAATACACCAAGAAAAATATCAAAATCACACCGCTTGCTTTCATGCTGAAAGCAGTTGTGGTTGCGTTGCAGAAATTTCCAGAATTCAACGCTTCATTGGATGCCAGTGGAGAGAATCTGGTACTCAAGCAATATTTCCATATCGGTGTGGCGGTCGATACCCCTGATGGCTTGATGGTACCGGTACTGCGCGATGTGGACAAAAAAGGTATCGTACAGCTCGCCAAAGAACTGGGTGAGATCAGTGCACGAGCGAGAGAGAAGAAAATCACCGCAGCCGATATGCAAGGCGGTTGCTTTTCCATTTCCAGCCTTGGCGGGATAGGCGGCACAGCATTCACGCCGATTATTAATGCACCCGAGTTGGCAATTCTGGGCGTTTCCCGTGCCGTCATCAAACCGATGCATCAAGATGACACTTTCGTGGCACGCCTTATGCTGCCGCTGTCATTATCATACGACCATCGCGTAATTGATGGTGCAGCCGCCGCACGTTTCATCGTTTTCCTATCGAAGGTGCTGGCAGACACACGTCACTTGGCACTGTAATCGGTGAGTAAAAGAGCAATCGGTATTTTGGGGGGTACTTTTGACCCAATACATTTCGGGCATTTAAGGCTTGCCGAAGAAATGCTCGAGCTTGCCAAGCTCAAGCAAGTTATTTTCATCCCCACCGGCAAACCTCCTCACCGAGACACCCCACAAGTTTCTGCACAACATCGCAGTGCGATGGTGCAATTAGCGATTGCCGATCAACCCGCTTTTACGTTGGACAAACGCGAAGTGGCTTGCAATAACAAATGCTATACATTGAAGACCCTGCGCGAATTACGTACTGAATTAGGAACGACTCAGCCTTTATGTCTGCTGATGGGCGGTGATGCATTTCTGACATTGCATAGTTGGTACGAATGGGAACAGCTTTTTACGCTTGCGCACATTGTGGTAGGGTTTCGTCCTGGCTTCACACTAAAAGAACGCATCCATAGTGCTACAGAAAAGCTACGTAACCATTATCAGCAGCGTTTATGTGACACTGAAGAATTATCGAATCATCCGTCTGGCGGTATCGTAGAACTCGCCATACCCAAGCTGGAAATTTCTGCAACCATGATCCGCAATCGCACTGCTGAAAATCGCAGCATCCGTTACCTGCTACCCAACTCGGTAGCGTACTATATTCATCAACATAAATTATACGCATCATGCTAACTACTGAAGAAAAAACCCAAGCCGTCGTCGACGCACTTGAAGATATTAAAGCCACCAATATCAAGATCATTGATACCAGCAAGCTTGGCTCGCTATTCGACCGCATGATCATTGCCAGCGCCACTTCCAGGCGACAGACCAAAGCACTTGCTGACAACGTGGTCGTCAAACTGAAGGAACGCGGTGAGGAGGTGTTGGGGCGAGAAGGCGAGGATAGTGGTGAATGGATCCTTGTTGATCTGAACGAAGTGCTGGTTCACATCATGCAACCCGCCATCCGGGATTACTACAACCTTGAAGAATTATGGAGCAAAGCTCAAGCGGCAAGACCAAAGCTTGCTCAAGCCCCAAAAGGGTCATAAAGCCCAAAGGCAAGTTCTAGGCTATTCATAATGAAACTGGTTATTATCTCAGTCGGACACAAAATGCCGGGCTGGATCACCACAGGTTTCAACGATTATGCCAAACGCATGCCGCGTGAAGCCAGAATAGAACTATTGGAAATAAAGCCAGAACCGCGGAACACTGGAAAGACCGTGCAACAAATCATGGCCGCTGAAGCTCAACGTATACTCACTGCCATACCTGCCAATTGCCTAAGCGTCGCCTTAGATGAAAACGGCACACCGCCAACCACGCAACAACTCACTGATCAGATGACAAAGTGGATGCGTGCAGGTTGTAATGTGGCATTCATCATCGGTGGTGCAGACGGCCTGCACGCCTCGGTCAAGCAAGCTGCGCAACAACAAATGGCATTATCCTCGCTTACTTTGCCACATGCCATGGTTAGAGTATTGTTGGCTGAACAGTTGTATCGAGCCTATAGCATGATGCACAATCACCCCTATCACCGTGAATAAGACATAACGACAGCACCCAACAGGACGGAATATCTTATGCGCATCATTCAATCACGTATTTACCTTTCCTCTCAGAGCCCTCGTCGTCGCGAGCTACTCAAACAGATAGGCATTAATTTTGAAATGCTTTTATTGCGTCAGGATCCACGTCGAAAACTGGATATTGACGAGTCTCCACTACCCGATGAGCAACCGGGAGCCTATGTTCAACGCCTCAGCAGGGATAAAGCGTTGGCTGGCTGGGATTCACTACGTTTTCGCGGCCTGCCTCCATTCCCCGTCCTGGCTGCAGATACGACGGTTACCATAGATGGATTGATTTTGGGTAAACCAGAAACTTCCAAACATGCCACGGAGATGCTGCAGCAACTGTCCGGAAAAGAGCATCAAGTATTAACAGCTGTGGCAGTAGCAATGAATGAGCATGTGGAAGTCGCACTCTCGACATCCACAGTACGTTTTACTACACTCAGTAAAGAAAGAATCCGCCAATATTTGCTAACGCGAGAGTATCTGGATAAGGCTGGCGGCTATGCCATACAGGGTGTAGCTGCCGCGTTTATCGAGCATATTTCCGGTAGCTACTCAGGAGTAATGGGGTTACCTCTATTTGAAACAGTTCAATTGCTTAAACACTTTGATTGCCCCACTCCGTAGTCCTTATTTAATTCAAAATAGATAAACACCCCGCAGGCTTTCATAATAAGTATCCACATCTGGCAATCCAATTTATATCATGAGCGAAGAAATTCTCATTAATGTTACTCCTCAAGAGACTCGCGTCGCAGTGATGCAACTCGGGATAGTCCAGGATATGTATATCGACCGCAGCAGCAACCGTGGTCTGGCCAGCAATGTTTATCTGGGCAAAGTAATACGCGTACTACCCGGCATGCAATCCGCATTCATAGACATAGGGCTGGAACGTTCGGCATTTCTGCATGTGGCAGATATTTGGGAAAATAGCATCAACGGTAATATCGAAAAGCCAATCGAGAAAATCCTGTTTGAAGGACAATCTCTACTAGTGCAAGTCATCAAAGAGCCCATCGGAACCAAAGGTGCGAGACTTTCTACACAGATCAGCATCGCAGGAAGATTGTTGGTGTTTCTACCCCAAGAAAGTCACATCGGCGTATCTCAACGAATCGAAAACATTGAACAACGTGAAACCTTACGAACAGAGCTGCAAAACATTTTGCCTCCTGAACATAAGGGAGGTTATATCATTCGCACGGTTGTAGAAACAGCGACCGACCCGGATTTTCTTGCTGACATCTCATATCTCGACAAATTGTGGGCCAATTTACAAGCGGCCACTAAAACTGCCAGCGCACCGCAATTACTCTACCAGGAACTCAATATCAGTTTGCGGGTATTACGTGATTTTGTAACCGAAAACACTTCGCGAATCATGGTTGATTCCCGCAGCACCTTTCACAAAATGAGGGATTTCGCCCAAGACTATATTCCAATCGCGGTTGATCGTTTGGAGCACTATACCGGCGAACGGCCGCTGTTTGATTTCTATAACGTTGAGGAGGAAATTGAACACGCTCTTTCCAAACGTGTTGACCTTAAGTCTGGTGGCTATCTGATTATCGACCAGACCGAAGCCATGACAACCATAGATGTAAATACTGGCGGTTTTGTAGGGTTACGAAATTTTGATGACACCATCTTCAAGACCAATCTGGAAGCTACACAGGTTATCGCACGCCAACTTCGTTTGCGAAATCTGGGGGGCATCATCATTTGTGACTTCATCGACATGGATACCGAGGAACATCGCAATGCAGTCCTGAAAGAATTTGAAAAAGCGCTGGCACGCGACCACACCCGCATCAGTGTTAACGGCTTCTCTTCATTAGGCCTGTTGGAAATGACCCGCAAGCGTACCCGCGAAAGTTTGGCGCATGTATTGTGTGAATCTTGCCCGACTTGCCAGGGACGAGGAGAAGTAAAAACCGCACAAACAGTTTGCTACGAAATTTTACGAGAAATTTTGCGCGAAGCACGCCAATTCAACGCGCGCGAATACCGGATACTAGCTTCCCAACAAGTCATCGATCTTTTTCTGGAAGAAGAATCTCAATCACTAGCTGAACTTTCAGAATTCATTGATAAACCAATATCCATGCTGGTGGAAACGCTTTATAGTCAGGAACAATACGACGTTATCCTGATGTAGGTTTTGTTACATTCTTTTTCCCTAACAATGGCAGCAATAATGCTTAAATAGTTAGGTTCTAAATCTAACAATATTTTTCACTTCTGCTTTCGACTGCGGTTGAAACCACAGTCGAAAGAGGTATCCTTTGGTCGAAGGTTCAAGTCCTTCACGACCACCAATATAATTAATGCTTGCAGCGATGTGAGTCTTTTTTATTGTTGGTGACAATAGCCGCTTTGTAAGTGTGCGCGGATTTTGGGAGAGTTTTGAGACAGTAAGGGTTGGTGAACTGGAATTCAGTCACAGTCCTTAAAGTTGACTATCAAGCAGTCTCGCATCATTTTTTGCGATTCTGTGATTTGATTTGGCGCCATTTTTGCTACAACCGGATCAATCATTTTCATCGCAAGTGAATTTCCTGAATCTTCAGCAAGATTAATCCACATGTGTGCTTTAACGAGGTTTTCTGGAACACCCCATCCGTTCTGATATCTTATGCCAAGGTAGTATTGCGCATCTGCATCTCCTTGTTGTGCGGCCAGTCGATACCATTTAACTGCCTCTTCGTCATCTTGAGCAACACCCCGCCCTTTTCCATGCATTACGCCAAGGTTGAATTGTGCAGAAGCATTACCCTGTTCAGCTGCCAGTAGATACCACTTAACTGCCTCTCCGAAATCTTGTGAAACACCCCGTCCTTTTTCATACATTACGCCGAGGTTGAATTGTGCAGAGGCATTGCCCTGTTTCGCTGCCAGCCGGTACCACTTTACTGCCTTTTTGTAGTCTTGGGCGACACCTTTACCCATCCCATACATCGCGCCAAGAGCGAATTGCGCAGAAGCATTCCGCTGTTCAGCAGCCAGCCGATACCATTTGACTGCTTCTTTGTTATTTTGAGCAACACCAAGTCCTGCTGCATACATCGCGCCAAGGCTTAACTGCGCTTTCGCATTCCCCTGATCAGCAGCCAGCCGATACCATTTGGCTGCCTCTCTGTCATCTTGAGGAACACCTTGTCTTTTTCGGTACATTACGCCAAGGTTGAATTGTGCGGATGCATTTCCCTGGTCAGCTGCGCGTGTATACCACTCGACCGCTTCTTTGTAATCTTGAGCGACACCCAGCCCGTTTCGATGCATTGTGCCAAGGTTTAACAGCGCATCCACATCTCCCTGCTTGGCAGCTCGTCTATACCATTTGACCGCCTCTTTGTAGTCTTGAGGAACGCCTTCTCCTTTTCCGTACATTACACCGAGATTGAATTGTGCAGAGGCATTACCCTGATCAGCAGCCATCCGATACCATTTGGCTGCCTCTTCGTCGTTATGAGGCACACCCTGCCCATTTCGATACCTTACGCCAAGGTTTAGCTGTGCTTTCGCATTTCCCTGCCCTGCTGCCAGCCGGTACCATTTCACTGCTACCTCGTAATCTTGAGGAACACCCTGTCCATTGTCATACATGATGCCGAGGTTGAATTGAGCATCTGAATTATTATTTGCCGCAACACTACGAAATATTTGCAAAGCAGTCGCATAATCCTTGCGTTCATAAGCAGCAACTCCCTCATCGAAATTCTCAGACCAAGCGCTAGCGCTGATCGTAATCAGTAACATCATTAAAATAGCTTTACGCATTACAACCTTTATGGAGATTTGCCTGTGACAGCGTTGTTAATGACCTATGACACGAGCTTGAGTAAATAGTTTGCACCATCGAAAAATTATTTTTAGCGCCATATGGCAGTGAAAGATACATTTTTTGTCTCACTTTACTCATGCCGCCACCACGTCCGGTGCACAAATATCTTGAACTGGATTATTTTAGCGTATCTGGCTGCATTTTCAGAACGCATCAGTATAAATATTATGACAAATATTTGTATTTGAAAACAATGATAAACAGGGCGTGCTTATTACAGAATAGGGATAATCTTTTTATGCGCTCATCATAATTAGGCCGATTCTCCAAGTTTCAAGCATGCCATCGTTATAAAATGGCCCTTCCCTGTAACACTTGGTCTTTGTGCTGTCCCTATTCGATGTGGATTTAAAATTGAATAATGATTTATCTTCTGATGCACTAAGACGCAAAGTGCGACTAGATGCTCTGGAAGAAATTGAATTTCCCTCTGATTTGCCAGTGGTGGGTAAACGTGAGGTATTGGCAAGTGCCATCTCAGAGAATCAAGTGATAATCGTGTGCGGTGAGACCGGCTCCGGCAAGACGACACAATTACCCAAAATTTGTTTAATGTTGGGGCGAGGGGTGTTGGGTTGCATCGGCCACACGCAGCCGCGACGGGTGGCGGCACGTACGGTTGCATCACGAATTGCGTTTGAACTCAAAACCGAACTAGGCGGCGTGGTGGGCTACAAGGTGCGGTTCCACGACAAAGTCTCAGCGGACACCAGTATCAAGTTGATGACGGACGGAATATTACTCGCTGAAATTCACAGTGATCCGCTGCTAAAAAAATACGACACGCTGATCCTTGACGAGGCACACGAGCGCAGCCTGAATATCGACTTTCTGTTGGGCTATCTTAAGCAATTACTACCACGCCGTCCCGATCTCAAACTCATCATCACTTCGGCAACTCTGGATGCAGATCGCTTTGCCAAACATTTCGGTGCAGTTGTGATTGAGGTGTCGGGGCGCAGCTATCCGGTTGAGACGCGCTATCGTCCCTTGCAGCTAACTAGAGAGGGTGATGCGCAAGATATTCCTCAAGCCATCAGCACGGCGCTGGATGAGCTGGCAGCAGATGGTTTGCGCGGTGATGTGCTAGTGTTTCTACCGGGCGAACGGGAGATACGTGAAACAGCAGAGGTGCTGCGTAAGCGCCGTATGTCAGGAGCAAGTCAAAAAGCACTGGAGATATTGCCGTTGTTCTCACGCTTGTCGGCGGCTGAACAAGACAAGGTGTTCAGGACTGGCGCTCAGCGGCGCGTAGTCCTGGCAACCAATGTCGCGGAAACTTCGCTCACAGTGCCAAACATCGGCTATGTAATCGATTGTGGCTTGGCGAGGGTGAATCGCTACAGCATTCGTCAAAAGGTTGAGCAGTTACACATTGAGAAGATTTCACGCGCTGCAGCCAATCAGCGTGCGGGGCGTTGCGGTCGCGTGATGAGCGGAGTGTGCATACGTCTGTATGACGAAGATGATTTGTTACAGCGTGATGAGTTTGCTGACCCGGAAATTTTTCGTGTATCGCTGGCTACTGTCATCTTGCGGATGAGTGCGCTAGAGTTGGGCGATATTTCAGAATTTCCATTCATAGAACCCCCTACCGGGCGCATGATTGCGGACGGCTACCAATTGTTGGTTGAACTCGGTGCCATAGATGAAGCGCGGCAATTAACCAAGCTTGGTCATGAACTTGCCAGGCTGCCTCTTGATCCTAAAATATCACGCTTATTGTTGGCGGGTAGGCAATATCTTTGTCTGACTGAAATTCTTATCATTGCCAGTGCCTTGTCCGTACAAGACCCTCGTGAGCGTCCGCAGGATAAGCAGTCAACGGCTGATGAAGCACATAAGCGCTTTGCTAACGAACGGTCAGATTTTCTTGCCTACCTAAAAATTTGGGCTTGGTACGGGCAAGCACTAGCGCATAAGAAATCCAAGCGTCTGCTGGCAACGGAGTGCCGTAAAAACTTTTTATCACCATTACGCTTGCGAGAGTGGCGTGATCTGCATATGCAGTTACATACGCAAGTTGCCGAGATGGGGATGCGAAACAATCAGAAGCCAGCAAAATATGAGCAGATCCACAAGGCTTTGCTATGCGGGCTGCTCGGTAATATTGGGATAAAGAATGTTGATGGCAATGATTATTTGGGTGCGCGAGGTATTAAGTTTTTCATCGCACCGAATTCAGTGTTGGCAAAAAAGGGTAGTAAGTGGGTGATGGCGGGTGAGCTGGTTGAAACGAATCGTTTATATGCCAGATGTCTGGCACGTATTGAGTCAGTATGGCTTGAAGAGGTCGGTGCGCATCTGATCAAGCGGCATTATTACGATCCTCATTGGGAAAAAAAGCCCGCTCAGGTAACTGCTTATGAGCGCAGTACGCTGTATGGCTTATTGTTGAATGCCAAAAAACGCGTACATTTTGGGCCGATGAATGTGGTGGAATCGCGCGAGATTTTTATTCGACAGGCACTTGTAGGAGGAGAGTTTTATACGCGGGCTCCGTTTTTTGCGCATAACCAGAATTTGATTGCCGAAATTGAGGCGCTAGAGCATAAGTCGCGCCGTCCGGATGTGTTGGTGGATGAAGAGCTGATTTTTGCATTTTACGACCAGCATATTCCTGAGCACATACATAATGGCGCGACCTTTGAAGCTTGGCGAAAAGAAGCTGAACGCAAAGATGCGAGGTTGTTGTATCTGAAAAAAGACGATCTGATGCGTCACGAAGCGTCAGGTATTACTACCGATCAATTCCCGGCTCAATTAAAGATAGAAAATATCAGTTTCGCCTTGAGCTATAGTTTTTCACCAGGTAAAAAAGACGACGGTATTACGCTTACGGTGCCAATTGCACTGATGAACCAGGTGATTGCATCGCGTTGTGAATGGCTGGTGCCGGGAATTTTGGTAGAAAAGGTAACCCAGTTAATCAAGACGCTACCGCAAAAATTGCGTCGACATTTAGTTCCCGTGCCGGAATTTTCTGCTTTATTCGTTCAAGAAGTACCAGTATCCAATAAACCATTGTTGCAGGCACTGGCAAGTTATATTAGAGAGAGGAGGCAAGTAGAAGTGCCGCTGGGTGTTTTTCGTCCAGAGCAACTTTCTCACCATCTGCTGATGAATTTTCGAGTGCATGATGAGCATGGTAGACAGCTCGGTATGTCGCGAAATTTCGACCAGCTGTATGCCAACATTTCATCGAAAATATCACCGGAAGTAGTTGCCCCGGAAGATTCTGGTGGAGTGGAAGTTTATGAAAAGCGTTATTTTGACTGGAGCTTCGGCACTTTTAATGAAACGCGAGAAGTTATGCGTGCAGGACAGCGAGTTACTTTGTACAACGCATTGGTGGATGATAGCGATGCGGTGGTAGTCCGCACTTTTGATAACCGCGCTGCGGCACAAGCAGCTCATCAAGTCGGTTTGAGACGCTTGTTTATGTTGTTATTGAAACAGCAGGTGAAATATCTGGAAAAAAACCTTTCAGATGCACAGCGGCTAGGCATGTTGTTCATGCCGTTCGGTACACAGCAGGAATTACATCAACAGATATTGGCAGCAACTTTCGAGCGTTGTTGTCTTAATGACCCTTTGCCAACTAACGAGGCTGAATTTATCACGCGTGGCAAAGAGGCAAAAAACCGCTTGCTGTTGATTGCTCAAGAGATTGTGAAATTAGTGGCTAATGTGCTCAACGAACATCAGGCAGTACAGAAAATGTTGCCTCAACTTAAGGCGCATAAGCAGGCTAGCCAAGATGTGCGTGCCCAGCTTGATTGGTTGCTGCATAAGCAATTTATTATTGCTACGTCTTATGAGCGATTGCAGCAGATGCCGCGTTATCTCAAGGCGATCAGCCTGCGCATTGAGAAGCTACGTAGTAACCCGGAACGTGATGCGCAGTGCATGACGCATATGCAACCATTGATGCAGGCATGGCAAAATCTGCGTCAGGCACAGCAGGGCAATTACGATCAGCGTGTAGATGAATTTGCCTGGCTGTTGCAGGAATTACGTGTGTCTCTGTTTGCGCAGGAATTGAAGACACCAGTGATCGTGTCGGTGAAGAGGCTGGATAAGATGCTGGCGAGAATCAGAAATTAGAGATGGAGCAGTCAGATTTTTTGATTCAGGTCGAGCCATGAGAAATGTGAAAGTTGCTGGCTGATATGCAACCAGCATCCTTTCGAGGTGGACTAGAAGCAGAGCTTTAGCCCACCTCGATATGGTTTACTCTACGTCTACAAGCAGACGCTTTACTTTGGCGAATGAAAGCAGTCCACGCAGACGAGGCTCGCCGCTTTCGGTAGTTTCCATCACTGGTAGGTGCGTTACCGTGGTTTCCATTAACACTTCCAATACATCACCGACAGTTGATTGCTCAATGTCTTCGATGTCGGCCGCAGGCCAATCTTTGATCTTTGTCATGATGTCTTTTACCAGAACATCGTCGCGCTTGATGCTGGAAAAATGCATGAATTGTTGAGGCTTTTCGCCCAGTATGTCGTAGGCAGTAATCATGCCAATAACGACGTTATTTATTTTCTCGACAACAAATGCGCATCTGACGCCAGTGTGCTTCATGTGTTCGATTGCTTCATCCAGAGATGCGGTTTCCGACACTGTTACTGAAGAACGTGATCTAAAATCTGTCATCACTGACACTGCAGGATCAGTAGCGCATACATGCCAGGACTCGTAACCCGGAATAGGCAAGCTGACATTTTCAATAGATTTGATGCGCAACTTCGTAGTTGGTACCAATTTTAATGTGCTGTTTGGCATATGCCGTTCTCCTTCTCTAAATGTTATGTGTAATGGAACGCATGACTTACATCCTTGGTGTGCACAAATTTATCTGTGCATCTGGCAAGATCGTGCAGAGTATTGATGGACATTATTAGGGTCAATGAATAGAAGATGAAAGGTTGAATTTACGGATGAACGGCAACAGGAATTCATTACGTTATTGATAGAATCAAAAGGCCGTGTGAGGCGGGATGGTAGTTTCCCTGCGGTATAATTCACGCAATTTTGTCTGGCAAGGAAAGTAGAATAATAATGGATGAGCAACTACGTGATGATGCGCTGCAATACCACCGTCAAGCTCCTGCCGGCAAGATTTCTGTAAATACAACCAAACCAATGATTACCCATCGTGATCTTGCGCTAGCCTATTCGCCAGGTGTGGCGGCGGCGTGTGAGTTAATTGTGGAAAATCCTGTTGAGGCGTGCAATATGACTGCGCGAGGTAATCTGGTTGCGGTGATTAGCAATGGTACTGCGGTACTTGGTCTCGGGGACATCGGTCCGCTGGCAGCCAAGCCTGTGATGGAAGGCAAAGGCGTGTTGTTCAAGAAGTTTGCAGGCATTGATGTATTCGATCTGGAGATCGAAGAGCGTGATCCCGACAAGCTGGTGGATATTATCGTCGCACTGGAGCCCACTTTTGGCGGTATTAATCTGGAAGATATCAAGGCGCCGGAGTGTTTTTATATTGAACGCAAGCTCCGCGAAAAAATGAATATCCCGGTGTTTCATGATGATCAGCATGGCACAGCCATTATTGTCGGCGCTGCATTGCTGAATGGCCTGAAAGTCGTAGGCAAAGACATCAGCAAGATTAAACTGGTTGTGTCGGGAGCAGGAGCAGCGGCGCTATCTTGTCTGGATATGCTGGTGAGTCTCGGTGTTTTGATTGAAAATATTATCGTGACAGATAGAAAAGGGGTGGTGTATCAAGGGCGTGTTGAAGGCATGGACGATAACAAGGCACGCTATGCAGTGAATACAACAGCACGTACTTTGTCCGAAGTGATAGGCGGAGCGGATGTGTTTCTTGGTTTGTCGGCAGGCGGTGTGTTAGAGCCAGAGATGGTCAAACAGATGGCAGATAAACCACTGATCTTTGCGTTGGCGAACCCCAACCCCGAGATTTTGCCAGAACATGCAAAGAAAGTGCGTCCTGATGCGATTATGGCGACAGGACGCTCCGACTATCCTAATCAGGTCAATAATGCGCTCTGTTTTCCTTATATTTTTCGTGGTGCCTTGGACGTGGGCGCTTCAACGATTAACGAGGAGATGAAGCTGGCTGCGGTGTATGCAATTGCGGAACTGGCTCAAGCCGAGCAATCTGATGCTGTGGCAAAGGTTTATTGTGAAGAAAACTTGAACTTTGGTGCGGAACACCTGATTCCCAAGCCATTCGACCCGCGACTGATTGCACGTATTGCACCGGCGGTAGCACAAGCCGCAATGGACAGTGGTGTGGCACAGCGACCAATTAGCGATATTTCCACATATCGTGAACAACTTGAGAGGTTTGTTTATCACTCCAGTATGCTGATGAAGCCCGTCTTCGAGTTAGCTAAACAGTCGCCGAAACGTCTGGTATATGCAGAAGGTGAAGATAAGCGCGTTTTGCACGCAGTTCAAACTGTTGTTGATGAAGGGATTGCGCATCCGATTCTGATTGGTCGTCCGGCGGTGATTGAGCATCGTATCGCTAATTTGGGTTTGCGTATTCGTGCGGGAGAACATTTCGAGCTGGTAAATCCCGAAAGTGATCCACGCTATCGTGAATACTGGGAAGAGTACCTTCATTTGATGGAGCGGAAGGGCATAACACCTGAAATTGCAAAGCGTGAGATGCGCCGCAGCAACACCTTGATTGCTGCAATGTTGGTTCGTAAAGGTGCAGCGGACGCGATGCTATGTGGAACGGGTTCGCAGCCGCTCAGACATTTGCGCTATATCGACGAAGTAATAGGTCGATTTCCTGATGTGAGCGTATATGCGGCAATGAATATTTTATTGCTGCCACAACAGACACTGTTTATTTGCGATACCCATGTGAATCTTGATCCAACCGCAGAGCAAGTAGCAGAAATGACCACATTGGCTGCCGAAGAGATGAGGCGCTTCGGTTTGATACCAAAAATTGCATTGTTGTCGCACTCAAATTTTGGCAGTTCTGATGATGCGTCTGCGCGCAAGATGAATCGAGCACGTGAATTGTTGGAAAAATCTGCTCCTGAGTTGGAGGTGGAGGGTGAGATGCATGGAGATGCGGCATTGTCGGAAAGTCTGCGTGCAGGGATATTTCCAAATTCGCGTTTGAAGGGAGCGGCGAATCTGCTTATTATGCCGAACCTTGATGCGGCTAATATAGCCTACAACTTGCTAAAAATGACGATAGGCGAAGGTATAACAATAGGTTCGATTTTATTGGGGGCAAACAAATCTGTGCATATTCTGACATCGACTGCGACTGTGAGGCGTATTGTCAATATGAGTGCACTGGCAGTGGTCGGTACCAAACACACCTTGGAGAGAACTTATGAATAAGCAAGAAGTGGAATTACTCAGCAAAGAAATTGAAATGCTAATGACTGAGCGTGGCAGATTGCTCAAAGTGGTTGGTGCGGCGGCTGTGTTGGTTGCAAATACCGACTCTAGAAGTTTGCCGGTTTCGGCGGTGGGTGCAGCAGATTTGTTATCCGAAGCGCTAAACGACCTGCGTGATGAAACGCTGAAAGATGCTCTGGAATCGGTCCAGGCAAAAGCCAGATAGAGCAGATGGAAGATAATCGCCCAGGATTGATACTCACTGGTGGTGGTGCACGTGCTGCCTATCAGGTAGGCGTTCTAAAGGCGATAGCGGAGCTTATGCCACGCCGCTCGCATTGTCCGTTTCCGGTGATTTGTGGTACGTCCGCAGGCTCACTTAATGCAGCCACACTTGCGGTCAACGCAAAAAATTTCAGTATGGGTGTGCAATACCTGGTTAATAACTGGAAGAGCTTTCATGCCAACCAGATATACCGTACCGATGTGCTCGGTGTGTTCAATAATACAATGCTCTGGTTAGGCGGGATGGTTTTCAGATTGTTGGGTATCGACAAGATGAATAAAAGGTCGCTGCTGGATAATTCGCCTTTGGTTGAACTTCTGGAACAGGTGCTGCCTTGTGAAAATATCCAGGAAAATATAGATGCGGGTTATCTGTATGCCCTAAGCATCACTGCTTCAGGATATAGTTCAGGACAATCAGTAACCTTTTATCAAGGTGTGAAAGAGCTTACCCCATGGCGACGCACTGGCCGTGTGGGGGTGCCTACCAAAATTTGTATAAATCATCTGTTGGCTTCAGCCGCACTTCCGTTCTTATTTCAGCCGACATTAATTAACCGTGAATATTTTGGCGATGGTTCAATGCGCCAGATTGCCCCACTCAGCTCAGCGTTAAACTTGGGCGCAACCCGGATAATGGTGATTGGTGTTACATCAGAGGAGGATGTTGAACATGCTCAACGTGAAGACGTGCATGAGTATCCGACTTTGGCACAGATCGCAGGGCATGCGTTAAATAGTATTTTTTTGCACAACATGGATGTGGATTTGGAGAGATTGAGAAAGGTCAATGATCTGGTTGCACTCATGCCTAAGGATATGCACGACAGCACAAAACTAAAGCATGTGGATGTGTTGGTAATTTCACCTAGTCAGCCGATAGACAAGATTGCCGAGCGGTATGTTAAGGAGTTGCCCTGGACAATACGATTGTTGTTGCGATTGATCGGTGTGCATAAGCACAGTGGTGTGACACTGGTGAGCTATCTGTTATCAGAAAAAAAATACTCCCGTGCACTTATCGAACTGGGTTATCAGGATGCCATGAGCAGGCGTGACGAAATCATGAAGTTTCTTGATCTGCCTCCGCCCGAGGGTGCTGAATTGCCACAATGAGCAAAGGGCTGGTGCATTCGCGAACTTGGCAACTGTTAACCATGCTGGGAGACGGTAAATTTCACTCAGGAGAAGTTCTGGCAAACCAGCTGGGGGTATCACGCGCAAGCGTGTTCAATGCGCTTGCTTCAGCAGGCGAATATGACGTGGTGTTGCAGCGAATACGTGGGCGTGGGTATCGTCTGGCAAGACCATGGCAGCGTTTGGACAATGAAGAAATCACTCGCTACCTAGGTCAACATGCCAGTCAATTCGAGATTGAAATATTGCCACAAGCAAGCTCCAGTAATGCGCTGTTATTGAAGCGAGCCAGGGCGGCGAATGGTGTCATACCCAGCGGCAGCGTGCTTGCCGTAGAGTTGCAGACAGCCGGACGTGGGCGTATGGGGAGAGTTTGGCATTCTGGTCTGGGCAGTTCTTTGACCTTTTCCTTATTGTGGCGCTTTGAAAAAGGACTGAATGCTTTGTCGGGTTTGAGTCTTGCTGTTGGGGTGGCACAGATACGTGCATTGAACAAGCTGGGTGCGCAAGATGTATATCTAAAATGGCCGAATGACATCATGACATCGCGTGGCAAGTTGGGTGGCGTACTTGTTGAGGCACAAGGCGATATGCTGGGGCCGAGCATTGTGGTGATAGGCATTGGCCTGAATTACAGTTTGCCGGCAACATTATTGAATAAAATCGATCAAGCTGCTTGTGCTTTGGATGATATTTGCACTTTGATGCCTACCCGCAGTCAGTTATTGGCAATGTTCCTGCAAGAGTTGGCGGCTGTATTGAAGCAATTCGAACAAGATGGATTTTCATCGTTACGTAATGAGTGGGAAAGCTACCATATCCATCAGAATCGTAAGATTCTGTTAGAGATGCCACAAGGTAAAAGATTTAGCGGGGTTGCACGTGGTGTCAATGACCGCGGGGAATTATGTCTGGAAACCAAGCGGGGTTCACAATATTTCAATTCTGGTGAAGTTGGAGAGAAATTGTGATGATGTTGCTGATCGACTCAGGTAACACCTATATAAAATGGGCCTTGGTGAATGGGGACGGTTGGCTGGAAGGTGAAAGAGTACACGTAGGACAAGCTGAAGCGCTTTTGCAACGCCTTGAGCAATATTGTGAAGCCCGCAGCATGAATTTGCATGATGTAGAGCAAATTTGGGTGAGTAATGTGGCAGGAGACGCGGTAGCCCGACATATCAGTAATATCGCAACTGGCAATAATGCCAAGCTGCAGTTTGTCATTCCGCGGGCGCAGCAATGTAGCGTGCGTAATGGCTATTCACAATCCGACCAGCTTGGTAGCGACCGCTGGGCCGCTTTGCTTGGAGCGTGGCATTTAATGAAAGGGGAATGTCTGGTAGTGAATTGCGGCACGGCAACCACGATAGATGCTTTATCAGCAAAAGGGGAATTTATCGGCGGACTAATCCTCCCTGGAGTGGAGCTGATGCTGAACAGCTTGTGTGCCTCAACATCCCAGTTAATGCCCAGCAAGGGAAATTATGATCCATTGCCAAAGAATACTGCTGATGCGATGTTCAGTGGGATGATACAAGCTAGCTGCGGTGCAATACAGCGACAATATGCCGTGCTTGGACAGAGTGCTGCGCCGCTGGTGTTGAGTGGCGGGGCAGCTGGAGTATTGCAGAAATATTTAGCTTATCCTATGCATGTTGTAGATGATCTAGTGCTGCAAGGTTTATTGCTTATCGCAAAGGAAGCGGGCAAATCATGAAGAAATATTTCTGGCTGGTTTTGTTAGCGAATGTATTATTGTTTGTGCTGATCCAGCGTGGATGGATGTGGGGAGAGCAGGCAAGACACATTAAACCAAGTCTGAACGAGGAAAAAGTCCAAGTGCTGCTTGGGCAGAAAAAGGTGCCACCAGCCATCAAGAGCACATCCTCACCCTTGAATCTGCGCCTCTCGCTGAATGCGCCTCCACCAGAAGAGAATGAGCCGATCTGTTTAGAGTGGGGAGATTTTTCGGGAGCGGATCTAAAGCTTGCTACAGCTAAACTATCAGAGATGAAACTCGGTAAAAAACTGGATAAGCGCCAAATTGATCAAGTTATCCGCTATTGGGTATACATGCCCCCTCAGAAAGACAAGGCCGGAGTAGAGCGGAAGATCTCACAACTCAAGGATCGTGGCGTCAACGAATATTTTGTTATTCAGGAAGCGGGTTCCTGGCGAAATGCAATTTCTTTGGGTGTATTCAAAACGCAAGAAGCTGCGGAAAAGTTTCTAAAGCACTTGCGCACCAAGGATGTGCGCACAGCGCGAGTTGGTGCGAGAGCAGGAAAGCAAAAGGCAATAACCTTCATTTTTAACGATGTTGGCTCTGAAGTTGTGGACAGCTTAGCTTCTTTAAATAAGGATTTTTCGGGTGGAGAGTTAAAAAGCGTCCCGTGTGCACATTGACAAGAGGGGTTTAAATCTGGAAAATGCCGCGCTCTTTGCGGTGATATAGCTCAGGTGGTTAGAGCGCAGCACTCATAACGCTGAGGTCGGTGGTTCAAATCCACCTATCACCACCAAAGACCCATACAAAGCAGTCCAATCAAGTCCATTTAACCCGCGTAAATCCTAGTG
>Ga0316187_10001959_pt1 | contig 17981 bp, 12 predicted proteins | sample CroRivburrow1_MG_FD_204927 | JGI IMG/M metagenome (GOLD analysis project Ga0316187, IMG submission 204927) | Coastal sediment microbial communities from Maine, United States - Cross River worm burrow 1 | ecosystem: Environmental > Aquatic > Marine > Coastal > Sediment | place: USA: Maine...
TAGATACCGAAATGGACACCCAGGAGGACACCAGGAGGGTGCAGTCCTCGTAAGTTGTTGAGCGGGAATAGCTCAGTTGGTAGAGCATCAGCTTCCCAAGCTGAGGGTCGCCGGTTCGAGCCCGGTTTCCCGCTCCAATCTCTGCTGCACGCCCACGCCTTGCGAATCCCGAGCCCCAGCCGTGCAGGTCCTACCGGGCCCGGTGCCGGTTGTCGCTCCCTGACGGGCGCTCTTCATCAGGGCTCGCCTTCGGTTCAGTCGGGTTACGGCGAGTTCCGTTTCCAGCGGCGCTGAACCGCCGAGTCCCTTCGGATTCCACCCGCCGAGCGGCGGGAGCCCCATGGTGTTTTGACAAAACTTTTACATTTCAAGATTTCCAGAAACGTACCTTTGCGGGTGCGGCATAACTGCGGCACAAGTAAGGACAGAGGTTTGGGCGGCGATTCCCAAGGGGGAGGTTTATATGCGTACCAGGCTTTGTGTGGTGTTCCTTTTTTCTCTGATTCTTCTCGTGGGCCACGCGGCCTCCGCCCAGGAACCGGCTCTGTACGCCGTCAACGGTGTCCAAGACACGTTGATCCGGATCAACACGGTGACCGGACGAGGCCAGGTGGTCGGCCCGCTCGGTATCAACATCGATGGCGGTGGGCTGGACTTCGCGTGCGACGGGACGCTTTGGGCGTTCTCCCGCAGTGAAACCCAGGTAGACGTCGCGGTGCTGTACACCATCGACATCGATTCCGGGGCTGCAACCGTCGTGCAGACGTTCGACGTCGCCGGTTTCCCCCCCGGGGTCGGCCTGGAATTCGGGCCCGACGACCAAACGTTGTACTGGCGTACCGGTACGGAGTTACTGATCCTCGACCCCGCTAGCGGAGCGATCATCCCGGTGACCTCGAGCCTGTCGAACAACGGATCGTCCCTGACCATGAACCCCGACACGTGCGCCGACTTCTACTCGACCGCGCGGACGCGGTTGATCCGGATCGACCCGGACGACGGCGCCCAGACCCCGGTGGGCAACGGGGCGGTGACGTATACAGCGCTCGCCGCAACGCCGGATGGAACTCTTTACGGGCACAGCGCACGAACGCTCTACCAGATCGATACGGACACCGGGGCGGGACTGCCGATCGGGCAGATCGGGGCCCCTGCGCCGGGCCTGGCCTACGGACCGTTCGGGGTGAACTGCGCCGAGCGCTGCCCGTTCTGCCCGGAAGACCCTCAGCCGGAGGGTCAGGGGTATTGGCACCGGCAGTGTGCGGGCGTGTCACCCGATGACGGCGGCATCGCCACCGACCTGTTCGTCGAGGGGCCGACCGAGCCGGGTTTTGTAGAGACTCTGATGCCTTGTGCCGAAGCCTACCTGGCGGGGCTCGGATTCGACGGTACGAGCACTTGCGACGGCATGGAGGCGGATCCGGCCAACGACAAGTGCGAGAAGGCGTTGAAGCAGCTCACGGCGCTGATCCTGAACGTGTGTTCCGATCGTCTGGTCGAGGGTTGCCCGACCGAGGTGTCGACCCCGGGGTGCGATTCGACCCGAGTCGGAGCGTTGATCGAAGAAGCGGCAGCCCTGATCCACCTGGGTGAGTGCACGCAGGCAGTGAACTGCGTGGATCCGGTGAACTCGGACGAGTAAAGAGCGTCCGAGGGGAGAATTCATGCGCGCGGTGGTGAGGTTTGCCATATTCCTGTTCTCGGTCGCGATTCTCGCGGGCGTCCCGGTGATCGCGCAGCAGCCGACCGTCGGCTTGTTGCACAACAGCGACGAGGCCTGGGTGGGTTACACGCTCTTCTCGCCCCAGGGCGAGATGACGACGTACCTCATCAACAACGGCGGGCTGCTCATCAATTCGTGGGCCACCACGGTGCCCCCGGGCTTGATGGGATACCTCCGTGACAACGGCAACCTGGTGCGGGCCGGGCGGCTGTCGGGCACCGGCGGGGCCGGGCTGGTCGAGGAGTACGACTGGGACGGCAACCTGATCTGGTCGTTCGAGTACACCAGTGGGGGAAACGTTTCGCACCACGACATCGAGCCGCTGCCCAACGGCAACGTTCTGATGATCGCGTACGAGACCAAGACCCAGACCGAGGCGATCCAGGCCGGACGGAACCCGAGCACGATCCCTGGAGAGCTGTGGCCCGACCACATCATCGAGGTCGAGCCGGTACCGCCCACCGGCGGCAACATCGTGTGGGAGTGGCACGTCTGGGACCACCTGATCCAGGATTACGACGCGTCCAAAGATAACTACGGCGTGGTCGCCGATCACCCCGAGCTGGTCGACATCAATTACACCGGGGGCACAACCCCGGCGAACTGGACCCACTTCAACGGCGTCAGCTACAACGCCGACCTGGACCAGATCATCGTCAGCTCCCGGACGCTCAGCGAGGTCTGGATCCTGGACCACAGCACGACGACAGCGGAGGCCGCCGGTCACACCGGCGGGAACTCGGGCGTGGGTGGGGACATCCTCTATCGCTGGGGTAATCCCCAGACATACGGGCGAGGCACCGAGACCGACCGCACGCTGTTCTCTCAGCACGACGCTACGTGGATTCCTGAGGGTCTTCCCGGGGCAGGCAACATCCTCGTGTTCAACAATGGCAAGGGTCGGCCCACTCCGGAGTACTCGTCCGTCGACGAGTTCGTGCCTCCGGTCGACGAGAACGGGCACTACACCCTCGAGGATGGCGAGGCGTTCGAACCCGGCGCCGCGGTCTGGTCCTACTCCAGCAGCCCGTCGGAGTTCTACGCCATACAGTTTTCCGGCGCTCAGCGTCTCGAGAACGGAACGACGCTGATCTGCGACGGCCCCAAGGGGCGGATGATCGAGGTCCAAACCGACGGCAGCGTGGTGTGGGAATACCGTAACCCGGTCGGCAGCGGCGGGGGCGTCGCGCAGGGCGAGGCGCCGCCTGCGACCAATGTCTTCAAGGTGCGACGCTACTCGCCCGATTTCCCCGGATTCGTCGGCAGGGACCTGACCCCGGGGGATCCGATCGAGACGTTCACGGCGGCGCAACCGGTCCCGCAGGGTTCGGTGGTGGCGTCGAGGGTCTCCGATACCGCGATCGACGTGTCGTGGGACGAGACCACGTGCATGGCCTGGGGCTACGATCTGATCTACGGCGATCTCGTCGACGTGCCCTCGTTCGCGCTGCTGGGCGCAGAATGCGGCATCGGGACGAGCGGTTCGTTCAACTGGACGAATGTCCCGGCGGGTTCCCTGTATTTCCTGATCGTCGGGCGAGAAAGCTCCGGGATCTACGAGAGCGGTTGGGGCGTGGACAGCGCCGGCAACCCCCGCCTCCCTCACCGCGCGGCGGACCTGTGTGGCTCGACGATCAAGGCGACCGCGACGGTCTGCCCCAGCTTGCCGTAGCGGACAGAGCGGCACCGCACGACAAATCGAGATAGGCTGTTTCCCGCAGGGGAGCCTATCTGATGTCGGGAATCGTGCATTTTCTGGTCCGAGCTGTGATCGTCGTTCTCGCGAGCACCGTGCTGCCCGGTGCCGCGGTCCCGGAGGCCACACCGAGCCCGCGCTGCGACGAGGGCTCGACCTACGCCGATACGGTCGTCGCCGCCGGAATCCCACTTTGCACGACCGCCACCGACGGCGAGCAGCGAGTAGTCATCGGCCTTGCGCTCGCCGGCGGGAGGAGAGGTGGCCTCGGCGGATTGACGGTCGACTATCCCCAGGACGAGACGATCTTCCCGCCGGAGATCGCCGCGCCGACCTTCCGCTGGCACGACGACGCTCCCGAGGCCGACCGCTGGATGTTCGACTTCGATCTCGACCTCGAAACCGGACCGGCCCACGTCCGGGCGATCGTCCACGGTGACTCGCTTTCGGAAGCCGCGATCGACCCGCGCTGCGTCTCCATCACCAACGAGATCTACGAGCCGACCGCTTATCAGGCATCCGCCAAAACCTGGAAGCCCGGTGCCGAGCTGTGGTCGGCGCTCAAGCAACACACCGTCGACCGGCCCGTGACGGTCACCGTCCTGGGCTACCGCGGCGACGCTCCCGACCGCGTGCTGTCGCGGGGAACGTTCACCTTCAGCACCTCGTCCGATCCCGTCGGCGCTCCGATCTTCTACCGCGACGTTCCCCTGATGCCCTCGCAGACCAAAGAAGGGATCATCAAGCCCCTCGACCAGTCGGCGCTGCCACTGATCGTCTGGCGCCTCAAGGACATCTCACGAGACGACAGCCGCGCCCTGCTGACCGACATGCCGACCTGCGCCAACTGTCACAGCTTCTCGTCGGACGGCAGGACGATCGGGATCGACGTGGACGGTCCCGACGGCGACAAGGGAGCCTACGCGGTCGCGCCGGTCGCGCCGGAGGTCGTCATCGGCGACGAGCAGGTCATGACCTGGAACGCCTTCGAAGGGCGAACCGAAGGTCACATCATCTTCGGCTTCCTGTCGCGGGTTAGCCCCGACGGGCAGCACGTCGTCTCGACGGTCAACGAGGCCCTGTACGTCCGGAACTTCTCCAACTACCGTTTTCTCCAGGTGTTTTTCCCGACCCGGGGAATTCTCGCGGTCTGGAGCCGGGCCACCGGCGAGATCAAGGCCCTGCCGGGAGCCGACGATCCGCGGTACGTCCAGTGCAACGCGGTGTGGTCGCCGGACGGCAAGTATCTGGTCTTCGCCCGTGGCGAGGCAAAGGATCCCTACGATCGCAACCGTCCTGTGGCTACCTACTCGGGAGACCCCAACGAAACCCAGATGCGGTACGACCTCTACCGCATCCCGTTCAACGACGGCCGCGGCGGCACGCCCGAGCCGATCGCCGGAGCCTCCGGCAACGGCATGAGCAACTCGTTCCCGAAGATCTCGCCGGACGGCAAGTGGCTCGTGTGGGTCCAGAGCGCCAACGGCATGTTGATGCGTCGCGACGGCAAGCTGTGGATCGCGCCGGCCGCAGGGGGTAGGCCCCGACTGATGCGCTGCAACACGCCGCGCATGAACTCGTGGCACAGCTTCTCGCCCAACGGTCGCTGGATGGTCTTTTCGTCGAAGGCCGAGACGCCCTACACGCAGATGTTCCTGACACACATCGACGACCACGGCAACGACAGCCCTGCCGTGTTGATCGAGGGGGCGACGGCCGACAACCGCGCCGTCAACATCCCCGAGTTCGTCAAGACCGGGTATGACGATTTCCAGAAGATCACGGTTCCCGCCGTCGATCACTACGAGCACTTCGCGCGGGGCAATGAGCTGGCGCGAGAGGGGCGCCGCCCCGAGGCGGTCGCGGCGTTCGAGGAGGCTCTGGAAGGCGAGGAGGCCGAGTGGCGGCTCAATGATTGGCGGATCCACGACAGCCTCAGCAAGGTACTGTTGCAGTCCGGCGAGAACGATCGCGCCCTGGCGCACATCCGGGAGTCGTTGCGACTGAACCCGTACAACGCCGAGATGCACGCCAACCTGGGGTACATTCTCTTCGAGCGAGGCAGTCTTGCCCAGGCCCGCGAGCATCTCGACATGGCCGTGAAGCTGGCCCCCGACAAGCCCCAGGCGTGGTACAACCGTGCGGCGCTACGGCTCACCCAGGGGGACCGCGACGGCGCCATCGAGGACTACACCCGGGCGATCGAGGCCGACCGCGGCTACGCCGAAGCCTACACCGGCCGCGGCATTGCCTACATGACCGCAGGCGAGCGCGCAGCCGCGCTCGAGGACTTCAGCGGCGCGATTCGATCCGATCCCCAGAACCCCGCGCCGTGGTACTTCCGCGGCAGAGTCCACAGCGAGCGGGGAGAAAACCAGAAGGCCCTCGACGACCTCGACCGTGCGCTGAAGGTCTGCCCGTCAGGCTCGCCGCGCTGCGCCGAGATCGAGGCGTTCCGGCGGAGCGTCGAGGCGGCCTCGGGAACCGGCGATTAGGTCGCTCCGTCAGTCCGGAGGAGCCGCCACGTCGAAGACGATCGAAGCCCCCATGGCCGCCGCCCATGCGCCGGCCAGGCCACTGCCGTGGAAGGACTCCTCCGTCACGACAAGCTGCGCATCGTAAAAGCCTGGCGGCAGGATCACGCCCCCGACCGGCAATCGCTCCCACTCCCCGAAGACCCCGACGGTCGCTTCAGGGTAGTCCACGTCGTAGGCCGAGACCGGATCCGGAAGCTCGACGTCGAAGGTGACCGCGTACACGGGACCGTCCTGTGCGGTATGCGCTCGTTGGGAGGTCTTCCAGAGGACGTGGTAGCTGCTGTGGGCCTCGAAGGTCAGCAGCGCGTCGCCTCGCGCGTCGGTGATGAAGTACTCGAAGACCAGGTAGCCCGTGAAGCGATACCTCAGCCCCGTCGGGCTCGATGAGTCGGGGACGTCGCGCCGGGCGAAATAGGTCTGGTCGTTGGGATTGGGCGAAGAGCCGTCCCCCTTGTCGTTGAGGTTACGGCCGTTGGCCCACGCCGAACCGTTCCACTCTTCCTGCCACCACCGTCCGGTCAGCCCGATGGCCTCGTTCGAAGCGGTTCCGGAGTTTCCGGCGAGCTTGACCTGGTAGGTGAAGTTCGGCTTGAGGCCGCGAGCGCGAATGATCCCCCGGAAGGTCGTCTCCCCGGGGAAGAACTGCACGAGCACCTGCGCCGTGGTGTAGTCGTAGTCGCCTCGATAGCTGGCCGCATAGACCTGGTCGGCGACGTCCATCCACCGATACCCGCTCGCGTCGAGGTCGGCCAGCGGAACGCTCGCCGGACACGGGCCGATCTCCTGAGAAAGGCAGGCGGAGGCTGAGGGGAGGCGCTCACTCTCGGCCCCGTCCTTTCCGTAGGATCCTTCCCGATCGGCGTTGCGGGGGACGATCAGGTAGTAGACGTCCGTGGTCGCCATCGGGAGGAGTTGCTCGGTCGCCCCGCCCGTGGAGCACCGCTCGATGGCGTGGCTCCCGTAGTTGCCGAGCACGCCCTCGTAAACGGCGTAGTCGAAGTCGGTAGCCAGACACGAATCGCCCCAGCGCAGGATGATCTCCGTGGGAGATGATCTCTCGATCGTGAGGCCCGCCGCGCCGAGTCGCCCGGCGGGAGAGTCGGCCGGGACCTCCGCTGCGCGGGCGCCGGCGACTCCTGCGAGCAGCGCCAGCGGCAGGATGACCCCAAGGGAAAAGACCGCAGTTTGACTCGGCACGAAGCCCCCTGATGCGTGTGGGTGCAATATACCGCCACCGGAGTGGACGAGCGCCGGCGCGGTCACCATATTGGCTCTCGGGTTGGCCGTTAATAGATGAAAGAAATAGAAGCTAGCGTCCGCATGGATTCGTCGGCCAGAACACTGCCTTCCGGGGTGTGGGCGCTGCGCGGACTCGTGGCCCTCGGGCTTGCCTCGACGGTCTACTACTTCAGCTGGTGGGCGGAGGTGGGTCGGATCACCTCGCCGCTGCTTGCGGTGGCGCTGATCGGGGCGGGGGCCTACCACTGGACGCAGCTGCTCGGAAGCTGGGTCATCTACCTCTCCGCGCGGAAACGAGCCGAGGCGCCACCGCCGTCGGCCGTCGAGGATCTCACCGTCGACGTCTTCGTGACCGCGTGCAACGAGCCCCACGAGCTGGTTCAGCGCGCGCTCGAGGCCGTCGTGGCCATGCGTGGCCAGCACCGCAGCTGGTTGCTCGACGACGGCGACGACCCGCAACTGGCGCGGCTCGCCAAACGCCACGGCGTGGGGTACCTGACGCGCGACGGCCGTGAAGGGGCGAAGGCCGGCAACATCAACGCCGCCCTGCGGCGAACCGACGGCGACATCGTCGTCATCTTCGATCTCGATCACGCCCCGACCCCGGAGTTCCTGGAACGGACCCTCGGTCACTTCGAAGACCCCGCTGTTGGCTTCGTGCAGGCCATGCTGAGCTTCGATAACCACGGGCAAAGCTGGATCGCTCGCGCCGCCTGCGAGACGACCCTCGACTTCTTCAATCCGGTCTCCGTCGGGATGGACCGTCTGGGCAGCGCGACGTTGATCGGAAGCAACGCCCTGATCCGCCGCGAGGCGCTGGTGTCGATCGGGGGGTATCGCCACGGGCTGGCCGAGGATCTCGCGACCTCGATCGAGCTGCACGCCGGCGGCTGGAAGTCGGTCTACGTCGCCGAGCCGCTGGCGCCGGGCCTGGCGCCGGCGGACACCCGGGCGTGGTTCATGCAGCAGCTCAAGTGGTCTCGCGGTGTCTTCGAGGTCCTCCTGACGGCGTTTCCGCGCCTGTGGCCGCGACTCGACTGGGGGCAGCGGCTGTCCTACGCGGCCCGAATGACCTACTACTGGATCGGACCGGTCGCGATCGTCCACATGGGATTCACCATCGGCATCTTGCTGGCGGGCGAGAAGCTGGCGCGGGTCGATCTGCGTCAGTACATCGTGCACATCCTGCCGCTCGTGATCGTCGCGTTTACCATCCGGTTGACGGCGTTGACGTGCTGGCGTCACCCGACCGTGCGCATCACGCCCCAGTGGCGCGCGGCGGTGCTCGTCTATGCCACCTGGCCGGTCTACACGCTGGCATGGATCATGGCGGCGCTACGCCTGCCGCTGCGGTTCCGGCTGACGCCGAAGTGCTTCGACGCGCGCGCTCGCTGGAACTGGATGGCCCCACAGGTGCTGGCCTCGACGCTGATCGCGATCGCCATGGTCTTCGGGCTGGCGGGGGGCCAGACCGGCCACACCGAGATCCTGCTGGTCTTCTGCCTGCTCCAGGCCGGGCCGCAGATCGTCGTGCTGTGGCAATCCACCAAGCGCGTTGCCTGAGCGCTTGTCCCCACGAGCCGAAGGTGCGTATGATCGTGACGTCCGCCGAAGACTCGGCGGCGGACGCTAACGGAGGACGGTCGGCATGAGTGAATCGCTGGCGACGGCCAACTCGAAGCTCGGCAAGGGCTCCGAGGCCCAGGGGCGGCTGAGCGGATCGGGCTCGATGGAGATCCACGGTGCGCTTGGCGGTGAGGTCGACTGGCAGGGCCTGCTGCTGATCGGGGCCGAAGGAAGGCTGGTGGCCGACGGCCGCGTGGGAACCCTGGACCTGCGCGGGATCCTCGAGGGCCGCCTGGACGTCACCGAAGAGGTCTGGGTCCGCCGCGGTGCGCGTTGGGCCGGCGGGTGCGCGACGCCGTCGATGTCGACCGAGGCCGGAGCGTGGATCGAGGGCGAGTTCCGTGTTCGTCCGCCCGAGGCCGGCTAGCTCCCGTCCAGAAGCCCGTTCGCCGGATCCTGCAAGAACTCCCGGATCGCCTCGGCCGCGATGGCGTGGCCGACCTCGTTGGGGTGGTGGTCGGTCGGGTGGACCCACAGGTCGGCGGCCGAGCTACCGCGAAAGGCGTCGAGCAGGTCGAGCACCGGAATGCCGAGTCGCCCGGCCTCGGCACGCGCCATGGCGTGGAGCGACTCGAACGGGTAGTCGCCGTCCAGGGCGTGCAGCTCCGGGAAGATCACGATGGCGAACCGGAACCCGTTGCGACGCCCGAGATCCCGAGCGCGCTCGAAGCCTCGCCGGCAGTCGCTCCAGTTGTGCCCCTCGATCATCGGATCGTCGCTGAACTGCGAAAGGTAGATCTCCCGGGTCCTCCGACCCTCCTGAGCTCGCAGCCAACGATCGAGCGCCCACGCCACAAGCCGGCTGCCCCACACCTGCCGGGTCTGAACCAGCCGGGTCACCTCCTCGACGTACCCACGATGGAGCGGTCCGAAGACGGCATCGTCGTAGGCGTCGTTGATCACGAAGGTCAGCAATACGAGATCGGGCTCGTACGCGGCCCACCGGTTCTCGAGATAGATGACCTCATCCGAGGTGTTGTAGCTCGCAACGCCGCAGTTGATCACCTCGAACCGCGGCGACCCGTTCCCGGCATTCAGGGCTCGCTCGAGCTGCGAGAGAAAGGTGTCCTCGTTGCGCACCCCGGCCCCGAAGGTGAAAGAGTCCCCGAGCCCGAGAATCCGAAACGCACCCTCGGGTTTCTCAACAACAAAGTCGTCACCACGAAGCCCATGAACGTTGATGCGATTGACCACCGCATCGTCCGAGTCGAAGTACCCCCGGGGGTTATCGGCATAGACGAACCGGAAGGTCAACCCGGGGATGTACTCGCCGGTTCTCACCTCGGGCAGAAACGGGCTCGGCCGCTTGACCGGTGCCGTCCCCCACGTGGAAGCCGGCCGATATTCCCCACCCTCGAGAATCTCGACCCGCCGCATCGGAACCCCACCCGGCTCCAACCCGATCAAGCGCGCAAAGATCTCGCCCAGCACCAGAGCCACCACAAGCCCCAGCACCACACTCGCAATCGCAAACCCAACTCGTTTCGCCACCATCGCACCCAATCTACCAGACAAGTGACACGGTAGAGGGATCGGGGCGCGGGCAGACCCACCCCCTCCCAGTGCCTTTTGAAACCGAAGGCGAATCGGGAGCTCGAGTCCATACGGATCCCCGAATGACCCAGGCGCGCGCATCTCCGAAGCCAGAGGTTTCAGCGGGCAATGGGAGGGGGTGGGTCTACCCGCGCCCCGATCCCGCGGGGGCTCGATCTGCCCAACCCGCAGATTGAGTATCCTTAGCAGCCCATGAGCGCGAAACCGAGATTCTGGAAAGCCCTGACGCCGTTCACGCGCCGCCTGACGATATTCGCGTTGCTCAACGGCGTGGCCCTGCAACTGGCGCTGATGCTCGTATTCCTCACGCCGTGGCAACTGACGATCTTCGGCGAGCTCCGAGACTTCGTCACCGCCGAGCAGGGCGAAGATTCGTGGGGTCCGATGAACCGCGCCCTGGCCTACGTCCTGGACGACCCCGACCGACCGGTCTACGACGAGATCTTCTTCGAGCAACAGCGGAAGTTCCAGTACCCACCGATGACCCTGCTACCGCTGCGAGCGCTGCGACCGGCAACCTCCCCGGACGGCTTCACCCTCCTGGGGCTCCTGAACGCCATCTCGTGGCTGTCGGTCCTGGTCACCGTGGCGTTCACCAAGATGCTCTTCGACCTGGGCGTCGAGCGCTCCGGGATGGACCGCGACCACCCGCCGTCCACGGGCGAGAGGATCGCCCGGGGCGTCGTCGTGGTCTTCCTGGCGTTGACGTTCTACCCGATGATCAAGGCCTACACCCAGGGTCAGATCCAGGCGTGGATCAACGCGCTGTTCGCGGTCGCCCTGTGGCTATGGGCGACCGGACGCCCTCGGGCGGCGGGGGCGCTGGTGGGTGGAGCGAGCCTCATCAAGCCGCAGTACGGGCCGGTCTTCCTGGCGTGGGGCGCTCTGCGCAGGCGCTGGGGCTTCACCACCGCGCTCGCCGCGATCGCGTTGCTCGGCACGACGGCCTCGCTGGCGCTGTTCGGTCTCGCCGACCACGTGAACTACGTCGATGTCTTGAGATTCATCTCCGAGCGCGGGGAGAGCTACTATCCGAATCACTCGGTCAACGGTCTCATGAACCGCCTGCTGTTCAATGGTGACAACCTCGGCTGGAAGGGGAGGCTGTTCCCGCCGTTCCATCCGTGGGTTTACACGCTGACCCTGGCGTCGTCCGCCGTCTTCATCCTGGTGGGCCTCATGGGCCGGACGTCGTCCCGGGAGAAGGGCGGTGTCGTCGACTTCTGCGTCATCGCGGTCACGAGCACGCTCGCGTCACCGGTGGCGTGGGAACACCACTACGGCATCCTTCTTCCGATCTTCGCCTACTTCCTTCCCGGACTGTGGGTAGAGCGCAGCCCGGGTCGCCGGACCCTTTCGTGGGTGGTGCTCGCCTACGTCCTGTGCAGCAACTTCTTCGCGGCCAGTACCGCGCTCGCTCCGATTCCCGTGGCCAACGTCGGACAGTCCTACCTGTTCTTCGGTGCGTTGATGGTGTGGCTGGCGCTGCTGGCGCTACGAGGACGCGACTCCAAGGGCGTGCCTTCGCCGAAGGGCTAGGCTGTTCCCGTGCTCCCGTTTCCTGAGGCGGCCGTCTCGCCCAGGGCGCGGGCGTACCCCCAGGCAAGCAGCAGGGCACCGAGGGTCCGGGAGCACTGCAAGACTCGAAACAACGTCTCGTTCTCGAAGTGTGCGTAGTAAGCGCCGTCGCGGACCATGCCACCGGCGGCGAGCAGGATGCCGATGGCCAGGATCGCCACGGTGGGGCCGCGTGGCGGCAGCCCCGCGGCTCGCCACCAGAAAGGGAGGAGGGTGACCGGCACGACGAGGAACTGGAAGTAGTGGATCCAGCCGATGGGGAAGATCAGCAGCATCAGCGACACCCCGAGACCGATCTCGACCTCCAGGGTTTCGTCAGGGTCTCCATCGGGAGGGCTGGCGGGCCACACGAGGCGACGGCCACGCCACAGCAGCACGCCGATCAGCAGCAAGAGCGCCGAGCGGTGGAGCACGGTGACGACGAAGGGCGGCGGCAGGAGGCGCCAGTCGGTCAGACCGCGGTCGGTGAGCAGCCGTAGCATCGACCCCAGCAGGCTTTGATTGTTGAAGGCCGCAAGCGCCTTGCCGGCGTTAGTCCAGATCACCCGCCGGCCGTACTGCAGGTTCAGGTCGAGCCCGAAGACGGCGAGCGAGATCGCCAGACCGAGCAGGACCACCACGAGCGCCCCGGCCACCAGCCGCAGGCGCCGGCGAGCGAGGAAGACGCCGACGAGTGCCAGGGGCGGGATCTTCACGAGACAGATCGATCCCAGGACGATCGCGGACAACGTCGATCTTCCACGACGCGCCAGCGCGTAGAACGCGGCCAGCAGCAGCACCATGATCGGGGTCGTCTGACCGAGCACCAGGCTGCGGTGCATGATCGGCGCAAACCAGAAATAGAGGGCGAGTGCGATGAGGAGCCCCTCGGCGTCGAGAGGAGGGAAGAAACGGCGGATGCAGAACAGCAGCACGGCCAGCGCGGCCACGATGCTCGCCAGGTTCGTCCACCACAGGACCCGCCACGCCTGGTCGTAGTCGAGGGCGCCGAGCGGTGCCAGGAAGACCGTCACGAGCGGCAGATTCTGGAACTCCTTGAAGTCGTCGCTGTAGAGCCGATCGATCTCGCCCTCGATCAGCAGGCGCCCGCCCTCGTGATAGGCGGGGAAATCGACCTCCGTTCGCGGCGGATAGGTCAGTGGCAAGACCGCCAGGAAGCGCCCGAGCGATACCGTCGCGGCGAGGATCAGAATCCAGAGCATGACCCTGGGTCGGCCGGATCCGCCGGGGGCACCTGGCCGTCCGTTCTCGGTCGGGCTCACGGGCTTCCTCCCGGGGGGGGCGCGGCGTCAGGGTCGTCGAGCCAGCGGACGAACGGGCGGTCGCTCCAGACGGATACCGAGGCGCCGAGAGCGTCGAGGCTCTCGAGAAAGCCGCGAAGCCCGTCCACCGGCTGGCGGCTGGAGAGGATGGCGATGTAGTCGGCGCCGGTTGCGGTCCGTAGGGCTCGGACGTCGTTGCTTTCGACCCGCCGGCCCTCGGGGGTAGACCGGAAGTCGAACAGCCAGTCGAGGTACGCCTCCCACCTTTCCGGCGAGCCGGTTGCGTCGAAGCCGTAGAGACGGCGGTCGGGGCGGAGATACTGCGCGGCGATCACGACGCACTCTCCCTTCCGGATGTCGAACTCCGCCGGGATCGGCTTGCCTTGATAGGTGCACAGCAGCGGGAAGCGCGCGTGGGCTGCGCGGGGTCGATCGAAGTGATAGCGCAGCGCTTGCGCCACCTCGAAGGGGGCCATGATGTAGCAGCTCGGATCGACCAGGTCGTTCAGGCTTTCCGCTTCGTGGTAGGCGGGGCGCTGCAGGGTGTGAAGCGGCCGGATCACGGCACCCAGGTGGAACAGCCCGGTGGTCGCCACGATCACGCCCAGGGCTCCCGCGGCCGCGGCGCGGCCGACGCGGAAGTACGCGGTGGATTGGGCGAGGTCCACGAACGCCATGAGCGCCAGCAGCACGATCGGAAGCGTGGTCAAGACGAAGAACGGCTTGTGGTGCGGCAGCCACCACAAATAGAAAGTCAGGTAGGTTCCGACCCACAGCATGAGGAGCATCCGAAACGGCGACCAACGTGCCCGGCGGAGCACCTGCCTCGCGTGCCACGCGCCGAGCGCCACCACCAGCGCCGTGATGAGCGCGACAAAGATGCCCTCCAGCGTCCGGTGCAGGGCGAGCAGACCCCACGCCTGGTTCGTGAGCAGCGCCGCCACTCCCGACGGGCTCACGTTCTCCAGGGTGCCCCAGGTCGGGTTGGGGTGCAGTGCGTAGTCGAGCGGAAACCGCCACAGGCCTCCCGCGCCGGCCTCGACGCGGGTCGCGGCGATAACCACGGCATAGGCGCCCGCGGAGACGATGCCCGCCGGGAGGAGCACGGCCGGAGCGATTCGACCGAGGGGCCGCCCGGAGGCGGAGCGTAGGTAGTACAGAAGAGGAATCGCGAACAGCACGTTGACCTGGTGGTACAGAACCGACAGCCCCCACGCCAGGGAGATCACGATCAGCTCGCCCCTATCGATCGATGTGGGATCCCGGCGGACGAGGAGCCAGAGCACGATCGACAGGCACCCCAGCGCCGGGACGTACGAGTTGGCGTGGGTCGCGAGCATCCAGAAACCCTGAGTGAACAACAGCCCGAGGGCTCCGAGCACGGCGGCCGCGGGCCAGTCGAGAACCCGGCGAGCCGTGAGATAGAAAAAGGTCACCGCGACCGTTGCCCAGGCGATCCCGTGGAGCTGCGCGGCGGCGAGGGCGTCCCACGAGGCGCTGCCCAGAATCGGGGCGAGGCCCAGGTAGAGCGCCCGCACCACGGGGGCGTAGAGCAGGTGGTGGGGATGAAATAGGTCCACTCCGGTGCGGATCGAGTAGGCGTACAGAAGGGCATCCCCGGTCTGCTGCGCGGAGCGCGTCAGGCCCAGGAGGATCGGCGTGAACAAGGCGAGGAACAGGACGGGTCGCCGGAGAGCTTCCATCGCTCGCGACATTAGCACATCCGCGGCGACCGAATCCCTGGAAAACCAAGACAGGAGTCGGTTTCGGGCGACCTCGGGTCGGAGTTTCACGTTGCTCCTCATGACTCCAACGTGGTACCTTTTCGATGAACCGTCCCGACAAACGGCACGGCTCGATACCCGACACCCCCCCTGTCGAGAGGGAAGACCCTGGCCAGCGATCCGGAGGGCGCCGTGACCGAATGTCGACGCATCCTCGTCGTCGACGACGACGCGGACATCCAGGCGCTGACGAGCACCGTGCTGGCGGGGGCGGGCTACGACGTGACGCTTGCCTCCAACGGCTCGGAAGCGCTGCGGGTGGTCCACGGTGCCGGCTTCGACCTGATGCTTCTCGACATCAACATGCCCGACATGAGCGGCTGGGAGACGCTGCGCCTCCTGCGGGCCGACGAGACCTTCGCGGACCTCCCGGTGGTGATGTTCTCCGTCAAGGGCCAGGTTCGGGACAAAGTCCATGCGATGCAGGAAGGCGCGGTCGACTACATCACCAAGCCGTTCGTGATCGACGAGCTGCTCGCCCGGGTCGAGCGCCTGCTCGACCCGGCACTTCGGGGGGCCTGACCGGCGATCATGACGACAACCCACCCCGAGGGAGCCACCGATCGCAGCGCCGAGTCGCTCAAGCTCCGCAGCGTTCTCTACGACCGGACGACCGGGCTTCCCACCTACCCCCTGCTGTTCGATCGCCTGCGGGGCGAGCTCGAGAACCGCAGGCATCTGGGCGTCCTTCACGTCGAGATCTCCAACCTCGAGCTGGTCGAGTCGCTCTACGGCTGGCAGGTCTTCGATCGGATCCTGGCTCGCGTCTCGGAAGTCCTGCAGGAGGCGGTTGGCAAGGAGCTGCCGTCCCTGACGCTGCTGGGGATCAACGGTGTTGCCGGAGACCGCTTCGTCGCCTTCATCGTCGAGACCGTCGACGGCCGCGAGGCCGACAACGACTACCTCGCAGAGGCCGACGAGAGGCTCCGGGCGACGCTCGACGCCGCCTTCGACGTCGAGGAGTTCGTGGGCATGAGCCCGAGGCTGTCCTTTCGTACCGGCCACGCGCTGCTCGCGGAAGACCCGTTCTATCGCTTCGAGCGCCAGGTCTACCGCGCCGTCGACGAGGCCCGGACGCTCAGCGCCCGGAGAGAGAAGCGCCGCGAGGAATCCTGGGGCACGGAGCTCAAGAGGATCATCCAGGACTCCGCGGTGACGATGGTCTTCCAGCCGGTAGTCGATCTCGGCACGCGAGAGGTGCTCGGATTCGAGGCGCTGGCTCGTGGTCCCAAGGACAGCTTCTTCGAGATGCCGCGGGCGATGTTCGCGCTGTCGCGCCGGGTCGGCGTGGCCGTCGACCTCGATCGTCTGTGCCGGGACACCGCGCTGCGCGACTGGGGACAGGCCGCCCAGGTCGGGAAGGTTTTCGTCAACGTTCTGCCGAGCAGCCTCGACGATCCCGCCTGGCTGAATGGCGGCGTCGGGGCGCTGCTGCAATCGGCCTCGATCGAGCCCGCGGACGTGGTGATCGAGGTCTCGGAGCGCGCCGCGGACTCCGAGGCCGACCGGTTCGCCGAGGTGATGGAGAGAATCAAGCGACAGGGCTTCGGCGTCGCGCTGGATGACGTCGGGACGGGCTACGCGACGCTCACGACACTCGAAAAGGTCCGGCCCGATTACCTCAAGCTCGACGTCAGCATGGTGCGCGATGTCCACCGCAACTTGATCAAGCAAGAGGTGCTGTCCGCCCTGGTGCAGATCGCCCACACGATCGACGCGAGCGTCATCGCCGAGGGGGTCGAGTCGGAAGAAGAGGCCACCGCCCTTCGAGAGGCAGGTGCGAGGTACGGGCAGGGATACCTTTTCGCGGCCCCGGGCTCCGAGCGGAAGAAGAGCTATGAGCACTGAGGATTCACCATGAGCGGGGTGTTCCCGATGGCGGCGTTCCAGGGGCTGGAAGCCCTCGACACGCAGGCCCTGGTGATCGTGGTGGGCGTGGCTCTCCTGCTGTTGTTCTCGTTGCTGTTCGCGCTGTTCCTCATCTCACGACGCCAGCAGTCCCGCGAGGTGCGGGAGATGGTCGTCGCCGTGGAAGAGCTCCGTTCCGGAGACGCGCGTCGCCGGGCCGAGATCGACCCCCGCTCGTCGCTCGCGGTCCTTGCCGACGCGGTCAACCGTCTCGCCCAGGACCTCTCGGGACGCTGGAACGATGCCGAAAGGGCCAAAGAGCAGCTCGACGCGTTCCTCGAGGCCGCGCGCGACTACGGGGTGGTTGCGGCCAACGCCGATTGGGACATCATCAACTTCAGTCAGGGGGCCACCGAGCTGTTCGGCTGGAGCGAAGACGAGATCGTATCGCGACCGGCTAGCCTGCTGTTTCACGAGGCGAGTTGGAAGGACCTGCTGCCCAAGCTCGCCCGCAAGACCCTCCGCGAGCGGGGCGTCGAGACCCGCTCGGTCATGACCCGTCGAGAGGGCAAGAGCTTCCACGGCGAGGTGATGGTCCGCCAGCTCCGCGGCAGCGGGGAAGAGGCCGGGTATCTCCTGGTCGTCAAGGACGTCACGGCGCAGGTCCGTCTCGAGAGCGAGCTTCGAGAGTCCGAGACCCGTTACCGGAGCCTCGTGGAGGGGTTGTCGGAAGGCGTGGTCATCGTCGAGGACGGTCTCGTGGCCTACGCGAACCCGGCGATCGGCGAGATCCTGGGTGTCCCGTCCGACGCGCTCGGGGGACGCCAGCTCCGCGAGTGGGTCGCGACCCGCGACCTGTTGCTCGTCGAAGAAGGCGTGAGGTCGGTCGCGGGCCGCGAGGGCGCCACCGAGCGTTTGCGATGCACGCTGACCGAGCGGAGCGGCGAGGCGGTAGCGCACGTCAGGCTGGAGCTGGCCGGGATCAAGCACGGTGGCAAGGCCGCCACCCTCGTCTCGGTGATCGACGAGACCGTCGAGCGACGGGTCGAGCGACAGTTGCGTCTCAACGAGGGCCGCCTCGACGCGGTTCTCGAAGCCACCTCCGACGCCATCGTGGTGCTGACCGACACCGCG
>Ga0316187_10001960_pt1 | contig 17981 bp, 17 predicted proteins | sample CroRivburrow1_MG_FD_204927 | JGI IMG/M metagenome (GOLD analysis project Ga0316187, IMG submission 204927) | Coastal sediment microbial communities from Maine, United States - Cross River worm burrow 1 | ecosystem: Environmental > Aquatic > Marine > Coastal > Sediment | place: USA: Maine...
CTGGTCAAACACCATCCTGACCTGTTCTAATGTAATTCTTTCAGCAGATAAAGGAGGCAAACCTGACAATTCGAAAAAATTCACTTCAGTGGTCTCAATACCGGAGGCAAGACTCCCCCCTGCTTCCTTACATAAAATAAAAATTTTGTATACATGAAGTAGACTTGGTGGATGCTGATGACATTTTTTATCCAGAATAGCGAGTACTCTTTCGGCAGTAACTATCAGCCCTGTTTCTTCTTCTACTTCTTTAACAGCCACCTCAGAAGGCGTAAGCCCAATATCCGCCCATCCACCAGGCAGCGACCATTGCCCATCAGATTTCTCCCTGACCATCAATATTTTATCTCTTCTGAAAATCACAGCACGAATATCTACCTTTGGTGTTGGATATCCGGTTTCCTTACTGAATATTTCCCTGATTTTAATTAATGGAGTATCTGTATATTCATTTAGAATTTGATGGCTAATAATTCGTATCTCCTCATAGCGTTCCTTATCATAGTCGTCATTAGAATAATATAAACCGGTTTGAGCAATGGCTTCAAGCCTTTTCGCAATCGCAAGCCAATCAAATGACATATTATAGGTATTTCTCCTTGATTGTTGAAGTATGGTGTCGGGTATGTCCTACCAGTATATATCCAATAGATTCAATAGAAAACTCAAAACCACTAGCACGGCCTGTTCTTCTCAACAATTTGGAATTCAGATTTTTATAAAAATATAAGGTAGACATCCTCACAGATTCCCATTCTTTCACCAAATCAATGTATGCCATAGATTCTATCATTGCCACATTGATATAATCATCATGATCAAATCCATGTAGGTCGGTAGCGTCATACCTTGAAAATCTCAATGCCCGATACATAAATATCCGTTCAACATCAATTAAATGTTGGACTATCTGCTTGACAGACCATTTTCGGGGAGCATAAAAATAATCCTGTTTATCAACAGGGATATTATTTAAAAACTCTTTCGATTTGCGAAAATTACTTTCAAGCAATCCGAAAATCTCACCATCTTTGACCCATTTTAGGTATTTCTGGTAATATGGCGGTATATATTCAAGATCGATCATGATGATTTTGCCATAAGAGCTACCTCATCAGCAATTTGATGATTATAATCAAATGTAAGTTTCTGATAGTTAACCAGGTCCACAATAGTACCTATCAAGCACAATCCTCCGGTAAAGAGATACAGCAATCCCATTCCAATTTGATTAACCAGAAAACGCTGAATTCCAGCAATCACAAAGAAACCGAGGATTGTTGTAATAAGAATAAGTTGTGGATCCCTTCTTCTTGCCCTGTAAATATTAGAAAAAAGTTGGGCTTCGTCGTTACCCATATCTTTAATCAACTCCTGAACATAAGCCATCTCCTGCCCTTGCAATTCAGGTAAAAATTTTAAAACACTTGCCATTTTAATATTTTTTAAGTTTTATACCTTTATAATAATCAAAGAATAATTTCAATGATCTTGACAATAGAATTACCACTGCCAATATTCCAAAAGGATGAGTAACTAATGAATTGATAAATTCACCATGCATCAAATAAGAAATAGATCTGCCCAATCCGCAACCCGGACAAAACGTAAAACCTAAATTATTAAAAACACATAAAGAAGCATGTGAAGTATTTGCCGGATAATATATTGCCAGTGCAATAAGTCCCGTGATCCAGATTGTTGCTTCTAAAGGAAGCTTGAAAATAATTTGCCGAAATACGTTTTTAACCTTTGTGAAAATCAATATGATTTATCTTTTACTAAATGTACTTAATTTCTTCAAAACTCAAAAAATAAAATTGGTGTTTGATCAATTCTCTCGAATTTGTCCATCTCCTATCACAATCCATTTATAACTTGTAAGCTCAGGGAGAGACATTGGCCCTCTGGCATGCAATTTCTGCGTGCTAATTCCTATTTCCGCTCCCATTTCAAATTGAGAACCATCTGTAAAAGCAGTAGAAGTATTGGCATATACGGTAGCTGCATCTACCATTTTTAGAAATCGATCTATAATTTCAGCATCTTCTGCAATAATTGCTTCGCTATGTCTGGAGCTATACCTGGCAATATGATCCAATGCTTCTTCTTCGGAAGATACGGTTTTAATCGCTAGTTTTTTAGCAAGAAACTCAGTTCCAAAATGTTCTTCCTCTGCTCGAAACAATATACTTCCATGATATTGATCCTTTAATATTGCAAATGAAGGCTCATCCGCGAATATCTCAACTTGCGCGGCCTTCAAATCATCCACTAAGAAAATTAAATCATCAAGCTTTGAATGATCAATTATCAAGCAATCCAAGGCATTGCACACACTTACCCTTCTTAATTTTGCATTGGATATAATTGCCTTTCCCTTGTTTTTGTCAGCGCTGGCATGATAATACGTATGCACAATGCCTGCCCCGGTTTCGATTACCGGAACTCTTGAGTTTTCACGAACATAATTTATCAATTCCTGGCTCCCCCGTGGGATTATAATGTCTATATAATCGACTGCGTTTAGCATTTCAGAAGTTGCTTCTCTCGATGGTGGCAATAACTGTACTATGTTTGCAGAAATATTAAAGTTCTCCAGAACACTATTAATGACTTTAAGAATCGCCCGGTTAGAAAAATCGGCATCACTTCCTCCTTTTAACATACTCACATTACCTGATTTCAAGCACAATGCAAATACATCAAAGGTGACATTTGGTCTTGCTTCATAAATGATTCCTACAACCCCTAATGGTACTCTGATTTTTTTTAGATTCAGCCCATTTTTAAGGGTTTTTTCTTCTATGATCTCTCCCAATGGAGAATTTAACTGGGCAACATTTCTAATATCCTCAGCAATCCCTTTTATTCTGTCTTCAGTTAATCTGAGTCTGTCGTATTTAGGATCGTTTTCATCCATTCTTAAAAGATCTTTAAGATTTTCCTCCAATAAATAAGGGATATTTTGAATGGCTGCATCTGCAACTTTGTTTAGAATATCTATGACATAAGTATCTTCAAGTTCAACCATCTTCCTTGCAGCTTCCTTTGCTTTCTGATATATATTTTCTTTTTCCATTGTTTACAATAAGAACAAATAATCATAATGTATGATAGGTCGCTGATTTGTTACTCCCGCTTTCTGTCGAGCCTTCACATCATTATACTGTGCAATCCCCAATCCAACCTGGTTATTATTTTCATCAAAAATCAGAATCAAGTCCCCTTTATCAAAATTTCCCTCAACCTTAGTAACACCAATCGGAAGCAAACTGGTGGCTCTTTCAGATTTAAGCGCATCCTTAGCTCCATTATTTATTTGAACATACCCTTTTTCAAATCCTTTTGCATGTGAAAGCCACTTTTTAATATTTGATTTCCCTTGAGAAGGAATAAAACGAGTGTTGATTGCTCTATCTTCCAATACGTCTTTTAAAATATTGTCACGATTTCCATTGGCAATTTTAACTTCTATACCAGAACTGGCAACTTTAGAAGCAATATGCGCTTTGGTAAGCATCCCCCCTCTTCCGAAGGTAGATTTACCAGCCTGGACATGTTTTTCGAATGATTGATCATCAACTCCAATTTCCCGGATCACTGATAGCCCTACCTCCGGATCCGAATACAATATCCCATCGACTGCAGTTAACATTACCAAAAGATCTACATTCAGCATGGTTGCCACAAGCCCTGCAAGCTCATCATTATCCGTGAACATTAATTCTGTTACTGATACAACATCATTCTCATTTACAATTGGAATTATCTTATTGTTTAAAAGAATAGAAAAACAATTTTTCATATTCAGATAGTGGTCACGACTTCGAAAATCATCACGTGTTACCAAAACCTGGGATGTCATTACTCCATACTTATTAAAAAGACTACCATAAACCTGGATAAGTCGTACCTGTCCCAATGATGACCACATTTGCCTTAAACCTACAGCATCCGTTTTCTGTTTTGGCTGGTATATCCCTCGCCCTGCCGCCATAGCTCCCGAAGAAATCAGAACCACTTCAATTCCTTTTTCCCTGATCTCACAAACCTGCCTCACAATTGCTTCAATTCGCTGATCATCAAGAAGACCGTGGGAATCGGTTAATACATTTGAGCCTATTTTAACAGCTATTCTTTCAATCTTTTTCCCGGGATTCATTAAGTTATTTGAGATCTACTACTACAATAGTGTCAATTTCTTTTCGGATATCATAAGGAACAGATATTAGTGTGCCAAAATTATCCTGTGAATATTTTAGTTTCGCTCCATCATCAATAAGTGTTACCGAAGCAATTTTTTCTTTGAATTCAGGAAGATAAACTGCTTCATCTTTCAAATTAAGAATATGGACATAAACCTTCTTCCCTTTTTGTGTAGTAGCGCCCCATTCTCTGGGACTTACCGGTCCCTTTCGGGTACCATAATAAGATTCACCATAGGTATTAAGCCATTTTCCAATCACTCTCAATGTATCAATATTTTCAGACTGAAGCTTACCATTAGGTAGAGGTCCATTATTTAATAAAAAATTAGCTCCATATCCTGCGGCTTTTACCATGGTATGAATAATATATCTGGAAGATTTGAACCTTCTGTCTTTTAAATTGTACCCCCAGGATCCATTCATGGTTTCACACATTTCAAGTGGAAGATCTGAAATCGATGAAGTTTGGTTAAAACCCATGGAATTTTCTCCGGGCAGGTCTCTTTCAAACATCTGAAAGTCTTCACCAGGAAACGGCGCCTTATGATGATTGCTGCCAATTAATGTGCCTGGTTGTAGTTTATGAATCAAGGAATAAGTTTCATCCAGTTTCCAGTCGGCATCCCATTGATCCCACATACCATCAAACCATATTCCCCCAATATCTCCGTAATTCGTCAATAATTCAGTAAGCTGCGTATTCATATAGTCAATATATGAATTCCAATCTCCACTTTCCTCTCTTCCTGTATATCCCTGCCCTGTCCTTCCGCGGGGGAAATAATCCGGATGGTGCCAGTCAAGCTGAGAATAATAAAAGAAAAGTTTGATACCTTGTCGATCACATTCATCCTTTAATAACTTCATAACATCCTTTCCGTAGGGTGTACGCTCAACTATATTCCAATCACTAACTTCCGAATCATACATGGCAAATCCATCATGATGCTTGCTCGTTATGGTGATATACTTTATCCCAGCTTCTTTTGCAATACTTACCCATTCTACAGGGTTAAAGCTGACAGGATTAAAGTATAATGGTAGATTTTCATAGGCTTGAATTGGAATCTCTTTACTATTCATAATCCATTCAGCTATTCCGAAATCTCCTCCCCCAGCCATAACACAATAAACACCCCAGTGAAGAAACATCCCGAATTTAGCATCCTGGAACCATTCCCGATTTTCCAAATTCTCTTTTGAAGGTTGGTATCCTGGCTGTGCAAGTATGGGAAGGTGGAGGATAAACACGAATCCGAAAACAACAATTAGTTTTTTCATAACATAAAAAATTTAGAAAAATTATTTGGGACTAAAATTAGCTGAAATGTATAATTTAAAAAAACATTCCTTACCTAATAAGGATATTTCCTAAATTTTAAGTCCCATAAATTGGTTTTTTTTGTGATGCAAAATCATTTGCAAGATAAATTCATATAATAAACGATACTGAAGATAATGACTGATTTACAAGTTCTTCAGATATTAAGTTTAAAAGAAAGATTATTTAAGTAAATTAATTATTGGAATTAACTCTACGCAAGTACTTGCAAACAATTTTAATCATTTATGGATAGTATAGATACGAAACATCAACTATTTAATCAATATTCAAAGAGGGAAGAAATAGCCAACAGCCTTACACACGGGTTGGGAATCATCCTAAGCCTGATTGGATTGGTTTTTTTGTATCTGAAAGCAAATGACTCAAATAATTCAATGGTTATGATTAGTTTCATGGTGTTTGGGTGTTCGTTAATACTTTTATACACTACTTCTACTCTATACCATTCAATTCCCGGGTTGGAGATAAAAAAATCACTTAGAAAGATAGATCACTGTGCCATCTATATTCTTATAGCCGGATCATATACCCCCTTTTTACTAATTAATCTACAGGGATTTTACGGCTGGGGGATGTTTGGTATTATTTGGTCTTTTGCGATGATAGGTATTGTAATTAAAATATTTACGCGTATAAAATCAAAGTGGATTTCAGCCGTCATATATATCATTATGGGTTGGCTTTGTATTTTGATCTCAAGACAAATGTGGTTACAGGTACCTGCTAAAAGTCTGATCTTTCTGGGCATTGGTGGACTTTTCTATATGATTGGGGTTTTGTTCTATGTTTGGAAAAAGTTACCCTATCATCATACCATCTGGCATATTTTTGTTATATGCGGAAGCATCAGCCATTTCTTAGCCGTATATTATACCGTATCGGTAAATCAATAACTGGTTGAATTTATAAAAACCAAATCAACAAATTTGTTAATCCAGGTATTTGATTTCAATATCCTTATAAAATATTTCCGCTCCTTCAGATTGAAATTGTATTCTACCCTTTGTCAACGGAACTACCTTACCACCGACAGTTTGTGTTGAATTTGCCGCCCGCAAAACAACTGTACCATTCACAATATGAACAACGCTATCCATAGAAGCAATTACTTCCATTTCATTCCATTCTCCCAATGGTTTTTCTTTATCAATAGATTTAATTACCCTTTGGTGTATTCCTTTTATTAACTGGCCTTCCGGATTATATTTATAGTTCAGGTTTTCATTTAAACGAATGGTATCTACCCTTGCATCAATCATTACACCATCAAGACTATGATAGTCCCCACAATCCTTTTCCATTATCTGGCTTTCATGACTGCGCATCCAATGATCACTTTGAGCACCATGCTTACCAACACAATGATATAGAATGCCACTATCCCGTAATTCATTTTCCCTTGGAGGATATTTTTTTTCACCCCATTTAAATTTGAGCCTTAAATGATAGTTCTCAAATTCTTTTTGAGAAGTAAGCGCCCCCCAAATAGGTCCGTTTATTCTAATTGCCCCATCAACTACAGAATAAATTCCATCCGGATCATTATTCACTCCAAGAATGGTTTCATCATCAGCACCTGGCTGATAGCTCAAATAAGTATCCCATCCACTCAAATCACTTCCATTAAACAACTTAATCCATTCCTCGTTGTCAGTGTTGGTTGCACAGGAAGATAGAATTATTGAGCAAAGAACTATGGATGTAAAATAGGTAAAGTATTTCATGATATTAAAAAATTATATGTGTAGTTATATACTGAATTAATAATTTATTATACGTTTTATGTCAGGATCCATCCCTTAGCTCTATTAATTGCTCTTTTTTAAAAACAATGTCAGAGAATACCGATTTACACGATTCACCAGTTGGTGATTGAGATGAGAATCCAATATTTACAGGCTCCTTACTTCGCAATGAAAAGTATCTGACCAAATTCCAGGATTTGCCATCAGCTGAAAAATGAAAAGCGTAGGCACCCTTTAAGCCTGATATCCTGAGATAAACTTCATCACCTTCAATAAAAGATCCGTTGGCATCGTCAGAATTGTCATTGGTGACCACAGAAACAACCATGGGTTGCCCTTGTGGTGAATATTCGAAGCATAGCTTCGCCCAATGATTATCATCAAGGTATACTATTAATACACCTGCATCGTAATCAGTTTTAAAATTTACCTTCACTTTGCAGGCTAATTGAAAATAATCGTTCATTTCAAATAAACACCTTGGTGAATTTAAAAATGTATAGCCCCCTCTTGGATCAATGAACAAATCTGTTTTTGGACCTGCCAGAATAGAAAGCTTCCTGTCCGAATAATTATATTCAGCAGGAATTTTGTTCCACCTTAACTCATGAGGTATTGCATCAATTTTGAATTTAATATCTGATTGTGCCATTAAATTAATTATTCCTATTGCGAATAAAATTAAGCCAATAAAAATGCGAATCATAAAAAATGTATTAATGAGGATTAAAACTTATTCTTAAAAATTATCCTCTCCGTCAACAATAAGCATTCAAATTATCTTTATTCTATGACATATAAAAAAAAAATTAAAACTATTTGACATTGGATGAATTATTAATACATTTGTATTATACAAGTTGTACAATACTAGTTGGACATGGATAATCAATCAAAATATAAGGATGAATTATTAATAACCTGGGAAGATACCTATAAAAAAGGGCAGCTTACTTTATGGATTTTCCTGGCGTTAAAGGATGGCCCAAAATATGTTACAGAGATCCGGGATTTTATTCAGGAATTCTCTGAAGGCACAATTTCCTGTGAAGAACAAAGTCTGTACCGGGCAATGAGAAAATTCAAACATTTACAAATGGTAGAAACTACCAGTGGGAAAGGAAATAAAGGACCTGATAGAAAATATTATCAATTGTCTGAAATAGGCTTAACTATCCTATCTGATTTCATTAAAAGGAACATCAAGCTCTTTTTTAATCAGAAGCTAATCGAATTAATGAACCTAAAATAACAATCACATGAAATATATAACTAAAAATCTGATTCTATTCGGCATTATACTTGCGATTTATTCAGTTGTATTTAGATTCGCATTAAGCGCTGCATTGAATGCGGAAAAATTTAGCTTATCGATAGTAATAGGCATCATCTATGGTGTAATGATATTTATCACAGCCTGGAACCTGGGTAAAGCCCATTCGATCAATAAATTTATTTTCGATGCAGGTTTGGGATTTCATATTACAACCTTTATTGTTTGGGGAATCGTTTCAGAATTGTGGTTTATCCTTGGTTATGCTTCAAAGTATGAGTCGATTAAAGCGGTTCACTACACATTGATTTTCTGGGGCTTAGGATTACTATTACACTTTTTTATCTATTGGAGATTGAAAAACAAAACAATAAAAGGTGTGATGAAATCTGATATTTTTGAATAAATCAATAATCTAAATAGTAGAATCTGCTGATATTAATTTGAATAAAAAAATCTTCTATTTTTATAAACTTAGCCTGATACAGCTTATTCAACTTTCAATACAACTTCCAAAGATTCCTCAGGTTCTACCAGGAAATTTCGAACTACCATATTCCGTGAGTCCCGAACTGCATCAAACCAAAGAACAATAGTACTTTGAGGAAGAAGTTCTATTTTTTCACCACTGTCAGAATCTTCCATTACAAATAAAAAATCAGAAATGTTAGTCAGGTTATGATAGTCCCTTTCTCTCTCATCCGTATAAAATGATTTTGATATTACAATAGAATTATAAAACAGAGGTTCAAGAAATTTTTTCTGTCCAATCACCAACTTATTAAACCAAACTGCAGTTCTTGCATTTTCAAGAGCCTCCTGAACACTTTCCTCAGTCTTAGAAGTTGCAAATACCAGAGTTATAGGTCCGTGATCAACTTTAGATACCTTTTCAAAAATTCCTTCCGTTTGGTGGATATCCGAATTACCTAACATTGCAAGATTGTGATCAAGACACCACTGAAAAGCCTCCGGATACCATTCACTATGATTGGCTACTTCGATTCCTTTTAACCAACCCTTATTAATTAACTCTTTATGAATATCATAGATCTGAATTCCATCCGGAGCCTGGGAGGCCCAACCAGGATGATTCCAAAAAATAAATCCACCTTGATTATATGCTTCTTCAAGTGCTATAAGATAATCTTTATGCTGATGATCTATTGAATCCAGGAAATTTCTACTGGTTACAGAAGAATGCATATGATTAATATTTGAGGTTTCAATTTTCGATCCATCCTGTATAAAAATAGCATTCAAATGCCCTGGAGGCATTACCCTCGTGATTTCAGTACCATGAATAACAAGCAGATCCTGTCGGTCTCCCTTTGGTTTAGCAATTTCATACCCAGCATTGTGCTGTACCGGTATGTAATCCTTATGTGGCTGGTGCTCAAGGTGATCCGTAATTGATATAACATCGTACCCCATCGACCAGGCTTCATCAACTCTTACAGTAGGCCAGACATTACCATCTGAGAAAACCGTATGAATATGAAAATCGCATTTCAAAGTCTGGTAATCAAGAATATCGGGAACACGGATATCTTTACGAACGAGTTGGCTGGTAGCAGTCCAGGAAATCCCTGCTAAAAATATAATTAATAAAATCTTTTTCATGATTAAATACCGTTAAACTATTTTCCTTTTAATTATCTGATACATATGCAATGAGAATCATTGATCCTCTTTAATAATTAATGTTTTTCAAAACGAATTTCACAACAAAATTTATTCAAAATCTTATCTCCATTTTCTGAATATTATTTACATACCATTCAATTTGAGCCTCAATAAATAATTATCTGCAGTAATATACAATATGTTTTCATCATTATTAAGTGCACAATTCGCTGTAGCCTGTGTAGTTTTTATAGTGCCCAAATGTGAACCGTCTGGGTGAAAGACCCAAACACCACCGGGGCCGGTGGCAAAAATGATTCCCTCGCTATTAATTTTTAAACCATCAGGAAGTCCTTTTTCTTTGCCTGCAAATTTTGTTGCGTCAAAGAAAACTTCTCCATTTTCAATATTCCCTTCCTCACCCAAATTATAAACCATCCAATATGCCTTTTCAGGATCAGAATTCGCTACATAAAGTTTATCCTGTTCGGGTGACAATCCAATTCCATTTGGCCTGGTCAATTCCTTGGAAAGCAAAATAAGTTCACCATCTTTTGTGTATCTGTATACCCCCTGAAATTCAAGTTCTTTTGAAGGATCATCAATGCCTTTCTCCAAACCATAAGGTGGATCTGTAAAGTATAAATCACCAGTTCTACTATATGCAGCATCATTTGGGCTGTTAAACTTTTTTCCATTATAGTTATTTACAATGGTTCGAAATTCCGGCATCGGATTGCTCAAATCATCAATCATTTGAGCTATCCGTCGATCCCCGTGCTGGCAAAGAATCAATTTCCCCTGATCATTTAGTAATAATCCATTGGATCCCGGCTCACCCTCCCTGGGAATATTACCTGTATACCCTGAAGGTTTAAGGTATAGTTCGACTCCGCTCCTTTCCGTCCACTTAAAAATGCTGTTTGGGGGGATATCAGAAAATAGTAAATAATTTCCTTTTTCGATCCAAAGCGGACCTTCAGTCCAATCAAATCCTTCTGCCAGTATTTCAATAAATGCATCTTGAGGAATAATTGAATCCAATCTCTTGTCATGCCTATCAATACTTCCTATTGTGTTATAATCCTTTTTCTTATTTTCTTGTTTATTAGTACACGAACTTACAATTAGCACTATGCTGAATATCAAATACCCAATAGATTTATACATATTTAATTTTATTTAATTATCAATATTAGTATCCTCTTTCCACAACCTGTCAAGGAGAATTTGATCGACTTCCCTCATTTTACCCAATGGAGAAATAGAGCAATTCAGTACAAGATTGGTATCATGCTTTTTTGCAAACTGAAGCCATTTCTTAACAGTGTTTTTTTCGGGGCCGCTCTCATCCCCTTCATGCCAATACCAGTTACCGGATTCAAAACGACCATAATCCTTTCCCGATAAATTAACAGTTATTTCCCAGGGAATATACTTCTCGGATCCCAGCCAGTTCCAATATTTTCTATCAACGACTACATAAGAAACATCTATTCCTGTCCGGGCATCTACCGGATGTAAAGGAACACCAATAAACTCGTTTGTTGAGTGGTTCAACACAATACAATCTGGTTGAAATTCCTTTATCTTATGATATATGTAATCAATTTTGAACCGAAAGGCTCCCTCACTACGCCAGGCAAGCACAAATTCATTAGGAGACAAGTTCCATCCATTAATTTGCTTTCCCCAATATCCATCAAACCATATCTCAACAATATTCCCGTATTTTGTCAATAATTCTTCCAACTGATCTAAAATCATCGCAGCATATCTTTCATCGTCATTAAAATACGAACTATAGGAGTCCAAAAGTGAATAATATAAACCGAGTTTCAAGCCATACTTTTCACATGAAGCAGCTAATAATTCCAATAGATCCTGGTTGAAAGGAGTATTTATTATATTGTAATAACTATATTCTGTATTCCAGTTGCAAAATCCATCATGATTCTTTGCAGTAAAGATGCAGTACTTCATACCCGCATTTATTGCAGTTTCTACCCAATTATCTATCTCTAATTCCTTCAGTTCAATTATCGATGGATTCAAAGATCCATCACTGGTTTCAGTATTATAAAAGGTATTTATTCCGAAAGTAAACCGTATTCCAAAACGATATTCCATCCAGGTTTGTTGTTGGATCGTCAACCCTTCCGGAGGTATCAGGTTTATATTAGAAATATTCATTCTTTATTCACTAAATCTTAATAATACCTTTTCATCTTCAGGCCGAAGTTTTCCATTTGCCATCGGACCTACATTTAAAACCAGGTTCGCATTTAACTTCCCTGCATTCTTTAACCATTGCCTTATCTTCCATTTTTTAGCCACCGACTTATCGGAATGATCCCAAAACCAGTTTCCATCATAGAAGGGCTTTTTCCCCTTTTGTGACAGGGTTGTTTCAATTTGTAATGGCAGGTAGACGTCTTCTCCAAGCCAATTCCATATTGGCTGATCAACTTCTAAATCCTCCCCTTTTTCTGCAGCTCTGCCATCTACAGGAAACAGAGGAAGTCCTCTGAATAACCGGGTTGGGTTATTGAACACCATAGTTTCAGGCTGAAGATTTTTGACAATAGAATAAAGATAATCCCACTTCCATCTATATGCCCCTTCATTCCTCCACGAATTCAGGAATTGAGGCATCGGAACTGCAAAACCATTTTCTGCCTTCCAACCATGGTTTTGCCTATGCCAAAATCCATCAAACCAAATTTCAACAAGAGGGCCATATTCTGAAAGAAGTTCAGTAACCTGGTTAACTATATATTCATTATATATATCCTCATTCATTTGATCGATAAAAACATGACCATCATATAGGGAATAAGAAAATCCAGTCTTTAGGCCATATTTTTCAGCGGAGTTAATTAGTTCAGAAAGGATATCAGTTTTAAATGGAGTATTATCAACTGTATAATTGGAATACTTGCTAGGCCAATTGCAGAATCCATCAGAGGATTTTGCATTGATCAGAATATAGTTCATACCAGCATTTTTTGCTGTCATACACCATTGATTCGTATCAATGATCTCTGGATTAAAATTATAAAGTGGCAAATCTCCGTCACTGGATTCATTACTATAGAAAGTGTTAAGGCCGAAATGCACAAACATCCCGAATTTCAGTTCCTGAAATTTTTTTTGAACCTTATCAGGCCCTACTTCCAGGACAGGTTTGTCTAGTGATGAAGGCACTCTATTCATATAGTTTGGTCAAAGAAATCTGGTCTTGCTCCCGAAGTATACCTTCAGCTGTAGGCCCTACATTTAATAGTAAATTAGCATTTACTTCATTTGCCTTTTCTTTCAAATTCAATATTTCCTCCTTCTCCATTACCGATTGATCCCATGCATGCCAAAACCAGTTGCCCTCTGGAAATTTTTGATTCCCTTTTGTTGACATGGTTGTTTCAATTTGTAAGGGAACAAAAACGTCATTACCTAGCCAGTTCCAAATAGATTTATCATTATCCAGATTCAAATATCTAACCCCATTACGTGCATCTACAGGAAAGAGAGGAACTCCTTGATAGGAGTTCGTACTATTGTTCATGATTATGCAATCGGGCTGAATTGTTTTTACAAATTGATAAAGATGATCCATTTGCCATCGAAAGGCCCCTTCCATTCTCCATGCATCTATAAATGCTTCGTCTCGATTTCTAGCATTCTTTATAGCCTCTTCAGTATCCTCAGGTGGTTCTTGTTTTTTTGTCCAACCACTTTGCTGCCTTTGCCAAAATCCGTCTAGCCACAATTCTACTACAGAGCCATACCCGGTTAGTAATTCAGACAATTGATCCTGCATGAAATCAAGATATTGTCGGTTATCTATACCTTTGTAACTTTCACGTTGATCCCATAAAGAGTAATAAAATCCAACTTTCAGGCCCACTTTTTCAGCTGAATTTACTACAGATGCGACAATATCACGTGTATACTGGCTTCTTGAGATGGAATAATCTGTGTGCTTGCTTGGCCAGAGACAAAATCCATCATGGTGTTTACATACCAGAACTATATAATTCATTCCAGCACTTTTAGCAGCTTCACACCACTGCATTGTATCAAGTTTACCAGGATTCACACGATACGGATCCAGTGTGCCGTCACTCCATTCCTTATCATAATACGTATTAATTCCGAAATGTATTAACATCCCAAATTTCAAGTCCATAAAAGACTTTTGTAATATTGATGGAGTTGGATTAAAATTGAATGCAGAAAAGTTAGGGGAAATCTTTGAGATACTATTATACGGTGCCGACATCAATCCTGCTCCTGCTGCACCAGCTTTTTTGATAAAATTTCTCCTGCTTAGGCTCATATCTGAAAGTTCGGCATAAATTAAGATATGAAGCCATTTTAAGCAAAAAAATAATGATTTTATTTTGATCTGAGACGTTTAAAATTGACGCACCTATCCTATTGAAGAATCACCTGTTACCAATAAAAAAAAATTAGTTTTACTTGCTACTGGTCAAATGATCAACCTTTTTTCTAAATCGCTTTGAGGAAATCAGCATAATTGCCGATATTATAGTCACAGAAGTTATCACTAATGAAGCCATAGCATTGTTGTTTTATAAATAGCTGTAAATCAATTACTTACACTTAGCTGTTCAAAGTTTAACTTAAATATAGGTATAAATTTTTAATATACAAGAAAATTCACAAATAAATATAGATGCTAAAAACTAGAAAATTCAATTGGGGAATATTAGGATGTGGACATATTGCAGGTCAATTTGCGACTTCAATATCTATAATTCCGAATACATCATTAAAAGCCGTAGCGTCCAGATCACTGGAACGTGCCGATAAGTTTGCACAAAAATTTAATGCAGAAAAATCATACGATTCCTATGAGCAACTAGCTTGTGATCAGGAGGTGGATGCTATTTATATTGCTACAACCCATAACTCTCATTTCGAAAACACAATGCTTTGTCTGAAAAACAATAAAGCTGTTTTATGTGAGAAGCCACTAACCGTAAATGCAAATGAAGCTAAAAGATTGATAGAATATGCTAGAGAACATAAAATCTTCCTTATGGAAGCCTTTTGGTCTCGCTTTTTACCTTTCACAAAAACATTAAAATCATTGATCCAAGATGGTAGTATTGGAGAGGTCAGGTTGATTCAAGCTGATTTTGGATTTGATATGCCCTATGATCCTGATAATAGAGCTTACAATGCTGACCTGGCAGGTGGGGCTTTGCTGGATGTAGGTGTTTATCCCCTTAATTTTGCTCAAATGATATTTGGATGTTGTCCGGAAGATATTCAATCATCTTGTACATTTACAGAAACAGGTGTTGATGCACAATCAGCCTATATCATCAGGTATTCGGGAGGACGACTTGCAGTTCTCAACTCGGCTATAAATGTTGAAACCAGGCTGGATGCCTGGCTGTACGGATCCGAAGGATACATACATCTGCCTGATTTCTTTCATGCTCAGAAAATTCATATTCATAAAAAAAATGGGGAGGCACAAACTATCCTTACCCCATACTTATCTACAGGATATAGTTATGAAGCTGAAGAGGTTATGAAATGTATAGAATTGAGCAAAATTGAATCTGAAATTATGCCCTTAGACGAATCCCTTGAAATTATGCAAATTATGGATAGATTTCGAAATTCATGGGGCATTAAATATCCCTTTGAATAAATAAGAGGTTCAGAATAAACAGTAAAAATTATTTAAAAAATAAGGTTACCTGACTCCCAATATTGAAATAAACTAATTGTTTAACATATAGATTATTTCTAAATTTATATATCAATCACGGTGATCATGAAGTATATATTAATATCTCTATTAGCACTTATATTATCTGTCAGCTGTAACACTTCATCAAAGAAACAGGAACTTCAAGAAAATGAAATTAAATTATTAGCCTTGGAAAAGGGCAACTTAATCACTGACAAAACCCAGTCTGTACTTGCCTCAAATTTAAAACAGGTAATCCAACGAGATGGAATCTCTCAGGCAATAAAATATTGTGATGTTAAGGCCTACCCTCTTGTAGACTCTCTTAAAAAGGTATACCAAGCTGAGATTAGAAGAGCAAGTTTAAGGACAAGGAATCCAAACAATTCCCCGGATCAGGCTGAAGAAAAGATTATTCAAGAATATCAAGACAATATAGAAAATGGCGAGACTCCTTCACCCATTGCAATACTGGATGATGAAACTGTTCATTTTTACAAACCAATAATATTGAATGCCGCTCTTTGCCTCAATTGCCATGGTGTAATTGGACAAGAAATAAAAGAAGAAAATTATGAAATTATAAAAGCTTTATATTCAAATGATAATGCTACCGGTCATAAAATGGGTGATTTAAGGGGTGTCTGGAGCATCACGTTCAACAAAGATATTTTTAAAATACAATGATTATTCATTCAAAAAAGGCTAATTTGAAATTTTTTCATTTATATATTGGCATCAGTTGCAAATATTCAATTAAATCCTCTTTTTATTTATTATTTTCATCATAATATTCTGGTTTTTTTAAATTTTTAAATACCTGACATTTATCATAATAACGGGTGATTTCAATCAGATAATAAAGTTCCTAAATATATGAAATTTACAACAATATATGACAGCATACTTATATGATCATATGTTCATTTAAGGATTTAAATAATATCATATGAAATCCAATCGCAGGGACTTTATAAAAATATCAACCATCGGAAGTGCAGCAATTGCTGCTCCGGCTTTTAACTGGGCAAAAGGTGCTATTGAATCCGGCAAAAAAGAACCCGGAAAGGAATATAAGCGCACACCAACATATTGTGAAATTTGTTTCTGGAAATGTGCTGGATGGGTATATTCAAATGATGAAGGTCACATCTGGAAAATTGAAGGTAATGAAAATGATCCACATTGTAACGGCCGGCTTTGTCCCAGAGGAACCGGGGGTGTTGGGATGTACAATGATGAAGACCGGTTAAAAAAACCATTGATTAGAAAAACTGTTGATGGAAAGCAGGTATTTGAAGAAGCTTCCTGGGATGAAGCTTTGGATGTAGTTGCTGAAAACCTGAAAAAGGTAGCAGATAAATATGGTCCGGAATGTGTTGCTTTATTTACACATGGTTCTGGCGGCAAATTTTTTGGAGATCTTTTAAAAGCATTTGGGTCAACAAATATTACCGCGCCTTCCTTCGCTCAATGTCGTGGGCCTCGAGAAACTGCCTTTCTTGCAACTTATGGAGAAATAATTGCATCACCGGAAAGAACAGATATAAGGGACACACGATGTCTGGTATTAATAGGTTCTCATATTGGTGAGAACATGCATAACGGTCAGGTTCAGGAAATGTCGGAAGCTATTGATAAAGGAGCTACAATAATCACAGTAGACCCAAGATTTTCAACAGCCGCAAGCAAATCCAAATTCTGGCTACCAATAAAACCTGCAACTGACATTGCTTTATTGTTGGCCTGGATACATGTAATTATAAAAGAAGAATGGTATGACAAGACATATGTGGATAAATATACTTATGGTCTTGAACAGTTAACAAATCATGTCAAACAATTCAGCCCTGAATGGGCTTATGGAATTACGACTATTGCCCCTGATGTTATTCGTGAAACTGCAAGGGAAATGGCCAATGCCTCTCCTTCCGTTATTATTCATCCCGGCCGACATGTCACATGGTATGGAGATGATACACAACGCTTAAGAGCGGTTGCTATATTAAATGCGCTCTTGGGATCATGGGGTCGTAAAGGTGGTTTTTAT
>Ga0316187_10001962_pt1 | contig 17976 bp, 22 predicted proteins | sample CroRivburrow1_MG_FD_204927 | JGI IMG/M metagenome (GOLD analysis project Ga0316187, IMG submission 204927) | Coastal sediment microbial communities from Maine, United States - Cross River worm burrow 1 | ecosystem: Environmental > Aquatic > Marine > Coastal > Sediment | place: USA: Maine...
CGCCATCAATGTATGAATCTGATGCAATCACGATTTTGCATATGGATCATCAGCTTTGTACGGACGTTGTGGACAAGATGTGCCCAACACCCGGACAGGTCGGCCAGAGCGCGCGTTCAATCCCTGTCATGAGTGCAAGGTGTTGTTGGACCATCTGAATGGACTGCAGAAGTTTTGGCGGCAGCCACGGCGTTGATCCGACCTGTCGGGGCCGGCATTCAGGTTCGTCGAAGGGCACTCGGCGGTTTTGTCCCCCCTCAAACAACAGCACCCGGCCCGACATCATCTGCATGATGTTCAGTCCGGGTGCCTATGCATACATATATATGGAACAGGCATGTGCCTGTTATCAGTTGCTCATGGCTGCGAATTCATCAGCATTGAGTGAGCCGTCTGCGTCAGTGTCCGCAGCAGCGAATGCATCTTCGGTCAGGTCAGGCATTACGGCAACGGCTTCTTCAAGCGTAATTGCGCCATCAGCATCGGCATCAACTTCCGCAAATTCTGCAGCCTGTGCAGAGGTTACGGCCAGCAGGGAAACAGCAAGAACAGCAAAAAACTTTTTCATTTCACTCTCCGAGAATTGGATAAGGCCATCATCATGATGGATGTTATCCGGTTAGAGGAGGTCGTCGATTCAACGTCTCATCCTGAATACGCATATGATCCTGTGGTTTGTCCTTTGTTGGACTGAATACATTCCCGAAAGCGGCGCAATTGCGGATAATTTGCGTCAAATAAATCAATTGCGACATTGGATGAGTGTTGTGTCGCAAACGATGCAAACATTGCTCCCATAGCGAAGCCTGACGCTTGCGGAGAGGATTGCCAGGATCTAATCAGACACTTTTGCCGACAGTTCAGACATCATCCAGCGTTTGAACTTTTGACCGGTCGCGGACAGTCGTTGGTGTCAACCAGGTCCGACTATTTCGGACGGCAACCTTCATATCTCATGCAACCGACATAGTTACAGCTGCCATAGCCCCAATTGCGGATGCAGCTGAATTTGACCCAAAGTTGCCTTTCGCGTCGAATACCCTGCCAAAAGCAGGAGGTGTTCGAACAACGAAAATCTTGTGTAGTAATCAGTTTGACTTTCATGGGAACGCAGGCATGTACAAAACTGCAGCTGTCTTGATCGGCCTGATAGCGGCTCTTCACTTTTACATCGCATGGTTTGAAATGTTCGCCTGGGTTACACGGGGACCGAACGTGTTCTCCGGCCTGCCGCTGGAGCTGTTTGAACCAACAAAGGCTATGGCGGCCAATCAGGGATTATACAACTCGTTTCTGGCAATCGGGCTTGTGTGGTCCTTGTTGATCAAGGACACGCGGTGGCGATTTAATGTGGCGACCTGCTTTTTGCTGTTTGTCGTCGTCGCCGGCATTTTTGGCGCGCTGACGGTGTCTCAACGGATATTTCTTGTGCAAACAGTGCCGGCGTCGTTCGCCTTGTTTTTTGTTTTCCTGAGTTATCGAAAACTGTCCTGACTAAGTGGGATCTGGCCAGTTGCCGCTGCCAGACAATGGGTCGGAAAAAAGGCTTCCAGATCATTGATCTGAAAGCCTTTTGCTGTTGTTGGTCTCAGGCTGGTCCAGCTATCTCGGACGGCAGCGTTCGTATCTCATGCAACCGGCATAGTTGCCGCCGCCATAGCCCCAACTGCGGACGCAGGCGCGATGTGCACGGCGGCAGGATCTGCTGCCGCGATAAGAGCGACGATAGGACCGGCGCGGGCGCGGCCGATAATAATAGTCGTTATAATAGCCATAGTACGGCCCGCCGTAATAAGGACTACCAAATCCAAATCCTATGTACGGTGCGCCATAATAGCGGTGGCGTCTGTGCCGGTGCCGATGCCGGCGATTCCGACGGTGCACCTGGGTTACCTTGGACGCTTCGCGCAAAGTGTCGGCAATACCGGCACTTGCAATGCCGCTTGCAGCAGGCGTGGCTGAAACCCCGGTTGTACCTATGAACAAGGCCCCGGCGGCCAACAACGCAGCGCAAGCGAAAGACTTGAGATTGCTTCCAGTCATGTCACTTCCTTTCGAGCTTGCCCCTCGATGAAGAAAGTTAGCGCCTCAGTTATGGCAATGTTTTGACAGAAATCAAAAAGGCTCCCCATTCATGGCAGGGGAGCCTTCAACGCAGATCAGTAATGACAAATCTGCAAACAGGTCAGGCGGTTGCGTTGGCTTCCTTAACTTCGATGCCACCACTGGCGAAGGTGTCCTTCAACTCGCCGTTCTGGAACATTTCGGTGATGATATCGCAGCCGCCAACAAACTCGCCCTTTACATAGAGCTGCGGGATAGTTGGCCAGTCGGAAAATTCCTTGATGCCGTTGCGCAGGTCATCGGACTGCAGCACGTTGACGCCGGCATAGGGGACACCGAGAAAATCAAGCATTTTCACAACCCGGCCGGAAAAACCGCACTGCGGCTGATCGGGGGTGCCCTTCATGAAAAGCACCACATCGTTGGTTTTGACGGCGTTGCCGATCCATTCGTTGATTGGGTTGGTCATTTTGATCTCCATGGCTCCGGTGCGCTGGCTCCGGCTAATTATGTTGGTTCAGTCTTACACTTCCCGCTCACCGGTTTCCAGTGTAAGTGGTTTTGAGGGAAGCAAACTCTGCGCCAGACCTAATCCGGCGCGCTGGTTGTCAGTGCCAGGGCGTGCAGGTCACCGCCCATCTTGCCCTTCAGTGCCGCATAGACCATCTGGTGCTGGCGCACTTTGGGTTTACCGCGAAACGCCTCCGAGACAATGGTTGCAGACCAGTGATCGTTATCGCCGGCCAGGTCTGTCAGTTCGATCCGGGCGTCCGGAATGGCGTCCTTTATCATGGCGGTGATTTCTTCAGCAGGCATCGGCATATGGTTTCCTTCAAGCTACTTCGGTTGCGGTGCTCATATAGTCCGGGAACCAGCCTTCATGGGCCTGACGCAACCTGTTGAGAGATATGGAGGCTTCTCCCATGACAATCAACCCTGAGCCTGTCACGGTGCCGATCCGCGTGGCGGAAATACCCATATCTTCTGCCGCACCGATCAGGCTGTGGGCGTCCATTGGCTTGCAGGTCAGCACGTACCGCGCCTGGTCTTCGCCAAACAGGGCTGCATGTGTTTCAACATCACGGGGAAGCTCGATCTTGCAACCGATGCCGGACGCCAGCGCCATATCAGACAAGGCAGCCACCAGCCCACCATCGGATATGTCGTGCACGGCGGTGGTACGGCCTTTTCGGATCTTCATGCGCACGAAATCACCGTTGGTCTTTTCCCGGTCCAGATCGACCGGAGGCGGCGTGCCTTCTTCACGGCCCAGAACCTCGCGCAGATACATAGACTGGCCAAGATGGGTGCCGTGGCCGCCGATGAGAATGATGGCATCGCCTTCATTCTTGAAGGCCAGTGTTGCCATTTGTGACACATCGGGCAACAACCCGACACCGCCTATGGCAGGCGTCGGCAATATGCCATTGCCGTGGGTTTCATTGTAAAGCGACACATTGCCGGACACGACAGGAAAACTCAGCGCCCTGCAGGCCTCGCCAATGCCTTGCACCGCCTTGACGAATGTCCCCATGATTTCCGGTTTCTCCGGATTGCCGAAATTCAGATTGTCGGTAATGGCGATGGGTTCTGCGCCCACGGAGGTGAGATTGCGCCAGACTTCGGCCACCGCCTGCTTGCCGCCCTCGTATGGATCGGCTTCCACATAGCGCGGCGTGACGTCGGTGCAAATCGCGATAGCCTTGCCGTCATCATTGACGCGCACAACGGCGGCGTCTCCGCCGGGGATCTGGGCTGAGTTGGACTGGATCAGATGATCATATTGTTCCCAGACCCAGCGCCGCGACGCCATGTCGGGCGATCCCATCAGCTTGATGACGGCTTCCGCCAGATCATTCGGGGCAGGAATGTCGTCTGCGGACAGTGCTGCCGGTATCTTCGGCTCAACCCAGGGCCTGTCATATTCAGGCGCTTCGTCGCCCAACTCCCGGATCGGCAGATTGGCGACCTCTTCGTCGTTCCACATACAGCGGAAGCGCAGATCATCGGTGGTCTTGCCGACAATGGCAAAGTCCAGGCCCCATTTGTGGAAGATGGCTTCGGCCTGTTTTTCCTGCTCCGGGCGCAGCACCATGAGCATGCGCTCCTGGCTTTCCGACAGCATCATTTCATAAGGCGTCATGCCGTCTTCGCGGCATGGAACGGCGTTGAGGTTCAACTCGACGCCCAGACCACCCTTGGCACCCATTTCGACAGCAGAGCAGGTCAGGCCGGCAGCGCCCATGTCCTGAATGGCAATGACGGCGCCTGAGGCCATCAGTTCCATGCAGGCTTCGAGCAGGCATTTTTCGGTGAACGGGTCACCGACCTGAACAGTGGGGCGTTTCTCCTCGATCGAATCATCGAATTCAGCGGACGCCATGGTGGCGCCGTGAATACCGTCACGACCGGTTTTCGCGCCGAGGTAAACCACCGGCAGGCCAACGCCCTTGGCTTCGGAGTAGAAGATCCTGTCCGCATCAGCCAGTCCAACCGCCATGGCATTTACCAGTATGTTGCCATTGTAGCGGGCGTGAAAATTCACCTCGCCGCCCACTGTCGGTACGCCGAAGGAATTGCCGTAACCGCCAATGCCGGCCACCACACCCGACACAAGGTGACGGGTCTTGGGATGATCCGGCGCGCCAAAACGCAGTGCGTTGAGGGCGGCGATCGGACGGGCGCCCATGGTGAAGACATCGCGCAGTATACCACCAACCCCGGTACCGGCTCCCTGATAAGGCTCAATAAAGGACGGGTGGTTATGGCTTTCCATCTTGAACACGATGGCCTGGCCGTCGCCGATGTCGATGACGCCTGCGTTTTCACCCGGCCCCTGTATGACGCGATCTCCGGTGACTGGCAGTGTCTTGAGCCACTTCTTCGATGACTTGTAGGAACAGTGCTCGTTCCACATGGCTGACACGATACCCAGTTCGGTCAGTGTCGGGACACGTCCGATGAGTTTTTCAAAGCGGTCATACTCATCCGGCTTGAGGCCGTGCTGGGCAACAAGTTCATCGGTGATGGCAACATTGTTGAGATAGGCGGGTTTGGCTGTCATGCGCGGGTGTGCTCAATCTTCTAGGTCCGTCAGAAAGATGTCTTTTAACGCAAGCACGCCTCCGGATACATGGCAAACTGAAAGTTTTGGACAGTGGGACGTGCGTCACACCGGCTCACGAAGAGTTTGATTGTGGGGAGTATCACGCCTGTTGCACGGTTGCGGCAAATGTCAGTGAACCGGAGATCTTGCCATGACCTGCAACCAGAACCGGACACGCCGACAATTTCTGGCAAATTCCGCTGCGCTTGCGGCGACAACATCCGTCATGGCCGGCGCTTCCAGCCAGCCATCTGCCGGAGACGATGCTGGCCTACAACACGCGCGGCACGCCTGAAACCGCTGTCATCGACAAGAACGGCATTATCCGGTTCCAGGACTTCGGCTTCCTTGACTATGAAAAAGTGCAAACGATGATCAACGAACTGCTCAGCGAAGCCAGGGTCTGATTATTCCAGGTACGCTATTGCGACTGTGTCAAAACTGCCAGGCGACGCCGGCACGGACGCTGTGGGTCTGGTATTCAAGTGATACCGGCGCAGTCAGTTGATAAGTTTGCTCTGCATAAACGGCATACAGATATTCTGCGCGCAGGGTGATGTCTGCTGTGATTTTTGCCTCGTAACCGGCACCGACCACACCACCCCACAAGAAGTTCTTGTCACGCACGCCTGCTGCCCTGAGCCAGATGTCAGACATGGCCAGACCGCCTGTCGCATAGAGCAGGCCGGTCCCCATATCCATTCCGGCGCGGACACGAAACGTGTGCTGGCCATGATTTGCGACGTGCACATTGCCAATGCCGCCGATCAAGGTATCGTTGCTCAGGTCGCCGAACGATGTGTCGGCTTCAAGGCCGAGAACATAGTCGCCCAAATCCATATTGTAACCGACAAGAACGCCACCTGTTGGTCCGTCTGCCTGCTCGTTCCAGCTCTGGCCGGCCCCGGAGTTGTCGGCGTCGAAAAACCCGTATCCGGCATGGATGCCGATGTAAAATCCGTCCCAGCTGTCCTGGCTGTTGTAATCGGCGGCTCGCGCGTCATTCGGCAAGGCAAGCGATGCCAGCACGGCAAGCGCGCACATGCCAATGAGGCCGTCTTTGACAGCTGTTTTCCTGCGACTCATCTGTTTGCCCGTATCCCAGATACTTTTTTGTTTATCGTTGCTGCAGTCGACAGGGGGAGTCAAGCACTGACTGTGAAACATAAACAGAGCGCGCAAGACAATGCAGATGTCTTGCGCGCTCTCTCCTTTGCCGGAAGTACTTCCCTTGCGCGGTGAGGCACAACGAGTACTCCAAGCGGCAATCGTGCCGTTTACCGGCTCAGATGCAGTTTGCGCAGTTCATCTGCGATCTGCTGGAAGCTGGCCACCAGGGCTGCGTTGGTCGGCGGGTCGAAATACTTCTCCGGGCTGGTTGCGCAATTCTTGATCAGGTTGCGCTGGGTCGCGCTCGGTACATTGTAGGCAAACGAATAGACGACGATTTTCTGCGCCTTCACATTGTTGCATGCCTGCTGCAGAAGCGTGTTCTGCGCTGCGATGGCCGTATAGGAATTGCTCGAACCAAGCCGCGCCTGCGCCAGGTGGCCGTATGCCGTGTAGGTAGACATATTGTGGTTTCGTTCGGTGTCGAAGGTGTTCTCCCCATCGGTCAACAACACCATGGCCTTGGTTATCTTTTCGTCGGAGTAGGGCACACCTTCGGTAAACGGGGTGCCTGGTGACAAGACCCGCAATCCCCAGCCAACGCCTTCGGCTACATGGGTATAGCCACCGGCTGTCATGTTTGCCAACGTCTCAAGCACAGGTTGTTTTACCTTGCTCAGGGGCAGAATGGGCTGAATATTGCAACCCCGGTCAGGACCTCGTGAAGTGGTGCTGACGGAGGCATTCTGGTACTTGCGCTGGTGGCGCTGGCGCACGTCAAGACTGCTGGTCCTGCTGTCTCGCAGATAGCTGTTTGTGTACCTGTAGGTGGTGGAACCCACGGTAAAATCGGCCCGGGATGTATTGTTGCCGGGCTCGTCCGGTGCAAATGCGGGTGGAAACAGGGTTGCGCCATTGCCGGTGTCAGGCGGGGTATCGTCAACGGACATGGAACCGATACGCGATTCAACACACCCGGTCCATGACCGGTTGGAAATGCTGTTCCAGGCTTCCCAGTTGTGCCAGCTGCTCGATGAAAAATTGGCTCGTGAATAGGGGTTGAGACCTGCCTTGTCGATCCAGTCCTGGTTGGCCTGATTAGGTCCGACATTCACAAATTGCGAAAACGGCACTACGGCAATTTTCAAGGTGTCAGCCGTGGTGCGAGGTCCGAACAGGATATTGACGAAATCGCGGGCTGCGATCTTGAGAGTAGGCAGGCGGCTCTGATTGGCCATGGAGCCTGTGTTGTCGAACACCAGCGCCACTTCAAGACCGGTGGCATCCTTGGCCACCTGAGATGAGGCTTTCACGGTTGTCTTGTTGTAACCGGCCACTGCAATCAGGTAGTTCTTTACCTTCACCTCACCGTTGACCTGCAATCGTCCATCAGCGTCAATAGTCAAGGTCATGCTTGGCTGTTCGCCATTTGGAGGAGCGGCGTAATTTGATTTGAAGTAATCATTGGCTATACGCTCGAGTTCCGCAACCGGACGGGCCGCTTCACGTCCGGCAGCAAGGGCCGCGGCGTCAGTGGCTGCCTGCAGGCGGGCCTGCGCGGCCACTGAATTGCCGTAGTCCACGGCGGCACCGGCAGCCATAATAAGCGGCACCGACGCGACAGCAAGCATCATTGCCGCTGCGCCTGACTGGTTTGTTGCAAACTTTTTCAGGGGAAAAAGAGGTGTACGTGACTTGTTCATCTACCTGTGTCTCCTTCAGGCGAATACGGGGCCTTGGAACCGGAGCTTGAGGGGCGATATTTTTTGTTCACCGGTTCATTGGTTAACGCTTTATACTAGCAGCGTGATGGCAATAACCCGACATAAACCGTGTAGGATAACTAAGCTGATCTGAACCATGAAGTTCAAATTCTCAGTATTAAAATGCAACTTTAACTTATTGAAAAATTGAATTAAAAACGGGCGATTTGCTGCTTCCGTGGAGGCGCGGTTTTCCGGGGCTCAGGTATAGCTGTCATAGCCTGATGGTCCTGCGTCCAGCAGACGGCGCAAGCGTATCAGCGCATCGCGCAGGACGGTGTGGGATGGTATTGTGGAGAAAGCGATGCGGACCCGGTGCAGGCTGGTCTGGTCCTGCGAAAACTGGAACTCGTCATCGCCGTCCACCAGCAGGCCTATGTCGCGCGCTGCTGACACAAACAGGCTGGCCCGCCATGGTTGCGGCAGTTTGAGCCAGATAAAAGGGCTGTTGTCGTGATACCGGTAATCATGATCCGACAGGATTTCTCGAACCATGGTGAGGCGGCTGAAGTTTTCACGCAGAACGGCACGTGCTATGTTGCTGGCTTCCCCGGTGCGCACAATGCGCGCAGCGGTTTCAGCCAGCATGAACGGCATGCCGCCAGTCAGCATTTTGTGCGCAACCGGCAGCGACCTGACATAAGCCGGCGGACATGACACCCAGGCTGACCGTATGCCGGCGGCAACCGCCTTCGACAACCCGCCGAGATGGAAGGTGATATCCGGCGCCAGAGCAGCGATGGGCGCGGGCGCTTCATCAACACAGGCGCCATAGATGTTGTCTTCCATGATCCACACCCCGTGCTTGCGCGCGACTGCGGCAAGACGCTCGCGGGTGGCAGCCGGCATGATGGCCGTGGTCGGGTTCTGGATGGTGGGGATGACCACAACTGCTTTGGGATGCTGGTTTGCACACAGGTGATCGAAGGCATCGACATCGATGCCGTCCCTGGTCATCGGAACCGATACTGGCCGGCGCCCGATCAGGTTTGCAGCGCGCGCCAGGGAGGCATAGGTCACTGCTTCAAACGCAACCCGGTCTCCAGGTGCGGTAAGCGTGGCAATAGCTGCCATCATGCCTGCATGTACCCCCAGGGTCGGCACAATGGACGTTACATCCGGCTGCCATCCACCTGTCGACAGCCACGCCTGGCCGGCCTGTTGCCATTCAGGCTTCAGTGAACGGATGTAGTCGGTGGTCTTGTCGGGATAATCCGCCATGATTGCTGCGACGTGCCGGGTGATGAAACCGGACTGGCCGACTTCCGGAGCGCTGGTCGAATCAAGCCGCAACTTGCCGGGGGCAGGATGGATGCCATCCGGTATCGATCCTTCAGTTACTTCATTGTAACCGGACGTGGCCGTGACGACTTCGGACAGTGGCGGCTCGCTGCAGCGGACAAAGGTGCCGCGACCAACCTCGCCTGTCACGAGTCCGCGCTGGCGTGCCAGCGCGTAAGCTCGCCCAATTGTACCGATTGTCACCCCTATATCGAATGCCAAATTGCGCTGCGGGGGTAATTTTTCACCTGGTTTCAACTTTCCGATGTCAATGTCATGCGCCATTGCGTCGGCAATTTCAATATATATTGGCGCTCCTGTGCGCCGCATCTCTGGAAACCAAGTTGTCATGGTGACAATAAATACATTGAAGCAGTCAAGAATGCAATGCATCTATCTCCTCGGTCGACTTGACCATTTGACTATAATTTCAGGCCTGAAAGGAGACTTATCATGGGTGCAATAGACACAATCTTGAATTCGATGCGGGGTCAACACCTCAATCAGACCCGTCAGGCACCTGTGAAAACGCTTCCGGTATGGTTGCTTGTGTGGCGCTGGTATTGCCGTTGCGTCGATTTCAACCGCTCGCGCGAGCAGTTGCGCGATCTGTCGGATCATGAACTGGCTGATATCGGTATCAGCCGTGAACAGGCAATGACGGAAGCTGACCGCTGGCCGAAATTGCGGGTGTGATTTTCAACCCCGAATTGTCGAACCTGTCAGTATTTCACCCTTCTGCAGGTTCGGCTCCCTGAGGGCCTCTGGCCCGGCGCTCCGGCCAGGAATTTTACCTGGCCGGAGCATTTGCCTTTCTGGATTGCAGCTTGGCGACAAATGCCAGTGCGGCACCAAGGCCCGCCAGAAGGCCCAGTATGAGCGAAATGTTGACTGCAACAGCGATCGTCCCCAACCGGTTCACGTCCAGTATCGGATACACGAACGCACCTGTTGTCAGGCCGGCCAGCATAATCAAGCAAAGGTAGACGATCGGCCATGCCATCCATCCAGGAATATCCGAGTAGCTGATGGTGTGCTTTCCGGGAAGCCGCCACCACCATATCAAGTACAGGGCAGGTGCCAGATAATGCAGCCCAATGTCCGTCATCAGCATGGGCAAGGTCATCTCGATATGCCCGCGCAGGGCTGTGATATAGACAATTGCGACAAGTGCGATATGGGCAGCCAGCGCAGTCTGTACGCCTATCCGGCTGAAAAATGCCGTGATCCTGCCGGCGGTTCGCACCACTGACGACCAATACGCTGCAACCAGCATCGAATTGGTGAGTATCGTGAAGAACATAAGCATGCCGAAAGCAGAACTTACCGGACCCATGCCCATTTGCGCGAACAGAGGTTGGAAAAAGATGTACTGACCAATGATGGCCACAATGCCCAGGACAAGCCCGGCCCTGGCCAGGTTGCCCGTGAATTCAGAATGTGATGAGGCGGACATGAAGCGCAGTGCGCACCTCCAGTGTGGTGTTTTTCAGGCGGCAGCCAGGCTTTCGAACAGTGGCAGGCAGTCAACTTTGCCATGCAACGGTTCGATCATGTTCTCCGGATGGGGCATCATGCCGATCACATTGCCGGACGCGTTGACGATGCCGGCTATGTCGTTGATGGCTCCGTTCGGGTTGGTTCCCTCAGCGTAACGAAACACGACCTGACCTTCGCCTTCCAGTTGCTTCAATGTGTCCGCATCAGCAAAGTAATTACCGTCATGGTGGGCGACAGGGCAGGAGACTACATCGCCTTTCTTCATGGTGCGGGAGAAGAAGGTCGTGTCGTTTTCGACGTTTAGTCGAACCTGCCGGCATACGAATTTGAGCCCTGCATTACGCATCAAGGCGCCGGGCAACAGCCCTGCTTCGGTGAGGATCTGAAAACCGTTGCACACGCCCAGTACCTCGCCGCCGCGGTCGGCATGATCAATAATCGCCTTCATCACCGGAGACCGCCCGGCAATTGCGCCGCAGCGCAGATAGTCGCCGTAGGAAAACCCGCCGGGTACCGCAACCAGATCGGTGCCGGCAGGCAGACTGGTTTCCGTGTGCCAAACCCTGGTTACACTGGCGCCGGCGCCTTTTTCCAGCGCCCGGGCCATGTCATTTTCACGATTGATCCCCGGAAATACAATGACCGCGGCTTTCATTGCGTTACTTCCTTCGGTTTGACCTGGATGGATGCAAGATAACGGGAGAATTCGTTGATCTGATCGTCGGTGAGGTCGCGGGAGTTGCGGGCGATACCGGCTATCAGAAGGCCATCGGTTACAAATGACGCGGAATAGTAGAAAACCGTTCTCAGCGAACTTTCCGCAACCATTGAACACACAGGGATCATGTTGACTTGCGGCTTGCGTCCCGGTGACAGGCGAAGACCGCTTTTCTTCAGGGACTGGGAAAGTCCGCGCATAAAACTGCACGGGTTCGGTACTTTCTGGCCTGTCGTTCCAGGAGCGATCTTGACTTGTATCAGGCCGCTCTTGCCGTCCGGCTGAATATTGAACCTCTGGTCGAGGGAAATCTGACCTTCAGAGGCCAACTGCCAACTGGCGAACGGTTCGGCAACAACATCGTAGGGTTTGCCGCCGATATTCATCGTCAGTTCAAGTTTGCGGGTATCGACCGCGCCTGCGGGCAACCATGACAAAGTTGTTGCCAAAAGTGCCGGTAAAAGGCTTTTCAGGAAATTCACTCGACCTCCACGCGGTAATTTTCGATCACCGTATTTGACAACAGTTTTTCGCACATGGCTTCAACTGTGGCATGTGCTTCATCGGCATTTTCGGCTGCAATATCCAGTTCGATGAATTTGCCCTGACGCACATTGTTCACGCCGGCAAAACCGAGACTGGTCAGTGCGCCCTCAATGGCCTTGCCTTGCGGGTCAAGCACGCCGTTCTTGAGTGTGATGATAACCTTGGCTTTCATGCGGCATTGGTCCTTCGATATAAGGCGCGAACAATTAGGTCAGGATTTGACCAGCGTTGGTTTCGCAGGCTTTCCATGATCGTTTTCATTCAGGATGCCAAGGCGGCGGGCAACTTCCTGATAGGCTTCCACCAGACCACCCAGATCGCGCCGAAAGCGGTCCTTGTCCAGCTTCTCGCTGGTTTTCATGTCCCAGAGCCTGCATGAATCCGGACTGATCTCGTCGGCAAGTATGGTGCGCACCAGATCGCCTTCATACTGGCGGCCAAACTCGATCTTGAAGTCGACCAGCTTGATGCCGATGGCCGCGAACATGCCGGACATGAAATCATTGATGCGGATGGTCATGGCCATGATGTCGTCTATTTCCTGCGGGCTGGCCCAGCCAAATGCAGTGATATGCTCTTCTGCAATCAGCGGATCGCCCAACTCGTCGTTCTTGTAGCAGAATTCGATGATCGAGCGCGGCAGGGCGGTGCCTTCCTCGATGCCAAGGCGTTTTGCCATGGAACCGGCGGCGATATTGCGCACAATGACTTCAAGGGGAATGATTTCCACCTCGCGAACAAGCTGCTCGCGCATGTTAAGCCGCTTGATGAAGTGGGTCGGCAGGCCCAAGTCGTTCAGGCGCTCGAATATGAACTCGGAAATCCGGTTGTTCAGAACGCCCTTGCCCTCGATCACGGCCTTCTTCTCGGCGTTGAACGCGGTGGCGTCGTCCTTGAAATGAACGATTATGGTACCCGGCTCGGGCCCTTCATACAGGATTTTGGCCTTGCCTTCATAAATACGTCTGCGGCGCTGGTTCATTTGGAAATTCCCTGGATGGCTGCAATGACCGGGTAAACCGTTTACGACAAACGCCACTCTCTAGACCAGTTGTGGTACGGGTACAATGGAAGTGGGCGATTCCCTTACAGGTTTCAAACAGTAATTGTCATTTTCCCGAATTGTGCTGCCCAATGACGTACAACACGTATTGAAGCTGCCACAGCGATTGTCTATGTCTTGAAGTAGACAGAAATCAGGCCTTCACAACGGAGCGTATACACGGATGAGCAATTTCGATAAACGGCAAAAGGGCTTCGAGGGTAAATTTGCCCATGACCAGGAACTTCAGTTCAAGGCAGGTGCGCGGCGCAACAAGCTGCTGGGTCTGTGGGCTGCGGGCCTGATGGGGAAATCCGACGAGGAGGCCGCGGCTTATGCCAAGGAGGTCATCAAGGCCGACTTTGAAGAAGCAGGCGACGATGATGTGTTTCGCAAGGTAAGGGCAGACTTTGATGCTGCCGGAATAGATCAGTCTGATCACCAGCTTCGCCGCCAGATGGACGAGTTGCTGGCAGAGGCTGTTACCCAGCTTGAAAACGAAGGCTAGGCATTGACGCTGTCCCACCCGTTGTCGCTGAAAACCCGTCTGGCGGAAGCTGACGGTGGCCCGGTTCATATGATCTGGTGCCAGATGCCGGGTGAGGGGCAGGCGGCTGCCATGGTGCGCGGCGGGTTTGCCGGTGTTCTGGCTGACATGCAGCATGGCTTTGCCAGTTATGACGAGATGCGCCTGATGGTGCAGGCAACAGGACGGGTCGGCGGTGTGCCCATGATGCGTCCGCCGCTGGATGATTTCGGCATGGTGGCGCGTGGCCTGGATGCCGGGGCGTCGGTGATTATCGCGCCGATGATCAATACCGTAAGCGATGCCACCCGTCTGGTGGACGCCGCCAGGTATCCGCCGCTTGCCTCACGCAGTTTTGGTCCGGCCCAGGCCCTTGAGTTATGGGGCATGGATGCGCAATCGTATTTGAGTGCCGCCAACGATCTGACCTGTGTGCTGGCAATGGTTGAGACGGCAGAAGCAATTTCCAACCTTGACGACATTCTGGGCGTCGACGGCATCGATGGCGTGTTTGTCGGGCCTTATGATCTGTCGATCAATCTGTCGGGCGGCAAGGTCGGCGGTGCCAATGATCCGGACGTGATTGACGCATTGCCGAAAATCGTCGCGAGTGCCGGCAAGCATGGCAAGATATCCGGCATTTATGCGTCCGGCGCAGATCAGGCACGAGGCTTTGCAGAGCTGGGTTTTAATCTGGTGTCGGCGATCAGCGACACCGGGCTGCTTGCAGCCGGTGCGCGGGCTGTGCTGGATGAGCTTTAATCCGGAAGCAGAAGGAGGCCGAACCGGATGACCGATGTGAGGTCCTCATGCCTGAACAATCAACAATCAGCAAGCATTCCGGGCCTGTCAAACATTGCCATCTGCAGGCTGCGGGCGATTGTTTGTGCTCGCTCCATGAAGTAATCCGCCGCTTGCGGGGTAGGGGCGGTGTCGGCAAGGGTTTGTGCGAACAGGTCCAGCCAAATGGCAAAGTGTTGTTGTTGAACCTGCGTGAGCTTCTGATGTGCAGGCACCGGTTTGCCGCTGTATTGCCCGGTGTTTCTGGCAACCGAGGACCAGAACTGTTTCATTTTGTCCAGGTGCGGTTGCCAGTTGCTGCCGATTGCATCGGCAAATATCGGTCCCAGCACCTGGTGGCTGCGGATGCGGTCGTAGAAGGTGTCGACCAGAACCGAGATGTAGTCCTCATCAATGCCAATTCTTAACGCGTCGCGCTGGACTTGTTCGCGGTGAAGTTGGGCGGGTGATTTTACCTGCTCGTTCATGCTGCATCCCCGGTTCAAAAAGATGCATGTAATATGGATGATTAGCCGGCGCGGCGCAATACATTCATTTCGAGTGCATATTATTGACTGCAGGTGAATGCCAAGCCGGACCCTCTCCACTGCAGAATCACGGAATTGCAGGTGGCACCAGGTCTCGCACCGCCTGCGGCATCACCTTGACCACCTGCGCGCGCAGGTGTGGCCAGCCTGCGCTCAACAGGAGCAGGAAAACGCCGATGGCCAGCGCGGTGATGCCGGAGCTGTAATCCCTGAAGCCCGAACTGGCGATAAGTGTGCTTGCCGCGTACAAGACATAGATCAGTGACGAAACCAGTAGCGCCCGCCGGTCGATGACCAGTGCCAGCAGTCCAAAGGCTGCATAGAACGCCAGCACCGCACCCGCCTGCGTGCTGCTCAGGCTGCCGGTCAAAATGCCGAGGATGGTAAACATCCCGTGCACAATCAAGGGCGCTGCCAACATGTGCAGCCAAAACGCAATGTCGGCTTTGCGGGTCAGTCTTTGCCGGTCTTTGGAGTCGAATATCATGGCGACCACCAAGGTTGCCAGTCCTCCACCCAGCATCACCACAGACGGAGTGCTGTCGACGCTGAACATCGCCATGGCGAAGACAACAAGCGCAGCCATGCCGGCTGCGACTGTGATCGGCACGTGAAAGCGAAGCCAGTGAGCACCTGCGGCCGCTGCTGCAGCAATAGCGCCAACAGCCGCAGCGGTGCCTTCGTAGGGAACTTTTGCAGAAAGGTTCAATACCTCTGCGACCCCGAAAAACACGCTGACGACAAAGGCCCCCAACAGGACAATACTGGGAAAGGCCATGCGGCGGCGACGGGTGAAATACTCTGCCATTGCCCAGCTTGCGGCCGCTATTGCGAGCATCGAAACAGATGCTGAAATTCCTGAAAGCAGGCTGTTCAGCGCAAACAGCACCAGCGCGATGGCGATGGTGACAAAAACATCGTTGAAACTGCGAATGAACCGGAACGATTCCTCGTCGGGTTGCGACGATGACTGTTTCGATTGTGCAACAAAAACCAGAAGCGCCTGCGCATATTGCTGAGGTAAGACACCGGCAGCGACGGCATCTTTCACATCATCTGCCGTAATTGCGTCCGGTCGCGAATCTTTTTCCAAGGGCCATGTTCCTGCTTCTTAGAGCGTCCACCTGACGGTTTGCCAGGGCTTTGGTCAAAAGATGTGAAGTCATCTGCCGCCATGTCTCGCTCTAGTAACAGATTTCGGCATTGGTGAGAAATACCACATAGCGATCATGCAAGTAGAGCTAGAACAGGGCTGTTATCGGGGGCTGAGCAAGTCAAAACCGAAAACAACAAGGACCAGGCTGATGTCGATCCCGACGCTGTTACGAATCCTCACCAGAAAAAAACCTGTCGCTGTGCCCCGCAGTCAGAAAATGACTGTCGTCATGTCAGGCAAGAGCGCGCAACCGGCGCTGTTGCCTGGCCGTTTCCGGCGCAGAGGCGTGGCCCGGACCAGTTACCTCAATACCGGTTACCTCAATGATCACGTGCTCAAGGATATTGGCCTGGAGCGCTCCGACCTGACGAAACCCCGATGAGCCGGTGAGGCCGTCAATCCGGATGTTGAAGGGCGCTGGGTCTGGTCGGTATTCCTGGTTGAAGTCGAGTAGGCAACCCATACCGCAAATCCATTGACGTGTTTGCCTGGATAAGGTCATGATTGCCAGCCGCCAGTCTTTTATCCACCCACCAGGGCCAGCCAACTCCCATGACATCAGAAAATTCCGACAGCCTGTCGCGCGACGAGGCCATTGACCGTCTGGTTGAGGTCAGTCTTGCTGCCGCACCCGTGTCGCAGATGACCGACAAGTACTTCACCAACACGCGCATGGTCGTCGAGGCCAATGGCGATGTGGATGTGACCTATGCGGTGTTCCTGCGGCGGCGTTGTATTGCAGCATTGGAACCGGCTGAACGGCTGATCAAGGCGATCGTGCCGGAAGCCGAGGTCACAAGGTTTTACACCGACGGAGACATTGTACCCGCCGAGCGCAAATTTATGGAAGTGCGCGGTCCAATGTCCAAATTGTCGGAAGTGGAAACATTGCTGTTGCAGAAGACCGGCTTTCCGTCGGTGTCCGCGGTCAATGCCTATGAAATGTGCATGGCCTTGCCGGGGGCGTCGTTCATGGACATGCATGCGCGCCACGGGTCCGGTATCGACATGAACATGCTGGCCGCCTATGGCGCGTCGGTGGGGTCAGCCGCGGCCCGCAAGGCCAACAAGAATGTAAAGGGCTTTGTCGGATCATCCCAGGATGTCACCGCGCCGATGTTTGGCGCAAAGGCCGGTATCGGTACCATGCCGCATGCGCTGGTCGGCTATGCCGACGGAGACGTTGTGAAAGCCACGCAGATGTTTAACGAGTGCCTGCCGCATATCGATCATCTGGTGGCGCTGGTTGATTTTAACGGCAGGGAAATCACCGACAGCCTGCGTACGGCAGACTGGTTTTTCAATGACGCAAAACTGGACCGGGAAGGCAAGACGCTGGGCGTGCGGCTGGACACTCACGGTGGCCGGTTTGCCGAAGGGCTTGATTATGACAAGTCGATAGATACGGTAGGGCATTGGCTGGATGTTGATGGCGAGTACAACATCGTGGAACATGTTCTGGGTCCGCGCGCCATGCAACTCGACCCCGGCAACATTCTCGTCGACAAGGTTCGACGCGTTCTGTTCGGCTCCGGAGTGTCGGTTGCAAATATCATTCGCACACGTGAGCAACTTGATGAAGCAGGATTCAACAAGACGCAGATCGTGGCATCTTCAGGCTTCAGTCCGCAGAAATGTCAGATCATGGGGGCTGCACGGGCCCCGGTAGATATGGTTGGAACCGGCAGTTTTCTGCCGGCCACCCTGACCGAGACTTATGCCACGGCGGACATAATCTCCTATGATGGCGAACCGAGGGTAAAGCTGGGACGGGAGTTTCTGTTTGAACGCCACGACAGTTGATCAGGGTCGCCCAAGCAGGGTGTGTGAGATCAA
>Ga0316187_10001963_pt1 | contig 17972 bp, 17 predicted proteins | sample CroRivburrow1_MG_FD_204927 | JGI IMG/M metagenome (GOLD analysis project Ga0316187, IMG submission 204927) | Coastal sediment microbial communities from Maine, United States - Cross River worm burrow 1 | ecosystem: Environmental > Aquatic > Marine > Coastal > Sediment | place: USA: Maine...
TCTGATGTAGGTGTCGGAATAGCATGTGCCAGAACGGCCGTGCTAGGTGCTTATTTGAATGTTCGTATCAATTGCAAGGGCATGGAAGATGCTGCCTATACTGAAAAAATCATTAAGGAAGGAAAAAAAATCAAAAATAGATCCGCTGAGATTGAAACAGAAGTTCTTGAAAAAATATTTTCTGGATTTTAATTCTTAACATATTCTTTTATAAGAATTCTGTTGGCTAATTGATACCAAATATTAATTATGTAATTTAAAGAAATATTTTTTGATTATTTCCTTAAAGATATTAATTAGCATGATAATTCAACTAAATGATTGATATACACAATTTTGAAGAAATACGTCCTTATGCTGACAATGAAGTAAATGATGTTGTTAACGGTATTGCTCAGCTTGATTTTTTTACTCCTCTTACTACTAAGATATTTCCAGACCAGAATCAGGATACTATCAGAGAAATTTTTTGTAATAATCATTCAATTAAGGAATTTCAGCAAAATGTAATTTATCCTGTTCTAAAAAAAATTATTTCTGAGAGCTCAAAAGGCATTTCACAGTTAGGTTTCGATCGCCTAAATAAAAATACCGCCTATCTTTTTATTTCAAATCACCATGATATCATCCTGGATCCATCTATTTTGAATATGGCATTGCATGAAAGAGAGTTGGATACAACCGAAGTTGCAATTGGAGATAACTTAATGCAAACGAAGTGGATTCGCGACCTTGCAAAATTGAACAAAAGCTTTATTGTAAACAGAACTCCATCTTTAAAACAAGCTTATTATATTTCGAACAGATTATCGAATTATATTAAATACACAATTCATGATCGGAATAGATCAGTCTGGATCGCTCAAAGAGAAGGTAGAGCAAAGGATGGAAATGATGTAACACAGGTCAGTTTATTAAAGATGCTGGCCTTTGGTGGTGATACCGATAAATGCGAATATCTTAAAACTTTAAACATATTGCCTGTGTCGATGTCCTATGAATATGATCCTTGTGATATTCTAAAAGTTAAAGAATCTATTGAAAAGGAAAACAACAAAGCCTATAGTAAAAAGAAAGATGATGATCTGAAAAGTATGGTAACAGGCTTAACCGGATATAAAGGACGAATCAATATTACTTTGGGTAATCTATTAGATAAAGAATTTGATGATATCATTCTCCACGATAGTGCAAAGGATCGATTTTCTAGTTTAGCTGCGACAATTGATGAACAAATACAATCCAGTATCAAACTATGGCCTACTAATTTTATTGCATATGATATTCTAATGAATGATCAAAAATATAGTGATCAATATACTCAAGAGGAAAAAGAGCATTTCATTGAAAACTACGAAAAAAAAATAGAAAGCGCTGGCCTGGAAAACACGGATGCAAAAATCAGAATGCTATCAATCTATGCAAATCCTTTAAAAAACAAAATTCGATTAACTGGTTTTAATACATGAAAACAATCGGAAATCTGATTTGGATGGTTTTGGGAGGAGGACTGATTCTCTTCATTTTATATTTTATTGGTGGAATGTTAATATGCCTTACAATTATAGGCATTCCATTTGGTATTCAACTTTTTAAACTAGGGATATTTTCACTGGCACCATTTGGCCAATCTATTGATTATTCCAAAACCGGAGATGGCTGTTTAAATCTATTATTTAATATACTTTGGATTTTGCTTGGTGGAATTTATGTAACCATTACACATATCGTTTTTGCTGTGATTATGGCTATTACAATTATTGGAATTCCATTCGCACTGCAACATATAAAACTGGCCGCCTATGCTTTAGTCCCTTTTGGAACTATTTCCTACAGTGACAAATATTAAAAATATTATAATAAAATAAAGTTGCTTTTAAAATATTATTAAAATATACCCCAAAATGGGTGTGTTTATTGAAATATTTATCATTTGGCCCTATTGGAAGTGTTCATAGAAGTACACTATGTTGTATTTAATGCGGACACATATTATAGTTATCTGATTTTTAAGGTTAATTACCTCATTGTTTTTCAACAACTTACATTTTCTGGCACATCTTTGGCCAATTTATAAATGAAATTAATGATGTGTTAACCCAATTAATAAATATAATATGAAAAAGATTTCTATAATTTCTATCATTATTCTTTTTGTTGCTTTTTCATTTTCATCTTATGCGAAAGATGGTAAAGAAAAAAAAGTCGTTGCTAAATTTCAGGAAACAGTTGATAATGCTGCACCAGATGATTGGTACACTTTAGCTGAATGCGCAGATATTTGTTTGAGGAAAAAGATCAATTGCAAAGAGGTCTCAATATGGCTGGACGAGTCCTTGAAAATTAAAGAGACTCCTTTTAATCTTGAAGTGAAAGGAGATTATTATGTTGCTAACAATTTACCTGAGAAAGCAGGAGATTATTATTTGAAAGCTATTTTTCTTGGAACAGAAGAAGATTCAAATTTTGATGTCTCAGGATTACAAACAAAGATAGCCAAATTGGTAAATCTTAAAATTAACAATTAGAGTTCCACATATCCAGGGTCATCAAAACATCGATGACCCTGGATATTTAATTTCTTTATCAAATAAAATGTAAATCCCGAATATTTTAAGAATTAAGATATTCTTCCAACCCTTCCTTAATCTTAGTGAATGTCTGAAGAAGGATATCTTCATTCTCTTCTAACAAAGTCACCCTGAATCCTTGCAAATCTGACCAAAAAGAAGAAATAGGCACAACACAAACTCCTTTAGCTCCCAGTAAATAGTATACAAACCGCTTATCGAAATCCACATTCTTTTCTCCTACCCAGGATTCGACAAGTTCCCTGATTTCACTATTTTCGATACGCAGTTTCTGATGAGTATTTAATACTCCCTCTTCAAAGATTATTGTATTATAAAAAGCACCAAATGTTTCATTAAACTTTATACCTCTTACTGATGAAAGTATTTTCGTAATCAATTTACTTCTCTTACCAATTTTATCGTTTTGCTCTTTTAAATATCCAGCATATCTTGCGTCCTTCATTATTAGTGGAATCGCAAGTTGAGGTAATTTGGTAGAACTTACTTCAATCATTTTTGCATTTTCAAGTGTTTCACAAAGTCTGTCAAATTCAGGTTTTGATTTTCTGTTGTAAAATTCCATCCAACCACAGCGCCCCCCTGGCCAGGGCATTTCTTTCGATATGCCCTTTAGGGAGATTGCTGGAATTTCTTTTATGTATTCTGCCAGTACCTGAGAGCTAGCCCCATTATACGTAACATTCAAATAAATTTCATCACATATGATAAACAAATTAAATTCCCTGGCAATTTCTACAAACCTTTCAAGTATTGAAGGAGGATAAACCATCCCCGTAGGGTTATCTGGATTGATTATTAAGATCCCTACAATATGTGGATTATACTTAACTTTAAGGTATAGTTCATCCATGTCAGGATACCAGTTCTCATCAGGATTCAGACTATACGTTAAAGGATGCGTATTTGCATGGGCTGCTTCAGCCGATGAATGGGTGGAATATGCAGGAGATGGACCAATGATCCTTGAGGATGGAATGAGGTATTGATAGAGTTTCGCAATCGCATCCCCCAATCCATTAAAAAAAAGAATATCTTCGGAAGTTATCTGAGCACCTTTTCTTTTATTATTTAATTCTGCAAGAAATTCACGTGTATCTATTACACCCTTCGAATCACTATAACTATATGTTTCATCTTTCGAGGCAAGAGATATGATAATATCCTTTATCCATTGAGGTATAGAGATATTCTTCTGCACAGGATCTCCAATATTCTCCCAGAAAATTTCCTGTCCCGATTGTTCAACCTGGTGAGCCTTTTTAACAATCCCCCTGATTTCATAACTCAATTCATTGGCACCTTCCCGTAATAATTGCTGACGCATATTAAATCATTTAACTGAAAAGCCTCAAAATTATATAAGGTTTTCAACAATTTAAAAATTTCATTGAAATACTATTAATAAAATTGTAGTTTACGTAATACAACTTTTAATTATTGAAGGTAAGAAAGCAGGCTGAAACAAGTTTAGATGTAAATAATCCATTTGGAAAACTCAGGATAAGTCTAGCTGAATATATCAGTAATTTAAAAATCACTTAATTAATTGCACTAAAATATCATATATGAAATTTAATACTGATGAATTTAACCACCTGGTAAAACATCGCAGATCCATAAATACAAATATGTTTACTGAAGAATCAGTAGATGATGAAATAATTAAACAAATGCTTGAAAACGCTGCCTGGGCTCCTACACATAAGCTAACAGAACCCTGGAGATTTATAGTCTTTTCGGGCGATGGATTAATGAAACTTGCAAATTTCCAGGCAGACCTTTATAAGAGAATTCATGAAAAAAAAGGTAGCTTCAAAGAAGAAAAATATCTAATGCTTCTAAAAAAACCTTTGATGGCTTCCCATGTTATCGCCATAGGTATGAAGAGGGATACCATGAATCGAATTCCTGATATTGAAGAAATTGAAGCAGTGGCATGCGCTGTCCAAAATATGTCTCTCACTGCCACCGCATATGGTGTAGGGTGTTATTGGGGTTCAGGAGGAATCACTTATATTGAAGAAGCCAAAGAATTCTTTGGTCTTAGTGAAAATGATAAATTACTTGGATTTTTATTTATTGGGGTACCTAAATTATGGCCTATAGTGAAAAGAAGATCCATTAAAGATAAAGTCTCATGGATTAATTAATTAAATCAATATTTACAAACAAATTCAGTACATCCATGCCCATTCAGTGTCCATTTACGAACATATATTTTCTTTCATTTCTTTAATTATTTCCACAACTCATTGATAATCAACCTGTTTGTTTTTTTGGCACATCAATTGAATAATTTTTATCAGAATAATTATTAATGGACAACCTGAAAAATAAATCGATCATCATATTAGGAGTACTCGTTGCTACGATAATTATTTTTAGTAATATCAGCTATGGAGACCCGATCATAATAGATTATAACTTTCAGGCAGAACAGGATTATCAGTTAACAGAGATACAATTATTGTTGAATGAAAGTGTGCCAGATTATACCAGTGAAATTATTCGAATTTATAATTCATCTAATGAATTGATTTACGAAACCAGGGATAAGGAAGATGAAAGAATGCAGATTTTAATTAACAAAAGTGATTTCCTTACTGATATCAATCAAATTAAATACTATAAATTGACTCGATAGACTCTCTTCATAATGTTAAGGTTAGTTTCTTGGGGAAGTTGAACACTTCCCCTTTTTTTTTGTAAAGTTTTTGATAAGATTTAATAAATTTGAACTTATTATGTACTTATTAAAAATGAAATTATTTCGATTAATCAGTTTTATACTAGTATCAGCCTTTGTCTTCTATGGTTGCGATTCAGTACTTGAAGAAGGCCTGATTGAAGAAGGGAAATATACCTTCTGGTCAAACTTCGATGGCCCACCAATTGATATATTTATCGATAATATACACTATGGTACCATTGAGCTATTTTATCCTGACAATCCCGGATGCGAAGCTGAAGGTTGTGTTACCGTAACCCTTCCTGTGGGCGATTACGATTTTGAAGCTATAGAACAATATAATAATTCCGGAACACCATCGGAATGGAATGGGACAATTTCAATAACGGATAACACCTGTGGTACTTTGGGATTATCTCCTTAAAAGATTAAAATTATAATGAAGAGGTGGCTTTACTAAGATTATCCGTCTTTGTTATTTTAGCAATACGGAAGGCTTTTCGTTCTTTATAGCCACAATAATCACACTTATAAAACTTCATTAATTCACCCTCTTCCGACTCAGTAGGTGATTCTAAAATCTCCTCCTTTACAACTTTCAAGGTTTGATAGCTGCATTCTGGACATTGCAAAGCGACCAGATGTCCGGCATATTTTTCAATCTTCGTAAATCCAGTTTCCTCATCAATCCAAACATCATAATCCACAGAAAATACGTTCTCTTCAGCCTGCATTCCTTCATCGAGATATACATCTTCTTCTTCTTCGCTCAAAAGCTTCATAGGCTTGCCGGTTTTGGGTGATTTTCTAGGTTTATACCTTAAACGCCGTAATCGTTTTTCAATATAAAATGGATAATAAAACTTCAATAAATTTGAAATAAACACACCTATTATCAGCCCCATCATAAAGGTCACAAACACTCTTACCATCAACCATACTATCTCGCCTTCATCTACAAGAGTGTTCACATAAATTCCAATACCAAAAATTATAAATAAGACACTGAGCCATAGAGACCTGATCTCATTTCGATTGATGTAATCATATTTCTTTTTGTATTCCTTTGTTAATATAAGCCTGAAATAGTGATAGAATAATATAAATATTCCAATACCTAGAAGTGCATAGGAAAGATATTTACCAAAGGCATTCCACTTTTCTAAATATAAATAAGCATCCATCGATCAGGTTATTAAATTGTTAACACCTTCATAATTCTATGATTTTACGAATATATGACTTAAGGGTGCGACAAAGATAAAAAAATAGTTGTTATTTAAAATTAATACTTTTGAATTCGAAATCTCAGTAATTATAACTTTTAATATACTGCAATTATAATTTATAATCAAGATCGAAATTTACTAAAAATAAATTAGCTTATTTCATCTGAAATATATTTAGTGAAATTTATAATAAATTGAATTAAAGACCAATTGATTTAATATTTTTGCATTCAACTCTTTGGAGGATAAATTAGAATTTTTTTACTGTCCCACATATTATTAAAATAAATTATAATGAAAAAATTATGGTCATTAATCATATTAAGTATGGCTCTTAATGTGGTTTTATTCGCACAGCCAAACAAGTATGATCAGGTTTCATGGGAAGAAGATAAGACTCCCCCATGGCAGGATGAGACTGTATGGCAAATTAATAAAGAAACTCCGCATGCTCATTTTATTCCTTTTCAGTCAAAGGATGCTATCAGCAATGATATTTATTCATCTACATTTCTAAAATCCTTGAATGGAACATGGAAGTTCAATCTGGTTACCAAGCCTGCAGACAGGCCATTTTACTTTTTCAAGGATGATTATGATATTAGTGATTGGAATGAAATAAAGGTGCCTTCAAACTGGGAAGTTGAAGGATATGATATCCCGATTTATACAAATGTTAAATTTCCTCATGACAGGACTCCTCCAACTATTCAAAGTCATTACAATCCTGTGGGATCTTACAAACGATCTTTTGCTATTCCGGAATCCTGGAATGGCCATGAGATAATATTACATTTTGGAGCCGTTAGTTCCGCAATGAATGTTTGGGTTAATGAACAGAAAGTTGGATATAGTGAAGACAGTAAAACTCCTGCAGAATTTAATATCACCCAATATTTGAAAGAAGGAGAAAACTCACTTGCAGTAGAAATATTCAGGTGGAGTGATGCAAGTTACCTGGAAGACCAGGATTTCTGGAGGTTAAGCGGCATCACAAGGGATGTATACCTATTGGCTAAAAACAAACAAAGCGTTCGCGATTTTCGTGTGTATTCAGATTTAATAAATAATTATAAGGACGGTGATTTTAAATTAGACATTGAAATTTCTAATTCAGAAGAAAACTCGTTCGCTGGAGTAATAGAAGCAGAATTAAGCTGGGCAGGACAGGCCGTTTCTGAATACAAAAAAGAAATAACATTAGAGCCCGGATCAAATAAAGTCAATTTATCTGAAGTGATATCCAATGCAAATCCATGGACAGCGGAGACTCCGAATCTTTATAAATTGACCATTGTATTAAAAAATGAGGAAGGCAATACCATTGAAGCTTTCGGACAAGATGTCGGTTTCAGAACTATAGAGATTAAAAACGGGCAATTACATGTAAATGGAAAGTACATTTATTTAAAAGGAGTGAATTTACATGAACACCATGATGTGAATGGACATGTTGTTGATGAAGCTACTATGCTTAAAGATATTAAAGTAATGAAAGCCCATAATATCAATTCAGTACGAACCTCACATTACCCTCAACCTGAACGATGGTATGAATTATGTAATATATATGGGCTTTATCTCATTGATGAAGCGAATATAGAATCTCATGGAATGGGTTATCGCGATGAATCGCTTGCTAAAGATACAACCTGGATGGGAGCTCATTTATACCGTACAAAAAACATGTTTGAGCGTGATAAAAATCAACCATCGATCATTATCTGGTCTCTAGGAAATGAAGCAGGTAATGGGCCTAATTTTTATGCCACTTATGACTATTTGAAAGAAGTTGATAAAAGCAGGCCTGTTCAATATGAAAGATCTGAACTGGAATATAATACCGATATTGTATGTCCTATGTATTTGAGTATTGCAAACATGGTCAAATATGCGGAATCTAATCCTTCACGGCCCTTAATACAATGTGAATATGCTCACGCAATGGGTAACAGCGTGGGTAACTTTCAGGACTACTGGGATGCAATAGAGAAATACGATGCACTGCAAGGAGGATTCATATGGGATTGGGTAGATCAGGGACTACTTACCAAAAACGAAAAAGGAGAAGAATTCTGGGCTTATGGTGGTGACTTTGGTCCTGTAGATGTGCCCTCTGATGGAAACTTCTGTAATAATGGCCTTGTCAACCCGGACAGAGTTGCAAAACCGCATCTATTGGAAGTAAAAAAAGTGTATCAAAACATTGGTTTTAAACCAGTTAATCTGGAAAATGGCAGCATTTCAGTTGTAAATAAAAATAGTTTTATTTCATTAGATGGGTATCTGTTTACATGGGAATTGCTGGAAGATGGAGTTTCCATTCAATCAGGGAAATTGGATAATTTGAATATACTTCCAGGTGAATCTGAAAATGTTACCCTGGATCTTAAGTTTGAGAAAAAAGTCAATTCCGAATACTTTCTCAATATTTATGCTATCACAAAAGAAGAAGTAAACCTGGTACCTTCCGGGCATATTGCGGCTTTTGAACAATTTCAACTACAAAGTATATATCGGGAAATACAATCAGCTGAGGCATCCAAAACCAAACTTAAAGTTGATAAATCAGGAGATGATATAATAGTTAATGGCGAACAGTTTACGGCAGTTTTTAGTAAATCCGGAGGGAATTTAAGTCAACTTACTGTCAATGGCAAAGAAATGTTATTAACCGGATTTGTGCCTGATTTCTGGAGGGCACCAATAGATAATGATTTTGGAAATAACCTTCATAAAAGATCAAAGATTTGGCGAAAAGCAGGAGAACGCAAAAGTGAGGTAAGTGTAAAAGTTGATAAGCAAAAGACACACATTGATATAGTATGTGAAATGGTATTAAATGATCAGGATAGTAAAGAAATTGCCACTTATAAAACTACTTATTCAATATTTGATAATGCTGACATTGTGGTTAAAAACGACTTTCAAAAAACGGATGAAAAGCTTCCTGAAATTGTCAAAATGGGGATGAACTTTCAGATGCCCGTAAATTATAATCAAATTGAATGGTTTGGCAGGGGACCGCAGGAATCTTATTGGGATAGAAAAACCAGCGCAACCGTTGGGAATTATTCCGGTTCAGTGAAAGATCAGTATTGGGCCTATTTGCGACCACAGGAAAATGGAAATAAAACCGATGTCAGATGGGTTTCTATTATGGATTCTGATGGTGAAGGCTTAATATTCATCGGCCAGCCACTTCTTTCTGTCAATGCCCAACATTTCTTAATGGAAGATCTTGAGTCAACTGAAAGAACAGACGGGAGGCAAAAGCAAGGAGTGATACCAGAAAACAGACATACAACAGATGTGAAATTCAGGGATCTAACATCTGTTAATATAGATTATAAACAAATGGGTCTTGGAGGTGATAATAGCTGGGGAGCAAGAACGCATCCTGAATATAGATTGACTGAATCAGCCTATTCCTATTCATTTATGATCTGTCCGATTTCTAAAGGAGAAGATATCACTGAAAAAGCAAAGTCCAGGAAATATTCCTCAAACATGAAATTGGATTATAAATATTAATATGTTTTAAAAAAGAAGAAATTTCTTTAAACGATAGATTATCAGCTATTGATGATAAAAAACTTCCTGTCCGAATGATGGGAAGTTTTTTGCTTTAGAGGATTATATTAAACCCGAATTCGGCAATAGAACTTTGTAATGAGGCTTTAAAGTGCAATAAAACAGACACTTATTGAGACGAGGCATAGCACCGCTATGGTGAGCTGAAATAAGTGGGTGCAACGGACTGTTTTGCAGCAGTTTAAAGACGGAATAAATTTTCTAATGCCGATTTCGGGTTAAAAGAATGATATCAGCAGAATTTTAAAAACCGATTAATGAATTTAAAGGTTTCAATAGGCTTTTCATACATTCCCATATGACTCGTTTCAGGTAATCGCAAGATATGTGAGTTTGCTGGTAAGATCGCCTGTTCCAGGCTTTTTTCTAGAGGAACCGAGCCATCTTCCTCTCCAATAATAAACATAACAGGTATATTTATGTTTTTAATCATTTCAACACTGGACTCCCGATCTCGCATTGCACGGGCATATTCTATTACAGAAGACGCCTGTGTTTGTGCAGCCTTATTCCTCAAGCTTTCCACCAAAGGTTTGAGAGCTGGAATATTTTTTTCATAAAATAATGACGGCACAAATGTTTTAATAAACATAGCCACTCCATGTTTACTTATAAAGTCCATCAATTTGGTTCTACTATCCTTTTTTTCCTGAGTATCAATAAAAATACTTGAATGGAATAGTCCCAAGCCATTTAAATTTTCACGAAATTGATTCGCAAAAGCTAGAGCGATATACCCTCCCAAGGAATGTCCTATCATCACATACTTTTCCAGATCTTTTCCATCAAGAAAAGATTTAATATTTTGAGCAATATCAGCAAGGCTAAAAGAAGATCGAGGTAATGGGCTTTCACCAAATCCTGGTAGGTCAATAGAAATCACGTGATATTCATTTGATAATTGATTTTGAATATCTGTCCATATATCACTTGTCTCACAGAAACCATGTAATAAAACCAAAGTTTCCCCTTTTCCGCTTTCAATAAAATGAAGTGGTTTCATTATTGAGTATAAACTTCCTCAAATATATTGAGGACCATTTTATATATGCTTTCTGAATCGTACTTACATTCTACATGTAATTTTTCAGGATCTCCATGCTCAATAAACCTATCCGGAATACCCATTCGCTTTACAATAGCTTGATATTCATGATCTGCCATGAACTCAACAATACTACTTCCAAATCCACCTGTTAAAGCCCCATCCTCTACTGTAATAATCGTTTTAAAATTTGAAAACACCTCATGCAAAAGTTTTTCATCAAGGGGTTTTACAAAACGCATATCATACAAAGCCGGATAAATACCTTTAGATTCCAAAGAATCAATAGCCTCAAGAGCGAAATTGCCTACATGTCCAATAGTAAGAATGGCTATATCTTCACCTTTTACTACACGTCTGCCCTCTCCTATCTTGATTTCCTCAAAAGGTTGCTGCCAATTCGGAACTACACCAGTACCTCTTGGATAGCGAATACTAATTGGACTTTGAACGATTGGTAATTGTGCAGTATACATTAAATTTCTTAACTCAACCTCATTCATAGGGGCAGAAACAATTAGGTTGGGTATTGTTCGCATATATGCGATATCATATGCCCCATGATGAGTAGGTCCATCCTCTCCTACTAGTCCCGCACGATCAAGACAAAATACTACTTTTAAATCTTGAATACATACATCATGAATAACCTGGTCATATGCCCTTTGCATAAATGTACTGTATATATTACAATATGGTATTAATCCCTGTGTTGCCAATCCACTGGAGAAAGTGACAGCATGCTGCTCAGCGATACCAACATCAAATGCCCTTTCTGGCATTTCCTTCATAAGAAGATTCATTGAAGAACCAGTCGGCATAGCGGGTGTAATACCCATGATTTTATCATTCGATTTTGCCAATTCAACGAGGGTACTACCAAAGACTTTCTGATATTTTGGGGGTTGGGGAATATCATTGCTTTTCAGATGTATCTCTCCCGTTAACTTATCAAATTTCCCTGGAGCATGCCATTTGGTCTGATCTTTTTCTGCCTGATGAAATCCTTTTCCTTTAACAGTGATGCAGTGCAACAATTTAGGTCCTGGAATATCTTTTAAATCATTAAAAATATGAGTCAGGTGGTTTACATCATGTCCATCAACAGGTCCAAAATACCTTAAGTTCAATGATTCAAATAAATTACTATGCTTAAGAAGCATCGTTTTAACACTATTTTCAACATTACCAATTATCTCCCTGGCATTTACCCCAAACTTACTAACCTTACCAAGTATATTCCATACATCATCTCTGAATTTATTATATGTATGTGAAGTGGTGATATCTGTCAAATAGTCTTTAAGTGCTCCAACATTAGGATCAATTGACATGCAATTATCATTTAGGACTATTAATAAGTTTGAATTGGAAACACCTGCATGATTCATAGCTTCAAAAGCCATACCACCAGTCATGGCTCCATCACCAATAACCGCTATATGTTGTCTGTCAGTATCATTCTTATATTTGGAAGCAATGGCCATCCCTAGAGCAGCAGAGATAGACGTGGAAGAATGGCCTACTCCAAAGGAGTCATACTCACTTTCAGCACGTTTGGGGAATCCTGAAATACCTTTATAAATCCTGTTTGTATAGAAAGAATCCCTTCTTCCGGTTAATATTTTATGTCCATATGCTTGATGACCTACGTCCCACAATAATAAATCGTGGGGAGTATTAAACACATGATGAAGAGCAATAGTTAATTCTACAACACCCAGGCTTGCACCAAAATGCCCTCCATAAACAGAAACATTATCAATAATAAATTGCCTTAATTCCTGAGATAATTGAACCAATTGAGCAGGATCCAGACCTTTAAGGTCGTCAGGTGAATTAATATTCTTAAGTAGTTCTCCGGGTTCAATTAACATTTCTTTTTATATATTTTACAATTATTATGATAACCCGATGTTATCATATTTGTTTCATAAAGATGCGAAATTAATTTGTGGATGTAAAATTACATTTTTTTTTAATACCAATAACAAATGTGCTTATTCGTCATATATTTACCTTTATATATTTACCTAATGATCTAAAAAATTGAGCTTCGAAATTAAATTGCCTCTTTTTGAAGGCCCGTTTGATTTACTTTTATTCTTCATTGAAAGAGATGAGCTTGATATATATGATATCCCTATTTCAAAAATAACTGCCGACTTTCTTGATTATATACAACATTTGGAACATCTAAATATTGAGATTGCCAGCGAATTTATTGTTGTGGCGGCCAGTCTCATGAGGATAAAAGCCAAAATGTTATTACCCCGACCTGTTCTTGACGCAGAAGGAAATGAAATAGATCCTAGAGAAGAGCTAGTAAAACACCTTTTAGAATATAAAAAGTATAAATCCGTAGTAGGTGAATTAATGGATATGGAAGGGGAACAACTTCACAAGGAGAAACGGGGAAATGTATTGCGAGAAGTTAAAAAACTATCTGAAATCTCAAATGTTGAATCAGAACTTCAGGACCTGGACCTTTATAAGTTGCTAAAGACTTTTGAAAAAGCAATGGATAATTTCATTGCTGAATCTAATGTATCCAGTCATGAAATTATACAATACCCATACACTATTGAAAAACAAAAGGAGTTTATCATCAGTGAATTGAAGAAGAATAACAATCTTTCGTTTATAAAGATAATTGAGAGCAATCCTACCAAAATAGCAGTGATTTATAACTTTCTAGCTATTCTCGAGATATTACAAACAGAAAATGCTACCATAACTATTGGAGAAGGATTTAATAATTTCTGGATAAAATTAGACCAACCAAAAGTTGCCACCTGATTTTTAACAATAAGATCATTTTACATCATTAAAACATCTCCAGGTCTGAAAAAAAGAAACCAGCTTCTATTCGAGCATTTTCATCTGAATCAGATCCATGAACTGCATTTGACTGCATTGATTTGGCATATAATTTTCGAATGGTTCCTTCTTCAGCCTGATCAGGATTGGTAGCTCCAATTAATTTTCTATAATCTTCCACTGCATTTTCTTTTCGTAAAACAAGAGCTATGATCTTGCCGGATGACATATATTCACATAAGCTTGAATAAAATGGTCGTTCCCTATGTACTTCATAAAAGGCCCCTGCCCTTTCCAAAGTTAGCTCTATCATTTTCATTGCTACTATCTCAAACCCTCCTTCTTCAATCATTTTTAGTATCGCTCCTGAAAACCCATCTGAAACAGCTTCAGGTTTTATCATTGTAAAAGTAATATTTCCAGCCATATCTTAAATTTTTATGTAATTAATCGTTTAAAATTTATTCAAATAACAAATATAGGTTACTTTTTGTCAAAATCGGGTATACCTAGGTTGTGGTTCGTGCTTTTGTTTTTATTCAATTAATTAGCACTTTTGCAACTACATTTTTAAACGCCAGGAATTAAAGGAATAAGATGTTGAATTTTAAGGATGTAAAGGAATTACTTGGTTCTCCAAAAAGAATTATAATAATTCCTCATAAAAATCCGGATGCTGACGCACTTGGATCCTCTCTGGGCCTTAGAGGATACTTAATCAAAAGAGGTCATAATGTAACCGTGATCAGCCCAAGTGATTATCCCAAATTTCTGGACTGGATGGAAGGCAATGAGTCTGTCGAAATCTTCAGTTCCAAAAAGGAAAAATCCTTTCAGAAGATGATAGACGGCGCTGATATTGTTTTTTGCCTTGACTTTAATAGTCTTGCTCGAATCGACGATCTGGGTAAAATGGTTTCTAAAAGTAATGCCAGCAAATTTCTAATAGACCATCATTTGGACCCTGATTGTTTCGCCGATTTTGCATTTGCAAGTACCGAAGCCTCAGCTACCGCAGAATTGATTTATGAATTTATAATCAAAATGGGAGATAGAGAACTTATCGATGCATCTATGGCTGAAAGTCTCTATGCTGGTATTATGACTGATACTGGCCAGTTTAAACATCGTAATACAAATCAGAATGTTCATTATGTGACAGCCAATCTGATGGAGCTGGGAGCGGATACGGCCAAAGTTGGTAGCTTGATCTATGACACGAATTCCTATGACCGTTTAAAATTTCTTGGATTTGCTTTGAGCCAGCGATTAACTTATTTAAAGGAGTATCATACTGCCTATATTGCTATCAGCTCAGAAGACCTCCGGAGTTTTAATTCAAAGACAGGTGATACCGAAGGCCTGGTGAATTATGCACTGAGTCTTGAAGGTGTTGTTTTGGGCATATTAATATCAGAGAAAGAAGATGGTGTCAGACTATCTCTTCGATCGAAGGGTGATTTTTCAGTAAATGAATTTGCTAAAAAATTCTTCAATGGTGGGGGACATAAAAATGCTGCCGGGGGAACCAGCGATCTAAGTTTTGAAGATACAGTGAAAAAACTTAATAAAATTTTAAAATCCTATACGTCAGAATTAAATGCGATTGCAGATGAGTATAAATAATCATTCCTATTTTCTTATTTTCCTCGTTTTTTTAATTGTTTCCTGTAATTCGGATGATTTCAATAAAACGCAGTCCGGGCTGAAATACAATATTGTAAAAGAAGGAGACGGCCCTGAATTTAAAGATGAAGATTATATTCTCCTCGCCATGGATTATTATGATGAAAAAGACTCCCTGCTTTTTTCCTATACTGAAAAGGGTATTCCGGTAACAATTAGATATAATGATACGCTATGGGATCAAAGAGGACAGGTTTATGAAGGATTTAAAATGTTGAAGGTCGGAGATAGTGCAATTTTCAAAGTGAACTGCGACAATCTTTATTCTCTTTCGTTTCGAGGAGAGATACCTTATGGCCTGAATCCCAACAGTGATATCACCTTTTATGTAGGCGTTGTTGCAACAATGAATAGCGATGAATTCAGATTATGGCAGGCAGATCAATTTCAAAAAAGAAAGGAATTGCAAATGAAACAATCTGAGGATCAACTATATGAAGATCTGAGTATTATAGATATGTATTTAGATGAAAAAGGATTAATAGCAATGGAGTTGGAATCTGGGCTCAGATATGTAGTGGATAGAGAAGGAACTGGCCCAAAGCCTGAAATGGGTGATTCGGTGATTGTTAAATATACCGGATATCTTTTAGATGGAACTCAATTTGATTCCTCAGATAGATTTGATAAACCATATATTTTTGAGATAGGTAGCGGAAAAGTTATAAATGCATGGGACGAGGGTATTACTCTTATGTCAAAAGGGGCTAAATTTACATTTTATGTTCCATCTCCTCTGGGGTACGGTACACGAGGCATTGGAAAACTAATTGAGCCCAATGCAATATTGATGTTTGATGTTGAATTAATGGAAATTGTGAAAAAGAATAAATAAAATGAGAAAGGTAAAAGTATTAGTATTATTGGCCATTACAAGTATGATATTATCCTGTGAAAAACAGGAAATTTATAGTCCTTATGCACAACTTGAAGAAGACGTCCAAAAGATTGATAAATATTTGGATGAAAATAATATCACGGCCAGGCAGTCACAATCTGGATTAAGATATGTGATCCAGGATGAAGGACTTGGTGACGTTCCACAAAGAGGTAATACCTTAAAGGTTCATTATACGGGAACATTACTTGATGGAACCAAATTTGACTCCTCCTACGATCGAGGCGAAGCACTAGAATATATTCATGGAGTAGGTAAAGTTATACAGGGCTGGGATGAAGGAATGGCCTATGTCGGTGAACGTGGTAAGATAACCTTGTATGTCCCTTCTGTATTAGCCTATGGCCGTCAAGGTGCTGGTGATTTGATTGGTCCTAATGAAAACCTGATATTCGAAGTTGAATTACTAAGTGTGCAATAGTTGAAAGCTTATTTATGATCAGGTTGTGCTTCGCAACAAATAATGAAAATAAGATCCTGGAGATCCGACAGATCCTGGGGGATGAATTCCGGATTCTTTCATTAAATGACATAAACTGTCACGAAGAAATACCCGAAAATCAACCTGACCTGGCAGGAAACTCTCTTCAGAAAGCTCGCTTCATTTTTGATCATTACCTTACAGACTGTTTCGCCGATGATACTGGATTAGAGGTAAAGGCGTTAAACGGAGACCCAGGGATTTTATCAGCCAGATATGCAGGGGAGCAAAAAGATAACAAGAAAAATATAAAGTTATTATTAAAGAATCTCTCCAATAAAACTGACAGGAAAGCAAGGTTCAGAACGGTCATAACACTTATACAGGAGGGCGAAGTCCATCAATTTGATGGAATAATAGATGGGAAAATATCCAATGAACTTCGAGGACAACAAGGATTCGGCTATGATCCTGTATTTATTCCTGACGGATATTCACAAACATTTGCTGAATTAGGTCTTGCGGAAAAAAATAAAATCAGCCACAGGGGAATTGCTATTAGAAAACTAGTAAGATATCTTAGGAATAATAAAACATCATTAAATGAATAATCCTTATATTATTGGTGTTTCTGGTTGTAGTGGATCAGGTAAAACCCTTTTTATAAATAAATTAATGAGTGGATTCAAGCAGGAAGAAGTGTGCCTTATCTCGCAGGATAATTATTATCGTAAAAGAGATGAACAACCTATTGATGAAAATGGTATACAGAATTTTGATATGCCCGACTCAATAGATATGGACGCCTTTCTAATTGATATTAAAAAACTGATGATGGGGGAAAAAATCATAATAAAAGAATACACCTTTAACAATCCCAATCAACCAGATAACTTAATAGAATTCAATCCGGCCCCAGTGATCATATTGGAAGGAATATTCATCTTTTTTGTTGAAAAAATTCGAAAATTAATTGATTTGAAAATTTTCATCGAT